>VYLT01000139.1_pt1 | contig 17609 bp, 13 predicted proteins | sample 5114261 | NCBI WGS metagenome assembly VYLT01 (sample SAMN12291815, study PRJNA351875) | freshwater metagenome | isolation source: freshwater lake | place: USA: Michigan, Little Long Lake | collected 2011-07-12 | reverse complement strand
ATAAATTGCTCAACCAAAGCACGGTCGCATTTTGATAAAAATGGAAACAAGTACGGATAAATAAGCCTTGCTTCGTTTGGTGCCTTCACATCACGTAACAATTTCGCCACTTCCGCTTGAATTTTCGCACGATCAGATAATTGCTCTAAATTCCGAGCAATTTTCAAATGTGGACCACCAAACGACTTCCATTTCTTAAATGGATCAACCGGCTGAAGATACTCAAGAATACGACTTACAGACCGAAACCTCTCCACAATGTATGCCCAAGAAGGCCCGTTCACCCTTATCGAATCCATTCCGCTCAATTCCCTTTCAAGCGTATCAGGAAAGGGTTCAAGGTCAGAAATTCCTTGCGAAGCGTTGGCAATCCGACAAGCAAACGCTCGATACAACCAAGAATGTGCGTGATCGGGTTTTTCTTCATCCGAGGAAAAAAGCGTCAGCATCAACGGGTTCAATAACCCCTGTGCCTGATTTTGGTCACCTAACTTTGCATACGCAAAAGAAAACATCAGATCGACATACGGCCGGTTTACCCGCGTGTCGTCTTCGACAGCATCACGATGATTCTGTTGCCACGCTAACGCAAGGCGATGGATTTCGGGAATTGCTGCAAGCACAATTTGTGCAGGGTCGCGGGAAGTAGGGTTGCTCATGGGGATATATCTTGATGAAGGTTAAAGGCTCTGAAGATCGGATCATTATACCAAGAAAAGCAACATTCATTTTATCCCAGCGAGATGAAAGAATCTTCCCTTACCTACTTAATATCGATCTTGCCGCCGCCCAAGACCTCTCTGTATTCGAGCTTCGGTACGAACAAGTCGATATTCACAGGTTTTTCGCTGATAGCGACCCCTTCGTTTTGGGCGCGATCTTTGCACTTCACTCGGACGAAGAATTCATGTCCCTCGCCCGTTGGGGGGGTCCATGTCATCTGTCCCGTGTTATCGACCCAATCGTTGGTAACGGCTTTCCAAGGGCCTTCCTTCTTGGCAGAATACTCAATCATAATCGGCACGGGAGCTATGTGCTTATCATTGGCTTTATAACGAATATCAACCGCAACCGTTCGGTCACCCGTTTGGCTTACCCTTGTGTTGACAATTTCAACAGTGGGCGGTGTGGTATCGACAATCACGGTAATTTCGGCAGGGTCTTTAGGTTTGGGGAAAGCACGATTAGGACCATTGTGATTTTCTGCAACGATGATGTAGTTATATTCTCCGTCATCAATGACCTTTTGTGCAAACTTCAGGCTCACAATCTTTGCGACACTCGCACCGACTGCCACTTCTTTTGGTCTCTCAGCAGGGCCTTTATCGACCTCTTTCCACTCCAACAGTTGGTTAGCGGCGAATAAACGCGAACCCGTGATTCCGGAAGGTCCAGTTTCTACATCGTAGGTCAGGGTAATATCTTTTTTGTTCAGGTAAACCAAACGGGTGTTTGGTGTTGATGCCGGCTGCACTTTTCCCCCAACTCCACTCCCAACGGGATCGCGTCCCGTTCCTACACCGGGAATTTCTTTCGCACCCGACCCACCCCGAGGAGTGATCCAAAAAGGTTCCGACGACGATTCATTCCCTGCTCGATCTTTTGCAATCACCTTCACTTGGAATCGGTCCGTTGCTTTCACCGACCAATGCTGCCTTCCTTTTGCGGGATGTTCTGGCGAACCGGGAAAATCTTTGAAGTTGGTTTCTTCGGCGTATTTGTACATCAACCGAACAGGACGAGCGCCAAGGTGAGCATCGGTTACTTCCCATTCGATACCGGGAGCGCCGTCGTTGGCAACCGAACTGCGAACGAAAGAGATTACGGGGTTCGTGGTATCCACAACGACACGATGTTGCTCGACAAGGTCACGCACGTTTGCGGGGTCGCTCCCACCGTTTCGGAATTTGACCATCGTGGCAAAGGTGTAGGTTCCATCATTTTTGGCATCGAAAACGACCGCCCGATCATCACCGGGAATGAGCTTTTTGTAGAGTTCCCAACCGCCTCGTTCGGAGGCGTAGTAAACCCAAATTTCCGAGACGGCAGGTCCAGAATCGCTGAGAGAAACAGGTATCCGAATACGCGAACTGTTGGAGTAACGGGTTTCGGCCTGTGAGACGGCTGTCATCGACAGGAGCAAACAGCACACAAGCGCGGAGCGCATAACCTTCTCCCGAAGTTTGGAAAAGAAATCCCCCTTGATATTGTGACGCACACGAAGCAAGGACGTTTGCAGAACGTGAGCTATATCATCGTCGTTGAACTTCGTCGAGACGAGACAAGTCGGGAATTCGATAAAGTCTGCATTTCATCGGGATAATTTGGAGGTGAACTTGAGTGAGACAGGGATTTTGCAGAAAACAGGGAATCTCGGACCCTCACCCGAAAGCAACAATCTGCGCAAAACTCAGGGTTTATGGAAAAATCCGAACGGGTTGGAAAAACGGGTAACTTGGAGAAGTTACCACTCGATCAGGGCGTGCGATTTGGATGCAGTTCAATCGTGTAAGTGAACGCTCCGAGAAGCTCCCCTTCGGTCTTGTGGCATTTTGCACAGGCTTTGGTGGCGTAGATTGGACCCATCACTCGCAATTCGTTATTCGACTGGATTACCTTCAATCGCCGATTATCGGCAAAAGCTGCGACGGCCTTTTTCTCGAAATCATCAAGGGGACGGGTTTTGATATCGGTTCGCAGGTCACCCATATTCGGAATTTCGTCGGTCAGGTAAACGATCGGTTCGCCTCTCATTAGTCCAACCAGAAGCACACTCGTCAGTTCCCATTTGTAGCGACCATGTCCAGAGAATTTCTTCACCATGTCTTGAACATCCTTCGTAAAAGGCTTGTGAACATCGCGAAGTGTGTTGGTCTTATCGATTTGTGGATTGTTCGGGTTTACAGGGGGTGTCCTTGAATGTGAAGTGGAGGTTCGTGGCATTCGATTCGAGCCAAAACCGGGATTTCGGATAAACCCTTCAACCTCGCCGTTGTGCATTTGCACTAAATTCATACGAGCAGGGACATCAAGCTGTGGTAACTCAGGGAAATTGTACTCGTCAATAAAATTGCCCTGTTGCAGAATTTGAACGGGTTTGTCCCCGTTGTTATTATTGAACGCCTGTTGTGTTTCATTTCTCGGGGTGTTATCGGTGCAACCTCCCGCAACAACCAGCAACCCGATTAACCAAAACGCATTTCTCTTCGACATGAGCATTCTCCAAACGAGTAAGTTGTGATCTTACTTTACTCAAAAAGTCGATGGAGTGTGGGCAAAAAGCAATTATCGGCAAAATTATCCTCGACGGGAATTAGCTCAAGGAACGGGATTAACGATTGGCGTGTTCGGTGGGAAATCTTTCACCGAATGCAGTTTGATTGTGTAGCTGAACGCTCCGAGAAGCTCCCCTTCGGTCTTGTGGCATTTGATGCAAGCAGCCGTTGCGTAGATTGGCCCCATTACACGGAGTTCACCGTTCGTTTCGATGACTTTGAGGCGTTTGTTATCGCCAAAAGCAAGGACGGCCTTTTTCTCGAACTCGTCAAGTTCACGGGTTTTGACATCGGTTCGGAGTTCGCCCATCGTCGGGATTTTGTCGGTCTCGTAGGCAACGGGTTCGCCTTTTGTGAGACCGACCAGTTGCACTTTTTGGAGCGTCCAGCGGTTCAAATCAAGAACGCCAAAATCTCGAACCAGTTGTTGCACCTTTTTGGTAAACGGTTTGTGGATGTCGCGTGCGGTGTTCGGGTTTTCGATGTTGGTTGGATCGTTCGGATCGTACTCTTTGAGGGGAGGAAGTGTCGGTCGAATCAGCATTCGCCCGTATCCAAAGCCCTCTTCGTTCACAAAACCATCTACCTCGCCTGTGTGCATTTGTTGCAACCGGCGACGGGCGGTTGGACTCATGTTCTTCAATTCTGGAAAGTTGACCTCATCGATCACAATGCCGGGTTGTCGATGTTGGTTTCCACCAACCGAGGTATTCGGTCGTATATTGGAGGTTTGGGTATCATCCTTTGGGTTGTTATCGGCACACCCACCGATAAACAACAACCCCACAAGCCAGAACGCTGATTTCTTCGACATGATTATTCTCCAAAAGAGTGATTTGTAGTGTTACTCTAACCAATCAGACGAAACAAAGGAACCCAAAAGCAAAAACGAGTTACAACCCTGAGACGTTTCGGGAACCTTACGGGGCGTCCAATACCCGGAGAATCTCGTCGCAGCAGTAGACCCGATTCCGTTCCTGCCCCGTTATCTCTCGGAGGATTCCTAATTCGACAAGTTTTTGAACAATCCGCCGAGCGTTCTTGTCAGAAATTTCCGTTGCATCGACAAGTTGGTTAATGGTCAAGATTGGTGAGGCAAAAAGCTCATCAATCAATACATGAACCTGCGCGGATCGAATCGATTCGATTGCACTTGCTCTAATGTCATCCCGTAGGGCTAATAGGTTTTCAATTCGATTAACGGCATTTCGCGCTTGATCCGCAACCCCTCTCGCAAAGAAAGCAATCCAATCGTTCCAAGTTCCTTCCCGACTTACATTCAAAAGTCCATCGTAATAATCTTGGCGATGCTGTTCAAAGAAGGCCGAGAGGTATAATAACGGTTGCGGGAGTACCTGCCGAAGAGCAAGCAACAACGTGATAAGCAGTCGTCCGATTCGTCCATTGCCATCGTTAAACGGGTGGATCGTTTCAAATTGGTAATGCACAATCGCCAACTGCACAATAATCGGCAAACGCGAACCTTCTCGAATGAATCCGATCAATCGATCCAGCAGTTGAGCGACCTCGGTATGGCAAGGAGGCACGAAACGGGCTGTTTCGTAGGTTTGACCTTCTCGACCAATAAATACACCCCTATTTCTTAACTGTCCGGGGTTCAGATCTGCCCCACGCACCCCATCAAGTAAGACTCGGTGCATCTCACAAAGGAGCCCCACCGTAATCGGAAACCCTCGTTGAAGGGCGCTCAAACCGGAATCGGTTGCCGCCACATAATTCAAAACCTCTTGGGCGTCGGGAGGAATCATCACATTGTCTGGCTCAACTTCAAAAAGATACAGTTGATTGAGTTGAGTAACGGTTCCTTCGATCCGACTCGACAGCACGGCCTCACGACGAAGAAAGGGTCGGATCAGCAAATGTGGATTTGGCAATCGTCTTCCTGCTGCCGCCAACTCGCCGAGGGCCAAATCCGCTTGCGAAAGTTGACTTGTCAGATCTAGATCAAAAATCAGTTCTGGAGGGAGGGGATCAGGAATGAAGGTCCAATGTCCCCCGATGGCTTGGACAACACGGCCCGGCCAGTCGGGTGAAAAGTTGGTTGGTTCCATAATCCCATTTTACCCCCCAAAAGGTAAATAACGGATTCTTTATTGTCATTTTGACCCGAAAAGGTAAATAAGAACCCTTTTATTTACCTTTTCGGGTCAAAATGACAATAAGAATAGCCATCAAAAATGAGAATCTGCCCGTTGCTTCACCAGAATCGGCTCCCCCAACTAACCTCTCTATGTCGATAATTTTCCTTTCAAACCGACAAGAACGGGTCTTGGTAAAACTTGGCTCTTCCATAGAATTGAAGGGATTTTGCCCACCCTTTAGATATTGCGAGCTATGCCAAAACGTACCGACATTAAGAAGATTATGTTAATTGGGTCTGGGCCGATCATCATCGGCCAGGCGTGCGAATTCGATTATTCCGGTACCCAAGCCTGCAAAGCGTTACGTGAAGAAGGTTACGAAGTCGTTTTGGTCAATTCCAATCCTGCTACCATTATGACCGACCCGGAAATGGCACAGGCAACTTATGTGGAACCCATCAATTGGAGCGTTGTTGAAAAAATCATTGCCAAAGAAAGGCCCGATGCCCTTTTGCCGACTCTCGGAGGTCAAACGGGCCTGAATACCGCAATGGACCTTTTCAAGTATGGGGTATTGGAAAAATATAACGTCGAAATGATCGGGGCACGGGCAGACGTCATCGAGAAAGCCGAAGACCGCTCGAAATTCAAAGCAGCAATGGAAAAAATTGGCCTCGATCTTCCGCAAAGTGGGGTTGCTCATACCCTTGCAGAGGGGTTGGAGATTATCGAGAAAGTCGGCCTGCCATGTGTTCTGCGTCCGAGCTTCACGATGGGGGGAAGCGGAGGGGGTATCGCTTACAACCGTGAGGAATTTAATTCCAAACTCGCCTATGGGTTAGACCTTTCTCCAACCAAAGAAGTCCTCATCGAAGAATCGATCATCGGTTGGAAAGAATACGAGTTAGAGGTGATGCGTGACCGAATGGATAACGTGGTCATTATCTGCTCTATCGAAAACCTCGACCCGATGGGGGTACACACAGGGGATAGCATAACGGTTGCTCCGGCCCAGACCCTCAGCGATAAAGAGTATCAGCGTATGCGTGATGCTGCCAAGCTCATCATCCGGGAAATCGGTGTCGAAACGGGTGGCTCGAACATTCAATTTGCAATCAATCCAGCAAATGGTCGCATGATCGTTATCGAGATGAACCCGCGTGTTTCTCGCTCTAGCGCTCTTGCAAGTAAAGCAACGGGGTTCCCGATTGCGAAGATTGCAGCGAAACTGGCAGTAGGTTACACCCTCAACGAACTGCGAAACGACATCACACGCGAGACCCCTGCCAGCTTCGAGCCAACCATAGATTATGTGGTCACGAAAGTTCCTCGATTCGCGTTCGAGAAATTCCCCGACGCCGATGATGTGCTGACTACGCAAATGAAATCGGTCGGCGAGACAATGGCGATTGGTCGCACATTTAAGGAATCGTTCCAGAAAGCCTTACGAGGTTTGGAAGTCCGTAGATTTGGATTGGGGTGTGATGCTCAAGACCGTTGGAATACCCCGTTGTCCCCAAGTCATGACGAGATTACTGCCAAACTCGCCAGCCCCAATTGGGAACGAATTTGGCATATCCGTTATGCCTTCCTTGCGGGGTTCACGTTCGACGAGATTCAAAAGCTCACCAAGATCGATCCTTGGTTCTTGGAACAGATCGAACAACTGGTGAAGTTGGAACACAAACTTCGCACGGTTGGCTCACTCGAAAACGCAACCGCCGATGTTTTCTACGAAGCCAAACGTCACGGCTTTTCGGATCGGCAATTAGCAACCCTGTGGGGTAACATCAGCGACGTAACGGTTCGCAAACGTCGCAAGGAATTGGGTGTCGAAGCGGTGTTTAAGTTGGTCGATACCTGTGCTGCCGAGTTCGAGGCTTACACCCCCTACTATTACAGCACTTACGAACACCCTGCCAAACGGATCGGCGTCAATGGTGAAGTCGAGTTGATTCACGAAAACGAAATTCAACCCTTCAAGACCGATAAGCGAATCATCATTCTGGGGGGTGGTCCGAACCGGATCGGGCAAGGGATCGAGTTCGATTATTGTTGCGTGCAAGCGGTGTTGGCCCTCAAGAAAGAGGGTTACGAAACCATTATGGTGAACTCGAACCCCGAAACGGTCTCCACCGATTACGATACTGCCGACCACCTTTTCTTTGAACCCCTAACCGCCGAAGATGTGCTGAACATCTGCGACCGTGTGCAACCTTCGGGGGTCATCGTGCAATTCGGCGGACAAACCCCGCTGAACCTTGCAAAGGCTCTTGCATCGCAAAATGTCCCAATTATTGGAACCTCGGTCGAGAGTATCGATGTTGCAGAAGACCGCGAAAAGTTTAGCAAGCTCCTTTCGGAATTAGGGATCAAGCAACCCGAAAGCGGAACCACAACCGATTTGCAAGAAGGGTTGCATATTGCCCGTAAGCTCACCTACCCCGTACTCGTCCGGCCGAGTTATGTCTTGGGTGGGCGGGCAATGGAGATCGTCAACGACGATAACGAGTTCCGCAAGTATGCGACAATCGCAATCGATGCAGCACCCAATAAGCTCATCCTGATCGATAAGTTCCTTGAATCGGCTGTTGAAGTCGATGTCGATTGCATTGCCGATGGGGAAACGGTTGTCATCGGCGGGATTATGCAGCATATCGAAGAGGCCGGTATCCATTCTGGTGATAGTGCCTGCGTGATTCCACCCCATTCCCTTCCGCAAACGATCATCGATGAAATCCGTGAGCAGACCGTTAAACTTGCAAAGGCACTCAAGGTCTGCGGGTTGATGAATATCCAATTTGCCGTCGCCAATGCCTACACCGACAAGCCCGAAATCTACATTCTCGAAGCCAATCCCCGTGCCAGCCGGACAATCCCCTTCGTCTCAAAGGCAATCGGTGTCTCACTCGCTCGACACGCTGCCCTTGTGATGGCGGGTGTAAAAACTTTGAAGGAACTGAACTTTACGCAAGAGGTCGTCCCCACGCACTACTCGGTAAAAGAGAGCGTATTTCCCTTCAATAAGTTCCCCGGTGTCGATCCGATTTTGGGGCCAGAAATGAAGTCAACCGGCGAAGTAATGGGGGTCGACAAGAGCTTTGCAATGGCCTTCGCCAAAGCTCAAATGGGTGCCAACTCCCCGTTACCCGAAAACGGAATCGTCTTTATCTCAGTCAACGATAAAGATAAACAAGCGGTGATACCCATCGCACGCGATTTCGCCGACTTGGGGTATAAATTGATCGCAACGCGAGGAACGGCAAAGGTTCTCCGCGAAAATCAAATCGCCGTCACCGAAGTACCCAAGATTCAAGAAGGTCGCCCCGACCTCATTGACCGAATGAAAAACCACGAAGTCGCGTTAATCATCAACACCCCAAGCGGACGATCTATGCGAGTGAATGAAGGCAGATTGCGTGCCGCAGCCGTCGCCCATCGCGTGACGTGCATCACCACACTCGCAGCCGCCGAAGCCGCCGCCCAAGCCTGCCGTGCCCTCCGCCAACAACGCTTCGAGGTCACATCGCTGCAAGAATGGTTCAAAAAAGTGGAGAGTAATTAAGAGTTGAGAGCGAAGACAAAAAACGAGGGGACTTGCTTTCGCAAGTCCCCTCGGCGTTGATCGACTTCAAAACCTAATGGGATGGAACTCTAACGGGCCAGCCCCACGTAGACACCGTCGGTCTCGACCGAAAACTACGCCAACGGAGTTGCACCAGACTCGGTCGAGACCGACGGTGTCTACGTGGGAATAGCTGGTCTGAAACAGAGTTCCTCCTGATGAATGGCAGACAAAACTCTCGAACGACGCATCATCGTTCTGTTGAATATCAACGAACTCGATCAACTCTGGAAGTCTACACGAACTCACAAAAACGGCAAGAAAGCCCCACATCGAGACGCCTTCATACACTATCCTCCATCTCTATTCTCTCTGGGTTGTGTTATGGCAGAAGCGATTTTGGGTTTACCTTCGTCGGCGGTGATAACGGGTTGGGATTTCTCGACGGGGTCGGTCAAGGCTTTGGCCTTTGACTTACAGGGGAATGTCTTGGCCGATGTTCGATTTCCGACCGATCTTTGGACAGAGGACGGAGTTTCGGAATTGAATCTCATGCTCCTTGAAGGGCAAGCCCGTGCGACGACCCGTGCCCTTGCTGCCCAGCTTCGCGATGAAGAGCGTCTGAATGATTGGCTCGCAGGGGGAATATCGGCAACCCATCACTCGGCAGGGCGTGTCGATAATTGGGGAAATCAAGTTCGGCGTGCGATTTGTTGGAACGATCAGACCCTTGCAGAATATCACAAAATCGGAATGGAACGTCTGGGCGGAGCGGGTCGCGTGGCGGAGATTCTGGGCGGACCGTATGCGGTACGTTATTCGCTTTCGCACTTGATAAAGGATGAAGCCACTCTTAGCCATGAACGATGGTTGAACACCTACAAAATTTTGCTACACGGGCCGTTGGCAGGGGGATACCTCACGGGTAACTTCGACGCGACGAGTATTTCTTCCGCAGCATCGACCGGGATTATGAACTTCGAGAAAAACGAATGGGCACGTCCCATGCTCGATGCGATTGCCAATCCCGAATACCGCGAACTGGCGTGGAATCAACTCCCGAAAATCCACCACGATTACACAACCCCTATCGGCGTCCTGACAGAATCTATCGCACTTGATGCCGGTCTTCCGAACGGGTTACGCCCTGCCGTGTATCCAACGCTCGACGATCAAGCAGCAGGGCTTGTCGGAGGGGGGGCGACCGATTCAGGACACGTTGCGGTGATTCTCGGAAACTCCGCCGTCGTGAATTCGTCGGCAGGTGCTGCTCCTCGAAACTCTAACTTAGATGCGATGAAGCTCAATTGGGGGCCGTGGCTCTGGATGCGCTGTTACAGCAACGGGGCACAATTTTTAGATCGGGTGTTAGGCAAGAATCCCGATTGGGCGAAACTTGAAGCGGCTGCCCGTCAACTTTCGGCGGGATCGAATGGGGTTTCGGTGTTACCCTTCGTGCTAACCGAACCTTCTATCGGAATTTTCAAACCGCGTGTCGAATGGTTCCCCAACGAGCCAACTGACGGACCAACCCGTTATCGTGCGTCGTTGGAGTCGCTTGCTTTCCTGATTGCGTTGGGTGTGAAAGAGCATGAGAACGCCGGTCAGAAAATCACCCGTATCACGGTCTCGGGCGGGATTGCCCGAAGCGAACTGATGCTCGAAATTTTGGCTTCGGTGTTAAACCGCGAAGTCGAACGCCTCGCATCCGACGAAGGCCCTGCCCTCGGAGCTGCGGTGTTAGCCCTTGCAGGTGCCGAGCAAAAAGCCCGTCGCGAAAAGGGAATCACGCAACCTTTCACCGTCGCCGATGCCGTTCAACACCTTGTGAAATTCAAAGGGGCTGTCAAACCCCGTTCCGAATGGGTCGCCGATTATCAGAAGGGTTTGGCGGAGTTTAGCGAACGATTGAAGTAAAGACACTGGTTGTCACCGTAGAGCGCCTAGCCCGCTCTTCGAGCAAGGGCTAGGCTATTGGGGTGCGCCCTATCGGGCTTAACCATCGCTCACGCTCGGTAAATTAAGGCATTTTCTGACTCCATTCCGGTCGAGTCTTCGAGACCAAAGCCCGCAAGGGCGCACCCTGAATAGCCTAGCCCTTGCTCGAAGAGCGGGCTAGGCGAACTATGCGGACTTGCCGTGAATCTATTTCCTCAAACCAACCCCGATTCTATTTCTCTCGGTTCCCGATGCTTACCCCCGTCTCGAGTGCCTTCGTTGGAAGAATGCCAACAACTGGTCTAAGTGACGGCCTTCGGTCGTCACATCGATGAGATCGACTTTGGAACTTCGTGCCAGTTTGATAAATTCGCGGTCGGCATTTTGGACGGCATCGGCAAATTGGGTTTGGAAGGCTTTCGAGTTGGTATCGACCAGAATAGGTTCGTCGCTCTCGGAGTCTTTGAGGTTCAACAGACCGACTTTGGGAAATTGTTTCTCTAGCGGGTCGGTCACTCTTACTGCGATCAGTTCGTGTTGGCGTGCAGCAAGGCGAAAGGTGTTCGCAAAAGGTTCCGCTTGGAAGTCGCTTAACATAAACACGATAGCCCGTCGGCGTACACCTTGATTGATCGAATCGAGAACGCGGCTTAACGATGTCCCCGAAGATTCGCCCTGTAGTAACAGGAGGTCGCGGATAATTCGCTGGGTATGGCGAACCCCTCGGGCTGGGGGGATAAATTTTTCCACACGGTTCGTAAACGCCAGAAAACCGAGCCGATCTTTATTCACTTCGGCACAACAGGCAATGACCGCCCCGATCTCCGCAACAACGTCACGCTTGCGAGAGAACTGCGACCCGAAACGCATACTCGCACTGACATCGAGTGCAATCAGGATCGTCAATTCACGTTCTTCTAAAAACCGTTTGACAAAAGGTGTCCCCGTTCTGGCGGTCACGTTCCAATCGATTGTGCGAACATCATCACCGGGGGCATACGGGCGAACCTCTTCAAACGAAAGACCGCTTCCCTTGAATGCCGAAAGGTATTCCCCACCCAAAAGGGTTTGCACAAGCCGTCGCGTTTTGATTTGCAATCGACGCACACGCCGAAGGACTTCGACCGGAATCACAATAATCCCCCCGATTCTGGATATTGAGATTCTACGGTGTTCGTCGTATCTTGTCCTTTGGGGTGTTTTATGATTCCACACGACCGCGAAACCGCATGGGGAATCGTCTGCGAATATGTGCAGTCCGATTCGTTACGCAAACACGTTCGAGCCGTTGAAATTGCCATGCGAGCCTACGCCCAAAAGCTGGGCCAACCCGTCGAACTTTGGGGTGTCGTTGGCCTGTTGCACGATTTCGATTACGAGCGTTGGCCCGATCCGCCAAGTCACCCTCTCGAAGGGGAAAAGATTCTGCTGGCACGGGGATATCCCGAAGAAATAACCTACGCCATTAAATCGCATGCCGACTATCTTCCCGATTGCCCGCGAGTCTCCCCATTGCACAAGGCGTTGTATGCTTGCGACGAGCTTTGCGGTTTTGTGATGGCGTGTGCGCTTGTGCGACCGGGCGGAGTTGGCGATATGACCGCCAGTTCGGTGAAAAAGAAAATGAAGTCGAAAGGCTTTGCAAAAAACGTCTCACGCGATGATATGACCCGAGGGGCAGCGGACTTTGGCGTCGATTTTACCGAACACATTCAATTCGTAATTGATGCCCTGAAACCCTTCGCAGTGGAATTAGGTATCGAACGTGGAATCGCCGACATGGGTGAGTGAAAACGGTAACACACGCGGCTCGCGTGTGTTGGCTGTGGGGTGGTTTGGATTTGTGCAGTTCCCTTTTTGGCACACAATATCAAAGATCACACGCGAGCCGCGTGTGCTACTACAGAACGACCGAAGGATTGTCAGAATGAGTCAAGTGATCGAGTCGCCTTCCGAGAATCAGGATATGCCCGCAGATCGGTCGGTCTTTTCGGCGTGGTTATTTCTCGTTGGCTTTTCCTTTCGCAGGCATTGGCGAGTGCGTGGGCTTGTTGGCCTCTCGTTAGCCTTGCTTGTAATTTGTACGGCGATTGTGACCCTCTTCACTTTTAGTAGCGGGTGGGATCGCTACGAAGCCCGAATGAAACGCATTTCGGCCCCGAAAATTGCCTTTTTCGCAGGGAGTGCAAGCCTTGTTGCTGCCGAAGATTCCGACTACATGATCCGCGTTCGCAAGGAGACGAAACCCCTTGCAGTCTTCTCGAAGTGGGTGATTTTCATGCTCACACTCGGGTTTATTCTCCCTGTGTGGGCGATGTCGTTTGCAACGGCTTCCATCGGAGCAGAACGGGAATCGCGTTCGCTTGTTTGGCTCACATCAAGGCCGATTCCACGCTACGCCGTGTACCTTGCGAAATTCTTGGGAACTCTTCCGTGGTGTATGGGTCTCACGGTTGGGGGGTTCGGCATCTTGTGCCTTGCGGGGGGAGAGGTCGGACGATTGGCATTTACCCTTTATTGGGATGCGTTACTTTTGGGAAGCATCGCCTTTGCAGCGTTGTTTCACCTTTTCGGAGCAGTCTTTCCGCGACCCTCTATCGTTGCTCTGCTCTATTCGTTCTTCTTTGAGACCATGTTGAGCGAATTACCCATCCCCGGCACCCTCAAACGTCTCAGCATTAACTATTACGTCCGTTGTTTGCTCTACGAGTCCGCCGGACCACAAGACATTCCCACCGAGACGGCGTCGCTGTTCGCACCGGTTAGCAGCACCTTCGCCTACACTGCCCTCATCGGCTCGACGGTGTTATTGGTCGCCATCGGTGCATGGCTCTTCGCCAAGTTGGAACCGAAAGAAGACCTCTAAAATCAGTTGACAGTTGATAGTGAAGGCAGAAAACCGAACTAAACAACTGTGTCTTTGTCTTCACTGTCAACTGTCAACTATCAACTGTCAACTACTTGGGTTTGCACTCTCAGCGTTTTCGTGTCATAATAGAAAGGTAGTCCTAACCCCTTGGTGTTTATGCGTTTCATTATTGCCCAAGAATTCCACGACCTGATGAAAGAGCAGGATTTTCACGAAGCCGATTGCTACGTTCGGCCTGGTGAATATCTGCATCACACCTACATCGACGGGGTCAAGTATGTGGTTGTGCCTGCCCTTTTGGAATGTATCGAACAGGCGGAAGCCAAAAGCGACGCCGAAGCCCTACGACATTTACGCTTACACCAGTCTCAATTTGAATCGTTATATCACGAAGCGGCCTCTCGCGGGAATCTCGAAGGGGTGACCCTTTTGGGCGACCCGCCACCCGACGACGATGAAGCCGTTCCGAAAATTTCGAATGCGTTTACCCCTCGGCTACCAATTAAGTGGGAAGACCTCGGCCTTTCGCTGCCATTTTTATTCGATATGGTTTTGCGAACCATTTATACTCGCGGGTCGATCACAGGGGGCGAACTTGCAACCGAACTGCGTTTACCCTTTGCTGCCCTTGCGCCGGTTCTGCCCGCCATGCGAAAGCAAACCCTCATCGATATTGTTGGCCAGCGTGGAAGCGGGGGCGATGCCAGCTTTGTCTACGAACTCAAACCGCCAAAGGGGACCGATGCCGTTCGCGATGCCCTTGCCAAGACCAATTACTTCGGCCCAGCACCTGTTCCTTTCGATGATTACGTTGAAAGTGTGATGGCCCAGAGCATTCGCAAATTGATTGTAACCCGTCGCAGCATCCAAAAAGCGTTTGAAGATTTAATTATCTCGGAAGCCGCCTTCAACGAGATCGGCCCTGCAATTAACTCGGGAGCGAGTATCTTCTTCTTCGGCTATCCGGGGAACGGGAAAACCTCGATTGCCGAGCGAATCACGCGGCTCATGGGTGATAGCGTGTATATCCCTTACGCCGTCGAAGCGAACGGGCAAATCATCAAGGTTTTCGATCCCATTTTGCACACCCCGATCAAAGATTCCCCCCAAGCAACCGCTCAAGCTGCTGAAGGAATTATCCGTTCGGGTTCGGATTTCGATACCCGGTTCGTGAAGGTCAAACGCCCTACGATTGTCGTGGGGGGTGAACTCACGATGCCTATGCTCGACCTGAAATTTAATGAAGTCGGTAAGTTCTACGAAGCCCCGTTACAGATGAAGGCCAATGGCGGGATATTTATGATCGACGACTTTGGACGCCAACAACTACGCCCAATGGATTTATTGAACCGGTGGATTGTCCCTCTTGAGAAAAAGTACGACTACCTCACCACAGTTACGGGTACTAAAATCGAAGTCCCGTTCGACCAACTGTTGATTTTCTCGACCAACTTAGACCCCTCGCAATTGGCCGACGAAGCCTTCTTACGCCGGATTAAGTTCAAGATCGAAGTACGCGACCCCGACGAGGCTCAGTATCGCAAAATCTGGGAATTGGTGTGCAAAGGGCGTCGGGTAGACTTTGATTCTGCGGGTGTTGATTACCTCATCGAGAAGTGGTACCGCCCAACAAACAGACCTTTCCGGATGTGCCAACCACGCGACTTGCTCGACCAAATGATCTCGATTGCCAAATACAACATGGAACGAGTGAACTTTAGCCCCGACCTGATCGACGCTGCCTGTGCCACATATTTCATCGACAAAGATAAGAAGAAAGACTTCGGTGCCGCCGTGCGACTGAATTGATTACCCCCCGACTCGTTTGACCGTGTAGCCTTCGGCCTGTAGCAGTTGGGCGATCTTGTCGCGGTGTTCGCCTTGAATTTCGATGACCCCCTCTTTAACCGTACCACCTGAACCGCACTTGGCTTTGAGCATCTTTGCAAGTTCTTCGATAGCCGATTCATCAAGGGGGATTTCAAAAACCGTCGTGACTCCTTTGCCTTTTCGACCTTTGGTTTCTCGACCAACTTTGATTGTCCCTTTTTTCTTAGCGGGTGCAGTCGGGGTTGGGGTGACGGGTTCGGGTGGCCCCTCTTCGGTACCGCCCAGAAGTTTGGCAACCAGTCCCGATACCTGAGACGAGATTTGCGAATAGGCATTCGGACCCGCTTCGATTTTCCAGAATGTGACCCGTTCGAGTAACTCCGGAAACTTGGCTTGAATAATTGGTCGATGCAGTTTTTCCGAAAGGGCTATCACACGTTCGGCCCCTTCGCTCTTCACAAGTTCAAAAAGGCGTGGAAGACGCACAAGCTCCAAACTTGTCGCAGGTAGTTTGAGTTGGAATGCCTTGAGAACCTCTTTGGAGATATTTCCTTTCAAGGGTTTTGCAGGCGGGTCGGCAATCGAATACGACTGAGCTTGCCAAGAAAGCCCCCACTGTTTGAAGATTAGGTTAAATTCGATCTCAGTATAACGTCCCAAATCGTAATCGTGGGAACTGAGTATCACCAACATGCGAGCAGTCATCCGTACCCCAACCCCCAAATAAGCGTGACAAACCTAATTTAGGAAAACGTCCTTCCCATTCAAAACGAGAATTTTCCTTCGCGGATGGTTTCGGTAGTTGGCTTTCGGTCCGATGGGGTTTCGCGTTCCTTTAAGCCTTCGGGGAGTTCATCGGGGTTGCCCGGACGACCAACGGTGAACATAGCATGCACATCAAAATCGTCGGGAATTTCTAATTCCTTTTTCGCCTTCGCGTAATCGAAACCCGCCATCCCGTGTACCACAAGGCCGAGGGCCGTTCCTTGAAGAGCAAGGTTTTCGTAAGCAAGACCGGCATCGAAAGCATGTGTGCGATTCGGTTTATTATTTCGGGTAAAGGTCGTTTTTGAAACAACGACTCCAAGCAACCCTGCTTTCTGACACCAACTGCGATTGACTTCGACAAGCAATCCTAAAAATGTTTCCCAATGCGGGGTATCTCGCTTGGCATAAAGAAAACGCCACGGCTGCTCGTTAAAACAAGAAGGCGCCCAACGTGCCGCTTCAAAAAGAGATGAAATTTCTGGATCGGTCAAAGGCTCACCACTCATCGCACGTGGCGACCAACGCGAAACCAAAAGAGGTTCAACGGGGTGAGCAGGTTTGCGGACTTGGTTGGCATCGAATAATTCTGGCACGGGATACTCCGGTAATTTGAGAATATCCTAGAGATTACCCAAACTTACAAAAAGCCTTGCGGTGCTCGAAAACACGCCAAAAAAATAACCCCTCGTCCGAAGAGCAAGGGGTTTGAGGGTTTGTTGTTTTGTGATTTGGTTTTGAGACCGCACGCCTACCCAATGCTGGGAGACGTTTTCACATCTCAACCAGGTTAGCTGGAAACGGCGGTGGTACCGGCTTTATCAGCAACGCCAGCAAAAGTAGCGTTGGCATTCGAGCCGAGGGTGGTGATGGCTGCAATGCAGACCACGATGATGAGGGCCAACATCACGGCATATTCGACTGCGGTAGGACCATCTTCTTTCTTCAAAAACTCAACCAACTTGCGAGTGACTTGACGCATGACGAACTCCTTTTTTCTCAGTTCGAGCTGAGTGATAATGAAAGCTCTTGACTGAGCAGAGGCGATTGTTATCTGATTTGAAAAGGCATTGGACGTTGAACTGTGGGCCTATTTGTTGTTTGGATAAGTGAGGTCAAATCACAATAATTTAGAGTGATTTGACCTCAGTAAACTCAGCTAGAGACGGCGGTAGAGCCGGCTTTGTTAGCGACACCAGCGAAGGTGGCGTTAGCATTCGAGCCGAGGGTGGTGATGGCTGCAATGCAAACCACGATGATGAGGG
>VYLT01000138.1_pt1 | contig 17670 bp, 20 predicted proteins | sample 5114261 | NCBI WGS metagenome assembly VYLT01 (sample SAMN12291815, study PRJNA351875) | freshwater metagenome | isolation source: freshwater lake | place: USA: Michigan, Little Long Lake | collected 2011-07-12 | reverse complement strand
CTTGGATGACAAGAATGAGTTTAAAAACAAAATGGAAGAAATTTTACGGCAAAAGACAGAAAAGACTAATGAATGAACCAAACAACACCCCGCTAACAGCACCTACCCAAAAGACGAGGTTTTGTGGTTAATCAAACATTAGTTTTTCAAATCAAGTATTGTGGCCCTTCGGGGAGCTGCAAACCGTTAGCAAACATTATGAAAACATCATTAATAATAATCTTACTTCTAACTTTGCAAAGTTGCATCATACATTATGACCGTTTAGAATATTATGTTGAAGGGTATAATCCGAACAACAACTCATTTTCTACCAATGGTTTTTATTATACTAAATCAGACACAACTGTTCATAGAAATTGGCCAAATGCAATACAAGAAATTTATTTCTTTAAAGACGGAAGTTTTGAATTTGGTTCTAACACAGAACATATAGATTCTCTTGATCGTTGGTTGTGTAAGTTTGGTGAAAACAACTATTATTATGGACCTTTTGGCTTTTACACAATAAAAAATGACACGCTTTTAACTGAATATATTGTTACTGATTTCCCCGGTTTTACAAAAGCCGAGAGGTATGAATTTAAGGCAGTTATTTCACAAAATGCAATTGTAATTTTTGAACAAAATGGTCAGAAGACTAATCAAGAGTGGTTGTTTCACCAAAACGAGTGTGTACCGGAAAGTATAAAAAACTGGTTAAGAAATCATAGAAAGTATCAATTAAAAACGTATGCTAACAACAAATAAGCACCACTATCGCGAGCGCCTATTTGAAAAGCGTTAATCGTAATAATAAAAACCAACAGTGATAAATTTTAAGCTAAGAGAAATAGACGATATATTACCAGTTGGACAAGAACCAAATTTGTCTACAAGTTGGTTTTGGCTGACAGATGGTGAATTATGGTTAAATTTCGGAGACCAAACGATTTATGAATATTCAACAGAAGCTATTAATCATTGGGGGAATAAACCTACACCATACTATGACTATCCTTTAGTTAGATTTATTGAAGACTTCACTGAACTTTTTGACACGATTAGAGAGACAATTCCTGAGGAATTTTATCACTTGACAAAAGACCTGAAAAAATTCCAAACTGACTCAAAAAAATGGCTTGACATATACGACACGGACGAAGACGAATACAGCGATTTTTATTTTGAAGAATATGACAAGTTAGTTTCGTGGACATACCAAAGAACTTTTGACTCAGCACATTTAATTGGTGGGCCTTGGCTTTCGTTCTTCCGAAGAGATGATAAAATAAGAATTGTTTGGGACACCGAACATACTTTAGAAAATGACATTTGTTTGTGGACAGCGAAGGATGGTAGTTTTGAAATGAACTACTCTGACTTTGTAGATAAAATAAGAGTAGTTGGTCAGTCTTTCTTTTCAGCAATGGACAAACAAGTTGAGTTAGCTGTTGCAAAAGAATGGGGTAATATTAAAATAGACAAGAAAAGATTAGTTGAAGAACACAAAGAAAGAAAAGATGAGTTCTTCTCAACTCTTCGGCTACTTGACCAAGAGCCAACTGACAAAACTGACTGGACAGAAGCAGAACTATTATTTAACAGAATGACAAACGAAATGAAATAACGAACGCCTAACATTGATTTGGCAATATGGCGGCTGTAGTGCTTCTATGAAACATTTGTGCAAAGTTCAACAGTAGTAATTCTATTGAACTTTTGTACTAAAATCCCCGCCTTCGCCAAGCCCGAAAACGTTGGCCACAATTAAGATAAACCATGAGTATTGAAATAACGTTATTCACAAAACAGCAACGAAAAGCAGTTTGCTAAAATTTTTATTATGACACCTTTGACGAGAATTAAAAACAGCCGGTAACAATGAACAAAACACTATTTATAATATTGACGCTACTCGTTTTTTCCTGCAAATACACAGGCAAAGACGATGGCTATGGTAAAGAGCAAAAAATATTTGACAGAATCGAGTTTGTATATAATTTAAAACAAACGATAGCTGAAAAAACGTGGGCAACTTTTAACGATAAGGAATATGACTTGCCGCTTGTTTATTTCACTGATACAAGTTCTTACATTGTCAATCCGACAGAAAAATTCTTGAAAACGTTCAAGTCAGACTTAGTTTTTCAAAACCAGGCAATGAAAATTTTCAAAACGAAAATCAGAGTGGACAGTTTGCCATTTCATATGGAAACAGGCATGACACTAGGCGACCCGACAGCGAAATATAATTATCATTCACCTTTTATGATGTGTAGTAGTTATGAAGAAACCTATAAAACAATTCCGACAGTTCTTTCAACGGAAGAATGGACTACAATGATAATACATGAATACTTTCACGGATATCAGTACAAACATAAACCTTACATTGATTACTATGAAAAAGAAATTGTACAAATTCAACCAGACAGTTTAATAACAATCTACAATAACAATACTTGGTTTAAAAACGCTATTGACAAGGAAAATGAATTGTTGCTTAAAGCCATTACTGAAACAGACCGTATAAAAATCGTAAACATCATAAACGATTTTTTTGCTTTAAGAACTCAACGAAGAAAAACAGTATTGGCGAAAATGAAATTTGACATTTCCAAGTATGAAAAATGCTACGAAACAATGGAAGGCACAGCACGATACATTGAATATTCGCTTTACAAACTCTATGCTACAAAACAACCTGATTATAAATTATTAAAGTCAGATACCTCTTTCAGATCATTTGAAAAATTTCGCAATTACGACATAACAAAAGACGAATGGCTTTACAAAACAGAAAAAACAACCTATTTCTATGCCATTGGTTTTAATATGGCCAGACTTTTAGATAAATTAAAAATTGAGTACAAATCACGACTCTTTAAAGAAGGAAAAATAACGATGGAAGACATACTACTTGAAAAACAAAACGGCAGGTAACATCCGTTTGGCAAAATGGCGGTTCAGTGCTAAATTCAAGCTTTGTTCATTTAATGAAGTTTAGTACTGAAAATCCCCCGCCTTCGAAAAGTGGCAAGGCGTGGAAAACAATATAATGCTAAATTATAATGGGAGTCAAAAGAAAAAGATATGTTTTGAAAGGAGTGAGTGGCGGTTGGAGGATTTGGAATAATTTAACCAAAACCTACTGGGGACAATTATATGAGAAACAACCAGATGAATTGATTGCTGAATTAAATGGTGCAAAAAGACCTGAAATAATTGTCAATCTCACAAAAAAATTTCAGAAAGAAAAAAGATGAGGCTGTCTAAAAAGGCGCCTCTTGTGTTTTTGTCAGCTATTAATGACTCACTTTAAGGAACTTCAAGATTTCGAGCACAATCCTAATTATTGGTGTTTTGAAATCTTAACGTTAAAATAGCCTTTCTTAGCACTACTGCGCGGAACTATAAAATCAGCCAATTAGGTTTTAAATACCTTTACCAAAACACATTCAAAGAACGTTTCTTGTTGATTCGGGGAGCTTTTTGGTTTGGGGAATTAAATGGTTTATTGGGATTTATAAAAAGATGGTTAAATTCATCAATAACGTGAGCTGCAAGTATAACGAACACCCGAAAGAAAAAATGAAAATTGACCTTAACGACCTATTAGAAAAACGAAAAAGGGTTCTTGACATCAATAAAACTGAACTTGACAAACTCAAAGACAAATTAAGCTTGTCAAAGGCTGTAGAATTTTCAATTTCTGACATTGAAATTCCAAACCCCAAAAAGAAAGGTGAAAAAGTTGGCATAAAGGCACTAAACAATCTTGAAAATTTAAAAGGTGCAGTTATTTACATTTACGAAATAGTTGACACAAAAATTAAATCCGAATTATTGGAACGCATTGCTAAGTTCCGTTCAATAGACAATAAAGATGATGAAGGCAACGACCTTAGACGTTCAACGGCAAAAATTCCGACAGACGCTAATACAAATAGTTCCAATGTGCTTTATGTCGGTAGTGTTGAAAAAAGCATTCATTCACGAACCAGACAACATTTAGGTTTTGGACACCCTCATACTTTTGCATTACAGTTGAAACATTGGGCAAAAAATGATTGGAAGTTTAGGTTTTATTACATAGAAGTAACTAACAAGCAAATTTTGAAAGACATTGAAGCTCAAATTTCAAAAGAACTAAATCCACTCGTTGGAAAAAGAGAGAAATGAACATACAAAGAATACCCGCAGCTAACAGAGCCTTGCTTTCAGCGGGGATAAATTGGTACGGGAAACGACAAACAAATCAATAAGCATCGTGGTAAGCGACAGGAAAGTGAGGTTTAATCCCCGCCGAAAAGCAAGCCTCGGGCGTTATACATCAACCTATGAATCGACAAAAATTAACAATATTAATAGGACTAATTTGGACAAGTAACATCATTGGCCAGGTGCAAAATGATGTGAAAGAAATTCTTGCCAAAAAGGATTATGTGGAATTTAGTTCTTATGCAGACACTTTATCAAACAGTGAAAAAAGAATATCCAGCCATTGGTCAATTTTGAGAGATCTGACTGCCGATTTCAAGGAAGGTGTGTTCTATTTCACTAAATCTGTTCCGGATGCTGAAAATGCAGCTATAAGTACGGTTTATACGTATAGAGTTAGACTTCTTACCACGGACAAAACAATCGTTTATTATGAACTAAGCGAGAAAAGAAATAAGAAAATCCAAAAAGAATGGGTTCCATATTACGACACACTTGACTATTATAAAAATGACAGCTTGTTTTCCATACTTCGGCAATCATTCAACCAATCATTTGATGGTGAATTAAACGAAACCGAACTATTTATTGACGATCTTGTTTATGGACAGGCTTGTGGATTTGTCGGTACGGACCCCGATGAGAAAATGATTATTGATAGTCTTGTTGCTGCAAAAAATAAAGTAGAACTATTTAAATGGATAAAGTCAACAAATTTTGAAAAACAAATTTATGCGGTTGACGGGCTATTTCAATTGAAAGAAGCAGGGACAATATTTACTTCTGAAGAAATTGAACTAATCAATATGGTTTTAAAGAAAAAGGGAACTATTTATCATTGTGGGGGATGCAGTCATAGTTGGCAAGACGTAAGAATGGTGTCTTATAAATTTAAATTTGAATAATAAGGCGAATGCATAACAGCGCCTGCCTGCAAGAGCAGGATCTTTCTTCGAAAAACTAACTAATTTGCAACAAAAAAACTCCTACTTTCGAAAAACAATATTTTTAAACGCTGCTCCTGCGGGTGGCTGCAATCCTGCGAAGTTGCATCAATAAGAAAGACAATAGATGGATGTAGAAAAATATAACGAACTCATAAAATCTGCCATCAAGCATTTTTGGGACACCAGAAACAAACAAAAAGCTGAACAGGGTGACAGAGAAGTAAAAGACACTGGAAATAGAAGTTCGGTTACAGGTGGAAAACAGTTGGACGGTTTTATTGATCTCTTGTATCAGGTTGCAGTTGATATTGGAATACCAACAAATTGTATATACATAAAAGGAAACCAATTGCCAGGTTACTTTAGACCGACAAAAGATTGGGATATGCTAATCATTTCACCAACTCAAAAACTCGTTGCTGTTGTTGAACTTAAATCCCAAGTTGGCTCTTTCGGAAACAATTTTAATAACAGAACAGAAGAAGCACTAGGAAGTGCTATTGACTTATGGACTGCTTTTAGAGAAAAAGCCTATCCTAATCAATCAGCACCTTGGTTAGGATATATGATGATTGTAGAAAAATCGGCAAAATCAACATCCCCAGTAAGAATTACTGAGCCCTATTTTAAAGTATTCAAGGAGTTTCACAACACATCTTACATTGACAGGTATCGTTTGTTTTGCCAAAAACTTATGCTTGAAAGACATTATTCTCAATGCTGTTTACTTTGGTCAACTGACAATTTTGATTACGGAAATGTTGAGGAAAGTATTTCAATTGAAGCCTTTCTTCATTCGTTTACTGGACAACTAGCAGGACAACTTCACGAGTTTAACCAATAGCAGTTATGGAACGTAAAAGCGGAAGAAATCACGGTGAAGTCTTTACAAATAAGAATGTAGTCCAATTTATATTGGATGAAGTCGGCTATTCTTCTGATTTAAATCTAAGTTCCATCAAACTATTAGAACCTGCATCAGGCAATGGAGCATTTGCAACAGAAATAATAAAACGCCTGTATAAGTCATCTTTAGATCATCAATTTTCATTTATTGATAGTGTAATTTCTAATTTGACTTTTGTTGAGTTAGACACAATTGCTTTTGCTAAGTTGACCACGACTATTGATGTTTTAATTTTCAATTTGACCAATCAAAGCCTCAAAATAAGTCATCAAATTTGTTTAAATACAAACTTCCTGACTTGGCATTTCGACCATCAATTTGACTGTATAGTTGCCAATCCTCCATACATAAGACACGAACTTATACCCGAAAATGATAAAACTTTCTATCGCAAAAGGTATAAAACCTTTAAATACAGAGCCGACCTTTATATTCCATTTTTCGAATATTCTTTAGAGCTATTAAAACCTGATGGCCATTTATCGTTTATCTGTTCAAACAGATGGCTAAATAACCAATATGGAAAGATTTTAAGAGAGCAAATTTCTTCTCTGTACAATTTGAGAAAAGTTCTAAATATCGAAAAGTCTTCACCTTTTGATGAAGCAGTAACTGCATATCCTTGTATTACGACAATACAAAAAAGTAAACGGTCTGAAAACGTTTTGTTTTGCGAAGACAATTCTAAAGAGATTGATTTTAATAGCCTGAAATTTGAAGAAGTAGAAAATCCTAAAAATAACTCTTGGCAAAACTTGTTCTTGCATTATAACATCAATCATATTGCCTTAAACGGCTTAGAAGAACAAGGATTTGAAATTGGCATTGGTGTGGCAACAGGAGCAGATAAGGTTTTTATTAAAAACAAAAATGAACTTAATGGAATTGAAAAAAACAGGGTGTTACCACTCATTAAATCAACTGATTTAAAAAATAACACTTTCAAATGGACAGAAAATTATCTAATCAACCCTTATGACAATGGAGAACTTTGTGATTTAGAGCATTATCCGCATTTACAAACTTATTTCAATGACCACAAGCAAACTCTATTGCAAAGGCATACAGCAAAGAAAACACCCAATAAATGGTATAAAACAATTGATAAAATAAAGCCGGAGCTATTAAGTAAGCCGAAACTTTTATTGCCTGACCTTACGGGAAATAAATTCCTTTTTATTGACAATGGTAAATTTTATCCTCATCATAATTTATACTACATCACAGCAGACAATATTTCTTCATTAAAGATTTTGGCAAGTATTTTAATGTCAGACTTTATTAAACACCAAATGTCTCAAATTGGAATACGAATGAATGGCGGACTTCCAAGATTTCAATCTCAAGTTTTAAGGCAACTGAAAATTCCGAATATAAACGGACTGAGTAATGCTGACAGAGAAAACTTGATTATAGCGTATGACAGACAAGATTTAGAAACATCAAACCAAATAATAAATAAATACTGCACCCAACACGGCTTTGCGTAATGGCGGCTCAGTGGTTAAATGAAGCTTTGTGCTTCGTATCAAGTGTAGTGCTAAAAATCCGCCACATCGCCAAGCTAAAACGTTATATTAATTAAAAAATGAAGAAAATCACCAATATAATACTTATTTATAGAGAAGCATTAATGCATCTTTGGAACACATATTATGTTATTGACAAGTCAGTAGAAGACGATTTTATTTTTGAGGTTGATAACGCATTTTCACTTGTCAAAAAAGGACTTTTTGACTCTTTAGTTCAGGCAAAAATATTTGACTATGCCCTAGAACCAGATTATAATAATTGTTGGGATATTTATGTAGTTCCTAAAAAACAACTAACCCAGACAATAGCTGGTATCAAAAAAGAGCTTAATTGCTATTGGGAGGACTACGAATTTCAAATTGACGAAACGACATTCAAATTCAACATGCTATTTGACTGGGATCAAGAAGGTCAAATGAAAGGAGAATTTGTGAGGGTAAAACCTTACAATTCTCAAAACGAAAGACCCTTTACAGATTATTTATTCAAAATAGAAGATGTAGAATTCTATATAAAAAACTAACGCCAACACAGCGCCGCTACGCAGCCAGCCGTATGCTACCCTCCGGGACAACACACAACTGGCCACGTGACAAAATTCTCTTAACTTTCATTCTACGAATGAAGAACAAGAACTTCGCAAAGCGCCTGAAGCGTTGGTTACAACCCTTTGACAACCGTTAATTCAGACAAATATTGACTGGCAAAATGCACGAAAAGCTTTTAGAAATAATAAGACAGCGAATCCCTATTACGGACAAAGACGCTGAACTCTGCACTAAATATTTTGAGCCTGTTATTTTTCCAAAGAACAGGATAATTGAAGATGAAGGAAAAATTCCTCAATACTTGTATTTTGTAGTTTCAGGTTATATGCGGTTGTTTCATTACAATAACAACGGAGACGAAATAACGTCACATATCAATTGCCCTCCTGGTTTTATCACTTCCTATTTCTGCTTTATTAACCAGACGAAAGCTACTGAAAATGTTGAGTGCATTACTGAATGTGAACTACTTAGAATAACCAAAAATAAGTTAGACCTTATCACTTCAGAAAGTGATGCATTTAAGGATTTTAGTATTTTGGTATTTCAGCAGTCGATAGCCTACAATGAAAATCGTTCAAAAGAACTGGCAACACTTCCAGCAGAACAACGATACCAAAAGTTGATTGAGAACTATCCTCATATCATTCATAATGTTCCACTTCAATACATTGCTTCCTTTTTAGGGATGAATGCAAAAAGTTTGAGTAGAATTAGAAAACAACTGATTAGGTAACATTTGCGAAGTATTTTTGAAAAATCATAGCGGAATTTTGTGTCATCATTTTAAAATTATACAATATGACACAGAAAAATTTAGCACTCGTTACCGGTGCAAACGGACATCTTGGCAACAATCTCGTAAGACTTCTTATACAGAAAGGAATTCCTGTTAGAGCTTCCGTTCGCAACATCAAAAACAAAGAACCGTTTGTTGGTTTAGACTGTGAGGTTGTTCAATCAGACATTACAGACAAAGATTCTCTTGTAAGAGCTTTGCAAGGCGTAGAAACATTTTATGCCGTGGGCTCGGCTTTTAAACTTTGGGCAAAAGACCCCAAAAAGGAAATCTACGATGTAAATCTTCAAGGCACTCAAAACATTGTCGAAGCGGCTGCCGAAGCAGGTGTAAAACGAATCGTATATGTCAGCTCTATTGCTGCATTAAATTACCGTCAACTTCCAACAAAAGAAAGCTATGGACAAAACCCAGACAGAAGGGATATGTATTACAATTCAAAAAATGACGGAGAAAAATTAGCCTTTGAATTAGCTAAAAAACACAACATTGAATTAGTTGCCGTTTTACCATCGGCAATGATTGGTAGCGAATCATTCGGCAGTCTGAGCGTTTCATACAATATTATTGACTTGATTCTTCAAAAAGCAATTCCTGTTGAAACTGGTATAACCTTGAATTGGATAGATGTAAAGGATGTAGCCGAAGGCTGCTATTTAGCTGCAACAAAAGGAGTAAACGGAGAGCGCTACATTTTAGCAAATGAGAAATGTACATCCATAAAAGACACCACTAAAATTGCCCAAAATCTATTTCCTGAGTTAAAAATAAAGTTACCCGTAGCTGTTCCTAAACCCATACTTTTTGTAATTGCTTGGTTTATGGAATTAGGAAGTAAACTATCAGGCAAAGCACCTTTGTTGAGTGTAAAAGATATTACAATGTTTTCCGGATTACAGCAAGATTTTGACATTTCAAAAGCAAGAAAGGAATTAGGCTTCAATCCTAAAAAGCCTGAAATCGCAATTAGAGAAGCCATGATATACTTAAACACTAAACACATTGGCCAAAAACAACCCTTAAATAAATTAGCGACACTGATTGTTTGCTTTTTGGTTGCTTCAACTACCTTGTTTGGTCAAAATCTAAAACCAACGTCTGATTCAACAAAGGTATTTGTTTCCATAGAAACTGATCCTGCATTTTGGGTGGGAACTTTACCAAATGGCTTAGGATTTGATGCCAATATAGATTTTAGATTAGCCAAACACCCCAGTTTAAGATTTGGGATTTTAGGATATTCAGGAAAATGGAGTGGTGAATTCGGTAAAACTGTTTTACTAACAAAAGACTTTACGGAAGATAATTGGGTAACACAATGGAATGGAATTGGTGTGGAAGCTCAATATCAATTTAGATTTGGTTTGCAAAGAGGTGGACTTCAACCTGGACTTAGATTACAATGGAATCAATTTATTTACGACCAAGACAAGTTCAAAAAAGGAGAGGCCAATCACTTTGTAATAACACCCCAAGTTGGGTTTCAATGGTTTCCGATTAAGAAAATTGGTTTGTATGTTTTACCTTGGGCAGGTATTCAAATTCCGTTAACAGGTACAGACAAAATAATGATCAATGGCGCAGAAAGAGATACGAGAAAAATAATGCCTGTGATAACAGCTCACATCGGTTGGGAGCTCAAACTTTAAAACCATTTTAAATTAATAATAATTACCGAGTCGAGAAACGGTAGCAGTAAGTTTACCAACACACTCTAATACATTCAAAAGCAAATGAACGAAACTAAAATCAAACAAAGAAAACAAGATAGAAATTCAGAGGCTTGGAAAAAATTATGTGCGTATATCGATAAAGTTGAACGGACAAATGCTGACGAATTTTCACCACTTCAAGAATTAGGTTATGAATTGTATTCACAAATTTATACGCTTCCGGAAAGTATAGGTAAACTAAAAAATGTAAAAAAAATGTGGCTTTATGGCAGTAAGCTACAAAGTGTACCGCCTCAAATCGGGGAAATGACATCCCTTGAATATTTTGACCCCTATACTTCATATGATTTACATTGGTTTCCATATGAAATCATAAAGTGTATTCACTTAAAAGAAAGCAGAGTTAGTACAAGAGCTTTATATGGGAATTTTAAAAACAGAAAACCTTTTCCAGATTTAACGGAGAATCCTGTCAGATATAATTCAGAATTGATTAAATGTAGTGTTTGTGAAAAAGAGATAACATACGAACAAACAAACCAAAAATGGATCACATTAAGAATTGGAACCGATGATTTACCATTATTAGCAAATTTATGTTCGCCAGAATGTGAATCTGAACTTCCTAAACCTGAGAAGGAATATATAGACAAACCACATAAAGGTGGCGTTAATATAAAACAACCTACTTACGAAGAATGGGAAAAAGAGAATGTTGTAAAAATGACCATTGAAGAATGGGAAGAAAAACTTAAAAAGGAAAAAACGGAATATGAAAAGGAGCCCACAAAACGATTAAAATTGATCAGGAAAATATGGAATAGATAATAACACCAGCCACTAACAGCGGTTTGGCAAGAGTCGGATGCTTGCTTTTTTGTTTGGGGAATTATGTATTCTGTGATACAAGGTTATTGGAACTTATCAGAAAGTTGGTTAATTTCATCAATCATTAAGTTGTGCCTCATTTTTAAAACCGAAAAACTAAAAATCATATAAATTAAACTAAAATGAAAAAAAGCTTTTTTACCCTTGTATTTGTTGTTGTTTCAACACTTTGTTTTGCGCAAAATGGATACGAAAAAGTGAGCAAATATGATGAATACAACAAAGATTGGGCACTGGTGAAAACTATTTCTGGTACTTATGGCTTTATTAACCGAAATGGCGAAACGGTAGTGCAACCGATTTATGACAAAATTGAAAAGTTCACTGAAAATTCCGGAAAATATGCTCTAGTAAAAAGTGTAGCCGGTTCTTATGGTTTTATTGACCGAAATGGCAAAGAAGTTGTTCCGACAATTTACTGGAATAAACGCGAAGCGCTTGAACAACTTAAAACATTAAAAGAATAAAAACGAACGCACAACAGCCGTTTGGCATCATTGAGGTTTTAGATGGAATCTGCCCAACTCATAGAGAATGGAGCTTTTTAAAAAAAATTGTCGCCCATGCCGGATGTACCTATAATTGTAATTACTGCAACAAAAGCCGACAGCAAAATGACCAAAGAAAACGTGGAAGATTGGTCTTTGGCTCATCAATCTTTAGGCAAAGGAGTTACCCACAAGAGCAGGATCTTTCTTCGTAAAAAGTATAAAGGCAGCACCTAACACGGCTTTGCGTCAACCGGGCTGAAGGGCAAAATTCAACCGTAGTTTTTCAATTAAACACGTGACAAAATTCTCTTATCTTTCATTCTACGAATAAAGAACAAGAACTTTGCAAAGCGGCGCGGACGTTAGTGGCAATTATGACCAGCAGACCTGAACATTTAACGCAATATTAAACTAGAAAAATGAATTTCAAAAATTTAGTTACAACAGCTTTACTATTTCTAACAACTCATATTTGTGTTGGTCAAAAAACGAATACCGAAAATAGATTAGACTCTTTATTTACCTCACTTTCTGAACAAAACCAATTTAGCGGAAGTGTTTTAATAGCCGAAAAAGGAAACATAATCTACAAAGCCGGAAAAGGATTTGCTAATGAAAAGACAAAAGAAAGAAATAACACCAAAACTATATTCGAATTAGCATCTTGCAGTAAACAATTTATAGGTGTTGGAATAGCCTTACTTCATAGAGATGGTAAAATCAATTACACCGATGATATTACAGCACACATTCCAGAATTATCAAACTTTAAAGGGGTTAAAATTTATGACTTATTAAGGCATACCAGTGGAATTCCTGAGTTTTTAGGGGAATTTAGAGCAGATTGGGAAAACAAGAAAATTGCAACCAATCAAGATGTTATCAATTACTATGCACAAAGAAAAGATACATTAGAATTTAAGCCTACATCAACCTATCAATACACCAATACAAACTATGTTTTGTTGGCTACAATTATTGAAAGAATAGCAAACCAAAAAATTGAAGATTACTTGTCTGTAAAGATATTTAAACCTCTAAAAATGAATAGAACTTTTATTTATAACAGGCGAGAAAATCCGAAAAAATTAAAAAATTATGCTTTCGGATATACTTGGATAAAAAATTCATTTGAAAAAGCGACTGAAGATGATCCAAAAATTGGAGACATGACCGCTCTTTATTTAGATGGAATTATTGGAAATGCAAAAGTTAATTCGACAGTGGAAGATATCTATAAATGGATGAATGCAATAAAAAACAATACGTTGCTAAGCCAAAAAGAATTTGACGAAGTTATGGAAACAACCAAAACAGCTGATAACCAAGATGTAAACTATGGTTTCGGTTTTGAAGTTCGTAAAAATGAAAACAGTATAAGCTATGGACACACAGGAAGTTGGGATGGTTACATCACATTTATTCACTATAATTCGGCAAATGATAGAACAATAATTGTCCTGAATAACTTCAGAAATGGAGTATATCCTTACGAAACCATTAATGAAATTATAGATAACAAACCCAGTACAAAAGAATTTATTAAAAAGGTAAATTTAGATGAGAGTGAAATTAAAAAATATACCGGAGATTATGTTGACATAAATGACAACGCTGAAAAGCATAGAATAACCTATTTAAACGGTTATTTAATTTATAATACGGACAAAGAAAGTTGGGATATGAGATTTTTTCCAACATCAAATAATACATTTCAGGCAGTAAGACAAGGCGGAACTGATGGTGTAATGACTTTTACAAAACTAAGCGATGGAACCATGAAGTTGGAAATGACACAATATGGACAAGTTATAGGAAATGGAATAAGACAATAACTGCACTAATAGCTTGGCAATAGGCGCAAACCGTCACCAAGCCAAGAATGAAGACGTTCTGCCGAAGTATTTGAATGCTCAGATAAATCAATTGGGGAATTTGCAGGAAAAGCCATTACATAATCGTAACTCAAGAGTTGGATTTCCATCATTGCTGCACGGTAAACTAAAAAGAACCGTTTAGGAATAAAGGCAAATAGTAACGTTTAAAATCGACTTAAAAACAATAGCAAATGGCATTCGGGGACAGAAATAAAAACGCGCAAGGATTACGTGTTATAGAGACTGCTCACGACAAAGACGGTATCAACGAAGCTGCTAAAAGCGGACTTAGACCATTAACAGTAATTGTAAAGCTAAACCCAAGAAATGTTTGAAACAGTTTGCGACATCAACGGATTGAATATTCCCAATCCGTTATTCTACTCAGAAAGTTACTTACAAAACGAATATGTAAAAGCCAACAACCTGGCAAAACATATTCACTTATTGAATCACCAAATTAGCCACATAGACTATGCCTTTTTTCATGATTTAAAAGTGATTATTAGTCAAATCACAGAAGTGGTAAAAGAAAAAATCTACGATGGAGCAATACGCTCTGAACCTTTTCAAATCCGCACTACAAAATACTATTTCAATAATACCTTAGAGTTGTATCAGGTTATAAAGAATGAAAATGCTGTTCAAGAAGTTATCGTGTTATCCGACAGCTTAAAAATGCCAAAGAAGCTGCAGTTAGTAAAATCTTTTGATCAGAATAAATCATCTCAAATGGACATCACCTATTCTGAATTCTTAGAATTTGACCAAATAGACGAAACAACTTTTTACGACAATAAAAACGAAACAAAAAAGTGGACAAGACCAAACCAGAGAAACACAACATATCGCATTGAAAAAAATGGTGAAATTCATAAGATTCATATTAGAAACAACAAGTATGAACAATCTAAAACAACAATCATTTACAATAACCTGTTTCAGGTGTTAGCATCCAGAACATTTGACCAAAAAGATAAGTCCAAACTGTTGTATGAAGCAATGTTTACTTACAATAACAATGCATTGCAAGGTATGAAATACATCAGGCACATGGCCACTAACAATCTTTCAGGTAATTGGACAAAAGAACTTACTTTTGAATACACTGAAAAGGGGATGTTAGAACGTTTTAAAAATGATTTCACAACAAAACAATGGACTTATGATAACAATGGCAATCCTATATCAGTAAAAGAGTTTGACAATAATGGTAGCTGTATCTGCGAAACCAAATGCAACTATCAGTATGACCGCAAGAACAATTGGACGTTCAAAGACGAAAAAACGTTTATCAATAATGTTCTAAAAAAAGAGACTCACATAAGTCGGGAAATCGAATATAATTAACATTGAACAAAATCGACTGCCAACAACAGTTTTGCGTACCAGTATAAAATCAACCGAAACAACATAAATTATGGGATTTTTTGACAACCTTTTTGGAAAGAAACAAGCCGGAAATAATTCGAAAAATAAAACCGAAACAGAAACGGCTCCGTTAAACAACGAAGACAAGTTTGTTTCAACGGATGACTCTGTTGGCTATAAAATTTTAAGAGACTTAACCGAGGAACAAAAAGAGCGAATTGAGAAATCAACCATTTTGTTGCGAACAGGGCAACTTTATATGCACTATTGGACCGACAATTTAATTTGTACCGACAGAAACGATCAGGAATGGCAAAACAAAGTGATGTTTTTTTGGAAAGCAGAAGAACCATTCCCCAAAAAATCATTGCCACCAAACTTTGAGAACTTTCAAGTAAAACACTTTTTATTTGAAGGCAACACCTCATCCATTTCATTACAAGTAGGACAAGCCATACCGTGGTTTGGAATGCCCGGACTGGGAGAAAAACACGTTTGTGAAATCAATGGCGAGAAAGTTACCATTCCGGAGTTGCATAAACTCGGTTTTGTTGCGTATATTGATCAGGTAGAATTAACAACTGAAAACCTTGAAATACTAACAGACAAAGAAAATTACCTGTTCCTGATCGACGAACGATTAACACCCTTTCGTAACGGAAACTTTCAGTTGGACGGAAAACCAATACCTATAAGTGTTGCTTACAGTGTTGGCGGCATTCACATTATTAAGAAAACGGAATTAGCATAACAACCGAAAATTAGAATGACAGAACAACTATTCCTATTATTTTGTGAAAGCCCTTTTCAGGCAAACAGCGTTGACGAAGACTTTGAAGACCAATTTATTGCGGCCAAAGAAAATGGATTCGAAACTCTTTTATTCAATTTCGAAGACTTGACAAGTGCCGACAGATTCCCGCTTGCAACAAAACGAATAAAGCCAACTGATCAATTAGTACACGTCATTTACAGGGGTTGGATGCTAACACCACACCAATATTCTATCCTTTACACCGATCTGTTATCCAAAAATTTCAAACTTATCAACACAGCCGAAGAATATCAAAATTGTCATTATTTACCAGACAGCCTGAAATTCATTGAACGTAAAACCCCAAAAACAGTATTTGAAAAATTTGACAGTGAAAATAGTATGGACAAGCTGATCGAAAAATCACACGTGTTCGGGCAAAAAACTGTCATTCTGAAAGACTATGTAAAATCTGAAAAACACGATTGGGAAACAGCTTGCTATGTTCCAGACGTTTCCGACACCCACCGGCTAAAAAAGGCGATTAACAAACTTATTGAACTTCGTGATAAATACCTAAACGAAGGAATTGTTATCAGGGAATTTGTGGAACTCAACGACCTGGCCATTCATTCAAAAAGCGGAATGCCGTTGACAGAAGAATATCGTTTGTTCTTTTGCAACAAGAAACTCGTGGGGATTTACGATTATTGGGAAGAAGGTGAATACACTCATTCTAAACCCGACACTGCCGCATTTGAAGAAATTGCCAAACAGGTTGAAAGCAATTTTTTCAGTATGGACATTGCGCGACAAAAAAACGGCGAATTAATCATCATTGAACTCGGAGACGGACAAGTTGCCGGACTTCCCGACAAAACCGATAGAAATGCCTTTTATAAACAACTACAGATTTGCTGCCGCTAACTGGCGTTGGGCAAAAAGCGGGTTCAGCGCTTCGAAATCAGCCATAAAACCAAGCCTAAAAACGTTTTATGCTTTATTGTAGGATGATCGTACGGACAGACTACTACAAGAAAATCAACAGCACATTTTATCACATCTGGTAGCCTCAATGCACAGGCGACTGCTTCGCTATCAAAAGATCTGAAATTTCCCAACCGCACGGCTGAATATTCGGAATAGTGTTTACATTTGTCAAAATTCACCAAGTTAAAAATGACAAGGTTAAAAATGGAAAGTTTCGGAGATTATATAAGGCGACTTAGAGCTGAAAACGGCCTTAACCAGACTGAATTGGCTGCAAAAATAGGGCTTGACAGCGGAGGATTAAGTAAAGTAGAAAATGGCAAAAAGGAACTAAAAGAAACCAAATTAGATCTTCTTGCGAAGGCTCTTAAAGTTGATTCAAAGGAAATCAAAGAGCAATATTTAAGTGAAAAATTTGCTGAAGATTGCTTTAAGTATAAATGTTCTGAAACAGTTTTTCATCTTGCCGAAGAAAAAGCTAAATATTATAAGACAGTAAAAGTTAAACAAGGAAACTTAAACTTCTAAGATGATAAACGAAAGAAAAACAGAAAAAATAGTTCGTTCTCATTTTGAGAAGTTTAATGACATTATTCATATTGAAGAACAAGCTTCCGACAATGCTAAAATTAATAAGTTACTTAAAACCGCTTCAAAAAAAGGAAGCGGAAAGGGTAAGCCTGAATTTT
>VYLT01000136.1_pt1 | contig 17772 bp, 14 predicted proteins | sample 5114261 | NCBI WGS metagenome assembly VYLT01 (sample SAMN12291815, study PRJNA351875) | freshwater metagenome | isolation source: freshwater lake | place: USA: Michigan, Little Long Lake | collected 2011-07-12 | reverse complement strand
GGGTAAAGTGGATTGGTATCGAGTGGCAGGGGCAACGGTGAGCGGAGCGGTGATGATGGGTGGAGCCGGAACACTTGTTTCAAAGTATGGACACACGATAGGCAATACGATGGGAGGAATGGCAGGTGGTGTTGCGAGCGGGGTTATTGGTCAGATTGGTGAAGCCGTTCGAGGAAAGGGATTTGATATTACCAAGATTGGCATTGAAGTGATTGGTGGTGGAATTGGAGGGGGGATCAATGGTGCGTTGTTGAGACCCAAATCCAAAGGAACGAAGACTGGTTCTGGCAATGGCAAGCACGAAGAGTCGTCGAACTTGAACGCGATGGCGATGTCGAGGACGGAAGTTGCGTCGCCGAGTTTCAAGTCGATCATGCGAGTGGGAGCGTTTTCGGGAGCGATAGCAGGTGGAGTGGGCGGTTATTTAAATGCGGGTTATGAGGCATTCCAAGAAGGCAAATCGTGGGATCAAATAAGCAAAGCAGCATCGAGTGGAGCCGCAGCAGGTGTGGTGCAAGGAGCCACAACAGGGGGTGCGATTGCTCTGTTGATGTATCGCCGACCACCTTCAGCGAAGAATCAAGAACCACCTCCGTTGAAGCCCAAGAATGAACCGATGGAGCAAGTGCAGAAGCCGGGACAGAAAGTTCAACAGATGCACAAAGACGAAGCTGGCTTCAAACTGATCCGAACCGGAGAAGAGTATCGCACACACGGCTATGAGAATATGAGTGGGGCGAGCAAGAAACCGCCGATTGGGGATGTGCTTACTTCGAGTCAGAAGATCAGACAAGGCAACCTGAGCCAAGAAGCGAAGGGTGTCTTGGAGTTGGTGAACAAAACATCCATCAGCCGAAGCGAAAGTTCCAAGACGTGGCTGGATAATCTCGCCAGCAAGGTCATTCACGATTTCCTCGGTGGGACTGTGTTGCACGGCCCCTTGACCAAACTCGCCGAGTTCTTCGGGATAAAGGCATGTTTCTCAGGAAAGACACCGATCAACACACCTGAAGGCTCGAAACTGATTGAGGATATTCAAGAGGGTGACAGAGTTCTTTCGCGTGACGAAAACGATCCTGATGGGCCAATCACAGTTCAAATTGTCGAGGAAGTGTTCAAGCGTTATGCCTTTGTGATGGACATCAAGCTCAAAGGCCGAACCATCACCACAACCCACGAACACCCCCTCTACGAACGTGAAAAAGGCTGGACGATAGCGCAGGAGTTAAAGCCCGGCGATTTTGTGAGGCTCAAAGAGGGCTGGTGCGAAGTCAACGAAATTATCGATACCCAAGCCTTTGAAGTGGTGTATAATTTCCGTGTCAGTGAGTATCATACTTACTTCGTGGGGGATGACACTTGGGGATGGGCGCTCTGGGCTCATAACGCGGATTACCTTCCTGATGGAAGAATTAAAAAAGACTTTGTTGAAGAGGCAAGACAAAGGGGTATGACCAAAGCCCAAGCAGAAGCTGCTTTTGAAGAAGCAGTCCGGACACAATACACTGAAATCGTCAACGCTGCACGCGAAGCGAATGTCATTGGGGACGGGTTTGCAAGCGCAGCACAACAATTCGGTGTTTCACCCCAAACATTTACTGTTGCTGTCGAAGCGATCCGCACTCCGACCGGAGAGATTGTATTTGTTCTTGGCCCAAATCGCAACGCGATGCCTGCGGCGATTACAAAACAGCTACGCGAGATCCCAACACTCCGACCAGATGATACAAACCCGCAAATACTACGCGGAAGATTGACTTTAGGAGACCGTACACACGAAGTCGTAATCCGTTTGGACGGAGTTGGGCTTCACGCTGAAATGAATCTCCTCGGACAGAATCAAATCGTAGCAGGTCAGAGGCTTACAATGGCTTCTGCACATGCTTACCACTGCGAGAACTGTTTTATAGGAATGGCAGAACACACGCCGCCACCATTTCCAGCAAGTTCACGCAGAACGCCTTATGTGGTACCAAGAGGAATGCAGACACGTCTTGCGGGAGCAATACAGCAAGTTCAAAGAATGTTTGCGACAATGGAAAAATATGGTGTCGATTTTACTGGACTGACTCGTCCAACATCGTGAGTGTTAGAACGAATTAATTGTAGGTAGTCATTCATATGAATCAATCAACTAAGGCTATTACTTTGGATACCGACACCGAGATATCAATATTGAGAATATCAAATGATCGGATTGCTCTTCTGACATTTGCATCTGATTGCTACCTCTCGCTTCCGACGTACGAAGTGCCGTCGGAAATTCACAAAATTGCTGAGCAAGAATTTTTTGATCGATTATCTAATGATCAAGCTACGGGAATGGAGATACATGATTTTAAGAATCACTTTGAGACGGACTTAATTAGGCTCGGTGACAATTTGTCAAGATCTCAATCGCAAGTCGAATCAGAGCAAGCGAGTGCAGAATTTTTTTGGAAAGTCAAATCCGAGTATTCAAAAGTTTTATGTGGGCTTAGTTGTTTGGCAGAAGACCCTTTGATTGCTGCAAAATCAGCGGTATCTTGCGCAAGAGATTGTGCGTACTACCATTTTTTTTTATGAAGCATTTGAGTTATTGCAAACACAGCTTATTTCAGTTCAGAATTCATGTTCTCCGGCACTTCATCCTGAGTTACTGCTGTCACACGACTCATCAATTTCAAATCCATTTCTTGAAAAGAATGACACACAAACACCTCTCATTTTTGGATCAAAATTTTCCAGAACCGACCGTTTGCTAGCAGTCATGAAAAGTTTGCCTATTTCCTTTCGCTATCTGCTATATTGTGAGGACGTATTATATTTTCAAAGAATTATTTTTGAATCACTTCGGGTTATCTGGGATGTTTCTATTCCGGTTCACGAAACGCTTCAGGATATACTTGTGCAAATCGACCTTCAACTTCAAAAGAAAGAGATAGTTCCTCACGATATGTACCTCGAAAGATTCATATATCTCAGGAATCTCTACGAAAAACATGATTTGGAGAATGAGAATTTGTTTGACTCAGAGATTCAACAACTCCAACATCAAGATATTGTTTTTTTACTTCAAGAATTATTATCTTCTGATCTTCAGATTAGTGCAGCAAACGCAATTGCGACCGCTCTTTCGAGGTATCAGTTTTACCATTTTCGGGAATATGTTCTGCGTACTATACAATTAACTTATAAGTTTCAAAACTATTGATCTTCCGGTATGAAAAAATAATCTCACACAAAAACACCGGAAATCTCCGTAGAAATAATTATTCTGTCATCCGCTTGGTATCGAGTGGCAGGGGCAACGGTGAGCGGAGCGGTGATGATGGGCGGAGCCGGAACACTTGTTTCGAAGCATGGACACACGATAGGCAATACGATGGGAGGAATGGCAGGTGGTGTTGCGAGCGGGGTCATTGGTCAGATTGGTGAAGCGGTGCGAGGAAAGGGCTTTGTTGAGTACCCCATAGATTCTAAGAGTCCAGATTCTATCAGAGCCGTTCAAATCGCCGAACCATACAATTTTCCCAGAAGTACAAAACCTAAAGTCAGCTCTGAAGGCGAATTTTGCTGCCCTCAAAACCAAAGACGCTTGTTGTTCTACAGGGCGAAGATAGCTGGTATTTCGCTCGACTTACCTAACCCTTATTCAATCCATCATGCCTCGAATTTTGGTTCTCTGCCCTGATTACGATGTCCCCTCGGGAGGGATTCGCCGACTTTATCGTCATGTTGATGTTCTCAACCAAGGAGGGTTTGAGTCGAAAATCATCCATAGCAAACAGGGATTCAAATGCACTTGGTTCCCTCACGAAACCCAAATTAGCTCGGCAAGTGAAACACCTTTTTCGGGTGGCGACGTTGTGGTCATCCCTGAAGTATATGGGCCAGACCTTGCGAAAATTGCACCCGGACTTCCCAAAGTCATCTTCAACCAAAACTCGTACCTCACGTTCGCAGGTTACAGTGTCGATCCAAACGATCTCAGGAATCCCTACACCCACCCCGAGGTGAAGGCAGCATTGACGGTTTCCGACGATAACAAAGCGTATTTGGCGTATGCGTTTCCCAACCTCAAACTGCACCGAGTTCATTACGGGATCGACGCAACCCTGTTCAAGCCTGCTCTCAAGAAAGAGCCGATCATCACGTACATGCCCCGAAAGAATGCAACCGAGTTGCTTCAGGTATTTAACATCTTGAAGCACCGTCAAGCACTTCAAGGATTTACCTTGCAAGCAATCGACGGCAAGAATGAAACAGAGGTCGCTACCCTGTTGGGAACGGCCCAATTCTTCTTTAGCTTTGGTTATCCCGAAGGTTGTCCTCTCCCTCCTTCGGAAGCAATGGCATCGGGATGTGTTGTGGTCGGCTATCACGGATGGGGAGGACGGGAGTATTTCAAACCGGAGTTCAGTTACCCCGTTGAGGTTGGCGACGTTCTGAACTTTGCCAAGCTTGCAGAGCAAGCTCTCCAAGAAGCTCGTATCTCGCCAGAACAAACCCAAGCCAAAGGGCAACAAGCCAGAGACTATATCCAGAAGGAATACAGCCCAGAACGTGAAACAAACGACATTGTCGGCTTTTGGACAGAGTTCTTGAAGACCCTATGAGCCGAACCCAAGCCCGAAAATAGCCCCTCGAAAGCCCATTCCGGTGGGTCAAAAATGAGAAAAAGTCTCTCCGACTGTCAACCAGAAGCCCTTTGAGTTTTTTACAAAAAACTTTTCGCCCCGCTGATTAACAGTTTAGAGAGTCCGAGAGGTTCGAGGAGTGTTACACTCGGCCACCGATAGAAACACCCCCTATCTCCAAAATGCCATATTCTAAAATCTGCCATTATTTCAAAAACACCTATAAAACAAGGGTTTGGTTGCTGTTCGGAGTGAACGCATAAGTGATAATTGATGTGTTAGTTTCGGAAAGTTGGTTCGAGGAGTGTCTCACACGGGGAGGTCACTTCAAAAGTTGGGGAACTAGACCCCGCTAGTGAACAGTCAAGGCCGAGAGGTTTTCCTCTTGGCCTTTTTCTTTTTACCCGTGTTTTTACGGGGAATCTGCACTTTGGCAAGAGAGCAAGAACCTCTCTGTTTCGAGAAGAGAGATAGATACCCCGATAGAGACACCCCCCTTTCTCACTCGACACCCGATAGAAACACCCAAAAACTCTCACTCTCTCTCAGAGAGATTCCGAGACGAGTTAACACTCTCTGAGAGTCGTTTTTGCTCCCTTTTTTCGTTGAGTGGGCTCACAAAAATCCAGAACCACATCTCTGGGTTAGCATCTCGAAAGTCGTCTCAAATAACCAACTATTTTTGAAGCTCTTTTTCGAGCAACAGTTTCTGTTTGTCGATCTCTAGTTTGCGGCGAAGATCCTCGATGAGCGATTTCGTTTTCTCAGCGGGGTTACTCTTAATCTCTTTCGGGTCGATTTCCTTCCGGTTGAGCTGATTCAGTTTGAGGTAAATATCCAATTCCATGCGAACTTCTTCTAACTGATTTTGATAAGCCTTCATCCGTTCCAGAAGGTACTCTTGATCTGCCACTTCTTTTTGTAAGATCTCGACCTCATTTTTTCGGTCGGGAACTTGGAGCAATGGTAATTTGTCCCGAAGATTGAGTTTGGCGACTGCATACTCCTTAATGACTTGTCGGGTTGCTTCATCGACCACTTTATGCTCTTCAGACAGATTTCTCATTTCCTGTGGGAGGTCGGGGATCGATTCGATAATCTTTCCCACTAATGCTTCACCAAGCTTTCCTTTGCTAAGACTGACGGCTTTGTTCGCATCCCAGATTGCATTGCGATAGTCTTTCCTGAGTTGGTGTAGCTCCGATCTCCCAAGATAAGCCTCTGCTGTTTCCTTTTTTTTGATTGATTCGTTGAAATTGAGTTTGGCGATCTCAAGTGCTCCGATTTGAAGGTAATAGTTCCCCCGAGCATTGAGTGTTTTGGCAGAGTTCTCAATCCGCACGGCAAGGTTGAAATTGGCAATCGCTCGATTGAGTTTCTTCTCCTTTTGAAAGTCTTGGCCTCGACTAATAAAGTAGTCTGCTTTTTCAGCATTCTTCGTTCCATTCCGAAGGTCTTGGTTTTCGACCTCGAGCTTTTCGAGCCGCTCTTCGATCTCATCAAGTCGAGACTGAGTTTGTGCCAGATCTTTCATCAATTTATGGGCCATTTTTTCAAACTCGGCTTTGCTTACTTTGTCGTTGATTTTCTCACGAAGTTGATCGATTAACTGTCGCGTTTCCTCGCGAGTGCCAACATTCTTTTCAAGGATGTTGAGACGCTCTTCCAGTTTTCGCTGGTTTGGTTTTCCGGTTAGTGGATCCCAAATTTCGTCAACGCCCTTACCCAATAGATATCCCAACCCAAACTCGGCCAAGAAACCAAGAACGACATCGGAGCGTGCGGGTCTGGGAGTGCTGAACATGAAGCAAAGTGATAGTACAGAAATGAGTGAGGTGGAACGACGAAACATACTCTCTCCAAGTTCGTTACTTTGATGAGGCACTGAAAGCTGCTTCGGGTAACTACGGATTAGGAAAGGAGTGTCCGACTGGTCTGTCAAGGGCGATTCACTCAAAATAATGGTTAATGAAGAGTCTCGCCACTGTCAATTCACTCTCACGTCAATCAAATCTAAAAATCTTGCAAGAATGTTGTGTTAACCCGAAGCTCGTAGAGGTACAGAACCTTTAGAGAGACCTCCTCGCACACATGAGTTTGCAGGGTCTCAACAATCGCTCTGGGGAGATTCATGGGGCCACTCTTTTTACAACACGCATCACCACGCCAACACCAGTCAAATTCGCGGTTCGCAACCTCTCTTGCCGATGAACCCGAGAGTGAGCGTGAGTGGCGTTTGCAGGAGTTGGCAAAGCTCTTGGCGAAGGGCTATGTACGTCTTCGGGAAACACGTCTTCGAGCCTCCCTTGTAACCGAAAATCCCTCCTCCAAAAACTCTGATAATTCCAGTCAGAATTGACTTGAACAATGGAGGTAAATCAGCGTTACTGACACTGTTAACTCACTGAGGGAGAACGACTTATGAACGTGTCACAAGAGCAGGCCCGACTTGCCAGACTGACGATGAATCAACTGCGAGAGAGCTTCCACCAACTTTATGGAGAACCGAGTTCGTCACGCAACAAGAACTATCTGATCCGCAAAATCCTGTGGCGGATGCAGGCGAAGGAAGAAGGGGACTTATCGGCCCGTGTGTTGGCTCAAGCGTTGGCTTTGGCGAACGATGCCGACTTGCGTGTGTTGGCCCCACACGAGCCCACACAAGGCCAGCAAACCCGAACGGTGGAAGAACCCGTTGGGAAGAAGGATAAACGGCTCCCCAAAGAAGGAACGATCCTGACCCGCAAATACAAAGGAACGGATATCCAAGTCAAGGTGATTGCAGGTGGATTTGAGTATCGAGGAGTGATTTACAAGTCGCTCAGTGCGGTGGCGAAGATCATCACGGGAAGCCACTGCAACGGTTTTGCATTCTTTAATCTGGGAGACCAATAATGGCCCGTAACCAAAACAATATGCCTTCGGTGCGGTGTGCAATCTATACCCGCAAGAGCACCGAAGAAGGGCTCGAACAAGAGTTCAATTCGCTTGATGCTCAACGAGAAGCTTGTGAAGCCTTCGCTTTGAGCCAACGTCACGAAGGCTGGCAAATCGTTGATGGAAAGTATGACGACGGGGGATTCACCGGAGGCAATACCGAACGCCCTGCCCTGCAACGTTTGTTCCGTGATATAGAAGCTGGGAAGATTGATTGTGTGATTGTGTACAAGGTGGATCGCTTGTCGCGATCCTTGTTGGACTTCGGCAAGATGATGGAGATGTTTGACCACCACCGAGTTTCGTTCGTCTCAGTGACCCAGCAATTCAACACCTCCAATTCGGTGGGAAGATTGATGTTGAACGTGCTTCTTTCCTTCGCCCAATTTGAGCGTGAGATCATTGCGGAACGAACCCGTGACAAACTCTCGGCGATGCGAAAGAAGGGCAAATGGATTGGCGGGCTTCCGCCACTCGGATACGACGTAGACCGCTCCACCAATCGATTAGCAATCAACGAAGACGAAGCCAAACGGGTGAAGGCAATCTTTGAGTTGTATTGCGAAGAGGGTTCATTACTCCCGACCGTTGATATCCTTCGAGAGAGAGGTTGGAAGGGCAAACAATGCTCCACCAAGAAAGGAACAACTCGAGGCGGGAAACTCTTCACTCGAACCAACCTGCACCGGCTGCTCACCAATGTAACTTACACGGGGAAGATTCTTTACCAGAACCAGACCTACGCTGGCGAACATCCCGCCATTATCGAACCGGCCCTTTTCCAACGGGTGCAGGTTCTTCTCTCCCGCAATGGTCAAATGGGTGGAGCGGTGGTGAGGAATCAATTCGGTGCCATCCTCAAGGGCTTGCTCCAGTGCGGGGATTGCCAATGTGCGATGACACCGACCCACACGACCAAGAAAGGTAAACGCTATCGCTACTATGCCTGCGTGAAGGCCGAGAAGATCGGTCGCAAGCACTGCCCCACCAAATCTATCTCGGCTTCGAGTGTCGAAGAGTTTGTGATCGAGCGGATTCGCTGTGTCGGACGTGACCCCGAGTTGATCGAGAAGACTATTCAAGAAGTGCAGAACCAACAACAATCAAGCCGGGATGCCATTGAGTTTGAGGATCGGAATTGGGCCAAAGAACTCAAACAAGCCCAACAAGAACTTCAGCATCTCTCCGCAAAACTCTCGCAAGACCAATCCCCGCAAACCCTCGAACTCTTGGCAGCCCTGCATCAACGAATTACCCAAGCCGAAGAACGACGGATTCGCTTGAAGGTGAGCCTCGAGGAATTGGACAAGACCCAAGTGCAAGGTGACGAGATACGGGCTGCCTTGCGACAGTTCGACGAAGTGTGGGAATCCCTCACGGCAAAGGAGCAAGCCAAGATGATTGCCCTCCTTGTCGAGGAGGTGAGATACAACGGCTCGCAGCAAACAATCTCGATCCAGTTCCGCTCGCAAGGGGTGCAAACCCTCGCCCAAGAAATCCAACAAGCACAAGGTAACCACAAAGGAGCCAAACGATGAGTCTGACATTCACAAGCACCATTCACTTTCAGAACGGTCACAAAGGGGCCAAACAAATCGAGTTGGGCAACAGCCCCACCGAAGGCTTGGCACAAAACCGTGTGCCGAGATTAACCCGTTTGATGGCATTGGCTTTGAAGTTCGAGCAGCAAATCCAAAGGGGCGAACTCAAGGATTACGCCACTATTGCACGGCTCGGAAAGATTACCCGTGCAAGGGCCACCCAGATAATGAGCCTCACCCTTTTGGCTTCCGATATCGTCGAAGAGATACTGGTGTTGGAACCTATCGCAGAGGGCCGTGATCCCCTTGTGCTGCGAGATGTTCTCCCCATCGCCCAAGAACCCTCTTGGACTAAACAACGCAAACTCTGGAAGGCTCTCAAAGCCCGAAAGCAAGAGAACTGACCGGTTCACCTTACTGCGAAAGCGTTAGCCCTCCACACTGCCTGAAATTCGCAGGATTGCAAATTTTTCAAGATTTTAAGTCATTACCAAATAATCGTTTACGCACATGATTTCGGAATAACTGGATTGTAAAGGATTCACTTTCTTTAACGACAAAAGTATACATTTGTACACGGCAATAACTCTACACCACCATCCAATCTAAAAGTGTCCAATGGGCCACCAACATCTCCAAGACCCTCCTCGAACCGAAGAGTGGCGAAAGATCATCAAGCAATTCAAAACAGGGGCCAATCCTGAAGAACTCACCAAGTTGACATTGCGAACTTGCGAGACGGAGATTCGCGGGGCCGTCAATGACATCGGGTTGAAGCGAAGTGTTTATTTCCTTCTGAATATTCCTTACGCAGCAAAGGATCTGCAATTCGCACAAAAGCTTCGTGATCTGGGCATTCAAATCGAAGACGAACCGACATTGCTCCAAGTCATCGGAGCGATTCAAGCAACCCTCGATCAAATCATCCAACGTGGGCAGAAGAAAAACGACTTGGACGAGATGGCGCAGTTGAGTTTGGTGGAAGCCCTTGTCGAATTTGTGGGAACGGATTTAGACACCCAAATATTTGATGCAGATGCGGAATCAGATCGGCTTGCATTCGCGAGGCTGTCCAAAGATAAACCTTTTTCTCAGATCGTTCGAGCCTTCTTCTCTCGGTTTGTCTTTCGCGCACTGGACTACTTTCTCTCCCGAGCATTGATGAGTCAGATTCAGCAACATGGCCGTTTCGTTTCTCTTGATGACGAACGCCAGTTTACCGACCACATGAACAAACATTGTCAAAAATGTGCGAGGGTTCTTGAGGTTTTTGCCCCGAATTGGCGTCGCAAAATCATTCGTGAAACCCAAGACAAGCAAGTGGAGCCGAACGGCCCCGACAGAAAAAACTGGGTTGAGTTCTCGGAGGAACAAGCAGGGACATTCTTATTCGGAGCCTTGCACAAACTGATCTACGTGATCAAAAAGGGAGGCTATCGCAATGGATGAGAGATACTTGATGCTGTGTGGCCGAGTACCTTCTGACAACCCCGAGAATCTTCTGACACAAGGCTTCGAGATTCACGGGCCTTCGCCGGGTCGGAATATCCATGTCCATTACGGTCAGATTACCGAGTTTTTCTTTGGTCAGATCAACAGACGATTGCTCGACCTCATCGCAATCGCTGCTTACGTTTACACAGGCGATCAAGCTGTGTCGCGGGATTCACCGAGAGATTCTTATGGGGTGTGTTGGCGACGGCATCTCCACTATCGGATCGAAGTAAGCGACCTCGCATTTTGGACACAACCGATCATCCGAAGATTGCTTGCGGAGTTACTTGGCTTTTTATCGGATGACTTCTATCACTTTGAATTCTTTCCATCTCGGGAATTGTGTTGGCAGCCAAAGATAGAAATTTGCAAAATGTTCTATCCTGAGTTTGATGACGTTGTGCTTTTCTCTGGGGGGCTGGATTCCCTTGCAGGTGCTGTTGAATATGGCATCGGCATGAATCGCAGACTGCTCATGGTCAAGCACGACTCGAATCCGAAAAATCGGGAAGCCCACTTGAACCTCGCAACAGACTTGATTTCTCGAATGCCGAGGGACGGTCACTTTGTGCCGGTGAAGGTGAACAAAGATAAGGAGATTCGTGCAGAATCTATTCAACGGACTCGTTCCTTCTTGTTTGGTTGTTTGGCGATTCCGATGGCGGCTGCCTTTGAGAAAGATCGTTTGCTCTTCTTTGAGAACGGGATGGTTTCAATTAACCTGCCCGTGTTAACGCAAGTCGTCGGAGGAAGAGCCAGTCGGACAACCCATCCCAAAGTTTTGCGATTGATGGGACATCTGTTCTCGCATGTTTTGGAACGACCTTTTCGGGTTGAGAATCCCTTTCAGTTCAAAACCAAAACCGAAATCGTCGAAACGATTGCCCAACATGGTTGTCAAGAGTTCGTTCAACGAACAACCAGTTGCGCGAAACCGCGACTGGCTTCGGAGGTTCATCCACATTGTGGTGTTTGTTCGCAGTGCATTGACCGCCAATTTGCCATACTCGCAGCCCAGCAAGCCCATTCCGAAGATTGGAGCCACTATGCTGTTGAACTCTTCCAAGGGACAAGAGCCGACGACATCGACCTCACTTTTGCAGTGGCCTATTATTCGATGGCTCAAAGAATCCAATCGATGACATCGCTTCGTGAGTTTGTCTCGTCTTATGGCGAACTATCGCGTGTTTTGGAGTCCGTTCCAGAACGCAATTTCGCTTGGGCGCGTCGTTCTCGATCTACTTCGCAGGAAGCACCTGAAGTGATCTTGAAACAGATCTTCGAGATGCACCAACGGCATGCCCGTGTTGTGATCGAACAAGTCCGTGCTGCTTACGCTCGCAACAGCCAAGAGATTATTGATCGCCAAGTTCCAGACCGCAGTCTTCTTTCTGCGGTTGCTAACCAGCCCATTTCTGAAGACAGGCCAACCCCCGAACCACCAATGCCTGAGAATATGTTTCGCTACACAGGCTCCCAGTTTCAAATTCGTTTTCAGGGAGGGGGTGTGTTCGAGATCCCCATCAGCGTCGGTGCGTTTTACACTCGACAGATGCTGGATGACCCCGAGAAATCATTCACGCCTGCTCAACTCGAATCGGATCATCTGCTGTTCAATGGCGACGAACGAGAGTTCATAAAACCTGAGTCCGAAACAAAGGTGAGCGACAACGAAGCACTGCGATCATGTTTCATACGTCTTGCCGAAATACGAGAAGAATTGACCGAAGCCAATCAACAGATGGATCTTCTTCGAGCCGAAGAGTTAGCACGTGAACAAGGTTTGATCAACGACAACGTCCGCGAGAGTTTAACACCGACAGGAATAAGCAAGTCACTCCAGTCCGAACAGGACAAATGCCGGAAACGTGTTTCCAATGCGATCACGAGGTGCATCAAGAAAATACGACAGCGGTCGCCAGAACTTGCAAACCATTTAGAAGCGTGTCTGCACCTCGGCTCAAGCTGCCGTTACACACCCGAAACCGAGGTGATCTGGTCAACCTAACACCCGTTGGCTTGTAGCAATTTTTGTTGTCTATTCCTCTGCCTACTTTGTCGATTCACCGCTCTCCTCAGATCCTAATTATCTCTCTCAAAATCAATCTAGATAAGACTTTGCGAATATCAACTTGCAAAGATCACGCCCCTCCATTTTGTGGTATGTTGCTTTCGCTTTTTTTGGGGATTTTCAATTGCTACACGGTTTGTAGCGGATTGCTACAGGGGTTGTAGCGGGATGTCAAAGAGGGGACGCACTCGGGAAAACATCGAGTCCCGCAAAGGGATGACGCGATGGTGACCACCCCCTCTAACCGAGTGCTCGCAGGTTACCATTCGCAGAGGAATAACTGTGAACAACACAGATTCTCGGGCGACATCAAACAACCCCACGCCACCCAAACCAAGCTCCTCGAAGCCAACGCTTTCGGCAGCACGGATTGCCTTCGTGCAACGGCTTCGGAAACTTCGTTCGGGTCGCATCCTCGGCCTTGTGATCCACGAAGGCCAACCCGTGTTGCACCACGACACCAAATGCTTCAACGAATACGGCTTGGGGCAGGGGTCGGAAACATGGGATCAAGAGATGCCCATGACCAACCTCAACCAGCACTTCCATGACCTCTTCGTGCTGTTTGATCGTGTGCAGAACGGCACGATTGAATTCTTGGAGATCAAGGATGGCTTGCCAGTGCGGGTCTTCGTCGAGGACAAAGGAGAAGGCAAATGACTCCCACTTCTTCGCCGAACAAAGACCCTGTCTTGTCCGAGTCACAACTGGATACCTTGCAGACGTTGGCTTTACAACGGGCCTCGGTTCTACTCCGCAAGAACTGGTATCGGGGTGATATGGATCGTGATGACATCGCTCAAGAGCTTGTCATGCGTGTTTGGCAACGGGCCAAGCAGTTCGATGAGGTTCGTCTTGGTTGGGAACAGTTTTGTCAGATGATCCTCTCGCAAGGATTGGTCACCCTGTTCAAACGTTACTTTGGCCCCAAACAACGCCAAAAGCGAGATTGGGTATCCCTCACGCAATGGGAAGACGAACTGGCTGAGAACAAGCTTCTTGGTAATCGAATGACCCACGTAGACGAATGGATCTTGCAGGAGGATGTGCAAACCCTTCTGGGGCATTTGAAGGGGCCAGAACGCGACTTGGCCGAGCAAATACTCAATCAAGCTCGTGGCTCCCTCCACAAGGACAAGGGCATTCCTCGTCGCCAGATCGAGAAGATACTTCGCAAGATTCAATCCCTCTTCAACGATTGGGATTGCCTTGCCAACTGAAACAACACTGCAACTGCCCGCAACATCGCCTGTATTTACGAAACACTGACGGACATATACACATGGTTAATAAGATTTTGAATTTCCCGAAGACTGCGAATGAAGCAGCACGGATTTACCTTGATCGTCGAGCCTTACCGGTGCCGATCCCGCATCGGAGCAAAGCCCCTCTCGGGAAGGGTTGGCAAAACACTCGACTTACACAAGCCGACGTGGATCGAAACTTCCCCCCAGAGCTTCCGAACAACATCGGATTGCTCTTGGGAGAACCTTCCGACGGGTTGATTGATATCGACCTCGATGCACCCGAATGCATTGCAGTGGCTCCTCGATTCCTTCCTCAAACAGGATGGATCAGTGGGCGCAAAAGCAAGCCCTCGTCGCACTGGTGGTATCGGGTCGAATGCCCTCCGCGAAAGGCCAGCAACAAGTTTGATGACTCTTTCGCCGCCGAAAATCGAACCCTCGTCGAACTGCGAAGCACACTGGGCCAAACAGTGGTTCCACCCAGCACCCACACTTCGGGTGAAGCCATCATCTGGCACCAGTTTACCGAACCCGCACACGTCGATTTGGCTGTCCTCCAACGAGGGGTGGCAATGGTTGCAGCCTCTTCGCTCTTGGGGCGTTACTGGCCACAAACGGGTTCTCGGCAAGGTGCCTTCCTTGCCCTTGTCGGGGGATTGGCTCGTCTCGGATTAGACCGCGATCACATCCACGACTTTGTGATGGCTGTGTGCGATCTGACTCGTGACGAAGAGACCAGTAAACGCCTGCAACTGATTGAGCCGACTCTCACCAAACTTAACTCCAGTTCCCCTGTTACGGGTTGGCCGAGCCTTGCCAACTTGCTGACGGGGGATGGCCAGCAGATTACTCACGCGGTGTGCGGATGGCTCAGTGGTCATTTCGCAGGGGTGATGACTTTCACCGGAGAAACACAAAACGGTGGAGTACAAGTAAGCCCCGCATGTCCTCCGCCAACCTCGTCCCATTCGGCGAGCATAACACCTGCTGGGACAACGAAACCGACGGTCATTGTGACCAGAGAAGAGATGGATGTCAACAACGAGATCATTGCTTCGCTTGCTGTCGATCCCGATCTGTTCACGCGCACAAACCGATTGGTGCGTGTGCTCGTCGAACCCGAAGACAATAATTGCCCCAACAAGATACGGTTTCCCGAAAGCCCCGTTATCGTGCCTGTCTCTCTGGCAACACTGCGTGAACATCAGAGTGCCTATGCCATTTACGTCACCGAAAGATTCGATGAGGGAAGTCGACAGGTGGAACAGAGAAGGATCAGTCCTCCACGAACCCTCACACAAGCGGTTTTGGATCGCGGGGTGTGGCCCGGCCTTCGTCCTTTGAATGCTGTTGTGGACTATCCCTTCTTTGAGCCGTCGGGACGGTTTGTCTGTGAGCGGGGGTACGATCTCAAGAGTGGGATTCTCTATTGGCCGATGGGGGATGTCCAAATTCGGGTTCCTGCCTCGCCGAGTCGTGAAGATGCTCGCTACGCAGTCGAAGCTCTGCAAGAAGGATTGGTCGACTTCCCGTTTGCCGAACCGCACCACGAAGCAGCATGGTTTGCCGCCTTGTTGACTCCACTGGTTCGCTTTGCCATCACCGGTCAGGCTCCTTTGTTCTTGATCGAAGCCAATGCTCCGGGTGCAGGCAAAGGGTTGTTGGTCGACCTGATCTCAATCATCCTTCGTGGGGGGAAGCTTCCTGTCTCCACCTACCCGAGCGACCCGAATGAACTCCGTAAACGGGTGACCGCTCTGCTGTTGCGAGGCAGCACAATGACCCTGTTTGATAACGTGTCGGGGAACTTGGGAGGTCAAGATCTCGAAGCACTGATTACCTCCTCGGCGTGGTCTGATCGTGTGTTGGGTCAATCGTCGCAGGTCGATTTTCAGTTGTGGATGACGTGGTATGCCACCGCTAACAACGTAAACCTCGTTGGGGATATGGCTCGTCGCATCTGCCTCGTTCGTTTGGAATCCCCTTGCGAACGTCCCGAAGAACGGAACGACCTGAAGATCCAGAATCTGCGGGAGTGGGCACTACATAACCGAGGCCGACTCCTAACGGCAGCAGCAACGATTCTCAAAGCCTTTTACGAGGCGGGGTGTCCCGATCAGCAATTGCCAGCATGGGGATCGTTTGAGGGTTGGTCACGAATCGTCCGCAACGCTCTGGTGTGGGCAGGGTTAAGTGATCCTTGGGCCGGTCGCAAAGAACTCCGAGAACGGGCTGATACCGAGATCGAAGCAATGAGAACCATCTTGGAACACTGGCCCACTCTTGACCCCGAGAACCGAGGGATCACAACCAATCAAATCATTCAATTCGTGTTGAATAACCATCCCGATGATAACCTTGAACTGGTCGAAGCGATCACGACCCTTGTCAGCGGGAAACCCGAGGTTCAAGTCCGTCAGTTGGGATTGAAGTTCAGGAAATATCGTCGTCGCAATCTTGGTGGTTTTCAGATTGACACAGGAACGATTGTTCGCGGTATTAACAGGTGGGTTCGCTGCCTTGTGATTAACTAACCTTGTATCATTGCTCGCCCTCCTTGTGTTTTGCAGGTTGTGCAAAACGGCCAGTGCTCTCTGAAACAGAGATTGATAGAGGAAGATAATCCCTTCTATAGAAGGGATTATCTTCCTTCTTCAGAAGGGTGGATATATAGGATATGATGGATATATTTCTAACCGGCTATGTTTTGATTTGAAGGGTATAGAGAAAAATAAAATATATAGGGGTTAGAAACACATCCACTAATCCCACCATCCCCACCACCAGAAACTCTGTTTTCAAGCAATTTGTTGGTTTCACAAACAATCTGGAACAATTTTGAAAAATGTTGTGTTAACGCACCTTCGGCAGTGGTACAGAGCCTTTTGAGGGGACATTGTCTTCTCGAAGGAGCCGTGATGGAAATCGAAATGCGAGATATCGGAACGATCAAGCCCTACTCGAACAATCCTCGGTTGAACGATGATGCAGTGGAGGTGGTGGCTCGTTCGTTGCAGGAGTTTGGCTTTCGGCAACCGATTGTGGTGGACGAGGAAGGTGTCATCATCGTGGGGCATACTCGCTTCAAGGCAGCACTCAAACTCGGTTGGAAACAAGTGCCCGTCCATGTGGCTCGTGACCTCTCAGCTGACCAGATACGGGCCTATCGCATTGCGGATAACAAGACCGCCGAACACTCCGATTGGAACTACGAGCTTCTGCCCATCGAGTTGAGTACCCTGAAAGAGGCCAACTACGACCTCGGCTTATTGGGCTTCGACGAGGACGAGCTGGCATCGTTATTAAACCCCGATGGTGTCGAAGGTTTTACCGATCCCGACGAGATACCCGAGGCTCCCGAAGAACCCGTCACCCAACGCGGTGATATCTGGCTGCTTGGCGAACACCGGTTGCTGTGCGGGGATAGCACCAATGCCGACGATGTAGCGGTTCTCATGGACGGCGAACTCGCAGACTTACTCCTAACCGACCCGCCTTACAACGTCGCCTACGAAGGGAAGACTGCCGAGGCTCTCACGATTGAAAATGACTCGATGGACGACCATGCGTTTCGAGAGTTCTTGAAACAGGCGTTCATCAATGGGAGTTCAGCACTCAAGGAAGGTGGTGCGTTTTACATCTGGCATGCCGATAGCGAGGGCTTCAACTTTCGGTGGGCTTGCAGTGAAGCCGGTTGGAAGGTTCGCCAGTGCTTGCAATGGGTCAAGAACTCGATGGTCTTAGGTCGCCAAGATTACCAGTGGAAGCACGAACCGTGTCTTTACGGTTGGAAAGAAGGTGCCGGACACACTTGGCTTTCGGATCGCAGTCAAACAACAGTGTTAGAGTTTGATCGACCGAGC
>VYLT01000135.1_pt1 | contig 17791 bp, 12 predicted proteins | sample 5114261 | NCBI WGS metagenome assembly VYLT01 (sample SAMN12291815, study PRJNA351875) | freshwater metagenome | isolation source: freshwater lake | place: USA: Michigan, Little Long Lake | collected 2011-07-12 | reverse complement strand
TGAGCAAATTCCCGACCCCAGCTTCCAACTCCTGCCAACGGGTGTATGTGGTTGCACTGCCGGGGTGAGCATCGAGTGCGGCGGGTTCGATCTTGTGAACCAGCTTCTGTGGTTCGCCGGTCTGCGGAATCAGATAAAACCAACGGCGAGTGAGATGGGCATTGTCAGGGAATCCCAACACCCGACGAGCCAAAATGTTAATGCCACGAAAATCATAAAGAAGCCACGCATCAAGGTTCAGGTCTTTCAAAGCCTTTTGCATCGCGGGGAGGTTTATCATTGTTATTCTCAAGGGTAGCGGTCGATGGGAATAGTTTACGGAGGAGTAGTGGATAGAGAAGGCAGAGTTTGTTGGGGGTTGTATCGTTGCAGGGCGAACTTCGGGCAAACACAGTGGGCTTACGCCCACCGCTCGCCCTGCCTTCACTACCCACTATTTGAGCAACTCTTCCAACGCTTCCCTCAACGTCGGGTACTTGAAATCGAAGCCTCCTTCGTGGGCTTTTTGCGGAACGGCACGCACACCCTTTGTTGCGAGTTCGCCCTTTTCGCCCATGACCCATTCGATAAGTTTTGCAGGAATGTAGAAGGAACACGGTTTTTTCAGATGTTTGGCAAGGGTTTTGCAGAATCCCCAATGCGTGACTGGTTGCGGTGCCGTGATGTTTACGGGGCCAGAAATATCGGTGTTCTGAATGCACCAATCGAACAATCGCACAAGGTCTTGAATGTGTATCCAGCTAATCCACTGTTGCCCCTTCCCGATAACTCCGCCGAAATAATAGCGAAAGGGTTTTGCAACTGTTGGAAGGAAGCCTTCGTGCGTATCGAGGACGATTCCGATTCGCGTATTGACGACGCGGATACCCGATTCTTTGGCGGGTACGGTGGCTTTTTCCCAATCGTAGGCGACCTTCGAGAGAAAATCGCTGCTGGGTAAATCGCCTTCGACAAATTCCGTTCGATTCTCGGCGAAGTTGCCGTAGTAACCCACACCCGATGCCGAAAGCCAGACCTTCACTTGCGACGGCTTTTCGGCGAGGGTCTTCGCAATCAGCGATGTACTTTCGACACGGCTTTTGTAGATCAATTCTTTCTGAGATTTGCTCCAGCGTTTTTTGGCAATCGATTCCCCTGCCAGATGGACAACGATGTCGCATTCGAGCATCTTGGTAAGCCAATCCCCTGAAACGCACGGGTCACCCGTGACGATCCCTTCACCCTTTTGCGAACGTGAGAGAATCCAAACTGTGTGACCTTGCGTCTGCCAAAACTCACGAAGGGCTCGCCCAATCGTTCCGGTCCCCCCTGTTATGAAGATGTTCGGCATGTTAGTCTCGAAGTTTCGTTTGGGTGAGTTCGAGGAATATCTTTTCAAGTGTTGGGTTGGTTATCTCGATATGCTCGACATCGACCGAGCTTTCTTGAAGGGTGCGCAACACCTTTTGCAAAAGCGAGTGGGCATCGTGCCCTTCAAAGACCAGCTGCTTGCCAACATGAACGAGACCCGATTGCGAAACGATTTGGTCGAGCTTTGGCCCTTCGGTCGGGTTCTTCAGTGTCAACACCACTCGGCTCTTGTGGCGTGCAAGTAACCCCTTGAGGGTATCTTGTGTGATGATCTGACCTTTATCTAAAATGGCAACGGTTTTGCAAAGCGTTTCAATCTCTTCCATGTAGTGCGAGGTATAAACAATCGTCACCCCAGATGCACTCAATGCCCGCACTTGTTCAAAAATGTGGTTACGCGATTGCGGATCGACACCGGTTGTCGGCTCGTCAAGAAATATCAATTCGGGTTGGTGAATTACCGCAACGGCAAGGTTCAAACGTCGTTTCATCCCGCCGGAAAAATTCGAGACTTTTTCCCGTGAACGTTGCGTGAGTTGGGCAAGGTCGAGCATCTCTTGGACCCGATTCTTGAGGGTCGAACCCGTTAAACCATAGAGTTGCCCGAAGAAGGTCAGATTCTCACGAGCGCTTAAATCTTCGTACAATGCCAAATCTTGAGGGGCAAGACCGATCTTCTTTTTGTGTTCGGTTTTATTCGGGTCAAAGGATTCGCCATCAAGAAAAATTTCACCGCTTGTTTGGGTATCAAGCCCCGAAAGGATTCTCGCAAGGGTGGACTTCCCTGCCCCGTTCGGCCCAAGAAGCCCGAAAAAATCCCCCCTTTCAATCGTTAAATTCACCCCAAGCACCGCCTCGCGCGTGCCATAGGTTTTTGTCAGGTTGCGAACTTGGAGAATTGGCTTCATCGTGTCTATTTATGAACCAAGAGAAGAAAAAGAAGAATGAACCGCAAAGGCGCAAAGACGCAAAGAAGGCAGAAAAAAATTCTTGAACTCTTTGCGTCTCTACGTCTTTGCGGTTCAAAATGTCTTAGTTTTCGCCCCGTAGGAAATTGAATGGCGACCTTTAACGATGCCCGGATTCGCAAAGTCAACGAGAAACCCAAGAACACGCAAGGAGATTACGTCCTTTATTGGGCGCAGATTTCGCGTCGTTTTGATCGGAATCATTCGCTGGATTTTGCGTTGCACCTCGCCAAGCAACTCAAAAAGCCGTTAGCAATTTACGAAGGTCTTCGCATCGATTATCCGTGGGCTTGTGCCCGCCATCATCAATTTTTTCTCGAAGGGATGCGGGATAATCAACGCCATGCGAAAGAACTTGGTCTAAACTATTGGCCCTTTGTCGAAACCCCCGGCACGCCTGCGAAGGGGTTGCTCAAGAAGCTCGCCCAGAAAGCCTGTGCTGTCGTTACCGATGATTACCCGGCTTTTGTGGTTCCCGGTCACACGGCTGCTCTTGAAAAGCAAATCGACGTTGCATTCTATTCCGTCGATAGTAATTGCTTTGTGCCGTTGAATTTGCTTGGTCCTGCCGTGAGTGCGGCTGCCCATATTCGACCGAGGATTCACAAACTCTTTGCCGAAGCATGGGAACATCGAGCCTCACAGGAACCCGATTTTTCTGCCATCGTTCGCAAGGAGATTGAACCGCCTTTCAAACTTTGGAACAGCGAGCAATCCCTTCCCGAATTCATCGATAAGCTCAGTTTCACGACCAAGATTCATGCACCCAAAGGGGTCGAGGGTGGCCCTGTTGCAGGCCGGTTGGTCTTGGAAGAATTCGTCGATGCTAAACTCAAACGATACTCCGAAGAACGCAATAATCCCGATGCTCCGCGAAAAGTGGCCGCCTCGCGGTTAAGCCCCTATCTGCGACATGGGCATGTGTCGATTCAAGAGATTATCGAAAAGGTTTTGCTCTCGAAAGGGGAATGGACGCCAGAGAAGCTCAATCTCGAACATCGTGGCAAACGGGAGGGATATTTCGTCAAAGACCCGAACGTGAACAGCTTCCTTGATGAAGCCATAACGTGGCGTGACGTGGGGTATCACTGGCACTATCGTCGAAACGAGACTTTGGGGCCGTGCCGTGTGTCGTATCACGATCTCGATGGCGAACGCATCCCCAGTTACTACGACCTTGCAAGCACACTGCCTGCATGGGCGATGAAGTCGCTGAACGACCACACACCCGACACACGCGAAAATACCTACACCCTGCAAGAGTTCGAGAACGGCGATACCCACGACGAACTCTGGAACGCTGCCCAGAAAGAGCTTGTCGTAACGGGTCGCATACACAATTATTTGCGAATGCTCTGGGGCAAAAAAGTCCTCGAATGGACCGAGAACCCCCTCACTGCATATCGTATTCTGGAACACTTGAACAACAAATACGCCATTGATGGACGTGATCCCAATTCCTACACAGGTATCCTCTGGTGCTTCGGTCTTTTCGACCGCCCCTGGTTTGAACGCGACATCTTCGGCGTCATCCGCTACATGAGCAGCGACAACACCGCGAAGAAATTCGACCTGGATGGGTACTATAAATATGTGGGGGGACTTTAGCATCGTGTGATGTGCGACGTGATTCATGGTTCGTGAAAAACAGAAGCATTGCAAAATGCCTCCCAGATGTTTTTGCCTTTCCCGATGCCCGATCCCCGAACCCCGAACCTTGAATTTTCCATAGAATCCTCTGCATGTTGTCGCAACTGGTTGAGTATTGGTTGACCCCGAGTACCAAGGCTACGCGGGCAATGGGGTACGTTACCGAAGTGATTGGGATTCGGGCACGTTACGCCCGTTGTGCGGAGTATTGGGCGGAGCATTTGGCCCGTTCGCGTGAGACCATTCTTCAAGGGGCTGCCCGTGCCAAGCAACGGCGTAAAGCCGTGATTCTCGGCGGGGGATTATTTCACGATGTCCCGATTGGCGAACTTTCGCAGATGTTCGAGAAGGTTGTGCTGGTCGATATTATTCACCCGTTTGTCTCACGTTGGAAAACACGACGATTCCCGAATGTGCATCGCCTGACCGCCGACGTGACCAACACCGTTGAAGAGCTTTACAAAGTAGCCCATCGTGAAGATCGGCAGCTACCCATTTCAGAACCGAAGCTCTTTCTCGACGATCCCGAACTCGATTTTACAGCGTCAGTAAATCTTTTATCTCAGTTACCCTGTATGCCCGAAAGCTACCTGAAAAAGCAACAGGCGCACACGACCGATGCCATACGTGACTTCTCGGCCCAACTTATCGAAGCTCATATCAAGTACCTCGATCAACTGCCCGGAGCTGTCACCCTCATCACGGACATCATGCGAATGAAGATCGACGTGATAGGCAAAGTCGTCGAACGTCGCGATTTACTTTACACACATGTGCTGGGTAAATTCGGCACAGAATGGGATTGGCGTCTCGCACCCATCCCCGAAGTCGATAGAAATTACCACTATTTCCGAAGGGTCGTCGGCATCCCCGATTGGAAGTGAGCGAAATAAAGTCCGCCCCCCTTGCGTTGTTGTGCTTTGACTTCCTGCCTTAAAGAGGTTTTATGAAACTGTACTTGTCTCTCGTTATTAGCACGATTGTGTTATTCTCTCCGCAGTTGGGATATTCGCAGAAGGATAAACTTCCTGATGCCGTTGATAAGCAAGCGGAAGAGGCTTGGAAAATGGCATCGAAAATTTGGGAATGGGCCGAGCCGGGGTATCTCGAAAAAAATTCCTCGGCCCTGATCGCAGATTACCTTGAGAAATCGGGTTTCAAAATCGATAAAGGGGTCGCGAAAATCCCGACCGCATTCACTGCAACTTACGGGACAGGCTCACCGGTGATAGCCATTCTTGGCGAGTACGATGCACTTCCTGAATTAGCACAAGAGGCGTTGCCCACCCGTGCGATTAAGAAAAACGACAACGGCTACGGGCATGCGTGCGGGCATCACTTATTTGGTGTGGCGTCTGCCGTGGCTTGTAAGACCATTGCGGACGAGATCAAAGCCGGACGAATCAAAGGAACCATTCGCTTTTATGGGTGTCCCGCCGAGGAAGGAGGAGCCGCAAAAGCGTTCATGGTGCGGGCAGGTTTATTTAATGATGTCGATGCTGCCTTCCACTGGCATCCCGGTTCGCGTAATGCTGCGGGTGACCAGAGTTGTCTTGCCCGGATTGCCGTCAAGTTCCGGTTTCACGGGAAGGCTGCCCATGCAGCAGGCTCGCCGGAAAAAGGACGTTCGGCACTCGATGGCCTTGTCCTGACCATGCACGGCGTGGAGCTTCTCCGCGAGCATACACCAGATGGAACCCGTTTGCATCACACCATCACCTCTGGGGGTGGGGCTGCCAATGTGGTGCCTGAGTTTGCAGAAGGCTTCTTCTACGTTCGGCATCCGAAAAGCGAAGTCGTGAGTAAGCTCTACCCGCGATTGGTGAAGTGTGCAGAAGGGGGAGCGCTCGCAACCGAAACCAAACTCGAAATCCAACACCTCGGCGGAACCTTAGAGATTTTGCCGAATAACACACTATCGGAAATCACCAAAACGAATCTCACGAAACTGAACAAGCTCAAATACAGCCCCGACGATGTGAAGTTTGCGATACGGATTCAAGAAACCTTCGGTGAAAAAGCTCCCCCGCTCAGCGATATTGAAAAGGTCGTGGATGTGTCTGGGCGTGTGGGTATGGGTTCAACGGATGTGGGCGATGTGTCGTGGGTTGTGCCAACAACGGGTTTCACAACGGCGTGTTGGGTACCGGGCACGCCGGGGCATTCGTGGCAAGCCGTCGCCTGTGGAGCAACAAATATCGGGAAGCAAGGAATGTTATTGGCCGCAAATACCCTTGCAGCATCGGCATGGGATTTATTTGAGAAGCCCGACGTTGTAAAAGCTGCAAAAGCAGAACATAAAAAATATCTGGAAGCCCGAAAATACGAACCCCTCTTGTTAAAGGATCAAGCTCCGCCGCTGGATTATCGACTTCCTCCAACTCGTAAGATTCCCGAATAACCTAACCAAACTACCCAATCGTAAAACTCCATTTCTATCGGTCGTTCGCTTTTTCGATCACGCCTCACTTTGAGTCTCGCTTCCCTCAAAAGATACACATTCTAGGCAATTTCTATTGATTGAAACGATTAGACGACACTTAGATTTTGTGGGTTGTCAAATTTATCTGGAAGGATTGAACGAAAAATAACGAATATCGGTATTGTAAGACTTACAACAAATAAAAGCCCCTTGCCTTTATCGTTAAAATCGGAATGAGCGTCAAAATTTAACAAGATTACCCAAGACGACCAATCGGAATGTCAAAGGTAATGTTCACGACACTTCCGACGTTTCTTCCTTCAGGATGGGGAAATTCTAAACGAATAAATTGGTATGATTTGGTGAACCTGAGTGTTTGCAAAGGATGGCAACACTGAAACGATTCACCCGAGTTGACAATTCCTTACAGAGGGGATTGATCCGAAAGTTTCGTCGAACTGTTATGATTGATTGGATTGACGAGAAACTAAGGTCGATAACTTCACAATTGGGATTTTTAGCTTGACAGGACGGAGGAACCCCCGGAGCGGTTATACCGCATTCCTCCATATTCCAGTGCCCCCGGTGTAGTAACCTTGAAAACGATGAAAAGAATACGTGTGGCATTCGATTTCATCACCCTTTCAAGGGAGTCTGGTTTCACACCTCTCGGCGGAGATGTGTACAGAAACACGACGGGGCCAATGACGATAGAGCCTGGAGTGCCTGGCCTATGACAATGAAAAAAGTTTTTACGACCGGACAGGTAGCCAAAATATGTAAAGTGGCACCTCGGACGGTTTCCAAATGGTTCGACTCGGGCCGATTGCGAGGTTATCGCATCCCCGGTAGTCAGGACCGTCGAATCCCACGCGAGCAACTTATCAAGTTCTTAAAAGAACATGGTATGCCTCTTGGGGATCTCGAAGAGGAAGAATGGCACAAGCTCCTTGTAATTGGGGCCGAGCGCGTCTTCCTCGAACGACTCAAGGAACTTCTCCCTGAGTCGGAAGATTTCAAATACGAGGTAGCTCAAAGTGGCTTCGAGGCTGGCATTATGGCCGAATCGTTCCACCCAGACACCATCGTGATTGACTTGGCTTTGGGTCGCACCGAAGCTATTCAAATCACGGCGAACCTTCGTAAAAATCCGGCTTACGAGACCACATTCATTGTGGGCCTCGCTGCCGAGGACGATGCCTACACCGAAAAACTCAAAGAAGCCGGATTCAGCGAAGTCTTCAAAAAGCCATTCGACGTGGCTTTGTTGGGCGAGCGTATCCGCAACTCCGCAGCCGAAAAACGCGAAGACCTGTAATAGGCCCACTCAAACTCGATCAGGCACTTCGTCGCCACATATGGACTCTGCTTTTCCTAAAGGATTGGGAAAAGCGGAGTTCTTTTGTTTTGTAGGCACCACAAAACAAGCACCTTGCAGCGAATCATTCTGACGCATCTTCAATTCGCTTTCCCATCCTCAGCCTCGCTATCATATCGGGAGAGAATCTAATCCTTTCAGGACGGTTCCCCTCAATTGCTTGCAAAAGCCTGCGATATGCCCGATCTACACCCATCGTGCCAACGGGTTCACTTAACCCCGATTCAAGATGGTAAATAATTTGTGTTGATCTTGGATAAGCATGGGGACTTTCAAAAGAAACCTCGCTGGCAACAAAGGTAAATACCCAACCCCACTCGGTTTGCTCAGTCCATTCGGGCACAAAAACATAGCGTGGCCTTCGATCAGACTTCCTACCGAGAGGATTCAATCCCCAATGAATCTCCAACATCCGACCAATCTCATCCATATTCCTTAGCCCTTCAGAAATAAGAATCGTTGTGAGTTACTCTTTATGAAAAGGACAACCGCAATTGAGTTAGGTTATGTGGAAGAGAAGGGAAATTGAAAAATGCAAACTACGCCCGACAGGAGTCGAACCTGTAACCTATGGTTCCGAAGACCATTGCTCTATCCAGTTGAGCTACGGACGCATTACACACATCATACACGAACGAAAAAGTTTTGGCTAGAGGGGTGGCTTTCCTGTCGCCAAAAATTCCTATCCCTACTTCGCGGGAATAAAGTCTTCCGTGTAGGTCGAGCTGAACTTGTATTTGCTCCCTTCGCCTTGATGATCTTTGAGTTCCTTTGTGACCTTGAGGCGAGCCCCAACGTAGCGACCGCTTTCGGCGTGGAAGAAGACCTCCCCTTCGTTTTGCATTGGGATCAACGGGATTTGCTCGGTTACGGAGCTTGGGGCTTTCTTGAGCGTGGTCGTCAGGCCGATTACCATCAAGCCCCCTTTGGCTTCGGCATGGGTATACTTCTGTTGGCTGTCGAACTTCTCGCCGGTTCCGTGCGGCGGTTCTAACACAAGGGCGTAGTCGCGTGTCCAGCTGTCGCCCATTTTGGTTTCGGCTTCGGGGAAAATCACTTTGAAAGGGAGATCGGCAAAGAAACGTGATTCCGGTCCCGCTTTGCTTTGCTTCACTTCGAGTAACTTGCCTTGAGCATCAATTCGCAAAATCGCAAGGGTTGTGCCAACCATTTTGGCCATCTCTTTTTTGTTCAGTTCGTCGGGTTTATCAGAATCGAAGCTCTCGTCTTTGCCATCGGGCAAAGTGTGATTCCATTTCAAGGAACCGATACTCATCTCAAGGGTGGCGATTCCTTTTTCATCGACGTCGGTCACTTTCCATTTGCGCACAATCTCGGCACGGGTCGTGTGTTTGACCTCTTCGATTTTCCCTTTCTCGTCGGGGAAGCTCTCTTCCGTCGAAGTGACCTGCACAACCTTATAAGAAAGGGTGTCCCCTTTGGTGAATTTGAACCGAGGGGCTGCACCAAAACTGGACGAAACACCCAGCAAAAGGCAAAGCAAGCCCAAAAACAGGCATCGTAGCATGATAGTCTCCTCTCCAAGAACGATTCGGCTTGTATCGGATGAATCGATTGTGCAGGTCAAGCCAACTTTTTTGATTAGTTAGATAATGAGTTAAAATAGGATCGATAGAGAAAGGCTATTTTTAGGAAATGTAATAATTGCATTCATTCTGTCGCTGAAAAGTGTTCTAAGTTTTAACAATAGGGGTTTTGGAAGATTTACAGGGCTTAAATAGAGATTATCATTTTAGTGGACTGGTCAAGTTAGTTAATTTGTTTTGCTCGTAACGATTGTGCAGCATAAATCGAGATTATCTATCAGGAAAAGTGGTCCAACATATCCTCAAGTGCAGATATGTTCTCTTTGTTATATTTACATGCGTCGATCTGCACACCCGGAGAATGAAGTGAATCTACCGCAACCACAAACGGAATCGGCCCACATACTTCAGATAGCTGAAAACGAAGATCCCACTTCGACAGTGGCTCTTTCCTCGAAGTCCACAACCGCCGATCTTGAACTTCCCCCTGCTTTTCCTCTCTTCGATCTCCCCCCTGTTGGCTCGTTCTTGGGGCGAACCAAACTCAGTGCGGTGATTAGTCATAGTTCCAACATGGTCGTTTATCGCGGCATGCTTTGGGATGTCGGAGTCGATGTTGCCGTCAAGATGATTCACCCGAATCAAACGGCCCATCGCATTGCTCTCGAAAACCACTTGCACAACGAATTCCAGATTCTCAAGATGCTCACGCATCAAGATATTCCACGCCTGTGGGACTATCGCGACCCAACCGATATCATTCCAAGTTATCTCGCAACAGACCTCATTCCCAGCGTCAACGTCCTGCGAATGATGTACAACCACGATGGTAAACTCAGCCCCAAACTGACAATCCGATTAGCGTTGCGTATCATTAACCCGTTGCAATATGCCTCGATCAATTATGGAATCGTTCACCGTGACGTGAAACCGACAAACGTACTTGTCCGACCCAACGGAGCCATTCAACTCATCGACTGGTCGCTTGCCTCGGTCGAAGGGGAATTGCTTGTTGCATCACCTGTGGCGAATGCCAACGTGACCCTCGGTACTCCGGCGTATCTGGCACCGGAAATTGCCACTCGGAACCCGGTCGATTTCCACGCCGATATTTATTCACTCGGTTGCACGATGTACCACATGGTTACTGGTCGTTTGCCGTTTGAACACAAAGACCCAAACCGAATCATCCGCGATCACGTCGAAACGCAACCCGTTCCGCCTCTGGAGTATGTACAAACCCCCCATATGCTCCGTCTTTCCGAAGTCATCTTGCAAATGATGTCGAAGAACCCCGCCGACCGTTACCAGAACTACGACGACCTCCGCTACGACCTCCAATTCATTCTGAATCATACCGCTTGAGTAGTGGACAGTTGACAGTGGACAGTTAGGAATTTTTGGGGAAAAGTAATGTCTAAGGGGCCGGTCTACGAAAAGTCGTTTGCGTTTGCCTTAGGGGTTATTAAGCTGTCTCGTTATCTGCACAAACAAAAACGAGAATACGTCTTGAGTAAGCAAGTGCTGCGGTCGGGTACGGCAATTGGGGCATTGGTAAGAGAGGCAGATCAGGCGGAGAGCAAATCCGATTTTATTCACAAAATGAGTATCGCACTGAAGGAAGCAAACGAAAGCCAATACTGGATCGAACTTTTGCATCAATCTGAGTACATAGACACCAAAGGTTTTAACTCCCTTGAGCCAGACGTTACCGAGTTAGTCAGGTTACTTACCTCGATCATCAAATCCAGTAAGTTATCAAACACCTAAAAAGAGGGGCCCAATCTCAACTGTCAACTGTCAACTATCCACTATCCACTACTTAGGTAATCTATACCGGTTGTAACATGGGAAAGGATGATGCAACCTGATCCTTTGCTGAACTTGGGCAAGTCGTTATTCCGAAGAATAAAGTTGAGCAAGAGGATTGCCTGCCCGCATTCAAACCATCGACATTCAGGAGGAATAGGATGGGTATGTTTCGTATGAATCTTCGTAAACTGGCTGCCGTTATGTTCTGTGCGGCCCTTTCTAGTTCGGCAGTCCATGCCGAGCCGAGCGTAGCTCAAATTCTTGAATTTAAGCCAAAGCAAGCAGGCGTTCCAATCGATATGCCTACAGCCGCTGCCCTTTCGACTTGCAAAGTCGAACTTGTCGCAGGCAAAGCTCTTCCCGGTGGAAAACAAGAAACCGGCTGGGCATTGAAAGACGGCAACGGGCGTATGCTCCGTAAATTCATGGATACCGCAGGCGATGGTAAGGTCCACATTTGGTCCTACTACGCTGGTGGGGTTGAGTGCTATCGCGAGATCGACACCAACGGAAACGGGATCGCCGATCAGTTCCGATGGTTAGGGCCAAACGGTTCTAAATGGGGTGTCGATAAAGACGAGAACGGTACGATTGATTCTTGGATCGTGATTTCCCCCGAAGAAGTTAGCCAAGAAGTTCTTGCAGCCGTTGCTGCCAAAGATTCACGCCGTTTGGGTGCCCTTCTGGTGAGCGATGAAGAACTCAAGGCAATGGGTTTACCCGCAACCGAAATCACTCGCATCAAGACCAAACGCGACGCCGTTGGCGACCAATTCAACAAGACCACTGCCAAGCTGCTTAAGCTCACCCCTGAAGGAACAACGTGGGTTCACCTCGAAGTGAAAAACCCACACACGACCCTTGCAGAAGAACTTGGCTCGAAAGAAGACCTCGTTCGGTATCAACGTGGGACCGTTCTTTACCAAGACGGCGACCCGAAGAACGGCAAAACAGGTTTCCTCCAAACCGGTGAAATGATCCAAGTCGGCAAAGCATGGCGTTTAGTCGAAGCCCCTGTCGATGGCCTCGCTGCCGAACCTCTTGGCCCAATTGCAGGCGCCACCACCGACGAGCAAATCCAAGTCCCTGAACGTGCCAAAGACCTGATCGAGAAAGCCCTGAAACCTCTCGACGAGAAAGCCCCCGGCATTGGTGCAACCCCCAACGACATCGCGAAGTATAACGCTGCTCGCGGACGAATCATCGAGCAAATCGTTTCGATTATCGACGACAAAGACACCAAGCCGGAATTCAAAACCCGTCGCGATGTATGGGTCAAACAAATTGCCGATTGCTACGCCGCTGCTGCCCAAGTCGGCGATACAGCTTCACTGGCACGATTAACCGAATGGCGAACCGCTATTGTCAAAGGGAACCCCGGAAGTTCGGTTGCAGGGTATGTGACCTTCCGTGAAATGACAGCCGAGTATAGCCTGCAACTGATGGAATTAACCAAGCCGGGTGTCGTCCCCAAGCCTGCCGATGCTCAGAAGATTCAAGATGAATGGCTCAAGAAACTGGCTGCCTTCGTCTCGGCATACCCGACCGCAGAAGATACCGCCGATGCCCTTATTCAAATGGCAATGGCAAACGAGTTCGCAGGCAAAGAAGGCGAAGCCAAATCGAACTACGGCATGATTACCAAGAACTTCGCAAAGTCGCGTTTGGCAGCAAAAGCCAAAGGTGCAATCGACCGGCTCGACTCGGAAGGCAAGGAATTTGAACTTGCAGGCCCGACCCTCGGTGCAGGAACAGCATTCGATATTAAGAACATTCGCGGTAAGGGCAAACCTATCGTGGTGTACTATTGGGCAAGCTGGAACGGCCAAAACGCTGCGAAGGACTTCACCAAGATCGCTGCGACAATCAACCTTGCTCAAGTAGACCTGATCTGCGTGAACTTGGATAACACCCAAGCCGACGCCGTCGAGTTCTTGAAGAATAACAAGATCGGCGGAACACACCTGTTTGCACCGGGTGGCCTCGACGCAAGCCCCCTCGCCGAACGCTACGGAATCATGGTCGTCCCCACGATGATCCTTCTCGATGCCGATGGCAAGGTTGTCAACCGCCAAGTCCAAACCGCCATTTTGGAAGAGGAAATCAAGAAGCTCGCCGAGAAGAAGAAGTAAGCGAAGGAAGAAAAGATCGCCAGAAAAATTTGTTAGGTCGGTTGCGTTAGCACCGACTCTGCGACTTTGGGATTTAACCGATGGGGTACTCCATCGGTTGACTTCGATTTTACAGAGCCAGTGCTAACGCAACTGGCCTAACAGTCTTATTGATATCTCATCATTACCCCTCTCAATCATTTTTTGGTTTGATGATCGCAAGCGTCATCGCACGGATGGTAACGACAAATCCCATAAGCCCCAAGATACCCAGAATGCCCGCAAATACATAAGCCACATACGGTGCGTTCGCTTCGGTTTTTGGCGTTTTACCTACGACCATCACCCGCACTTTATACACATCGGTCGTTCCAAGTTGTTCGGAGGTGAAGTCGCGTAGAGCTTGTCGGTGGTTTTTATTATTCGACCAAGCATCAGACCCTCCATTGAAAATTTGGCCGGTGATGGTATAGGCCCGATCTGTTGGCGACGGATTCGGCGGTGGATTTTTCTTGGGTCGCGTCGTACTGGCTTGGGCCGAAAGATGTTGGTACATGTCGTCGCGATCCTTGATGTACAAAATCAGGTTTGGCTCTTCACGGCAACTGACAAAGGCACGCCGTTCGACTTCTTTTTTATCTTTTGTGAGAGGGGTAAACTTCGTCGGCTCAGGTGTCCCCATCCACGTTACGAAAACTTTTTCCGGTGTCTGCACACGATCCATAATCTGGGCCGAATTCACAAAGCCCATTTCCACCGCAGGAGGCCCTTCCGATTGCGATACCCTTGTAATCAACGCCGTCATAAGTCCCGCGACAATAAGGGTCACAATCAAAGGTCGCAGAATCGGGTAAAAGACCGGAATCGGCTTGCGATTATTCCATTCACGGGTAACGGCATTCACATAGGCGTCTTGATCGCGTCCGGGTACGCCGTAGAGCTTTTCTCGTTCGGATTCAAAACCAATTCGACAACGCCCCCCGCTAAACGGGATCGACTCACGCCACAACTTGGCCTCGTCCCAGTAAATCAATGTCCCTGCAAACTCTTCCATCGCAAATTCGATAAAGCGATCAAACCGATTCGGCGATTGCTCGGACATCATGCCAACAATCACATCGAAAGGCATTTCCGCTTCCACCGGAAACTCCTCTTTCATCCCGAGGGTATCCTTCAACGCTTTGCCGACCGTCTGTTTGATAAACTCATAGCCAACGTGGATGTTCTTTCGCATAGGTAAAAAGGCCACATATTCAGGTCGCAGAACGACTAACCCACGTTGGTTATTCATGCCATCGATACGCCATCCTCGAAAGTAAGACACATCGACTGTCGAACGCCGACCGGCAGCGAAATCCCTGGGTTTCATTGCAGAAAGGGCAACGATTCCTCCCCACAAACGAGGGAGATCGGCAACGAATCGCGGAGTGATTTTGTTCCCTTCGGCATCGTAAATTTTGATGCTCGATTTCATCCCACCCGAAGAAATTTTATCGACATCGCGAACCCACATTTCACGGGGTTTACCGAGCCGAGGCTTCCAGAAAATCCGCTCTGTTGTAAGCCAGTAACGACCCGATAATAGTAAAGGCCACAGACAGAATAAGACCACACCGAGGAATAGCAAAATCCAGATTGGTACGAAAAGGTAATCTTCTTTTTGCACTGAAATAATCGCTTGCAAAATCGAGAGAGGCCCAATGCAAAAAAAGCTAAAAGGGATCGTCAACCCGATCCAAAGACGGGCATAAAGTGTCCCGAAACCCGCCCGCATCAGGACTTGTTCGTCTGGGTTCAATTCAAACGGAAGCCCTCGTTGTTGCAAGGCACGTTCGGGGCGTTCGATTTTTCTTTGTGGGCGACGCGAACCGCGACGGGTCGAGCTATCCCGTTCGTCTTCCCCGTCATCGTCGTTATCACGTTCAATGGGTTCTCGCATTTCCAACTCGAAATCCAATTCGGGATTCGTGCGAGGTTTCGGTTTGGGGGTCGGGGGAACCGGCGGCGGAGTTACGGGCGTTGCCGAGGGAGGGGGGTTCGGAACGGCTGGGATCGAAGGCATCCCCTTCGGAACCGGCGGCATCCCTTTTGGAACTTCGGGTAATCCGTTGGGTGCATCGGGTGCATACGTCGTCTCAAGGGGACGCAAACACGCCGAGCAAATGGCAACCCCGCTCCGAACATCCGGAATTTGATCAATCCCACAATGGGGACATTTTTGGGTGGGAATCATCGTGAAAACTCAATGGCAAAAATATCGTCTAACGTGTTTTAGATAGAGTTTTCACTTTGGGTAGACCATCGAACAATGTTCGGGATTCTGAAAGGTGCGAGCAAGCGCAGCTTCGGTGTCGTATAACAACTATGGGATTGCCAAACTCTCAATCAACAAACAACGATGACTCCAGAACAGAACCAAGAGCAGTTTAGTTTTGTCTTCCTTCGAGCTATTGCTGCCAGCACCCACGTTGTCTCGAACCAACGCAATATCGATTCGGACAGCGTCGATTTTGAGTTTTCAACAGGGAGGGTGACTTTGAGAAGATGACTTCGTTCAGAGCATTTTAAGTTTGCTTGCGAGGAAGTTTTGTGCAAGGAAATAGGCGAACCGGCGACTTTACAGTAGTTTCAACAAGGATGAACGAGTCGTAAACTACGATGAGATAGGAATTTGAGGCAACCTGCCTTTCCCCTCTCCCCTTGTGGGAGAGGGGAAAGACATCGCCAAACTTCGCTTTTTCTCGGTGTTTTCGAGCGTTGAAACTACTGTAAAGTCGCCGGTTCGCCTTTGCTTCTCGTTCCGCAACAATAAATTCGAAAATGCTTTAGAAGCGGAGACACAATGAAACTCAGCGTTGAAAATTTGAGGAATTATCATCAAGCGTCGAACAAGGGAACGAAGTCTACGTCAAAGAGTCGTTCGGCCGTTTGAGTTGGCATATCCTTTCACGGGTTTCAAAGTCCTGATATTCTTACCTCATTCGTTATCTTTTCCCGTTGTCGGTGTTGGCTTTTCTTTGTGGGAACTTTTCTGGAAATTATGGCGTCTACCGTGTAATCGTTACCTAAATATACGGTATCGCTCTTCTCGACGTTGCAGGAACTATGTCTCGATTTTTTCTGTTGTTCGGTTTGCTTGTTGCGGTCACCCTTCAGGGCCAAGCACAAAACCGATACGAAGGCTTAACCAAGAAATACGCGGAAACACCCGACCGAGCTAACGTACTCAGTGCGGGTTACTTGGGCGGGAGTGGCACGGAATTTCTGGTTGGTGGGGGCTTTCAAAAAGATGGCACGATTGTGCTTGTTGGGGTGGCCCTCGGCCCGAAACTCGACATCGGCGGGGTGAAAGAAACCATTCTGGGTAAAGACACGCCCGCACCCGTCGAGTGGAAAGCACGCGAATTGATTAGCAACGGAAAGGTTCAGACCAATAAAGATGGAACCCCTCGCCTTCGCCCAGCAGGGTGGGACGAAGAAAATGCTACAGCGTTTATCGTCCGACTCGGTGACGATTTCAAAAAGGTCATCTCGGTTTCACGATTCCCGTGGAAGTCCGCAGGGGTGACCAGTGCCATTGTCGATAGCGAAGGCTTTATCTATCTGGCAGGCCCGTGCAGTGAAGGGGTAACGGGTTTGGGGACCGATGTGAAGGAAGAAAAAGTCGCTGACAACGGAGTCAAAGGTCTCGCAAAGGATCACTCGTATCTGGCAAAACTCGATGCCAAAGCCGAGAAGGTTATTTGGGTTCGTCACTTCAAGGGGGCAACCGCAGCGCCTGATCTGATTCTCGATAAAGCGGGCGACCTCAAGTTTACCGGCCCCGATATTCGCACATACTCGACCGATGGCAAACTCAAAAATACGATCTCGGTTCCCGGTGGAATCTCGGGTCGCACTGCCGTCAATCCGAAAGATGGAACCTATGCTCGTGGCGGTCAAACCCTGAATTGGAACACCGGACGCGAACCCTATCGCGACCCGAAGCTCGATATCTTCAATCCCGATGGCAAACAAAAGTTAGAGCTTTATCACTGGCCCGGCCCGCTTGTTGGTCTCGATAATCTTCGCTTAGTATCGGACTCCGAAGTGCGTGCCCTTCGCTATGACGACGAAGGGAACTTGGTTATCTACGCATGGTCCGATGGCGGTAACTCCGTCATGTATCGTGAACCTTTCGACGTTCGCACTATGGCGAAAGAATTCAAGGGGCTGGGCATGAGTGCCTATGCTGCCAACGTGTTAAGCTGTGCTTACATCATCAAGATCGACACGAAAACGTACAAGGTTGCAGGCGGAACGCTCTGGCTGGCGTACCGCAAGGATCAAGATAAACCCAATAGCATTTGGGTCGATACCCTCGGCTTTGCGGGTGATGGGTCGATCCTCATGGCAGGAAAATCGGCTTGGGGATTGATCCAAACGGGGAACGCTCTGGCAACCGAACCGACCGGAAATTACATTTCGGTCCTCAGCCAAGATTGCACCAGTTTGCGTTTCTCGTCGGCTATGCCTGCTTGTGGAAAAGCCGAAGTGAATAACGCCTCGACGTG
>VYLT01000134.1_pt1 | contig 17828 bp, 10 predicted proteins | sample 5114261 | NCBI WGS metagenome assembly VYLT01 (sample SAMN12291815, study PRJNA351875) | freshwater metagenome | isolation source: freshwater lake | place: USA: Michigan, Little Long Lake | collected 2011-07-12 | reverse complement strand
AAAATCAGGGGTTTTCGCAAAGAACCCCTGATCTAAGGTCGCCGGTTCGCCTCACCCGATGCCCGATGCCCGATGCCCGATGCCCGAAGATTTTTGCGAACCCTTGACCGGGTGGGGTTGTCGTGGTAGGATAGTATTAACGGTGGATGTAGTTCAGTGGTAGAACTCCAGATTGTGGTTCTGGCTGTCGCGGGTTCGAATCCCGTCATTCACCCTCCCATACCTTTCCAACCAACCCTATTTTTCACCCACTTTCACAAACTTAATAATCGCCTCCGTGAGGGGATCCGTCAAGCTCGTTGCTGCCTTCGAGATAATCGTAATGTGGTCGCGTTTTTCCAGTTTTAACAACTCAACCTTATTCTTTTTATCCTTGATTTTCTCCGCAAATTGTTCTGCCATTGTGCCAAGCGTTGGTAAATCCTGATCGGCATATGCAATCAAGAAAGGGGGTAAACCTTCTCGAACATGGTTTGAAGGGGAAGCTGCTTTGCACACAGCATCTTCCTTGCCGAAGATCGGGTGAAAAAGCGGCACAAGCGACACAATCTGATAGACCCCACTGAGTGCTATCACCCCTTTGATCGTATTTGTTTTAAGCGAATGGGCTTTCAGATAAGTTTCATCGGTTGCAAGAAGTGCGACCAAATGCCCACCCGCAGAATGCCCACTCACGAAGAGCTTGTTCACATCGCCCCCGTATTTGGCTGCGTTCTTGTGTGCCCATGCAAAAGCCCGTGCCACATCGGTGATATGGTCGGGGTGCTTCACTTCGTCTTTGCCACCGGTGAGACGATAATTGATTACAATCGTCACAATCCCTTGCTCTGCCAGCATCTTCCCAAGTGGGGCGTAAAGGTCTTTATTCCCACTACGCCACGATCCCCCGTGAACGTAAATCAGGATAGGGGCATCCTTGACCTTCTTGGGTTCGTACACATCGAGCAAGTGACGGGTTTTATCTGCGTCCTTCTCATTGTAGTATTTGATGTTTTCATGTTTTTGTACTTCCTTCACCGGAGTTGGTGAAGGAGAGGGGGAGGGCGATTTTTCCTGAGCCAAACTCAAGGAAGAACTCGCCAAAAGTGCCGAAAGGGTCAACAATAGTTGTTTCATAAGGCAGCCAACTCAAAAGGGTTTTGAAGCATTATACACGCAGAATTACCTACGAAGGAAAAACCCGTTGGAGAATTTAGAATTACAGTTTTTCGAGGAATCGGGAATCGGGAAGAAAAATCCAAGGCATGCAACATCTTGTTATCTTGTTTTTTGCCTTTCCGAACCCCGATTCCCGATTCCCGATTCCCAACCGCGTAACATTCAGCCTGTCTTATTTTCCCGTCTCGGATAAAGTAACCTTTCATTCGGAGGGTTGAATATGTATCGTCCGGCTATCGTTGCCCTTTTTACTCTTGGCCTGATCTCCCTTTCGGCGGCAGAGCCTTTTACCTTTGATGCCAACCCGCGTGAATTGCTCCGCTCGCCAACCCAGTGGTGGAACATGAGCATTTCACCCGATGGGCGTTACCTTGCGACCGCTCATCAGTCGGGTAAAAGCGGGACAATTCGATTATGGGATACCCGTACCAATAAGTATCTCTCGAAGATTGTCGAGCCGAAGGACGGCACACGCTTTGTCCTTTTTCACCCGAAAGGAAAGTATCTAGTCTCGGCTAATTTTGATTCTTTTGTGCGAGTGTACGAGTATCCCGAACTCAAAAAGGTTCACGAATTCAAAGCCCACGATGCAGGTGTAAACGGCCTAGCTTTCGACGAAGAAGGCTTGCGTCTTGCAACGGCAGGGCTTGACAATAAATGCAAAGTTTGGAGCTTTCCGGAAGACCCCTCGAAGGTGAAACTCATCGGCATTGCCGAAGGGCATACCAATATGGTCATGTCCGTTTCGCTCAGTGCAAAGGGTGATAAACTCGCATCTGGAAGTTGGGACGGAACGGGGCGAACGTGGAAGATCGAAGGGGAAAAAATTACTCAAGTCGCACGCTACAACGGTCACGAAACCACTCTCGAAGTTGTCTCTTTCAATGCCGAAGCAACAAAGGTTTTTTCCGGAGGTTGGGATAACCGGTTGCATCTTTGGAATGCCGAAACGGGCGTCCGCGAACGTCTCGGAACCGGTCATACTCGCGGGATTCTAGCGCTGACCTTTGCCGAGAGCGGAAAGGGACTCGTCACGGCAAGCGGTGACGAAACGACTCCTTTTCCGGGCGAACTTCGCGTTTGGAACGACAACGGCGCTTTTTCAGGGATACTCGGTTCGCATGACGATATGATCCGAGGGGTTGTTGCTAACAAAGAGGGCATCGTTTACAGCATGGGTCGGGATCGTGTCATCCGCAGTTGGAATCTTAAAAATAGGAATATCATCGGCCCTACAATGGCTCCCCCACCCGAAGACGGTGAAGGTAACGATCCGATTCCGCTTGCCGTGATTTCTCCAGATCGTTCGTTGCTGGCGTTTGGCTCAAGCTCAGGCGAAATTCGTCTTGTCAAGGGGGCGACGGGCGAGTTTCTTGGGATTCTCAAAGGTCACAAAGGGGAGATACTCTCGCTGGCATTCGATGCCAAAAGTCAAACCCTTGCAAGCTCATCGGTGGATCGAACCGTTCAGCTTTGGGATATCTCCAAAAAGGTTTCTAAGCAAACCATCCCAACGTCAAACGAATTGATCTACGCTGTTGCCTTCACCCCTTCTAACCAGTTGCTCACTGCAGGTTCGGAACGCAAAGTGACCTTGTGGAACACCGAAGGAAAGGAAGACAAATCATGGACGAGCGGCACGGCGACCCTCACCAGTATCGCCGTCTCGCACGACGGCAAGCAGCTGGCAACGGGTGGGGTAGATCGCATTATCCGCATTTGGAATTTAGAAAACCCAAAGCAACAACCCGTCGAACTTCGAGGACACGCCGGTACGATTAAACATCTCGCATGGGCCAAGAAACCGGATACCCTCCTTTCGATTGGTAACGATTCGCAAGCACGGGTCTGGAACACCAAAGAAAGCGAGATTACCTTTACCTACAAGCCCGTGAATAAATCGTTGACGACGGGGGCTATTTCACCCGAAGCAACTTACGTTGCCTTTGGAAATAAACTCGGCGGGTTAACTATTGTGGATACCGCAACGAGTCTCATCAAACATGAATTTGTAAAACACAAGGGGAGCATCAACGCTGTGTTGATTCCCAGCGATGGGCAATCGATCCTCACGGCAGGAAGCGACGGGACCGCGAAGCAGTGGTACTCCGGCGAACCGGCGTTACCTCCCCTTTCACGATTAACCGAACACAAAGGGGGCGTGACCAACATCGTTCTTTCGGCCAACGGCGAACGCCTTGCCACATCGGGACGGGATGGCAAAATCAAGGTCTACGAAGCAGCAACTAAGAAGCTCCTCAAAGAATGGGTCGCCCACGAAACCGAAATCAAAGCCATTGCATGGGACCACGAAGGAAAGGTGCTAATCACTACCGGAAGCGACCAACTGGTCCGGGCATGGACCGACACGGGTGACAAGAAATGGGAACACAAACACCCAACCCAAGTGAATAGCGTAGCGGTGACCTCGAAGGAAAAACTTGTTGCCATTGCGGGTGACGAAAAAGAGATTCTCCTACTCGATCTCGAAGGGAAGGAAAAGCTCCGCATCAAGACGAATACACCCGCTCTTTCGATGGGTTTCAGCCTCGATGGATCGGAACTTTATTCAGCAACGGATAGCCTCTTCGTTTCATGGGATATTGGCGGCGGTAAACGCGATAGCCGAGCATTGGGAAGTTTTGCCAAAGGCGATCCTGTGCAGATAACCTCGCTTGCAGTCGCCCACAAAGCCGACCAAATTGCCTTTGTCCAAAAAGGTGTTAAATCGACGATTCACTTCACAACAGGGGCAGGCGAAAACCTCAGCACGCAAATGCTCCCTTCTGTGGATGATGTGGTCAGTGTCGCAATCTCGCCCTCGGGGGAGTTTGTCGCAACCGTTGGGCGTGACGGCTTCGTGACCGTGTTCGACCTCAGAGCCAAAAATCGCATTCGCCATTTTCGCGCCGAAGATGGCCCTTTGAATGCAATCGCCCTTTCCAACGATGGGCAAACCCTTTACACCGGCGGGTACGAAGGGGTCGTGAAACTCTGGCCTACCACACAAGATTCGACGCTGCAATGCGTTGCCGAGTTTTCCGGAAAGCTCCAAATCTCGAACGATGGCAAGACTATCGCCCTTGCCAATGCCGAACGGGTGCACCTCATTCCCACGTCAACGGGTGCAACCGTCACACGCTACACCGGCGATCCGAAGCTCCAACGGGTGACCTATCAGACCAGCACGAACGACGGGACCAAAATTGCAACCGGTCACATGAACGGCTTAATCGTCATTTGGGATGCTGCTACCGGAAAAGAAGTAACCCGTCTTGATAGCCACACGCAGAGTATTTCGTGCCTTCTCTTCGATAAGAAAGGGAAGAACTTGGTGTCGTGTGCCAAAGCTCCTCCCGGAAACCCCCGTGATGACGACGAGCCAATGGACCGCCCTTCAGAACTGAAACTCTGGGACGTGGAGAAAGGAACCGTTACCCGAAACTTCGACAATGCACGACAATCGAGTGTGATGCTTCTTGACAAAGACGAAAAGAAAATTCTCACAGGTAGCATCGACGGGCAAGTGCGAACCTATGAGCTTTCGACCGGAAAACTCTTGTCGAGTTTCATCAATAACGACGAAACCGAAATTCGCGGTATGTGGTGGGATGCCGATGATAAACGTCTTTGGACTGTGACCCTAAATGGCTTCCCTAAACTCTGGAAAGGTTTTGAAGGCGCAATGGAAAAAGAGTTTGAACTAAACGCATCAGGTGCGTTCCACCGAGCGTTACCAACCCCTGATGGTAAACGCCTTGTTGCGAGCAATCGTCTCTTCTCACGAGGAGTCACGATTTACGAATTCGCAACCAAGACCCGTAAAGATGTGCAGCTTCCCGGACCGAGTGGCGAAATGTGTTTCTCACCGGATGGCAAAATACTCTTTGTTGCAACAGGATATTTCAGCAACGACGTTTCCCCCGGTGCAGGGGGATGGCCGAAGTTCACAAGCCGAAGTGCGGGTGTCACTTTCGAGGACGGGTTACGGGTCGTTGCGCCAACAACGTCTGCAACAACTCCGACATCGTTCCTCAGTGCGATTGATATGGAATCGGGCGATCTTCTCTGGAGTATTTCCGGTACACGCTACAAACCGGCCGGAGTGACCCTCACTGCTGACGGCAAAAAAATGGTTCTTACTTCAAGCGGGCCAGAATTTGAGATGCTCGTCTACCCGCTCGAAACCCTCATGCAATATAAGACCCTCAAATTCTCGAAGCCCGTTCTTGGACATGCTCTTATAGGGAACGAACTCTTGATAATCGATGCTGTTGGTATCGCATCCTACCCGTTGACCGTCGGGGCTGCTCCGACGTGGAAACTCGAACTGATGGGCTTAAACGGCGACGTTCAAGTAACGCCTGATGACAAAACGATTCTCGTTCGTTCTGGCGAAGGTTATCTCGTTTTGGATAACACTGGAAAGAAAATCGTTGACCTTACAAACACGGGTTTTGCCTCCCTTTCGCACGACGGAAAACAAGTTCTCGTTTTGCAAGCAGGTGAGTGCAACCTTTTGGAATTACCGACGCTCAATAAAGTTCTCAACCTTAAAGATGTGCCGGGCGAACTCACGGCAGCGACCTTTGACCGTGACGGGAAAAAGCTCTACCTTTCGAGCAAGTGGAGTGCGACCCGTATCTATGACCTTGAAAACAAAAAGGCCGACCCGATTGGAACTGTTGCCCAAACCGAAAAAGGTTCGCAAGGGGTGATCCTTGCAGGCGATGCCCTTTTACGGGCACGCAGCACCGAAGGGATTTACTTACACGATCTGCAAACCGGTATGCCGACCGCAAGCGGTGGAAAGATGAAGCTCTCTCGATTAGGCGCCAGCCTCGATGGGCAGTGGATCGTCACTGGCGAAGGGGCTAAAAGCTACTTGTGGAAACGGTAACCCCTGAACTCGATATCCTCTTCGAGGACTTTCACTACATCGCTTTGAATAAGCCTGCCCCGTTATTGACGCAAGCTCCCGAGGGTATCCCCTCTCTCGAAGCGATGGTGAAGCAATACATCAAGGTGAAATACGAAAAGCCTGCCGGTGTTTACTTGGGTATCCCTCATCGTTTGGACCGACCCGTTAGCGGTGTGCTGATCTTTGCACGGAACACGAAGGCAGCGTCGAAGATCGCTGCCCAATTTCAGAGCCACACGATTCAAAAAGTCTACTGGGCGCTCGTGCAAGGGGTTCCCGAAACACCTACCGGAACGTGGACCGATTGGCTTCTCAAACTCCCTGAAGAATCGCGTGCCGTGATTGTCGCACCCGATACCGAGAAAGCCAAAGAAGCCGTCACCGACTATCGGGTACTCGCAACGCACGAAGGCCAAAGCCTATTGGAACTTCGTCCCAGAACGGGTCGCATGCACCAGTTGCGATTGCAGGCATCCTCTAGGGGTTTCCTGATTCTCGGCGATGACCAATACGGCGGACCAATTCCCTTCGGTCCACCCGCAGAGCTTTACCGCGAAAGGGTCATCGCCCTGCACGCCAGAGAATTGCACTTCACCCATCCGTTCCGAAACGCCGAGATGAGCTTGCAAGCCAACCCGCCAAGTTATTGGCCGATCAAAAGCGGAGAGTGGAGAGTGGAGAGTGGAGAGTGAAGCAAAGTTACTGGTTGTTTGTCTTCTGTCTTTCCCGATGCCCGAACCTCGAACCCCGATGCCCGAATTGCCTCCTTTTGCTACAATGTGATTATCCTTCCGGTATCCTTTTGGGCTTCTCCAGTGAATCGATTTTTCTCTCTCTCGATTGTGCTGCTCTTTTTGAATTCGGGTCTGCGGGCTGCGGAGACCGTCGATTTCAACCGCGATATTCTGCCGATTCTTTCCGATAATTGCTTCACCTGTCACGGCTTCGATGAGAAGGGGCGTAAGGCCAAATTGCGTTTGGATACGTTTGAAGGAGCAACGGGTAAAACCGGCGGGCCTGTTGCAATCGTGCCGGGGAAAGCCTCGGAAAGCGAGTTATACAAACGGGTGATTTCTCACGAAGCCGACGAGATCATGCCTCCGAAAAAATCCAATCGCACGCTTACCCAGAAGCAAAAAGATAATTTCAAGGCGTGGATCGATTCTGGGGCTAAGTACGCACAGCATTGGGCGTTTGTGAAACCCGTTCGACCATCGGAACCGAAACTTCCTTCCGACAAATTGGTCCGCAATCCGATTGATAAATTCCTGCAAGCTCAACTCGCAAAATCGGGCCTCACCCCATCGGCGGAAGGGGATCGTGCAAGGTTACTGCGACGGGTCACACTGGACCTCACGGGCGTTCCGCCAACACCCGAAGAGCTTGATGCGTTTCTCAAAGATAACACCCCCGATGTTTACGAAAAAGCCGTTGATCGCCTTCTCAAGTCGCCCCGATTTGGTGAGCGGATGGTGTGGGAGTGGCTCGAAGCCGCACGGTATGCCGATACCAACGGCTTTCAAGGCGACCCCACACGGGCAATGCACTATTGGCGAGATTGGGCGATCAAGGCATTCAACGACAATAAACGTTTCGACGAATTCACCCTAGAACAGCTTGCGGGTGATTTGCTCCCGAAGCCGACAATCGAACAACTGATTGCAACGGGTTTCAACCGCAATCACATGATAAACGGCGAAGGGGGACGTATCGCAGAAGAATCGCGTGTCGATTACGTTTTCGACCGTGTGGAAACAACTGGCACTATCTGGTTGGGGCTAACCTTTAATTGCTGCCGTTGCCACGACCACAAGTTCGATCCCCTCTCGCAAAAGGAATACTACCAGATGTCCGCCTACTTCAACTCTCTTGAAGAAAGTGGCGGTAACGATGCCGGAGGGTTGGCAAACCCCGTCTTGATGTTCCCCACCGAGGAGCAAGCCAAGAAGATTGCCGAAGCTCAAGAGCTTGTCAAGAAAGTTCAAGCCGAACGGGATAACGTATCCAAAATGGTTGATGCGTCCCTTCCCAAAGCAGGCAACGAGAAGATCGACGACAAGATCAAAGCTGCTGAAGCGTACTTGAATAATCTCAAGTTACTCAAAGGGGCAGAAGATAAACTCGCAGCAGCCAAGAAAGCCGTTCAAGATGCCGAACGATCACAAAATCGAACGATGGTGATGCGGGATCGCAAAGACCCTCGCGCAACGCATATTCTCGAAAAAGGTGCTTACGACAAGCCCAAAGAGAAGGTCGAACACGGAACCCCCGCCGTGTTGCAACCCCTTCCGAAAGATGCTCCCAAAAACCGCATGGCCCTTGCTCAATGGATTATCTCAGAACAAAACCCGTTGACGGCACGGGTCACGGTGAATCGATTCTGGCAGCAATTCTTTGGGATCGGATTGGTGAAAACGCCCGATGACTTTGGCCTTCAAGGGGATCGCCCTTCGCACCCCGAGTTACTCGATTGGCTTGCGGTCGAGTTTCGTGAGTCGGGTTGGGATGTCAAGAAGCTGGTTCGGCTCATGGTCACCAGTCACGCCTACCGGCAATCGACAAAGGCCACGGCTGAGATGCTTGAAAAAGACCCCGAGAATCGTTTGTACGCAAGAGGTCCGCGTTTCCGGTTGCCGAGTTTCGTTATCCGCGATCAAGCCCTTTTCGTGTCGGGGTTACTCGTCGAAAAAATGGGTGGCCCTGCCGTGAAGGGGTATCAACCAGAAGGCGTGTGGGAAGAAGCAACCTTCGGGCAAATTCGCTACACCCAAGATAAAGGCGAAGCCCTCTATCGTCGGAGTCTCTACACGTTCTGGCGTCGCATTGTCGGACCTACGGTGTTCTTCGATGTCGCTACCCGTCAGAATTGTTCCGTGCGAAATAGCCGAACGAATACCCCATTACACGCCCTCGTTACCCTCAACGATATTACCTACGTCGAAGCCGCACGGAACTTGGCACAGCGAACCTTACTCTCCAACGCCAAGACCGACGAAGAAAAGGTCAACGAAATTTTCCTTCGATGTGTCTCACGTCCTGCCACCAAAGATGAAACAGACCGGATTCTCAAACGTCTTGTCGAATTAAAGAAACGCTACACCGACAAACCCGAAGACGCCAAAAAGCTCATCGCAATCGGCGAATCGAAACCCGACCCCAAACTCGCACCCGCCGACCTCGCTGCTTGGACTGCGCTTTGCAATGTGATACTCAATTTGGACGAAACACTTAGTAAAGAGTAGATAAGTGTGGAGAGTTTTGGCGAGCCGGGAACGTGAGTGACCGGCGATCCCCGTAGATCGTTCCGCCCCCTCGCCGGAAAATCCGTTTCCGTCTTTGGACAGGCGGGGCGATCTATGAGGCTTGCGAGCGACGATACTTCCGCAGTCCATGCCTTTCACGTCACACGATCCATACCTCACGACTATTTCGATTCGATCAATTCCAACGCATTATTCGCACTTTCTGCTAAAAGAGGTTCGCTTTCGGCCACATCTCGCAGGCGACTCACGGCGGCGATGGCGCCGGGGCCGATTTTTCCGAGTGAGGTAATTGCGATTCGTTTCGATTCGAGATCGCCATCGCGGATAAGCCCAGAAAGGCTTGGGACACCTGCAACACCGCTTGCACCAAGAAGGCCGAGGCTTCGGGCAGCAAGGTGTCGAGCTTGAATTTGCCCGTTAGTGGTGAGGGTCGATTTATCACGCAGTTGCTCTGCAAGGGCCGAGGCGAGAGGTTTCCCTTTTTCGCCGAGGTATCCCGCAGCTTCGAGGGCAGCGAATCGAGCAATCCGATTTTCTTTGGTCGAATTCTTGATGGCAGCAAGTATGGCGTCGGTGTTGGCTTTTACGTCGCGGTTTTGAAGAATCAAGCAGGCTTGTCCCCAGATTTTTGCGGCAGGGTCTTTGGTGTTATTCGTGAAGGTTGCAATCTCCTCACCTGCTGAGTTCTTACCCATACGGGTCAGGGCACGCAACGCAGCGATACGCACATTAATGTTAGAATCCGTCAACCCAACGAGGGTTTCTTTTGCCTTCGAGGGGTCGCCGATCATAATCGCCCCGAGGGTATCGTAAGCCAAAAGTCGGTCGCTTTGCTCTTTGCTCGAAAGCATCGCAAGGACGACGTTGACTTTAGGTTTGGCCGCATTTCCGAACGATGCAAGGGTTTCAAATGCAGCGATTTTTTCCGGTTGGTTTCGTTTGGGATCGGTGGCAAATGCGGCAACCTTTTCGAGTGAATCGGGTGCAGCACTTGGACCAATACCCTTGAGAATATCGAGTAAAGCTCGCTTGGAGAATTCGGGGTTGTCGAATCCTTTGACGATTTCTTTGACGACCGATGCCGACGCGGGGCCGATCTTGCCGAGAGCTTCCCCTGCTCGCGGATCGCCTTTCAGGTAACGGTCGGCAAGGACTGCGGTCGCTTCTTTCGCTGCCGGTCCCATTGCGATCAACGCTTCAACAGCGAAGGCTTCCACATCGGGGTCGCCATCCTCTAACAGTTCGATAATTCTTTTGAGACTTGGCGATGCCTTTTTGCCGAATCGTGAAATAACCGATAAGCCGATCACCCGTCCTAATGCTTGTGGAGAGTCAAGTAACCCACTCACAAGAGCAACTCCTTTATCGATATCCCCTTTTGTGCGAATGAGCGCGATAACCAACGCATCGAAGGCGTACCCTGTCAATCGGGGGCGTTTCAAATCCGCTTCGATCGCTGACAAGATTTCTCCACCTGCTTCGCCCGCTTCCGAGCCGATGCCCGCAAGAATCCCTGCTGCCTGATAACGAACCAACGGGTTTTCGTCCTTGAGTAACGGGATGACTTCTTTCACGGAGGTTTTACCCATCCGTCGCAGGGCTGCCATCGGGCCGGTTTCGGGGCGTGTCTGTCCGGGCTTACGAGTGGTCAACATTTTGTCGAACGTCTCAAGGTCGGCACTTTTGATTAAGCCAATCAGTTCCGGTATCGCAGTGTCGGCTTCCGAACCCAAACCCCCAATTGCATCGGCAACGTTGTTTGCGAATAGCAACCCATCTTCGGGAAGTTCTTTGAAAGGGTCGGTGTGTTTTAGGGCAGCGATCAGGGTTTTCAATTCGCTTGCTTTGACCTTCTGCGTTGCAATGAAATTGGATGCACTAATGCAGACCCCTGCGTTGTCGTGCGAAAGGTATTTGTAAAGCCCCTTCCCCACATCAACCTTCGCTTGCTTAATCACAAGGTAAGCAGCCCCACGCACATCGGCATCGGTATCGCCACACGCTACAAGAATATCTTCCTTGAGCTTCGATGCTGGTTCACCAAGCATCGCGAGAGCAACAAGGGTATGTTCACGCACATTGGGTTTGGGGTCCTTCACACCCGCTTTCAAAAGGTCGGCAGCCTCGGTGTTCAAAAAGACTTTGGCCTTGTCTCCCAATCGCGTTAGGATCATTACACCCGCTTGCCGTGCCGATGTCGGGCGTTCCATGAGTGCGACGCCACTTGTACCACACGAAGGATCGGTGAGAAGTTCCTTCGCAAAGGGGATCACATCGGTTCCTTGACGATCCAACGAAACAGCCCCATCGATAGCCCTGCTGATAAATGCGTTGTTAGTCGAACGGGCTTCCTTTCGCATCGTCTCGAACGGGTCGCCCTCGGTCGGAGGGGTTTGCCCACTTGTTTCTGGAGCAGGAAGAATTGCGACCTTTTTATTACAGCCAATCCCAGCGAATATGAGCGCAGCGATAAATAGAACCCAACGCATGATGTCTCCTCGAACGGGGCTAATAATGGCACTTTAGAAGATGGCTCGATCAGTTGCAACCAAGTCTGTATCATGTTCTGAGGAATCCTGAGAAATGAATATGGCGGAACCTTTGACGTTTTGGATGGGCAAACACCCGGCGATTATTCCGGTCGATTGCTCCTATTGCCGCAACCATATGTGGTGCCAGAAATCATCGGAAGGGGTGTACCGATTTGGCTTTACCGCCTATGCCGTGCGTCTGATGCAGGACGTTTATTTTCTCGATTGGATCATCAACGAAGGGGACCGAGTCGGCTATAAGCAGCAGATCGGAAATATCGAATCTTCCAAAGCCACCTCTGAGCTTTTTGCGCCCGTCGCGGGGGTGCTAAAAACCTTTAACCAAGCACTCTTGACCGACCCTTCTAAAATTAATTCCGATACTTATGGGGCAGGGTGGCTTTTCGAGATGACTTGCGAAGCAACCGGAATCATGGACCCGCAACAATATCTCGATTATTTGGCATCGAATTGGGAAAACACGCAACGAATTATCAAAGGACAAATCTAACGTTGATGACGACCCTCGAAAGTACCCCTCCGGAAACCCTTTACCATAGCTCGAAAAGAACCCTTCGTTGGGCAGCTTGGCTTGGTTGGCAACTCGAAAGCAACTGGACCGAACCCCTTTTGTTTATCCTCTATGTGCTGGTTAAGCCGTTCTCGAGTTCGCTCCTTTTGGTGTGCATGTATTGGGCGGTGCGACAAGTTCCCGGAACCCGTATCCCCGACGGGTTTCTCGGTTATCTGTACATTGGGAATGCCTGTTTTGGTCTCGTTGGTGCGGTGATGTTCGGGATGTCGCAAGCCGTCATCTCCGACCGCGAGCATTACCGGATGCTGAAATACTTGTTCATTTCACCTGCACTGCTTCCTGCTTATTTGATTGGTCGTGCAGGGTCAGGGGCAGTGCAAGCGGTGTTAGGCGGGGTGATTAACATCGGTTTGGGAATGGCCTTCCTTCCGGAATTGCGAGATGCCCTTTTGAATTCCCATGTCCAATGGGGTTGGCTTGCGAATTACCTCTTGTGCGGAACGGTTCTTCTCACGGCACTCGGAATGATTCTTTCATCGTTGATGTTGATGATGTCTCGCCAAGGGATGTACCTCAGCGAAGGGATTGCAGGTTTGCTTTACCTTGCGTGTGGAGTGGTATTTCCTCTGAGCATCCTGCCCAAGTGGTTTCAACCGATCAGCCTAATTCTTCCGCCAACCTATTGGCTTGAAGGGATACGCCGAGCGATAATCGAAATCCCACCCGAACGGGTCGCCGATGCCCCTCTCACCCACTGGACCCACACAGAGTTAAGCCTTGCCCTCTGGGGTAGCACGTTGGGTTTAAGCGTACTGGCGGTGTTTCTGTACAAGTGGTGCTTGAAAAAGGCGTGGCAACGCGGACGCCTCGAAGAGACAACCGGAGTATGAGAATTTGAGGATGGGCTAAAAAAACGTCGGTTTTACTCTTTCGGTGTCGGGATGAGTGGTCCGCTCCCGCTCCCTCCGCCTCGCAAGGTGATGTTGCTTTTCTTGACAGGCTTGTTAGCGGCTTCCGCCTCGGCTTTGGCTTCCTCTTCGGCTTCGATTGCGGCTTGGGCAGCTTCGCGTGAGGCCATCTCGGCTTTGGCGGCTTCGGCTTCTGCTTTGGCCTTTGCGACCGCGATGGATTTTAACGAGAGACCAATACGGCGTTGCTCTAAGTCGAGCGTGAGAACTTCGACTTCAACGTCTTTGCCTGCGGGGAGCGCATCGTGAATGCGGAAGACCCGTTGCGTCGAGATTTCGGAGATGTGAACCATCCCTTCGATGCCCGGTTCGATTTCCACAAACGCCCCGAACTGAGTCGTGCGGGTGACCTTTCCGGTAATCCTTGAACCAACGTGTAAGCGTTCTTTGATCGTATCCCACGGGCTTGTCTCAAGAGCCTTGAGAGAGACCGAGATTTTCTTTTTAATCCGGTCCAAACGGGTGATCTTTACCTTGAGGGCTTGGCCGACTTTGATAATCTCGCTGACGGTTCCAACCCGACCCCACGAAAGCTCCGAGATGGGGAGAAGGGCATCGGAAGGGCCGAGGTTGACGAATGCCCCGTAGGATTGCAAGGAAGTTACTTTGGCATCGTGAATCTGGCCTTCCTCAAGGGTTTCCCAGAAAGACTCTTGTTGGCGTTCCCGTTCGGCTTGCAGGAGCTTTTTACGGCTCACGACAAGGTTGCGTTCGCTTTGGTTGGCTTCGGTCACAACGACGGTGAGACGTTGATTGATGTAACCGGACAAATCTTGAATAAAGCTCAGATCGACTTGGCCTGAAGGAAGGAACCCGCGAATTCCGTTGACTTCAACGCTCAAGCCACCTTTGTTGGATGCAGTCACCCGAGCTTCGACGATTTGGCCGACTTTCACCGAGGACCAATCGACGTGGACGGCAGCCCCGAGCTTCGAGAGTTTGAGCAACCCGTTAGCGGAGTCGAAGCCGTCGATGACGAATTCGACCTCAAAGCCGGGTTCCGGCTTTTTCTCGAATTGGTCGAGCGACATGAGACCTTGCGAACGTCCGCCGGGGACTTCGACAAAAACGTCCATTCCGCGAACGCTGATGACGGTTCCTTTTTGGCGTTGCCCTGTCTTGGCACTTCCCTTCGGTGCGCTTTGCTCCAACGGGTCGGCCAAACCAACCGTGGCAGTGGGATCGAATCCGCTCATCGCGGCGGAGAGTTCGGCTTCGATATCTTTATCGAGTTCGTGGAGTTTGGGAGCACCTGCACGGAAGTCGTCGAAACGATCCGTTGGCTTGGGGCGATCTTGTCGGGGTTCGCGTGGCCGTTTCGGGCCAAAGGGTTTTTTATCCCCCCGACTTTGTCCGCGATCTTGTCCTCGGTTTTGGTCGGCACCTTGTTCGGGTTTCCCCGTGACTGGAGCTTTCCCCGTGTCTTCCGATTTCGGGGTTTCTGGTGCTGCGGTGGCAGGGGTGTCGTTCTTGATTTCTTCGTTCATGGTTATTCAAATTCCGTTCTTTACTTTTTCGATAAATCCTTGATGCGAACCTTCCGGAAGTCCACATTTGCGGTATGCGTTTGCAGGCAAATGTAACCTTTGAGAGGTTTCTTTTTCAGTTCTTCCTTACTGTCTTGGTCGAAGTTTAATACTTCTTCGCCGTTCATTATCACTTTAATTTTCGAGCCGATACACTCGATCTCAATCGTGTTCCATTCCGGTGCCGGTTTCTGGGCAAACTTCTTGGGAGCCACATAACGATACAGCGACCCAGTTGCGTGTTCGTTTGGGGTCTTGTCGCCGTCATCCATCAACTGTACTTCGTAAGAGTAAATCGAAGGGCGTGTGTCGGCCGATTTTTTCGGGTCGTATATCATCGTCCGAATACCGATCCCGCTATTGACCTCTTTCTCTTTGCTCAAACGATATTCGACTAACAAACGAAAGTCACTGTACTCTTTATCGTATCGAAGAAAGCCAAACCCTTTGCCGCTGGTGTGTATCAAACCGTCGGTAATTTCCCAAAGGGGTTTCATTTTGTTGTCGGTCTTATCTTTATATTCTTTGGGACCATCGATGACCCAACCGGTCATATCTTTGCCGTTGAATAGATCGATCCAACCATCGTCTTTCGGTTTGACAACGGGATCGGCAGCCCACGCCGAGCAGAGACAAACAAGCACGCCAAAGAGGGAGAGTCGAGCCATTCGGGTTTCTCCAAAGAGATAAGTAGGGGATATCGAAAATCCCAAAAATGCCAACGGTCGAAGGGATTTTCTGCGGGGAGAATTTTAGAGAACCAGAAAGGGGCATCTCAAAAATATGCTTAGTTGTGGTGGTTAATTCAACGTATTCACTTCGCCGCCGGAACGGGTTCCCAATGCACGCCACGTTGCCAAGCTAATCGAATTGCGAACCGTGCGGACCGAGCCGTCCATCATGCCGACGTTTACGACTCCGCCACCATGATAGCTTCGGGCGGTGATGGCAGCACAAGTTGGAAGCGTGGCACTGCTTCCTTCTTGACGTGAATTAAAATCGGCGTCGAAGGTAATACCATTAAACACCACAGCGACCTTTGTATTTGGTGTTAGCACGGTGGTAACTCCACTATGGTGAACGCGACCATCTGGCCATTCGGTGTGACCGGTGTTGTCGTTGGTTGTGGCACCCATTTTCTTATCGGGAGCGTTGACAACGAAAGTCGCCACGTCAGCAGCCGTTGCAGGTGGGACAAGCCCTGCCGAAGTCGTCATGTTACGCGAGTACGGGGTGAAGGCTTTCACTTCGGTAACGCAAAGGGTATTCGATGAACCGTCGTTGATGCTGGCATGGTTGAGTTGAGCATTCGGGAAGAACATGCCGTCGCCACCTTGACCTGTGACGGGGTCCCACACTAACCACGATCCAAAGTTAAAGCCATAGTTCTGCGAGTAAACGAACGGGGCACCGTTCTTCATTCGGACCATCGTGTTCACTTCGGCAGGGCAGGTGTAAACCGGAATTTTCGTGAGAGGAACTCCCGAAGCGAAGTTCGATCCGGTGTCCCATGCTTGTTCGAGATTCACCAACACGCCTGCGTTATCTTGCTCGATGTACGACAAGATACGCCCATGCACCGACCACGACCCGTTATTGGTTGCGAACACCGAACCGACCGGAGCATACATACTCGGCGGGAAGAAACCGATTTGCGATTCATGATTCTGAATCGCAAGCCCGATTTGTTTGATGTTATTTTGACACTTCGCCCGATTGGCAGCATCACGAACTTTCTGAACGGCGGGAAGGAGTAGGCCGATTAAAATCGCAATAATTGCAATCACAACAAGCAACTCGATAAGGGTAAAACCGCGACGTTTTTTCATGGAGAATAAACCAGAGGGATTGAGCGACAAGCTAAATAGGCAAGTGGCATGCCAGAGGTGAGAATAAGCATGCGTTGGTGGAAAGTGGTGATGCTTTCAAGTGAATTTGGAAAAAATTTGGAAATGGTTGGCTAAAAAGTGACATGGGGTGAACCAAGAATGTCCAGCCCCGTGAAAGCCTAGTTCTGGCGTGGACGGCTCACCGAGACTCCGGGGACCGTAAGACCATCTCGTGGCATTCCCGATGTTGGTGGGAGGGGCGTGTTCGGGACGACCGTACCCGGTAGTGTGCTTGGGATCGATGGGATAGCAGGCATCGAACGAGCGGGCGATTCCGCAGGCAAGGTTCGTGGAATCGTCGGCATTCCCGTTGGATCAGTCTTCGTGTTCGTCGGAACAACGGCTTTGGGGTCCGTCATTCCGCCGGTTGGGTCTTTCAGCAACGGCAAGCCCTTGAGGTCGATGGGGCCTTCGGGGTCACTCAGAGGAACTTCACGTTCACGAATCTTCAACGCTGCCGAGCGTGCGGCAAAGTGGTCGGCGGCCCGTTGTTGGATGGCTCGTGGCAGTGCGGCTTCCGATATCTGGATGTTGTTATGTGTTAGGAGCGATCCCTTAGCGTATTGGAAGCCTGCAAGGGCGATGTTGTAGTTCGCGATGGCTTGGGCTTCGTTACGCAAAGCGTCGGTGAAGCGCGATTGAGCATCGAGCGATTGGAACAGGGTATTCTGACCAATTTGCACGCGGGTCAATTCCAACTCAAGCTGTTTACCGACTGCGATACGCAGATTTCGTTGCAGTTTGATTTGCTCGTAGGCCGCTTCTAACTGCGAATACATCGAGTGCAAGAATCGTTCGGCCTTCACCTCTTGGTTACGCAATTGAACGTGAGCGGACGCCACACTCAATTGGGCTTGTCGGAGTTGGGCGTGGGCATCGCGGAAGCCAATCGGAATATCGAGGCGTAAACCGAGTTGGTAAGAGGCAAATTTGCCGTCCGAAAGGTTGCCAATCGCGTTGTCTGGGGTTGCTCCATCCAAACGAGTCCCTAACCCTTGCAAGGCGTAGTTTCCGAAGGCGCGCAGGTCGGGTCGAGA
>VYLT01000133.1_pt1 | contig 17947 bp, 18 predicted proteins | sample 5114261 | NCBI WGS metagenome assembly VYLT01 (sample SAMN12291815, study PRJNA351875) | freshwater metagenome | isolation source: freshwater lake | place: USA: Michigan, Little Long Lake | collected 2011-07-12 | reverse complement strand
TGGCGCGAAGGTCTTCGACATAGGCGCCGAATTCATAGCGCCCGTCGGCGGGCCATTCGCTTTCGCCGTGCCCGCGAAGGTCGATGGCAATGACCTGGCGGCCGGCCTTCACAAGTGCGGAGCCGGCTTCGTTCCAGATATCGCGCGTTTGCCCGCCGCCGTGCACCAGAAGCACCAGCGGATCATCAGGATCGCCGCGCATGTCGCCCCGGATGGCGACTCCGGCGAACCCTTTGAACTGCGATCTTGGCATGCGCGCTCCCTGATTCGCCGACTATGCCGCCTCCCCAGCTTCAAGGGAAATCGGCAATCGGCATCCAGAAGCCCGATCTAGCGCGAACAGGGGGCAATTGCGAGGTTGCGGGGCCAAGGGGTCGCAGTTGCCGCCTGGCGACGCGCTTCAGGATTTGTCGCGCAGGCGGCTGCGGAAGTCCCGCTTGGCGCTTTCAAGGTCGCTGGAGAGCTTGCTGCGCAGGCCGGAGCGGAGAGAATCAAGCCGCGCGGCGCGAGCTTCCAGAAGGTCGCTCGATACCCCGATGGCCTTCATAGAATCTCCGAGGCTCGGCCCCTTCAGGGCGAAGCCGGCAGCGTCTTCGATGGCGCCAACGGTCCAGAAATCCTCGTCGCGCGACCAGGCATCCATGGTTTCGAACGGAATCCAGCAATAGCCCTGCTCGGCCCAGCCAGCGCCCCAGCTGTTGCGGACGAGATAAGCGCGCTGTGTCATGTCGTAGCCGACGATGAGCATAGCGTGACCGGACGGCGGGCGCTGAGGCACAACCTGGTCGGGTTTCGGCATGCGGCCGGTCTGCGCGGCGACGTCGTAATACTCGCCGGGAACGAAGATGCCGAACACGATCGGAAGTCCTTGCGCCAGCGCAGTCATAGCCGGCACACCGCGCGGCGCGCGCGCATACTGGACCGCTTCGTACAGTGCGCCGTTCTGGTAGCAGTTTTCAGGCGGTGTCGCGAGGACCATCGCCTCCACAAAGGGCCAGAGGCTGGATTCGCAGGCCCCATAGGCGAGGATCGAGGCCATACCATGATGAATGAAGCTGCCTTCATCCTTCTGCGTCGAGTTCGAGAGGATACGCGCGTTGTAGTAGACGAAGAGCCGGGAAAAGTCCGTGAGCGGACGGCCCGCTCTCAGGTGATGGAACTCGAGAGCGCCGACAACCGCGTTTGCCACGCAGGAGTTCGTACGCAGCTGGTTCTCTACCGGCGAACAATGCACCCGCAGGTCAACCCGGTCCGGCAGGCGGATAGTCGGCGTCGAAAGGGTCGGCGCGGCCGACGGACGATTCTCGAAACGGCAACCGTTCAAGCTGAATGCGGACGATTTGACAGACATGGTTGATCCCCCTTCGGGACTGGTTTTCGATGCGTTCAACGGCGGCTGGGTGCGCCGCTGGTCTTGATGAGTTCGCCGGTAGTTCCTGACACAGTCACGGGCACGGACCTCCGGGCTCGTGATTTACGTGGAGGTTGCCCTGGTCGACGACGTTGCTCATGTCGTCGCGTGTCTGGAAGCTGACATGGCAGCCGTTGTCCCACTGCATGGTGCCCGAGAAAATCATGCCGGCTTCAGGGACCGAGAGTGTGTAGTTGGCTGTTGTTCCATTGAACTGACCGTCCATGCGAACATTGTAGCCGTATCCATTCCGGCCACCGCCGGTGAAGGCACCGTTTCCGTTCACCTGCATGTTGTAGACAGAACCGGCGCCGTCCTTCCACACACCGCTGAGCGCCTGCACGCCGGAGGCGCCTGACGCCCCTCCGCCCGGAAGGACAGAGGCGATTAGGACAATGGCGAGGAGGCCAGCGGCCGCGATGCCGCCCCATTTAAGGGCGCCAGGCGGTAGTGTCGGCGCATCCTTCTTCGGGCCGGTCTGATCAACCACACGCGTGGTTCGTCCGGGTCCGGATATGTTGACCGCATCAACGAGGGCGCGGCGATATTCCTTTGCTTCCTGGAACCGGTTTGCCGGGCGATTGGAGAGGCCGCGCTCAATGAGCGCGTCAATGGTCTGCGGCACATCCGACCGGCCGCCCGACGGAGGCTGCCAATGGCCTTGCGGCAGGACATCGACGAGAAGTTCATAGAAAATCACGGACAGAGAATAGAGATCAGCTGAAGGTCCGGCGGAGTCGGCATTTGTGACCTGTTCCGGCGCCATGTAGCGGGGCGTACCGAGCCCGGTTCCCGTGCCGCTTTCGACGTTCGATCCGGCGACGCGCGCGATCCCAAAGTCGAGAATCTTCAGAGGGGCGGCGGCCTCGGTCGGGCTGCCGATAAGGATGATGTTCTCGGGCTTGAGGTCGCGGTGGATGACCCCGGCAGCGTGGGCCGCGGCGAGGCCGTCGAGAATCTCGGCAATGATGCGCGCAGCGACGCGCAGCGGCACGTCCTGCCGCAGGCGGACCTTTTCACGGTGCCAGTCGCGCAGGGACTGGCCGTCTAGATACTCCATAGAGACGAAGGGTTGGCCTCCGGCTTCGCCGACATCATAGACCGCAACGATGTTCTGATGACGAATGTCGCGGGCAGTGAGCCCTTCCGAGATCAGGCGCTTGACCGCGCCCTGCCCACCGAGACGCTCGGCGCGGATGAGTTTGAGGGCGACTGATTTGTCTGCGAGCTTGTCTTTCGCACGGTAGACGACCCCCATGCCGCCCTTCCCGACGACACGCTCGATAATGTAGCGGCCCGCGAACTCCGTGCCTTCGGCAAGTTCGGCCTGTGTGTCACGGCTGGTGCCGCGGGTTTGCGACTGGTCCAGCGTCTCAAGACCGCCGACGGTCATCAGGCCCTCGAAATTCGCGGCTTGCTGATCGGCGCCGCATTCGGGGCAGAAGCGGTCGCCCGGTGCCAGTTTCGCGGAGCATTTGAAGCATTTCGACATCAGGGTCACCTATTTCGAAGCCTGCGCAAGGCGCTGGATATTGATGCTGCGAACACTTCCGTGGTCGGACTGGAAGGAGACCTTCAATACGAGGCTTTGCGGCAGGGAGATGATCGGCGCGATGGTATCGCCATCCGCGAGGCTGATGGTCTTGCCTTCGCCGTAGGCGTCGCCGTTGACGCGCACCCCGCCGCTGCCGTTGACGCGGAGCATCAGGCGGTCGGACTCGATGTAGAGTTCAAAGTGACGTCGGGAGATCATGCGGCTGATCTCTTCGTCGACAGCGCCGCCAGCAGCTTCGACGAGCAGGCGGACATCCCCCTCGCCGCCTTGGCTATGCGTGCGGACGCGGCCAACAGCCAGGACGCCGTCCGGCGTAAGGATCGGACCGTTGAGTGGCACGTCTCCCTTGGCAAAGCCCAGCCAGCGGATTTCAGCGCGGCGCGAAACCGAAAGGTTGGGGTTCACACCGCGCAACCCGAGACGGCGCTCGTCACGTTCGGCACGCACCATCTGGAGCCGAAGGGCTTCGGACGCCACTTCGCGCGCAGCTTTCTGCTCGCCCTTTCCGGAGATGTAGACCAGGTTGCCATGGCCGGCGCTCTGACCACCAATGTTCACCACAGGTGCTTTCTCCGAGGACGGATCTTCGACCATCAGGGTGACCTGCGCGGTGAACGCGAAATTCTCCTGGCGCCAGCGCCAGCGGCTTGCGATGCCTACCAGCACCTGAAGGCTGTGAGCCCCCGCCTTTTCGATTTCGTCGGCAACGATGGTGACCGGGCGCGTTTCTCCGGCGTCCAGGCGTTCCCAGCCGATGGTTTCCTCCTTCCAGGCCCCTGTTGCTTCTCGGCTCCACAGGCCGGTGACAAAGAGCGGACGTCCTACAGCTGAGAGGTTGGCGAGCGACATGGGCAGGGCGACGGCGCCGCCGACACGCGCGGCCGTCAAAGCGCCAGCATCAACCTGAAGGTAAGGCGCGACGCAGACGGTGCAGAGGCCGTTATCATCCAGCAGCCCGCCGCACTCCTCTGCCGCCATGCAGCGCACGAGCGGCTTGCCACAGTCGCTGCAGAAGGTGGCGTCCTTCTGCAAGGCCGATGTGTAGCAGCACTCCGTTTGCGTACGGGGTGGCAGTTGGGGTGCACGGGCCATCCGAAATCAGGTCCGCATCTTGTGGCCGCAGCCGGTGCAGAAGTTGGCCTTCGCGGGAAGCGTGCGTCCGCATTCAGGACAGTCGACCGTCGCCGGGTCCTGCCCCAGACCGTCCACCGCCGGCGTACCCGGCTTGCCGCCAGCGCCGTGAGCGACACCCGTTGCACCGGTCATGCCGGCCTTCAGAATATCCAACTCATGAGCTCGGCTGACAGCGCGCTCGTCTGAAGCCCCCTTGATCAGCTCGCGCATGATCGACATCGAGTCGTTGTTTGCGTCCGCCCGCGCGCGCGCCTGCTCCTTGAGCACTTCGGCAACGTGCGGCGAGAGACCGGCATTGATTGCGAGGATCTGTTCCGGGGTCATCTTGGCACCGGCCATCAGCTGCGCGGTGCGAGCTTCGGCATCGGCGCGGATTCGGGCGATCTCGTTGTCGGTTTTTGACTTATCCGTCCGGATTCCCCGGTCGGCATCGCGGTCCGCCGTGGCGCCCTCGAGGCTCATCATTGTTTCGAGGTTCTTGGCCGCCTGCTCCTGCGCGATGCGGGCAATTTCGAGTTCCATCCGCTGGCGGCGCTCGTTCAACTCCAGATCGGTGAGCACACCCATTTTCTTGAGTTGCTGAACGTGCTGGCCGTCGAGGATTTCTATCTCACGCTCGGTCTTGCGCAGGCGGGCTGCTTCGCTGGTCAGGTCGATCAGATGCCCGGCATCCTGGATCTCGTTTTCCATCTTGGCCGCGCGCTCCGTGCGCAGCACTTCGATTTCATGGGCCAGCGCTTCCATCTCATGGCGGCGCGTGACCTCCTCACGTGCATCGAGGAAGCGCACTTCGCTCTGCAGGACCATGTGCGAGAGTTCATCCTCGCTGGCGTTCTGCAGCTTTGTCAGGTCGTTCGAGGATTCAATGCGCACCTGGGTCGACTCGGCCTGGCGTGCCACTTCGCGTTTCAAAAGCTCGAGTTGATAGTCGAGCCCTTCCTGCTGCCGCTCGATCTGTGCGCGCTCCAGCGCCTCGCGCTCGACGGCGTTCATCGCCCACTCGACGGAAGCAGATCGCACGAGCACGCCCAATTCCCCGCAGATCCGCTCGGCTTCGCGCATCATGTCGGCCTGGATCTTGTCTTGCAGGCCGGTCTGGCCGCGGATATCAGCTGCGTCCATCCGATTGATCACGGATTCGATAACGCGGTCTGCGAAGTGCGGCGCGATACGGTCGAGGACATCGATGCGCGACAACGCCTTGCGCCCCGGCAGTTCGCCTTCGTCGCTCTGAGCGCGCGAGACACCGCCCATCAGCCCGAGGATGTTCGAGGGCTTGTCGGGGTTGAGCTGGAGTTCCAGCGTGGCGAGACCAGCAATCTCGACATTGTCACGCGACAGGGCGCGGATCGGCAGCTGAACCTGGAAAGGTTTAAGGTCAGCCAGCATGATGGCGATATGCGTGGAGCCGCCGGCGATGCTCTTGATCGCGGTGGCGACACCACCGACCGAGAAGTGGGCACCTTTGAAGGTGTTGATCAGCTGGCCGTTGCGGAAGAGCAGCGCCGCGATATCCGGCGGCGTGGCGTAGCGTTTTTCGAAGAACGTCCTGAACTCGGACTCGCGGACAAATTCAGCCAGCAGGTTCGGGTCAGTCAGCACAAGCGGTTGAGAGGCCATGGATCAGCCCTCCTTTTCTGCGGGCGGAAAGAAATGGGTGTAGATGCGGGCGAGGATGATCAGCACGCACACGGTGAAAGCGATGGGGTGGCTTTCTATGATGGCGCGGGCGCGATCCCAGGCCGAGTATTCATTCGCGAGCGCGCCGACATGGCTGACCGTGAAGATGGAACTCGAGATAACCGAAAGGACTGTGAACACCGACATTATGAGGGCTGAGAGACCAGCCACTTTCTGGGCCGATTTTGCGGGCTTGAGGCGCGATGCAGCCTCGGCTGCATCGCGCCGATCGAGCACTTTATCGTACTTGTCCCCGCGCTCGATCGCCTCTTCCCGCGCTTTCTGGTCCACCTTCAGAAAGTCGGGTTGAGCCTTCCCGCTCCGTTCGGCGGCGTTGACCGGAGTGAGGTTTGACGCATGCCGGCGCCAGATGACGAATGCCGTGACCGCCAGCCAGATGCCGGCTGCGGCCATGGTGAGATTGAACAGCAGGTCGATGATCGGCCACGCCTCAGGCGGGATCTGTTCCAGAGTTTGTTCCATTACCGGCGCCTTCCCAATGTCGGTTCTGTAGAGGAAGGCGCGGGCCGGGCGGTTTTCGGGTCACCGGTTCAAGAAATATTTTTCCGGCCCGGCAACGTCTTGTCTAAGAACGGCTTTTGCGACAGGTTCACGTGCGGAGGCTGCAATGGCACAACCTGACGACGCGACCGCAAAGCAGCTCCTCGACGGCTGGAGGGCCGGAGACCTTGCCGCGCGTGACCGGCTGTTTACTCAGCTTTACTCGGAACTGCGGCAGATCTCGGCTGGCCTGATCCGGGCCGAACGCAACCTATCCCTCTCGACCAGCGACCTCGTGAATGAGGCTGTCATTCGCCTGATGCGTGTGGACCGGGTGGAGTGGGCCGACAAGGTGCACTTCCTGGCACTCGCCGCACGCGCGATGCGCCGTGTGCTGATCGACCATGCGCGCAAGAAGCGCTCGGACAAACGCCATCACCAGAAAGTCACGCTGGTTTCCCGTCTCTCAGACGGCAAGTCGGACCGGATGGACATGGATGTGCTGGAGAAGGCACTGATCCGCCTAAGTGTGATCGACGAAGACAAGGCCGAAATCGTGGAGCTGAGGTACTTCGGCGGCATGACGCTGGAAGAGATTGCCGAATTGCGCGGTGTCTCGGAAGCGACCGTAAAACGCAACTGGCGCGTCGCGCGGGCATGGCTCCTCGACTGCCTCAATGAAGCGAGACAGGATGACCACAGGATCGACTGAACGGGCCGCACTCGAACTGCTGTCGCGCGCGCTCGACGTGCCGTCTGATGAGCGGGCTGCCTGGGTGAAGGAGCACTGCGCCGGCGACGACGTGCTTGAGCGCCGCGTTCTGGCACTGCTGCATGCGGAGCAGGAATATCCCGGTGCACTGAAGACGGGCGGCGCGGGTCATGACGCGGCCGACGCCCCCATCCCGGAACGGATTGGGGCTTACCGCATCGTAGGAACCATCGGACAGGGCGGCATGGGCGCTGTCTACAAGGCCGAACGCGTATCCGGAAATTTCGACCAGACGGTTGCGATAAAGGTCATCCGGCCCGGCGTTTTGTCTGACGCGCTGATCGAGAGGTTCCAGCGCGAGCGGCAGATCCTTGCGGCGCTGAACCATCCCAATATCGCGCGGCTGTATGATGGCGGCGAAATGGAGGACGGCTCGCCCTTCATGATCATGGAGTTCGTGGACGGACTTCCTGTACTCGCCTGGGCCGAACAGACGGCCGCCTCTTACGATAAGCGACTCGACCTGTTTGCGCGGCTTTGCGACGCCGTACAGTTTGCGCACCAGAACCTGATTATCCACCGCGATATCACACCGTCAAACGTGCTGGTGAACCGCGAAGGCGAAGTAAAACTCATCGACTTCGGCATCTCGCGGCCGCCCGAGACGATCCGGGCCACACCAGTGGCTTCACCGGCGGGCAGCAAATCCCGCAGCCTCAGCTACACGCCGGGCTATGCGGCCCCCGAGCGGCTGAACGGCGCGTTCGCCACGACGCTTTCAGACATCTTCTCGCTGGGCAAGCTTCTTGAGGACCTTATCGCGCCGGAGCAGCGGTCAACCGAACTCAAGGCGATCATCGGCTGCGCCTGCACTGCTGATCCAGCAGGCCGCTATCCGTCCGTAGACGCACTGGAAGAAGACCTGCGCAACCTTCGCGCCGGCCGCCCGGTTTCGACCTTCAAGGGCGGCGCACACTACCGCTTCGGTAAGTTCCTGAGCCGGCACAAGATTGCGGCGTTGTCGGTGGCCGGCGTAATTCTCGGCCTGTCGGGCACGCTCGCAGCAACGGCCGTTCAGTATAACCGCGCCGAAGCGGCACTCGACGTTGCCAACCAGCGATTTGCGCAGGCGCGCGAACTGACCCGGACCCTCGTGTTCGACGTTTACGACAAAGCCGACAAGATTTCCGGATCGCTCGAGACCCGCGAAGCACTGGCAGGCGTGGTTCGCGATTACATCGCCAGCCTGGAGCTAGATTCTGCAGCACCCGATGATGTGCTCCTTGAAGTGGGCATCATCACATCGCGCCTGGCCGATCTTTATGGCGGTGTCGGGATTGCGAACCTCGGCGAGACCGAAGTCTCCCGCCAACTGTTCCTGGATGCAAAGGCGTCTCTGGACGAAGTGATCGTACGCAACCCCTCCGATACGGTCGCCATTGCCGAACTGATCATGGTCGAACGTATGCTGACGATGCAGTACGTCCATCACCTCCGGGACACGGAAACGGCACGGGTGCACAATCTGCGCGGCTTTGAACTCGCCGAAGCCGGGATCGCCCTGAAGGACGCAAACGAGCAGAAGATCCTGCGGCATAAATGGAGCCTGCGCACAGATCTGCTGCAGATCCTGGAGCGGGAGCGCAAGATGGACGAGGCGCTCACGCAGGTTAGTGCATGGCGCGCCGAGATGACGCCGGAAATGTCCGAAAGGATGGGCGGCGGCGAAGAAATGGCAGCCTATCTCGCCATGCAGCATGCCGGAATCCTGACCGGGTTGAACCGCGCTGCGGACGCGCTGGAACCCCTCGATTTTGCGATCGCCTTCCGGACGGGCGCGCTCAAGGAAACGCCGGACAACTATTATCACCTGACGCAGCTGATGGTGGCACATGCGGAGCGGTCATCCGCATCGCTCCTGTCGGGTGACCTGGCAGCAGGCGCCGAACATGCCGATCTGGCGGTGGAGGCTTCGCGCCGGATCATGGCCTCAAACCCGGAGGATGCAGGCGGACCGGAAGGGGTTGCGGCGATGCTACAGAAACGCGCAACGGCTCAGTCGGCCCTCGGCAATGCGGCTGCTGCGCGCGCAGCGCTCGATGAGGCGGCGGAATTGCTGGAAGGTCTTATCCGTCAGTTCCCGGATAATGCCTTTTATGAGGGAAACCTGCTCCACGTCGGATCCCATGCCGTCAGCGTGGATGCTGCGGTCGAGGCAAGTGACTGGTCCTGCGAACTTATCCGCGAGATCAGGGGCACGTTTGACGTGGACGCACGTCTTGCGGATCCGCAGTTCGTGCCGGACCGGACTGGCCTTGCGCCCCTGCTTGAAGCCGATTGTCCGAACTAAAGCTGTTCGCCTACGCCGAAATCGCGGCGCGCTGCTACGATACTGACAATAGGGCCGGCAACCACGTCGAGGATGCACATTATCGCGAGCAGGAAGAAAACAGAGGTACCAAAGCCCGGGACCACAAGAAAACTGATCACCGCAACAAGCAGAAGCAGCATCGAGAAAGAGTGATTGACGATTGCATCGCTCTTGGTGCGGGCGGCTTTCAGGATTTCAATAAACAAGGTGATCAGTCCGATCAGCAGAATAAAATCACCGATGGTGAAGATCCAGCGACCACCGGACATCATGGGCACACCGAAGATTGGAGATTTCAGGCTCGCGGCCGTTCCGGCATCCCCGGATGTCAGGGCGACAAGTCCGTAGATCAGGATCGGGACGAGCAATAGCGGCGCAGCAATCAGAATTCTAAACATGGCAAAGCTCCCTGCTCCCCTGATAAGCGTAAAACGGACAGAGAAAGGGTCAAACAGAATCTGAAGGGTGCACTATCACCCCTTGCCCAGCAATCGGCCGAGAACGTCGGCGAGAGAGATTTCCATCATTGGCTTGCGCACATGCGCCGCAAATCCGGTCTGCTTTGCCAAGCGTTCGAGCGAGTCGACTTCCCATCCGGACATCAGGACGGCTGGCTGGTTAAATCCCAGCTTGCGCAAGGCGGACAGCAGCTGTGTGCCATCGGCCCTGTCCAGCTTCAGGTCGATGACGAAGCAATCGTATCCTGCCGGGCCGACAGCAGCCAGGAGTTCGGGCCCGCCGGGATAAGCGTCGACGTCATAACCGCGCGAACCGAGCAGGACCATCAAGGACCGGCGAACCGCTTCGCTGTCATCCACGACAGCAATGCGCGGGTTGTGCGTGACGGGTAATGGAAGTGCCATGCCAGGTGCCGCGAATGACTGAGCCTGAAGACTATTTCGGAGCGGCAGGGTACGTCTTTAGGTACTTCTCCTAAAAGGCTGTGGAGCGGCCGAAGCCTGCTGCGAAAGCGATCCGGAGCACTGTTGACAGGCTGGGCGCGTCCATCTTTTCCATCAGATTAGCCCGGTGGATTTCCACGGTACGAGGCGAAATATCGAGCGTTTCGGCAATGATCTTGTTAGTCTGGCCTTCCACAAGCCCCGTAAGCACATCGCGCTCACGCGCTGTCAGGCGTTCGATCAGGCCGCGGGCTTCCTCGGCCAGGACATCTTCCTTGCGGCGGGCTTCCAGGCGTTCGAAGGCTCTCGTAAGGGCATCGACGAGGGATTGCTTGGCGTAGGGCTTTTCAACGAAATCGACAGCGCCGGCTTTCATGGCCCGCACGGCGACGGCGACATCCCCATGCCCGGTGAGCACAATCACCGGCATGGCCACGCCGCGCGCGTTCAAGGCTTCCTGCACTTCCAGCCCGTCCATACCGGGCATCTGGACGTCCAGAAGAATGCAGCCCCGCTCCGCGTCAGCGACCTGCTCGAGGAATGCCACGCCGTCTGTGTAAGTTTTCACGCGGAAGCCCGCATGGCGCAGCATGAAGCTGGCGGAATGCCGTATGGCTTCGTCGTCATCTACGAGGTGGATCAGGCGCATGTCGGTCATGGTGTTTACTTACCCGTATCCTGGCGCAGTGTGAACTGGAAACAGGTTCCGCCCAGCGGCGCTGGCACGGCGCGTATTGTACCCCCGTGTGCCTCGACGATTGTCTGACAGATCGACAGGCCGAGACCCATGCCTTGGGCTTTCGTCGTAGCGAAAGGCTTGAAGATGGTCTCCTTGATTTCCGGAGAAAGACCGGGGCCGTTGTCGCAGACCGAAATTTCCACGAAACCGCGTTCTTCGGGGAGCAAGGCGCGGATCTCGATGCGCGCGTTCTCTCGCCCCGCCATGGCATCCATCGCGTTGCGGATCAGGTTGATAACGACCTGCTGGACCTGGATGGGGTCGGCGAGGACCTTGTCGACGGGATCCGCCAGCGTGATGATGACCGGGATGTCGGCGCGGTCGCGGGAGGTCTTGGTGAGGGCGACGGCGTCCAGCAGAAGCGGCCGCAGGCTGACGGGCCTTGTATCCACTTCGCCGCGCGAAACATAACTGCGCAGCTTGCGGACGATCTACCCTGCCCGGACGGCCTGGGTCGCCGCTTCAGACAGGGCGCCCCGGAGGATTTCCCGCGTCTCCGGGTCGGGCGAATCGAGAAGGTCGCGGCTGGCCTCGAGATAGTTGGCGACCGCAGTGAGGGGCTGGTTAAGCTCATGGGCGAGCGCCGACGCCATCGTGCCGACAGCGCTGAGCCTTGAGAAGTGAACCAGCTCAGATTGCATCTCCTGCATTCGCAGCTCCGAGCGTTGCTGTTCCGTGAGGTCACGAATGAAGGCTGTGAACAGGCAGTGTTCGCCGATTTTGGCTTCGCCGATTTTCAGATCGATCGGAAACAGCGAGCCATCTGCGCGGGCGGCGATGACGACCCGGCCCTTGCCGATGATCTGGCGTTCCCCGGTGCGCATGTAGTTGTCGATATAGCTGCCGTGATTGGCCCGGTCCCGGCCTGCCATGAGACGGTTGACGGGCTGTCCGATCATGTCGGCAGCCGTATAGCCGAAGAGTTTCTCGGCCGCACGGCTGAAGGCGAGGATCGTGCCCGACTCGTCTGTCACCACCATTGCATCAGGCACCGAGTCCAGAATGGATTCGAAGTGCAACTGGTGCGCGGGCGCGTCCAGCTGGTTGAGCGGCAACTGAAATGTCTTTGGCGTCTCGCTCATCGCCCGGATTCCCTGACTTCCCAGTCTTCTCGGCTCCTCACTGCCTGCCGTGAAAGAAAGGCGCAAGTCCCGGGCATGCCGGGTTCAGTTTGCCCGCCAGCCGTCGAAGCGACGTTGAGCAAGCGTCATAATCAAGGCGACAACCAACATCGCGGCACCCGCGACCATGGCATAGCACCCCCAGCAATGCGCCCAGTTGAACAGGGTATGCCCTACAGAGCCGGCCAGCGACGCCTGATCCGACGGACCGCAGCGCAAAGCGAGATAGTCTTCCAAAGTCGGTGTGCGGTTGAGGTAAGCCGTGAACTTTACGGCGCCGGCGATCAGCAGGGCAGCGCCTGTTGCAGCGAGTTTCCACATGATCGAGCTCCTTCAGTTTGTGCGCCAGACCTATCTCCGGTGCGACAGGCGAGCCCATAGGTAAATCCCCCTATACAGCCCGCAGTGCCCCTCCGGCAGGTATCGGTCAACATCGCCGACATCGACTCGCCAGAGGGATTTCCATGAGCGCACACACAACTACCAGAGACCAATCCGGTTGGGGATTCAGCATAGGTACGGTCTGCGCCCTCGTCGCAGCCGCAGCTTTGGGCGCCCTGATCATTGCAGCTAATGCTGCAGACCCAATGATGGCCGCACACGCGTGGATCTTCTTCTTTCTGACGGTGAGCGGCCTTCTGGTAACCGGCTTGTGGGCCGGCGCGTTGAACGGTCGCAACCCGTTTGAGCCGACCGTGTATGAAGACACGATCGTCAAGTTCGGCGTGGCCGCGGCCATGTTCTGGGGCATCGCAGGTTTCTTGGTCGGCCTGATCATCGCCCTCCAGCTGACCTTCCCCAACATCTTCTACTTCCCCGACTTTGGATGGACCAATTTCGGGCGCCTGCGGCCCTTGCACACGTCAGCAGTCATCTTTGCCTTCGGGGGCAACGTGCTGATCGCGACAAGTTTCTATGTCGTGCAGCGCACCTGCCGTACTCGCCTCGGCGGCGGCATGTGGCCATGGTTTGTCTTCTGGGGCTACAACCTGTTCATCGTGATTGCGGGCACCGGATACCTACTGGGCGTTACCCAATCCAAAGAATATGCCGAGCCGGAATGGTATGCGGATCTCTGGCTGACCATCGTCTGGGTCGCCTACCTGTTCGTCTTCCTCGGCACTCTGTGGAAACGCAAAGAGCCGCACATCTATGTGGCAAACTGGTTCTACCTGTCCTTTATCGTCACCATTGCGATGCTTCACATCGTCAACAACCTGGCGATCCCTGTCAGCCTGACGGGCTCCAAGAGCTATCAGCTGTTCGCGGGCGTGCAGGACGCGCTGACGCAGTGGTGGTATGGCCACAACGCCGTCGGTTTCTTCCTGACGACCGGCTTCCTTGCCATCATGTACTACTTCATCCCGAAGCAGGTGAACCGTCCGGTCTATTCCTACCGGCTGTCGATCGTGCACTTCTGGTCACTGATCTTCATCTACATCTGGGCTGGCCCGCACCACCTGCACTACACCGCATTGCCGCAGTGGGCGCAAACGCTGGGTATGGTGTTCTCAATCATGCTCTGGATGCCCAGCTGGGGCGGGATGATCAACGGCGTGATGACCCTCTCGGGCGCGTGGGACAAGCTGCGCACGGACCCGGTCGTCCGTATGATGATCGTCGCGCTCGCGTTCTACGGAATGTCGACCTTCGAGGGTCCGCTGATGAGCGTGCGCGCGGTCAACTCCCTGTCGCATTATACCGAATGGGGTATCGCGCACGTCCACTCTGGTTCAATGGGCTGGGTGGGCTTCATCAGCTTCGGAGCGCTGTACTGCCTCACGCCCTGGCTCTGGAAACGCAAGGCGCTGTTCTCCAAGGCGCTCGTCGAATGGCACTTCTGGCTCGCGACACTTGGTATCGTCTTCTATATCGTCGCGATGTACGTCGCCGGGATCACGGAAGGCTTCATGTGGCGTGCCTATAACGAATTCGGCTTCCTCGAATACTCGTTCATCGAAACGGTTAAAGCCAAGCACATCATGTACATCATCCGGGTCGCAGGCGGCGCGCTATACCTGATCGGCGCCTTGCTGATGGCCTACAACCTCGTCCGAACGGCCCTCGGCCATGGCGAGGCGGGAGAAGCTGCGCCGGACGCCCGCCCCGCCAATGCGCCCGCTCTCCAGCCTGCCGAATAAGGAGTACTGAATATGTCCATGTTAAAAAATCACGGCAAGCTCGAACGCCACTCGCTGCTTCTGACTGTCGGCATCCTGATTGTCGTCTCCATCGGCGGCCTCGTCGAGATCGCGCCGCTCTTCTATCTCGAAAACACCATCGAGAAGGTGAAGGGCATGCGCCCCTACACACCCCTCGAGCTAAAGGGCCGCAACATCTACATCCGTGAGGGCTGCTACGTCTGCCATTCGCAGATGGTTCGTCCCCTGAGGGACGAAGTGGAACGTTACGGCCACTATTCTCTGGCTGCAGAGAGCATGTATGACCATCCGTTCCAGTGGGGTTCCAAACGGACCGGGCCAGACCTAGCCCGCGTCGGCGGCAAGTATTCGGACGAGTGGCACCTTGACCACCTGAAAGAGCCTAAATCGGTGGTTCCGGACTCTATCATGCCGCCCTATGCTTTCCTCGCGAAGAAGAAACTGCGCGTCGAAGGGATTGGAGATGACCTGAAGACGCTCCGGTTCGCCGGCGTTCCCTATACGGACGACATGATAGCCAATGCAGAGGCTGACCTCGTGGCACAGGCTTCGCCAAACCAGGACTATGACGCCGAAGACGCGCTGATCGCGCGTTATGAAGCCGCCGCAGAGCGCAAAGGCACGCTGAGGATCGCAGACTTCGACCGCAATCCGGCAGAGATTACCGAAATGGATGCGCTGATCGCCTACCTTCAAATGACAGGTACGCTGGTCGACTTCTCGACCTATGAGGCCGACGACCTCAGCAACCGGCGCTAGGAGAATGACCATGTACGAAACACTCTCGAGCTTTGCGCAGACCTGGGGGCTCGGCCTCTTTGTGGTGATGTTCCTGGTCGCGCTCACCTATGCACTTTGGCCCGCCAACAGCGAAACTTTCCGAAATGCGGCCCACCAACCTCTTGTCGACAAGGAACCGTCCGATGACTGAGCACAAACCGGACATTGACGAACTCTCGGGTGTCGAGACCACAGGTCATACCTGGGACGGTATCCAGGAGCTGAACAATCCGCTGCCTCGCTGGTGGTTATACGTATTCTACGGCACTATTGTGTGGGCTGTGATCTACATGATTTTCATGCCGGCGATCCCAGCCCTGCCGGGCACTGGCATGACCAATACGCCTGGCATCCGAAGCCACTCAGACCGCGCTCTTGTGGCTGAAGAAGTCGGCAAGCTGAATGCCGAGCGTGCGGCTGCGTCGTCGCAGCTCCTTGATGCCTCGCTGGAGGAAATCGAAACAGACATGAACCTGCAGCAGTTCGCTCTGGCAATGGGTGAAAGCGCCTTCGGTGACAATTGCGCCACTTGCCACGGCGCTGGCGGCCGCGGTGCCAAGGGTTATCCGATGCTCGCCGACGACATCTGGATCTGGGACGGCACGCTGGCCGGCATCGAAACTACGCTGCGCCACGGCATCAGGCATCTTGAAGATCCAGCCACACGCAACAGCGCAATGCCCGCTTTCGGTCGCGACGGCCTGCTGACAGCCAAAGAGATCGACGACCTCGTACAGTATGTGGTGAAGGTCTCCGGCGGCACTGCAGACATGTCAGCCGCGAACCGTGCAGCGCCGGTCTTTGCGCAGCAGTGTGTGAGCTGCCACGGCGCCGATGCCAAAGGTAACCGGTCGCTCGGGGCACCGAACCTCACGGATTCTGAATGGCTGTTCGGCGGCGAACCCCGCGACATCCAGCAGACCATCTACAACGCACGTAACGCGCACATGCCTGCCTGGCAGGGCCGCCTCGACGACGCCACGATCAAGGCGCTCGCCGTGTATGTCCACTCGCTGGGCGGAGGCGAAAAGTGACCAAAGTCACGCTCATCTCGTCGAAGGGTACGGGCGCTCCGAAGCCGGAGCGTCCGGACTCCCTCTACAAGAAGCGAAACCAGATCTATCCGAAGCTTGCCCATGGCAAGTACCGGATGGTGAAATGGCTGGTAATGGCTGCTACGCTGGGTGTGTACTACGTCGTTCCATGGATCCGCTGGACGCGCGGGGATGGCATTCCCGATCAGGCGGTCCTGGCGGATTTCGAAGGCGAGAAATTCTATTTCTTCTTTCTCGAAATCTGGCCTCAGGAAATCTACTTCCTCGGGGGGCTGCTGATCCTTGCCGCGCTGGCCCTCTTCCTGGTGACGTCCCTGTTTGGCCGCGTTTGGTGCGGTTACACCTGCCCTCAGACGGTCTGGACGGATCTTTACATCTGGGTGGAACGTGCGTTCGAGGGGGACCGCGCCGCCCGCATGCGGCTCGATCAAGCACCGATGAGTTTCAACAAGGTCTGGCGCAAGGGCGGCAAGCACGCTGTCTGGCTTCTGATCGCCTTCGTGACCGGCGGCGCCTTTATCCTCTATTGGCATGACGCCCCGACCATTGCCCGCACCTTCTTCACGGGCGAAGCACCACTGACGGCCTATTTCTTCGCCGGCGTCCTGACTTTTACGACGTATATGCTGGCCGGCACCATGCGCGAGCAGGTCTGCACCTACCTTTGTCCCTGGCCGCGTATCCAGGGCGCACTGACGGACGAGCATGCGCTTAACGTAACCTACAGGTTTGACCGCGGTGAACCCCGCTCACCGCACCGCAAGGATGAAAGCTGGGAAGGCCGCGGCGACTGTATTGACTGCAAGCAATGCGTGCAGGTCTGCCCCATGGGGATCGACATCCGCGACGGCGCCCAGCTGGAATGCATACACTGCGCCCTCTGCATCGACGCCTGCGATGACATCATGCGCAAAATTGGCCGCCCGACCGGTCTGATTGCCTATGATACGGACAAGGCAGTTAGCCTGCGGGCGAGCGGCGAGAAAGCTCAGTATAAGCTCATCAGAACAAGGACGGTTCTCTACACCGTCCTCATTGCACTCATCGGCACGCTTATGCTCTGGGGCTATACTTCCAAATCGACCTATGAGTTCAGCGTGCTCAAGGACCGCTCGCCGCCCTTCATCCGGCTGTCGGACGGACGGGTGCGCAACGGCTACACCCTGAAACTGGTCAACAAATCCACCACGACCCAAGCCGTGAACGTGTCGGTCGAAGGGCTCGGTGACGCCGAGTTCGAGATTATCGGGGTCGGCACCGCGCCCAGCGGGGGCAGCATCATACTGACGTCCGAGGCCTATGGCGTGGACCGTTACAGGATGCTCGTTACCGTTCCCGCGGGCGACGAAGCCGACCGCGACCATCTGATCGTTGAAATCGTGGACACAGACACTGGCGAAAAAGTTGCCGCCAGCGCGCCGTTCACAAGAGGAGAACACTGATGTCCGCAAATGCTGTACTGCCGACCGCCCGGACCGGAAAAGGCCAGTTGAAGGCCTGGCATGCCCTCGTCTGGTTTCTCGGATTTTTCGGCTTTATGTTTGTCGTGAACGGTATTTTCCTGTGGACGGCAATCACCACGTTTCCGGGAGAAGATGTTGAAAAATCCTACCTGACCGGCCTGGGCTACAATCAGGAGATCGCCCGGCGCGAGCGGCAGGCCGAAGAAGGCTGGAGCGCTGAAATCGGACTGGAAGGCCCGGCGACACATCAGGAAATCCGAATCCGGATGAGCAAGCGCGATGGCTCCGCCTTGTCTGCATTGGCCGCCTCTCTCCTGATGCGCCATCCGGCTGACCGGGCGCTCGACCGGATGTTGGAGCT
>VYLT01000131.1_pt1 | contig 18091 bp, 11 predicted proteins | sample 5114261 | NCBI WGS metagenome assembly VYLT01 (sample SAMN12291815, study PRJNA351875) | freshwater metagenome | isolation source: freshwater lake | place: USA: Michigan, Little Long Lake | collected 2011-07-12 | reverse complement strand
ATGCGACTTCGCGGAACCCGACGGGGTCGGCAGAAGAGAGGCTAAAACGGGCAATCTCACGCACAGCAAGGCTGGGGTCTTTCAAGAAGGCAAAGAGCTTCTCAACGTCGGCGCCTTTGACGTTTTTAGGGTCTAACGGGCGTAACAGTCGAATCGCTCGGAGGGCTTCGTCTTTATCAAGCGATGCCTCTTTCATCAACAAGTTAGCCAATTGGGTTTCTCGACCAGTTGCCTGCTCCGACCAATGTTTGCAAGCATAACAAGCAGCGTTGCGGACTTCGGGCCTTTCGCTTTGTAACCCTTCAATAACGTAACCTATTTCGTCTATCGCTTGCAAGAATAATGGCGCCCACCGACGACGCGAAACCAATTCCTTTTCGTTCTTCATCGGTGTCGAAAAGGAAATATCAAGGGGTCCCATTTCCTGTTTCAGGTCTTTGAGTATGGTCTTCAAAACGGTGTCGGCTTCCTTTGAAAGGGGCGGAAATTTTGCGGTCCAACGGTCCAGAAAACCGAGCGGATCGTCATCGTCACGCAAGGGGGCAAAATTCACCCCTGCGCCGACGCTATCCCATTTGAACTTATCGCCCGGCTTGAGGTTCGGAAACTCCTTAAACCCACTGCGAAGCGAAGCAGCCCCTTCGAGTATCCCCAAGTAAACAAGGGTTCGCGGAGCCTCATCGAAATCGACCTTCCCTTCGGCTGCCCAACGTGTACTCAGATCAACCACGACCTCGGTTTTCTCTTCGCTGAGGGTGATTCCCCACGATTCCTCCCGCACACGCACAACCACCCGTGCAGAACCTTTTCCCTTACCTAATTGAAGGCGAACTCGACCCGCTTGCAAAGTGAAATCGGCATCCCAATCGGCGGCGGGTGTGTGGAAAATCACACGGCTTTCGAGAATGGGAAGGGGTAACAATTCCGGTAAATTCCCCAAGAGGGCAATCTTCACACCCGTTGCCGTAGTCACTTCGGCAGTCACTCCAGGAAGGGCGAGATAGGCATCGGTTGTGATCACCTTTTTATCGACAAGGTCGGCTTGGGTCCATTTCACTTCACCTCGTTTGCGAGCCAGTAACGACCCAGCTTCGCTTTCCCAAGTACCGACCAATCGACGATCTGGGGAAGGAGCTTCGATAGGTTTGATAATCGGCTTTCCTCCCGCATCGACCACACGCGGAACGGGTCCCACTTCAAAAACAGGGGGCGTGACGGGAACAGTCTTTTTGTCGTCTTTTTTCGGGAGATCGGGAATTTTGACGGGTGGTAGTGTCACCACGTTTGGCGGAACGTAGGCAAAGGTCATATCGTGGGGTCGTTTGCGATCCTCACTCGGAATCGAGAGCCAGGCGACAAGAATCAACACGCCGACCAACCCAACAAGAACAAGCAACGGGATCAGCGTTCGTTTGAAAGCAAACACTTTGAGGAGATCGTCTTCGACATCGTCGGGAGGCGGTTCTTTGGCACCAACAACGGGTAAGTTTGCTTTGGGCTTGCGAAAGGGCAACGATTCTTTCCCCTTCACCAACCGATACATCCGGCGTTTGGATGCTGCGGGAATCACCATCGGCTCGCGTTCGACAAGCGAAAGGGTCTGATGACACGACGCGACCTCTGCGAGAAGGGGATCGTCTTGCAGCACGGCTCGCTCGAAGTCTTCGAGATTTTCGGGTGTCAGTTCGTTATCGAGGTAATCGGCAACGGTATTGGGATCGGCATTCGATTCGTGTGTGTCGATCCCGTGAGTAGTCACCCGCCGGCGTCGCGTCACGGTTTTAATCCGTTCGACAATCTCTTGGGCATACTCGGACTCGGAGAGTTTCTCGCCAATGGCTTTGGTCTCCGCCGGTGGAAGGGCATCATCGAGATAGGCTAACAGGGTGCGTAAGGTTAATCGCATGATCTTTCCCCCAAAAAGGCGAACCGTCATCTAAATAGTGGGGATACGAAATCGGTTTCGTGCAAAAAATCGGAAAAGAAAAAGAAAAAAATTTTCTACCCCCCGTCGCTCCCCTCGACGGCCAAACGAACAACGGCGACGTTTTGGTCTAACGGGGCAAGGTGTCCGTTGCCACCAAGATTCACGGTACGACGTGGTAGCACTTGGTAGGTTCCGTGCGTAATCGTTTCCAACACGACTCGAGAAAATTGAAGCTGACGCAATAGCCACTCGACGGTGGGGTGAAGGTCGTTCCACGCACTCAAGAGTCTGCCGAGATTTCGGGTGTGGAGATTTTCAACTTCGCCGAACATGTCACCAATCCACCACGACGCAGAGCCGTCTGGGCTGGGTACGATGGAAAACCCTTCGGTCGGAGCAACGGCAAGCACTTCTTCGCGGATGCTATCGGCAAAGGTCGGCAACCAACGTAGCAACTCGGCGTAAGAAGTAATTCCTGCAACTTCCATCGCGTCGGCCCATTCTTGCAAGCAGTCGGGGTCGCCCTCTCGAATCGAAGGAATCAGATCCGCAGGCACTCGCGGGAGAGGAATCGGTTCGGAAGGGACAAAGTACGGTTGGCGTACCTTGCCGCGATTACCATAGATTTCAAGCAGTTCAAAAAACAGGTCAATCCACGAACGAGGACTATCGGGTTTATCAAAAATCCATTTGATAATAACAAGGGGTTTGGGAAAAGTAAACCCATCGGCTTCGATCCATGCGTCTGCGGTTAATTCTTGAAAGGCAACGCTACGAAGCATTGCCACCCCGTCGTACTGAAGGCAATTCAGTGCAACAGCATCCTCACGGGTAGCAAATTCTGGAACGGGTTGCGACGGGGTGAAAGTCAACAACCGATTCGATTCATGCGGAGCCCAACTAAACTCGAATTGCGGTTGCGGTGTTTCGGCGTTTCCAACTAACAGAAATCGAAAACCCGTCGAACCTTTCGGCCCCTTACGCTTTTTGATATCCTTCCGAAACCACTCGGCTAACTCGGCCCGGATTGGGGCTAATGTCTCCCGCGACCGTGCAAGAAATTCGTTCATCAGATCACGTTGTTGCGACATTTCCGATTCAATTTGTGAAGGGTCGAGTATTTTCTTATATCGTCGTTGTACAAAAGGTCGTCGGAATCAATCTTGGTAATCTTCACAAAACTTCGGCAATCCCTTATCACCGTAATATCGCTTTGACCTCTTGTACTTTGGCCAGCGATATCGTTCCGGTACGTCCCCCTTCGCAGACGGCTCCTCTCACCGCGATCCATTTGGGGGAGACAACGCAGAGTTTCTCGATAGCTTCGAGATTCAGCGAACCAGCCAGAGCTAGGGCTATCCCGCGTTCCGAAAGGTTTCTGCGAAATAACGTCAGCCAATCGAGATCGAGATAATCCAACAAAGTGTGACCATCTTTTGAATACGTATCGATCAGAACGACGGAGTAACCTTGCAACAAATCCAAATCGAGTTCTTGAATCGAGATCGAACGCGCTTTCTGAAAGTCGGCGTAGAACACCGCAACAGGGTCGGCGTCTTTGGCAAACGATTTCAGGGTTGAGTAATCGGGCATTCTTTTCAAAAGCGACCAACCCCATTTGGCATAGGTTAGTCCTTCGGGTACGGGTGGCGGGGACCAGTCGTTCCATTCACCAAACGCTGCTGAGACGGGTACTTTTTCTGCAACGATGTCGAAAATCTCTTGAATCGTGGAGTTACTCGCACGTCCTAAAGAACCGAATGCAGGTTCCTTGATGTCGATGAGGTCGGCATTGCCTTCGAGAGCGACCTTTGCTTCTTCAACGGAACGAACACTGACTAAAAGTTTGGTCATCCGTTGCTACTCTCAGGATCATCGACAAAAAAGAAACGCGAATTGCCTCGCACCTTTCGGAAGGGCACTATACGGGGTGCAGTAAATACAAACCCGAACCGAGGCGATTGAAACCAAGCGGGATCGTTCCTATGCAGGCTCGCCTCTTCGGTAAAGTGGAGAGCAGTTTTGTAGACCCGACACTCCACAAGCTCTGCCACACCAATTACACCACCCCGAAGCTGACCAAGTGTTTTGTGCTCTTCAGGAAGACCATCCCATGCCGGTTGATAGTCGTCAGCGGTACTCGAAGCGTGAATGGCAATCTTTTCGGCAATGTTTGTAGACCATGTGCGAATCTCAATCGTCTTCAGACCCGCGACGATAAGCGAAGCCCACGGTTGCCTTATTGAGAGGGCATAGATTTTTTTTGACACGAGACGAATCCTGCAAACAAGTGACACTAAGAATTTATGCCCAAAGGTGAATGTGACCAGTTTTTCACCACACCGATTTATTTAGTCTATAGTTGCTGTTGATTCACACGACCAGCCCAAGATAGATGACCATGAATCTACCAGCACCAACATCGAACGAACCTATCCCCGGCTATCGCTTGATCGAGCGTATCGGTCGAGGAGGCTATGGCGAAGTGTGGCGTGTCGAAGCTCCCGGCGGAATGCACAAAGCCATCAAGTTCGTCTTTGGCGATCTCGAAGGGATCGGCCGAGAAAGCGCCGGTGCGGAACAAGAGTATAAATCGCTGCATCGGGTCAAATCGATTCGTCACCCGTTCCTTTTGTCGATTGAGCAGTTTGTTGTCGTTGACGGTCAATTGATTATTGTCATGGAATTGGCCGACGGAAATTTGTGGGATCGCTATGGCGATTGCCAACGGCAAGGGATGGTCGGCATTCCGCGTAAAGAGCTTATGGGTTACATGGCCGAAGCTGCGGAAGCTCTGGACCTGATGAACCAACAGTACAACATTCAACACCTCGATATTAAACCGCAGAATCTGTTTCTACTGCATAATCACATTAAGGTTGCGGACTTCGGATTAGCGAAAGACCTTGAGGGGTTGCGTGCGACCATCACGGGTGGCATGACACCGGTTTACGCTCCCCCTGAAACCTTCGAGGGATGGATTAGCCGCAATAGCGATCAATACAGTTTGGCGATTGTGTTTCAAGAATTGCTCACGGGTGTGCGCCCCTTTAGCGGGAGCAAGCCACGCGAGTTGATGTTCCAACATTTGCAAGCCGACCCGAACGTCAGTTCGCTTCCCCATGCCGATCAAGCTGTGATCCGCAAGGCGATGGCAAAGGTTCCCGACCAGCGATTTACCTCTTGTCGAGAAATGGTCGAAGCATTGAACGAGAATCAAGGGATTGCTCGCACGGTGATTCCAGCCCATTTGCCGGACCCGTTGGTTATGACCCCACGACCAATGCTGACCCCTCAGCGTGAATCGATCCCAACGCCACTCCCCGCAGAAAAATCGAAAGGGCGTCCCCTTTCGATGCCAGCCCTTGTCACACCCAAGAGCAAACAACGGTTGGAGCAACCCGCTCCGATGACCATTCATCGGCACGAAGCACCCCAAACGCAACGAATGTCCCGTTTAGGGTTTGCCCCACCGGAACAGAACGGCTCAGGGGTGTTGTATCCGGCTCTCTATATTGGCATCGGGCGATCCGGCTTAGCGACCATCAAACGGATGCGCGAATTGATGCTGGAACGCTTTGGCCGTACCGATTTTCCGCATTGGCGTTGGTTGTTTATCGATACCGACACCGAAACAATTCAAGATGCTCTCAGTGGCCCGACGGGGATAGCCCTTACAGCTACTGAGACCTTGCACCTGCGATTGCATCGGCCTACGCACTACCAACACTCTGGCGGAATGAGCTACGACAAGTGGATACCCAACGAGGTCCTATATCGCATCCCGCGTGAGCCAAGCACAGGGGGGTTACGCAGTCTCGGACGATTGGCCCTTTTCTCGAATAGCACAATGGTTGTGCAACGGTTACGCAGCGAGATCGAAAACTTCCTCCGCGAAGAACTGATGATGGAAGCCGAAGCCCTGACCGGTTTAGGTATGCGAACGAATCGCCCGCGAACTCACTTGGTGGCATCGATGGCAGGGGGAACGGGTTCGGGGATGCTCGTTGACCTTGCGTACATGGTCAAAAAAGAATTGCAGCAAGTCGGGTACCTTTCGCCAAAGGTCTATGCCAATCTTGTTGGAAGCCCGATGCCGGGTGGCACGACAATGGCAAACACTGTTGCCACAGTCAAAGAGATCGAGTATTTTTCACGCCCACAAGCGACCTATACCGAAACCTTCGAGACGGGGACCGAACCCTATACCGATAAAGAAGGGCCGTTCGCCAAGTGCATGGTTGTACCGTTCTCGTCGCGTATCCCCGCCACAGAAGTCCTTTCACAGCTTCTGATAACCGAAGGAATTACCGGTTGCGGTAAGGTGGTCGAAACTTCGGCCAAGTGGAGCCAACTGAATCGTGGTTCAGGTGTTCAGTTCACAACGGCCAACATTCGTCGCGTGATCTGGCCTCGCACACGCCTTTTGCAGAACACCGCAAGGCAATTAGCTGCCCGTATTTTAGAATCGTGGATGGGGCAACTTCCGCCAGAACATTCTGCACTTATCTCGCAAGAGTTTGCCGAGTGGAACTTCAATCGTCTGGAACCGGGTTGGGTGAGTTCGCGGTTAGAACAGCATGCCGAAAAGGAATTGGGAGAAAGCCCCAGCAGTTTCTTCAACAAAGTAATCGGTACGCTCGATAGCCGTGAGTTCGATACTCAAACGTGCAGCAATGTTCTCGAACGGTTGCACGGCCTTTTGGGGAATCCTCTGTCGGATGATCTGAACGACCGAGGGGAACTGCAACGGGCTTTAACTCGCTGCACCGATTCTCAGATTAACGAAATCGATTCAGCGATTCTCTCGAAGACCGTTAGCATTATCGAACGCCCATCCCTGCGACTTGCAGGGGCCGATACGTTTTTATCCGAAATGGAAGGTTACCTAAAAGCTCAGATCGAGAATTTAGATCGTTGGGTGAGTTCACTTCATCCGCAATGTAACCAAGCGTACACCGAACTTCTTCAATCGTTGTTGGCTGCTGGTTTCCTCAAAGATGATAAGCCACGCCCAGCAAGCCGACGAACTGAGGTGACCTGTCAAGCACTGATTTCAAAGATGATGGCATGGGCAACGGCTCGCTATCGCTATTTGGCGGCAGATGCTGCCCGTTCGTTCTATCATGCGTTGTTACGACGTGGGCCAGAATATACCCGCGAGGTGAGCTTCTGCCGAATGCAGGCCGACGACTACCGCCGCAAGTTGCAATCGACCCCAAGCATAACGGAAAGCCCCATCGATCAACCTGTTCTGCCCGCCGGTTCTTCGACACTCGAAACGGCTGCCCAAACGATTGTTGCCGACATTCCGATTTCGGAAATAGCGATGCTCGACGGTCTGATTCAACAGGGTATCAAACGCGATATGCGTGCCATCGTGCAGATATTCTTAAAACCAAGCGAGTACGGCAACCTGTTCCAAAATCTGCTGACCGATAAATGCCGAGAATACCTCGACGAACGCTTAGAGAAATCGAACGCCCTGCAAGCCGTGTTGGACTTCCTACCCGAAGGGGTCGCCCGTGACCAATTCCTGAAAAAGGTCTTCGAGCGTGCCAAACTCTCAAGCAAAGGGCAACACGAAGGGCCAAGCGTCCGCGTAATTGGTCTGCCCGAATCGAACCAACGTCCGTTAGTGCAAGCCAAACTCACGGGGCTTTTTGATACCGAGCAAACGTATTTCGCCAACGCCGACCAAGAGATCATCTTCTGGACCGAAGGGCTTTACACCCCGCCGACCCAAAGTGAAAAAGTCGAAAACCACCCGACTCAATCGCGGTTTGACCTGAACTTTTAGGGGTGTAGGTCACCTGTCATTCAGATCGACCTTTCGGTAACCTTTTTTTCAGATCGACCGAACGAAGTGCCCCCTTCTCGATGAGGTATTCGGCGATCTCTCTGTTTTTGTTCCCAAAGGTGTAATCCAGCACGGTTAGCCCATTGTTGTCGATTCCATTGAGCATAGCCCCAGCTTCTACTAATAATTTCACCATCTCAAAATATCTTGATCGAGTTGCTGTCATGAGTGGAGGGGATATCAAGCCAAAGGCTTGACTCGACCAGTTCAAATCAGTCCCGTACTCGATTAACAATTTTGCAATGTCCAAATGATTATTTTCGCTTGCTCCGTAGATTGCTCGATAACCCGTATAAACGTACATCGGGTCGATGGCATTGACGTCCACTCCACGAAGTAGCAACCCCTCGACAAGTTTGTACTCCCCTAGCGAAGCGAATGACAAGAGAGAAGAGGCAACGATATCGGGAATCTTGAGAGTGCGGGGGTTATCATCAAGAAACTGTAATTTCTTTCGCCAGTGCCGGTTGCTTATCTGGTTGTACGTCCTGATGAGTTGAAGTTTCGTTATTCGAGCCACAAGCATCTCCTCACACTGGATCAATCAAGCTTATCTTAGCGAGTGCATGAGTCGCCACGAAAAGAACTGCGGGTGATCCGAGATGGTCTCATCAATACCAAGAGCAACATTCATAAACACCCCAGAGGAAAGGGAGAGGGGGTATTTTAGCTGGTTAAGCAAACCAAACAGGATTGACAAATTTACAAGATAGGATAAATTTACAAAAAGAGGCAATTTTATGGGAAAGAAAGTAATTCAAAACCCATTCCGACCGGGAGCTGGTCATCGCCCACCCTATTTGGCAGGTCGAGAAGCGGAAAAAGATCAGTTCCAAAAGCTGTTAGCCCAAGAGGTTATTACCGATAATCCGATTCTCACCGGACTTCGAGGAGTTGGTAAAACTGTTCTCTCGGACGAGTTGAAGGCGTTGGCTTTGGCGAGCGGTTGGTGGTGGGTTGGAACCGACCTTTCGGAATCGGCGAGCCTGACCGAGGATCGGATCGCTACACGATTGATTGCAGATTTGTCGGTCGTATGTTCTCAACTTGTAATTAGCCGTCAACAAGTTTCTTCATTAGGGTTCCTTCCTGAAGAGAAGGAACAGGTTCACACGCTGGGTTATGAAACCCTTTGGGCGTATTATCAATCTCGACCGGGTTTGACTGTTGACAAACTCAAGGCCGTGTTAGAGCTTGTGTGGGCATTGCTCCCAAAGGACAAGGTTCGAGGAATCGTCTTCGCTTACGATGAAGCCCAAAACTTAGCTGACCATGCTGGGCAGGGAGAATACCCCCTCTCATTGGTTCTTGAACTCTTCCAATCGGTTCAGGCAAAAGAAATGCGATTCATGTTATTTGTCGTGGGGTTGCCGACGTTGTACCCTAAGTTAATCGAAGCCCGAACATGGGCAGAACGAATGTTTCGTGTTATCACGTTGGGACAACTCACAGAGGAAGCCAGTCGAGAAGCGATTGAAAAACCGATTAAGGATTCGCAATGTCCTATTACTCCTTCGCCAAACATGATTGGTGAGATGGTCAGCGCAGCCGGTGGGTATCCGTATTTTATCCAGTTTATTGGTCGGGAAGCCTACGATGTGATTCTCCAGAAACATAACAAAGGAGAACCTCTTCAACTGAACATTAGTGACATTACCCGAAAACTTGATGAGGATTTTTTCTCCGGAAGATGGGCGCGTGCAACCGACCGGATTCGGGATTTGCTGCGGGTGATTGCAGAACTCAACACCGACGAACAAGAATTTACCGTTCAAGAGATTGTTGCAACTTCCAAAACGCTTGTTGGTTCGGGAAAGATTGACTCGCCATTCTCTGCAAGTTCTGTCAATCAGTATCTTGTGAAGGCAAGCGATGCTGGTTTCGTTTACAAGAATCGGCACGGAAAATATATGTTTGCAGTTCCGCTACTTGGTCGGTTTATTCGACGCCAACCTGCCGACTAGCACTCCCCTTCACGCTGGCTTCATTGCATTCAGAACGGTTGCAAGTGGGATGGTGGCGAAGGTGCTGGCGTAGTCGGACATAGCGTAGGGTATCACAAGGTGTTGCGCGTGGACGGTGGCTCCGCAACTGTAGACGACGTTGGGGACGTAGCCTTCGCGTTCGTTCATATCGGGTTCGAGAAGGGGGCTTTCCAAACGGCCGATCAATTTAGAAGGGTCGTTACGGTCTAGCAGAAAAGCTCCCATCGCATATCGCCTCATAGGGCCGACACCGTGAGTTAGCACAAGCCAGCCTGCTTCGGTTTCGATAGGTGAACCGCAGTTGCCGAGTTGCACAAATTCCCACGGAAAAGTCGGACGGGCAAGAAGCTCCTTTGTGTACCAGAAGTGAGGTTGATCGGAGTACATCAAATAGAGATTTTCATTGTCCTGCCGAGAGAGCATGGCATAGAGGCCGTTGATACGTCTTGGGAATAACGCAAACCCCTTATTTTTGACTTCGGGGCCGTTGAGCGTACTCACTTTGAAATGGAGAAAATCTTCGGTCTCTAACATCTGCGGAAGGGTTGTTCGACCGTCGTAAGCCGTGTAGGTGGCGTAGTAGGAAACCCGTCCATCGTCTTCGGTGAATTGAACAAAGCGAGCATCCTCGATGCCATTTGTTTCGGTCGGCGAGGACGGAAAGATAATTCGCTCGGAAAGGTTCAACTTCGGGTCGAACTGAATTTCGTAGTTGGCTTTTGCGAGAAGTAGCATCGTGTGCGAGATTGGCTCGAATTCACGCAATCGATTTCGATTACTGTTCAATACGCGGCGAAGAGTTTGTTCCAGTTCGGCAAGGGTAAACTGGTCCCCTAATGCTGCAAGGGCTTGTTCTGTGAGTGGCCCGTTAATGCCAAGTTCTGTAAGTTTGCGATAGAAGAGGGTTTTCTCGTACAAGGCATTCGGAACGAGATCGGGTACGGTGACAAATCGTGTCGGTTCGTCCACACGAATTTGGCATTCTCGATCAATCACCCCGACCCGAAACGTGATCGACGAAAGATGCCCCTCACCTATCGCCCGAAGACTCAGGATAAACCGACGCGACCCTGCGGCTAAACCTGATTGATCGGGATGCCAAACGATTGCAGGGTTGAACAACGCTGCGGATTCGAGAGCGTATTCTTGGGTGAAGTAAGAACCTATCAGAAGCTGGCGATTCTCGCTGAGTGGTTGATCGGTCAAACGATACTGCTTGACCTGTTCAAACCGGTGTAAGAAAAACTTACGGGTCTGCTGATGTCGTCCGAGAAAATCTTGCATGACCTGTGCGAGTTGCACATCAACTTCATCGTCCGAAATGGATGCAATCCGTGCAAGAACCCGTTCGATCCGACCACTATTTCCGAGTTCAAAAGGGCGAATCACAACCCGCGAATTTGTGGGTTTGAGGATAATCCCCGTGCGTTTTACATCCATGTTGCAAGCAAGTCCTGTAAGAGTTGTCCGAAGCGGCCTCGCTCAAGGACTGGTACACACCCTCTAAAACGATACTAAACTGGACTTGCTTCTGGTAACCTAAATCGTGAAATCTCGAAAAGTCTGTTCCACAGGCTAATGAAAGTGCAAATCGAAGCGGTCTTCGTTAGCCCACCTGCGCAAGCAGTGGGGCGAGGGCAGCGATTTTTACGGCTTTCCTATCGGACTAAAATATCTCGCGTTTTGCAGGGTTTGGTGAGTGAATTGGGGTAAAGATTCGGTCGCTGCCTCCGTCCCACCGCTTGCGCGGGTGGGCTAACGAAAACAGATTTGCACTACTCTAAGGGGGTTGGCCCGTCTGTGTTCCGCATAGAATGGTTGCTACTCGGTTTGACGAATCCCCACAAGGGAGCTTTCCAGTAAGTTCATTTCTGCCAATGAGAGCAGAAACGCCAACGTCGATTCGGCACCTTCATTCGAGTTAATGCGATCTTCTTGAAGCCCGTCGCAGCAACCCCCTGTTGCGGAGTCGTAAAGTTCTTTTCCGAGATCGTTACGCCCTAAAAACCATTCAAACGCCGAGCGGGCTTCGTTCACCCAGATCGAGTCTTGAGTGGCTCGGAAGGCTTCTAAGCAAGCGGAAACCGTTGCACAAGCCTCGATGGGTTGTTGGTCAAAGCGAGCACATTCCTTCCCCTTGCGATAGAACCCGTTACAACCGACGGCTCGGAAATGTTCGGAAGGGGCCGTTTGAATTTTGATGAGCCAACGCAAACTCTGAAGGCCGAGTTCGACGGCCTGAGCATTCCCACTTGCTCGACCGGCTGCGATCATCGCTTGGGGTAAACGTGCGATATCGTAACTGAGGATTTCTTCGTACCACGGCCAATCCGGTGTGGTCGTGCGGTCGTAAATATCGATCAACCGTGCTAACAACACGTCACGCACTTGAATGACTTGGCGATCCCCGTCGAATCGTCGTAGATATTCTTGGATTCCCAATAACCCAAAAGCCCAAGTCCGTGGAGAGGTCGTTTCGATAAGGGCTTGCACTGCGGGCTCGAACAAAGACGTTGCCCATGCCGGTAAATCGGATCGACGCGACCGACCTACGCACGTTCCCAACGCCCACAACGCACGCCCGTGAGCGTCTTCCGAACCGACTTCTTCCAGCCATCGGCGATCAAAACCGAGGAAGTTACGAAACCGTTTGCGATCCTGATTAAATGCCATCTGAATAAAAGCAGCATATGTTACCGAAAGTCGATCAATCTCGGTTCCACCCTGACCCAATTCCTCTAACAAAACTGTGAGCATCAAAGCCCGTGCATTGTCGTCTGTGCAGTATCCTTCTGAAAAATTGGGGATCGAATGTGTTGCGTGTTGAAGCATGCCAGTAGCGTCGGTCAAACGGGCCAAATGATCGAATCGCCAATCGGGGAGATCGGCTTGCTGTTCGGCAAGGGTTCGCACGACTAACGGTTTAATCGGTTGATCTTGTCGGCCTAAACGGGTCTTCTGGAAGGAATCCATATAACGCTCGGCAGATCGTTCCCAGATCATTTCCCGACCAAGTCGATACGCTTGTTCGCACATGGCAAGGCGACGTTTTTCATCTTGCAGAAGCTCGGTAATCTCACACCCCATCCGTTCGGAATCAGCAAAAGGAACAAGCACTCCGCGACCATCGGCAAGCAGCTCCTCGGCATGCCAATAGGGAGTCGAGACAATCGCTTTGCCACACCCGAACGAGTAAGCCAAAGTACCTGAAGTAATCTGAGCGGGGTTTAAGTAAGGGGTCACATACACATCAGCAGCCCGAATAAACTCGGTCAATTCTTTGAGTTCAACAAACCGGTTGTAGAAAATCACATTCTTGCGAATCCCAAGATCGCGTGCCAATCGTTCGAGACTAAGACGATATCGTTCCCCTTGTTCCCGAACGAGATCAGGGTGAGTAGCTCCCAAGACGATGTACGCAAAGTTCGGGAATGTTTTGAGTATCTTCGGCACAGCTCGAAGCATATGTTCGATACCCTTATTCGGTGAAAGTAGCCCGAACGTCAACGCCACCGGGCGACCCTCAACGCCAAATTGTTCCTTAAAGGGGTTCGGATCGACAAAGGGAGTATCGGGAATCCCGTGCGGATTCAGGGTAATTTTGTTTTCGGGGATTCCGTAGATTTCACGAAGGAATGTTCTGGCACGTTCGGTCATCACCACAAGTTGCGCCGACAACGATGCCAATTCTTGAAGCACCCGCCGTTGGTCGTCATTCGGTTCTTTGAGAACAGTGTGCAGCGTGGTGACGACGGGCATTCTTAAATCGCGTATCAGAGCAAGGATGTGGCTTCCCGAAGGCCCGCCAAAAATACCGTATTCGTGTTGCAAGCAAACAACGTCCGTGTTGGCGAAGTTCAAGTAATCGGCGGCCCGTCGATAACTATCGATCTCCGGTTCGTTCATTTCAAAACGAACCTCGGGAGGGTAATTGTACCCCTCGACTTGATCGTTGACGGGGACGACAAAGCATTCTGCTTCTGCAAATCGCTTGGCGATAGAGTGATACATGTCGTGGGTAAAGGTCGCAATCCCACACTTTCGCGGAAGGTAGTTACCAACAAAGGAAATCTTACGAATGTCAGAATTATTTATCATAGCGGTCCTTCAATGGGCAGTGAGTCGAACTCAAGGTTTTAACATTCGCAATCGAATTGTTTAGCCTGTCGTGCCATTACGTCAAACAACACCACAGACGTCTGAGATGAGGAAGTGTAAGATTGGTCTCTGTTAGTATACACCAGAACGAACATGATTCTTTCGATTAAATTGAGGGCTGGGGTTTTTGCGAGCCGAATTGGAGAACCCCAGAGTCCGCCCCAGACCCCTCACCTCACTTCGCTCCAACTGCATTCATCTTGCGCACATACACCGCATTCCCGACCCTTGCATACAGATTTGATCCTGCAAACGTAATTTCATCGACTTTGCCCATTGGGGCAGTGAAGACCCCGCAGAGTCGCCCGGTTGGGTCGAAGGCTTGGATACCTTCGCTTGATGCTGCGTAAAGTCTGCCTTGCCCGTCGATGGTCATGGCCGTGACTTTGAGGGGAACGTCTTCAAATTTGTTATTCTCGATCTTTTTGCGGTGGGTGTAGCATCGGGCGTAGCGGTCGCCTTTTCCGAGTGAGCCGTCTTTCTCGATGGAATAAGCCCAGATGTACCGGTCCGACGAACTCGCAACCATTAGATAGCCCCGATGCACCGTTGTGCAACTCGGTTTCGGAACATCAACTGGGTATTCTTTTTTGCCGTCGGTAAGCGTTCCTTTTTCGGTCACGGTCATGGGAACCTTGACAACGGATTTGGGCATGTCGCCTTTATGAGGTTGCCATATTTCGCCCAAGATAACGATTTCGCCGAGGGGCATATCTTGAGCCAAAAGCAAACTCGGCGAAAGCAGTAGGGCCAGTGAGAGTATCGTTTTCATTGTGGTTGCTCCTATTTCTCGTCACGCCAGAGCCAACGCAGCGAATCGGGCATTGTCGCAGCCCCGTGCTTGTTATTGTGACCACCATCACCGTAATCGAATCGGAAATCGTATCGCATAAACTTCAACGATGCTGCCATCTGTTGATTCGCCAAAGGCCATGAGCCGTGCAAATTATCGAGATCGTTCGAGCCATCTTGCAACCATACGCGAATCGGTTTGCGTTCCGTTTTGCGGATCATCCCCGGAAGAACGTCGCCCCCTTGTATGTTCGTGAAACTGCCAACATGCGAAAGAACCTTGCTGAACATATCGGGACGTTCCCACGCCGCTACAAAGGCACAAATACCCCCCGACGAAATCCCGCAGATGCCACGCCCCGCAGCATCGTTGCGAATCTTGTAATCTTTGGTTACTTCGGGGATCATCTCTTTCTCAAGAAACTCGGCATACTGCTTCGAGACGGTGTCGTATTCAAACGAACGATTAGAACGTGCTTGTTGCCCGTTGTCGTTGGCAGGCACCGTACCAGGATCGATAAACAGGGCAATCATCACGGGAATCTCTTTTTTGTGGATGAGGTTATCCAGCACAATCGTAGCCCGATAACCTCCCTTCTCGTTCACCTGTCCGCCACCGTCTTGAAACACCATGAACGCAGCCGGGGTCTTGCCATCGTACTGCTTAGGAACGTAAAGCCAGCAGTCACGTTCGGTTCCCGGAAAGACCTTGCTCGTCCAACGGAATTTTGTTACTTTGCCTTCGGGAACCCCTTCTTGCCGTTGGTGGTCGGCAGTGAGTTTGTAATCATCGGCAGCAAATAGGGGGAGAGCCACAACGGCTAATCCCAACACGCAGAGACGGTGTAACATCAGAAATCTCGGAGAGTGAAAAGAACCTTACACGGTGAATATCATTCTGAGAGTTTGCGGGTTATTGTCAATCTCACTTCCGCATGAGGCGGAACACCATGAAACCACATTTCCGGTTGACCGACCTTGTCTGGCTTGGTGCTATCCTTTGGGGTAGTTCCATCTTTGTAGCAGAGACCTCAAGCCAACTCTCGGCGACATTCGATGAGACGTTTTACCTCAAATCGGGGATGACCTTTTGGCGTGACCGGACCAACGCCGAGTTGATGCGTGCAGGCACAATGCCCCTTCCGATGCACGTTCAATCTTTACCGGTTTATCTTTGGGAACAGTTCCGCGAGAAACCTTTTGACACGACCGAAGACTATGGGCAAATCCTGTCGGTGATGCGTTCGACGAATTTGCTTTTCTGGTGGTTGATGCTCGTTTATGTATATCGGATGGGTTTGCTTTTCGGGAATCAGTGGGTCGCACGGATTGCAACCGCCCTTTGTGCATTCGAGACAAACTTCTCGGCACATGCCAGCCTTGCAACGACGGATATCGCAATCACCGCGATGTTACTTGTGTTCGCTTATCACTTTGCAACCAGTCGAGAAAAGGGGTGGGCGAGACGGGTCGGTGTACCCACACTGCTCTACGGGTTATCGCTATGTGCAAAGCTCTCGGCACTTACTTTTGCACCGCTGATTATGTTGGCGATGGAGATGCCTCGGTTAATCCAAAGTTACCGCAACACCGACGCTCCGAACATGCTCAAACGCTTGCAAGTGTGTAGTTCCCGTTTCCGTTGGGACTTGTTGCAGGTTATGGTTTTCGGCTTTCTGTTTAGCGTGTTGTATTGCGGGTCGGATTTCAAATCGCAGAAGAACTTTGTGAAATGGTCTACCAGTTTGGAAGACTCGTCGTTCAAATCGGCAATGGTGAATTGTGCCGATAATTTGAAGATATTCCCCAATGCCACCGAAGCCTACGCCTACCAAATTAAACACAACATGAAAGGTCACGGTTCCTACATCAATGGGGCATGGCACGCTCAAGCTGTGTGGTATTACTTCCCGCTCTCGCTAACGATGAAGATGACCCCGATAGCGCTCCTTTGTCTGCTCGGGGTGGGGACATTTCGTCCGAAGACGCTTGTGCATCCGTTGGGATTATCGTTCTTGTTCCTGTTGGCGTTCAGTATGAATTCACGGGTGCAAATTGGGATTCGCTTTATGTTCCCTCTGATGAGTTTTGCCTATCTCACGTTGGCCCTCGGAATAGTGAAAATTGCAGATCGATACGCCGAGAAGCTCCCTCGCGGATCGATGCCAATGGTCTGGCTCACCTTGTTTCTGTGCCAATTTCTCCCATTCACAACGACTTTCCCGAAGGGGATTAGCTATATCAATTCGTTTTGGGGGGGACTTGAAAACGGACATAAACTCTTGAGCGATTCTAACATCGATTGGGGGCAAGATTATTTTCGTCTTCAAGAGTGGGAACGTGAAAACAACAACCCTCCCCTTGCGATTTGGTATTTCGGTAGTGATCCTCGGGTTACGAACTCCTCGCAATGTCTCCCGTTACACACATACGATAAAGATACCCTCGACGAAATGAAAGCTCGTTTGAAAGGTAAATGGATTGCGGTGAGTTCGACCCTTCTTTACGGTAATCCGGGGATAAGCCCAAGTCACCGCCAAGCCCAAGCCTTCTTCCTCGAACGCCAACCCGATGCCCGTGCCGGAACCTTCTTCTTGTACAATTTTAGCGGTCCCGACCTTATAAAATAGCCTACATGAAAACCCGTGATGCCAAACCGTTTTTTTCACGCGATATTGAAGAAGATCGCTTTCTCCCAGAAGGGCCACGCAAACTCGTTGGCCGTGATGCCTTTGCTTGGGTGAATATCCAAACGGCAACCGATGCCAAAACGGGTGACCTTCACGTTTACGATTTTGCAACAGCATCGCATGCACGCTTTACCCTTCCGGGGCGACCGGGGTTTTTCATCCCGACCAACAACCCCGATAAGCTGCTCTGTGGGGTAACGCATTCGATTGGCTATTTGAATTTGCAAGATGGCTCATTCTCCCCTCTTGCAGTGATTCCGAATTCTGATGATCGTGTGATTATCAACGATGGCGAAGTAACCCCCGACGGGCGTGCTGTCGTGTTTGGCACAAAGGATACCCAATTCAAAGAAAGAATTGGTCACTTGTACCTTTTCACGAATGACGGAAAGATAACGGTGTTAGCATCGGGTATGACATGCTCAAACGGGAAAATACTTCATGCAACGGAAGGGGGTTACACGCTTTACGATATCGACACTCCGCGAAAAAACGTGATCGATTATACGTTAGATATTCACGCACGAACACTCCAAGAAAAACGGGTTGCCCTTGATGTCTCGTCACACCCCGGCTTTCCCGATGGGATGGTTGATGCAGGCAACGGCACGGCGATTATTGCCTACTATAATCCCGATCCGGGAGACGGTCTTGCCACTCGCTACGACCTGCAAACGGG
>VYLT01000129.1_pt1 | contig 18301 bp, 15 predicted proteins | sample 5114261 | NCBI WGS metagenome assembly VYLT01 (sample SAMN12291815, study PRJNA351875) | freshwater metagenome | isolation source: freshwater lake | place: USA: Michigan, Little Long Lake | collected 2011-07-12 | reverse complement strand
TCAAGGTTTCAGGGGTTGCCCAAGTCATCACGATGGGTGGAGGTCGGAAGCAATATCAAGTGCTATTAGACCCGACGGCACTCTTTGAAAACAAAGTGAGTCTGAAAGAGGTCGAAGAAGCCCTCAAAAAGAACAACGTCAATTTTACGGGCGGTTTCGCCGATCAAGGCGGGACAGAAAAACCCATTCGAGTGATGGGAAGGGTCGGCCCGCGTCCGGAAATGGTGATTCCCGACTTGAGTCTCATCGTCGTAAAGCCTGCACCAAAACCCGAATCGGGGCAACCCATCGGGCGACCTGTCTTGCTCAAGGATGTCGGTAAGATTGTGGAAGGGGCCCAAGTGAAACGAGGGGATTCTTCCATCAATGGTTTCCCCGGTATTGCGATTACAATCACAAAACAACCCCATACCGATACCCGCCACCTGACTGACCTTTGCAAAACGGCGATGTCTGAAATTGAACCCTCACTCCCTCCCGATGTTGTGCTAGAAACCGGTCTTTATGAACTCCGAGAATTTATTGATCGGGGAGTTTTTAACGTGGGGGAAGCTCTGGTAATCGGTGCAATCCTTGTGCTGATTATTCTCTTCTTGTTTCTCTTAAATGTACGGACGACGTTCATCTCGCTGAGTGCAATTCCTCTTTCACTTGCTGTCACGGTGATCGTTTTCAAGCTAACCGGTGTCATAACAGGGGTTGAGCTTTCGATTAACGTGATGACACTCGGTGGGATTGCCGTAGCAATGGGCGAGCTTGTGGATGATGCCATCGTTGATGTCGAAAATATCTTCCGACGTTTGCGTGAAAACAGCCATTCAAAAAAAACAATATCTCCGTTGCGCGTTGTCTATCAAGCGAGTGTCGAGGTCAGAACGTCCATTGTGTTCGGCACGGCGGTTGTGATTCTGGTCTTTCTGCCTCTTTTCGCACTTTCAGGAATCGAAGGGCGATTGTTCACTCCTCTTGGCATCGCCTACATTGTTTCGATTTTGGCTTCGCTTCTGGTATCGGTAACGGTGACACCCGTTCTGTCCTATTATCTGCTTGCCAATTCAAAAGCAACACACGCAGAAAAAGATGGTTTTCTCGTTCGATTGCTCAAAAAAGCGGCAACCTATCTTGTTCGATTTAGCATGAACCGAGCAACCCTCCTATTGGTTCTCACTTGGGTGCTTGTGGCTTATTGTGCGTGGCGGTTAACGACGATAGGATCAGATTTTCTACCCGCATTTGATGAGGGTACTGTGCAAGTCAACATTACCCTTCCGCCCGGTTCCTCACTCGAAGCGTCCAATAGTACAACCAAACTTGTCGATAAAAAACTTCTTTCGTTCCAAAAGTCTTCAACGAATCCAAATGGGGAAGTTTTGGCGTTCCTACGCCGGACGGGACGAGCCGAGATGGATGAACACGCAGAACCGCCGAACGCAAACGAATATCATGTTGTAATTAACCCGAACAGTGGGCAATCTCGACAAGAGATTCTGAAAAAGCTGCAATCGGAATTGAAGGAAGAAGTGCCCGGTGTTGACATCGAGGTCGAACAACCCCTTGCTCATTTGATTAGTCACATGATTTCGGGAAGCACCGCACAAATTGCCATCAAGGTTTATGGTGATGATCTGGACACGCTCGAAAAAATTGCCAACCAGATCAAAGGGGCAATTTCGGGAATCGAAGGTGTGAGTTCTCTTGTCATTGAACCCATTCGTAAGGTGGATGAAATTCATGTGAAGTTGAAACCCGATGCCCTTGCCTTCTACGGGGTTGATCGGGCTTATGTCGGTGCGTATGTCCAAACAGCCTTGAATGGTGAGATTGTCTCTCAAGTGATTGAAGGACAAAGGCGATTTGATCTCGTTGTGCGACTCGACGAACGATACAGATCAGATGTTGCCAATTTCAAAGAACTTTGGCTTGATCTTCCCGACGGTCAAGAACGGGTTCGGTTGAAAGATTTAGCCGATGTTACCCCACTCACCGGAGGTGATGCAGGGGCCAATCAGGTCAAGCGTGAAAACATCCGTCGTCGAATCGTCATCCGGTGCAATGCGTTGGGTCGTGATCTTGGTTCGGTTGTGACAGACATCGAATCGAAGGTAGCTGAACAAGTGAAAGTGCCTGAAGGTTACTTCATCGAGTACGGCGGACAGTTCGAGAGCCAAAAACGGGCGACCCGTTTAATTTCCGTTTTAGCGTTGATTTCTATCGTCGGAATGTTCTTTGTGCTGACAATGCTTTTTCCATCGCCCCGAATTGTTTTGCAAATTCTCAACGCTATCCCCACTGCCTTTATTGGAGGGGTGATGGCCCTAGTCATTACTCAACAAACGCTCACTGTAGCGAGCCTTGTAGGTTTCATTTCACTCGGAGGGATTGCGGTACGAAACGGGATTTTGTTAGTCACCCACTACATTCACTTGATGAATCACGAAGGGGAAAAATTTACAGAATCGATGATTCTTCGGGGCAGCCTCGAACGGCTTTCACCAGTTTTGATGACAGCCCTAACAGCAGGAATTGGTTTGGTTCCCCTTGTTGTCGCAGGTCAACAACCCGGACGAGAAATTCTCTACCCGGTTGCGACAGTGATCTTGGGTGGATTGATAACCTCAACCTTTTGTGAGTTTTTGATACACCCCGGTCTATTTTGGCGGTTTAGTGGAAAATCCGCCGAGAAGATCGCTCATGCCGAACACAAAACCGAGGATTTTGAATAATCCCTCGGTGTCGTGAAACAATTTATTGTGTGACACAATGAATTGATATTAAGAAGATTCACAGTGAATCTTCTTTTGGAAAATCCTTTTTTCAAGGAGTTAGATGATGCGTTTATTTTCGATGATGAGCTTAATGCTCAGCCTCAGTCTTGTTGGGTTAACTCTTGCTGATGAGATTGGCCCACACAAAGGCCCCGTTGCCGAATGGGGTGACGAAGAATACCACCTCGAAGTCGTGGCCGATGCCAAGACGGGCAATGTGACAGTTTACGTTTACGGTAATCACGCCGAGTTCGACAAAGCAAAGTTCAAGCCTATCGATGCGAAAGCTATTGTCCTCTCGCTGAAAACAACCGACCCCGCCACGACGGTTAAACTCGAAGCCAAGCCTTCCAAAGAAGACCCCGAAGGAAAATCCTCTGTCTTCGTTGGAAAGAACGATGCTTTCAAAACCGACAAAAAGCTAGTTGGGACAATTAGCGGTAAAGTCGGTGCGAAGCCCTACTCCGGCGACTTCAAACAGAAGTAAGGATAATGAGAGACTGGACATTTATGGCGGTTGTCCAGTCTCTTTTTCAATCTAACCGCCTCTGATATTTGCATGTAAATCGTGCAATGAGGTAAACAATGTCTCGATTCAAATACGGATTGATTACGCTCGTTTTGGGCTGCATGTTTCAGCCCGCTTTTGGACAACAAGGCAATAACCACCGGTTGGATAGCGTCTTTGAAAAGTATGACTTAAACAAAGACGGATTTCTGGACTTGGAAGAACTTGCTAAGGCGTATCGTGGCCCCACCGCTAAACCGATCATCGACAAAATTGGTGAAAAAGAATCACATGCCGAACACAAATTTGTTGATACTTGGGACAATAATAAAGACGGAAAAATTAGCAAAGCAGAATGGGAGAAATATGAAGCAAAAGTAGTCGCAGACAATGCTGCGATCATGAAAAAGCAACGAAATTACTCGCCACGCGGAAGAACGGCCTACCGAACATCCGCATACCGACGAAGTCCCTATGGAACGAACAATCGGTTTGCAGGATATGGCAACGGTAATTCTTACAATCCTTATCTTACTGTGCTAAAGTATCAACAACGAACCTATCAGTTGCAAAGGCAGATGTACAGCAATTTGCTACGCGGAGCAAATTATTCACCAACCGTCCGAAATAGTTATCGTGGTCGCCCCACCTACAGACGCTAGAAAACCGCAAACATCATTCCGCCTATCTGCAATCGAGACCGATTTAGTTGATAGATTTGTAAGCGTGATTGATAAATGAAAAATCGAGTATCTGACTTTTCAGAATTTTCCGCATGCAAATCTATCGATTGATCTATTTCGACACCATCGCTCATTCCTTACTTTTCGCCTTTAACGAGTAAACAAATGTTGTATTACCATCGCTTTGCCCAGCTTTGTTTGTTGGTGGGTGTTCTACTTCTTCAAGCATCAGATGGGGTTGGAAATGATGCAGATATCAAAGGATTTGTGAGTCAGTTGAAAAAAAATAACTTGGAAGAAAAACGCAAAGCATCAGAACAGATTTGCGAGCATGCAAAAAATGGGGAAGGGGATTTTTCTGGATATGTTCCTGTCTTGGTTGAAGCTCTCAAGGATAAAGACCCGATTGTACGAGGTGAAATTGCCGAGGCGTTAGGGTACATCGGTTTGGAAGCCAAATCTGCGGTGAATCCACTTCGGGCTCTTCTGAAAGATAACATCCCAGAAGTCCGAGCCAAAGCTTCATTTGCCCTCGGTGGATTTGGTGAAGAAGCAAAAGATGCAACCCAAGATTTAATAAAGCTTTTCAAAGATAAGGATGAACGAGTTCGAGCCTCTGCTGCTGCCAGCATTGGAGAAATTGGCCCCAGTGCTAAGGTTGCCATTCAAGGATTAATTGGTCTGCTTTCGGATCGTGATCCTGAAGTTCGATTAAATGCTGTAGGTTCACTTGGAGTCTTTGGAGCAGAGGCAAAAGTCGCTGAGAAACAATTGTTGAATCTTCTTAAAGATACGGATGAGGGGGTTCGTGGCCAAACCGCCGAAACAATTAGCTTAGCTAAAATTGATGCAAAAATTGCTGTTCCAGCACTTATTCTGGCTCTTTCGGATAAGCACCCAAATGTACGTTCTGATGTCACACACGCTCTATCGACCTACAAAAAAGATGCCAAAGCAGCGATCCCTGCTCTTACCAAAATGCTAAAGGATGCTGATCACGGAGTTCGAGTTCACGCAGCAGAAGCAATTTTCGCAATTAGTGGCGATTCCAAAGATATACTTCCGATCTTGATTGATGGTCTCAAACACGAAGATCCGTTTGTGCGTGGGGATGCAGCACATTCACTTGGTGAGATTGGATCAGCAGCTAAGGATGCCGTTGCTGGTTTACGAAAACTTCTCAAGGATGACAATCTTGGCATCCGTGTCCACTCAGCAGAGGCGCTGATAAAGATCGATAAGTCGCTGTTGAAGGAATCACTCCCAATTCTTATCGATGGATTAAAAAACGAAGATAAAACACTCCGAATTGAAGCAGCAAAATCGCTTGGAGAAATTGGATCTGATGCAAAAGAAGCGATTCCCACACTGAAAACGCTCCAAAAAGATAAAATCAAAGAAGTCCGCCGAGTCGCAGACGAGACTCTGAAGAAAATCCAAACTAAGTAAGACCTACCGCATAACTATCTTGTCACCTATCGTCCGTTGAATAGAACTTGAATTTGACCAACTTCGGAGTAATTTTTTCAAACGATTCAGCGATACTCGTTTCCAAAAGATCGGAGGTAACAAACGAAATGAAGGGCAGAGAAAGTGGGATGCCGGATGACTCGTTATGGGAGACGTTTTTCAATCCGTGTTGCATTTTGGAGAAACTCGACATTGCAGGGGTATCCGGTGATGTTGTGGAGTTTGGTTGCGGTTACGGAACCTTTTCCATCCCTGCTGCAAAATTAGTCGCCGGACGAGTCATCGCCCTTGATATCGAACCAACTCTTGTGGATGAAACGTCTCGGAAGGCAATAGATGCTGGTCAAACGAATCTAGTTACCGAGGTTCGTGATTTTGTAGTTTCAGGGTGTGGCCTTGCCGATGAAAGTGTGGGCTATGCGATGCTGTTCAACATTCTACACATTGAAGACCCCGTCGGTTTACTTCGTGAAGCTCATCGGGTGCTGCGTTCAGGGGGGTTAGTCGGTATCATTCATTGGCGATCCGATATTCCTACACCGCGTGGCCCCACGCTCGAAATTCGCCCAACATTAGAGCAATGCCGAGCGTGGGGCGAAATGGCGGGGCTACAATTTCTGCGGGAAGAATCACTTTGTTGCTGCTCTTGGCATTGGGGAATTATCATGCGCAAACCAACTCGATCAAACGAATCGGGAAACACTTACGGAGAATAGAACATGCCACACCTTATCCCATTAGCGAACGAGGAATCCGGTAATGCCCGCACAACTCTGGAAACACTCCAAACAAAGCTCGGTCAAGTGCCGAATATGTATCGCACGTTTGCACACGCTCCGCGTGTTCTCGATGCGGTCGTTTCGATGGCCCAAACCATCCGCATTGACCTCGACCCTAAACTTCGAGAGTTAGCCTACCTGAAAATAACACAGATGACAGATTGCCATGTCTGCTGGCATTACCACGAAGCTGCTGCCCTTCGGGTGGGAGTGACCGAAGAACAAATCCGCGACGTGGGGAACGTCGAAGGCAGTGCTTCTTACTCAGTGCTTGAAAAGGATGTTATCCGGTTTGCGGAACAATGGACACTCCTCGGCCGGATTGAAGAAGAGGTTATGACTCGCCTCAAGGCGGAATTGTCTCCAAGCCACCTTGTGCTACTCGCTGCCACAGTTTCTCAGGCGAATCTAACGACCCGATTCAATAACGTTTTCGGGGTTGAACTTCCTTAATCAGCTTGTGAGATTTGGTAGCCAACAAAGCTGAGAATTTCAGTGAGTAAGGAAAGCGACACATCCCACCACAGCAGTCCAACTCGAAGCCAATCCTTTCGCAATAAGCTCAAAGGATTTCGCAGCAGTTATTGGACGGGTTATCTTCAACTTTGTTTTTCCAGTGTTGCCAGAAGTCCTTTCACCTTTTGCACAATCAGGTCTCAGACTTAGTAGAACTGTTCGGGTGGCGATTATTTCGGGGCAATACCCGTCGCTTTTGAGATTATCTCTTCCTGATCGCTTTTTTGATCGTGGGTTACCCAAAACTCCAACCTTTTCGGTTCACAAGTTGCCTATGTTCTCCTCATTGTCGATTTTCTCGTTCAATGTCGAGGCTAATCAATTTATTTAGGTTCGACTAATTGTTTTTGAATCGGCCGTCGAAATGAAGACAAACCTCACGAAGAATTTGGATGGGAGAATACTAAATGGTTCGTTTGATGCTCGCCCTCTGTTTGGTATCAGGGATTTTGACCACAACGGGTTGCACTTCGCTTCCGAATGGAGCCGACTTGGGCACGAAGCAAGCCAAAAAAGGCCCAAAAAAACTGTTGAAATGGACTCTCTTCAAAGACGAAACAGACGACGATGACGATAACGAATCTGAAAAAGAAAAGACCAATTCTAAAGAGGAGGCAAAGGAGAACGGAGATAAAAAAGAGAATATCAAACCCGAATCCACAACCAAGAAGAAGGGCGAAAAGAAGAAAGACAAAGAAGGCGATGCAGCAACGGAAGAGAAAGACGAGATCAAAACAGATCGCCCCGATTTCACAGAGGCCAGCACAACCGTTGGTAAGGATCGTGTGCAACTCGAAACAGGATACACCTACATCCGAGATCGCTCTAACGGTTCTCGGCTTTCGGCACATTCCTTCCCGGAGGCGTTGTTGCGTGTGGGACTCTTTGCGGAATGGTTTGAGCTACGATTCGGACAAAACTTTGCCAGAGAACGAACAACGCTGCCGGATGGAAGTCGAGAAACCATTCGAGGTGCAGAAGACCTTTACTTGGGTGTTAAGTTTGCCCTGACCGAACAACAGAAACTATTCCCCGAAATGGCTCTTGTTTTTCAAATGACCGTCCCAACCGGAAGCCGTGACCTTTCTTCGCGTGAGGTTCTGCCCGGAATAAATTGGCTTTACGGATGGGACATCATCGAAGGTCAACTTGCTCTCGGTGGTAGCACTCAACTGAATCGGGTTCGTGGAGTAATGTTCTACCCGATGTTTGATGAGTTGGGTCAATCAACTGAGCCTTTGGTGGGAAAACATTCCTACACCGAGTTTGCTCAATCAATTACCGTAAACTACAGCCTGACGAAACAACTTGGCTTCTACACTGAATGGTTTGCCTTTTTTCCGCGTAGCTCACTCGACCCAGATGTTGGGCCAGAACACTACATCAACGGTGGTTTTACTTACAAATTTACACCCAACACCCAACTCGATCTTCGGATTGGGTTTGGTTTGAATGAACGAGCCAATGATATGTTTGCGGGGGTCGGTTTCTCGTTCCGGTATTGAGCTACGAAACTCGACGAGAACCAGTTTACGTAAGCCTTCCTGTGTGAAAAATGGTGTCAATCAAAGAACACCGAGAATCCTCGCAGGAATTTTCATTCTGTTATTCATTATATAGTATATCTTATTTCGGCTAATTATTCTATAATCTGCAATAATATAATATCAAAAGTGCAGAGTAACCCCTCGAAAAGTACCCCGAAATTCAAATTTGAAAAGATCAAAGTCCTAAGCAGCAACCCGTTCGTAGTGCGAGATAAGCCCACCGAGCAGCCAATGCCGAATCACTTCTCCAACGGGTTCGTCCGAGCAACTATCCTGCTCGTCACCTTCCACACTGGGGAACTTCAACGCGCTCGGTTTCTTTCCTTTCTTATCACCAGCAAGCCAACGACAGAAAGTTCGATAAGATACAACCGAGATCAAGTGCTTCACAGCCCCACCCAGAACCCGACCGAAGCGAATGAGCCTCTGTTTCTCTCGCTCGGTTAAAGTAACGACTCTGGGAAGTTTGCTCCGAAGAATCCGATTCTCCGCTTGGAGAAACTGTACCTGTTGGGCAAGTTCTCGGTGCGAACCTGTGAGCAAAAAGAAGAGCAAAGGATTGCACAATCGTCCCATAGTAAGATCGCAGTATTCGCCGAGGTTTGGTGTGGTGACAGCTTTTTGTATAGGGCTGATCGGCTATCCCCACAAGCCCCAAACAGTTTCGGTTGAAGTGCCCCGAATCGGAAAGAGGACAACGAATAGACCGAACGGGTTACAGAACCCCTAACGGTTGAGCAAAGTGGCCCGTTTTGTGGAACACGGCTGGTTACGGAAGAAAGGTAACCAGCCCAAAGATGATCTCCGTGTGCTTTGTGGGTGTTGAAGCAAGTGCTTTGTTTGTGTTGGAGCCTCCTTGAGGGAGGCTCCCAAGCACAACCCCAAGCCAAGCACGGAATCTCGAAGTCCGAAAATGACCCCTCCGAACCTCATTCCGGGAGGTCAAAAATGAGAAAAAGTCTCTCCGACTGTCAACCAGAAGCCCTTTGAGTTTTTTACAAAAAACCGTTTGCCCCGCCGGTTAACAGTTTAGAGAGTCCGAGAGGTTCGAGGAGTGTTACACTCGGCCACCGATAGAAACACCCCTTACTCCAAAACGGCCATATTCTAAAATCCAACTGAATCACAAAAACACCTAGAAAACAAGGGTTTGGTTGCTATTTAGAGTGAACGCATAAGTGACATTTGATGTGTTAGTTTCGGAAAGTTGGTTCGAGGAGTGTCTCACACGGGGAGGTTTTGAGACAGGTCTCGTAAAGAGCCGTACAAACCTGTTTACTAAGCAAGCCGAGAGTGATCCTCTCGGCTTTTTTTATTTCCCCGTATTTTTACGGGGGATTTGCACCTTTGGCCAGAGTAGCCCTCTCTCTTTCCGAACTCTGTTGCACTCGGAGAGCGAGTGAAACACCCCCCTTTTTCAGTAGAACCCCGTGTGAAACAAACCAAAACTCTCTACCTCTCTGCGAGAGAACCGCGAGCGAGTTAACACCTCAAGAGAGACCGAGATGGATGGTCTCAAACCGATTATATTCAATCACGGTCGGATACCACAACCCTTCCTATGTAGTCGTACGGGAGGCTCCAAAAGGCCAAAAATTTGGAGGTCACCGGTTCCAATCTATCCGTGCTTTAAGACTTGGTCGACGAAATCCTCACTCATACGATAAATGGGTGCGTTTTTTGGAGTCACATCCACCACATAGTTGTGATTTTCAAGAATGTCGATCATACCTCTCAGGTTATCATGATCTTCTTCATAGTAGATAAAGCGTGGTTTCTCCGATCCACCCAAAACATGTCTCCGGCTCATGATGAAAAATTCTCGAACGAATTTCCCATCTTTGGTTTCCAAGTCTTTCTTCATCTCGGCAATAAGGGTCGGCATCTGTTCCTTCAGTCGAAGGAATCTGGGGCTCTCTGAGACACGGAGTTTCTTGGCAGCCTCGTAACCGCTGTGGGTAACGTGAAACATCTCCCTGTTGGTCGGATTGAGCCAACCAACGTGAACTAACATACTGACCGCGTGTTCTAAAAGCGCGGCCTGTTCCAAATTTGACTGACAATCAAACTCTTTCACTCCAACACGGACGGCAACACCGCCGTCGTAGCGGACTAAGTTGATCGCGGTGTTGTTGACCACCGCAGCCATAAGGATATCTAAGGCAATCGTTGGCAAGACGGGGTTCACGGGTTTCCGATTGACGAACGTGACTGTGAGAGCATCGGTTCCCGGTCGTGTAAGCAAGACTGGAGTACTCTCCTCAAGAATACCTTCAAGCATCAACGCTGTCCGTCCTTGCTCAAAGGCTTGACCTACTGAACGACCAAAAGCAAGCGCACCGTAGAATGTTGAAGCGAATATTATCGCGGCTGCATCGCTGATTGCTACGTTCATGCCAATAGTGCATTCGATCTGTTGACTTACACTCACTGCTTGAACATCCGAGTGGCAAGCGTTAAAAAGGACAAGTCGAATATTGTCTTTTGCATTTTTGAACAAACTGACAAGGGCTGCTTCACTGACTTGCTTGGCGTTACCATCATCGTCTTCAAGAATTAGTTCAGCATTTTGACTACCGTGACCACTGAAGTGAACGATATCAGGTTTGACTTCATTAAAAGCTTGGAGCAGGTCGAGGGGTCTGATGGCCCAACGAGATACAAGGTCAAAAGAGTCGCGGAACTCTGCAGCTCGTATCTTAGAGTAGATTTCCCGAATCTCTTCATCGAGTCGAAGTTTCGAGGAGTCTTTCGGATTTGATGCGAGAAATAGAATTGTTACCTTCTTTGACATCACCGTTCCTTCTGGTGGGTTCCTTTAGACACCGATAGACTTGGGGTGGGTGGTTGGAATAATAGAATCGGCGTAATTCTCTTATTCTAACCAAAATGCACATTGTCCAAGCCTAATCGATTTTAGCTATTTGTCTTCGTGGCAACAAGACCAGACACAACTGTGGAAACTTGTGCCAAAGATGCTAAGCTCGGTTTTCAAATGTTAACATAATTCGTCCATCAAGTCGGAATTCTTGCGAATTGACTTAGAATCACAAACCTTTTCTTTGTTGATGCTATACGAGACAAAACTATTTTGAGAAATCTGTTCGGAAAGTTGAAAAAAGTGTGCTTCGGAAAAGTCGGCGAGGCTAATTAACAAGTAGAGCCCGTTGAGGTTCCAATTCGTCAGACAACGCGCTGAGCACAAGGTGTAGGTCGTTGTGGGCACTTCCTTCTCTTTTGAGGTGTCCGATGTCCGTCCCTTTTGATTTGGAAAATCTTGCCATTGTGGTTCCGTTATCGGCGGAGCAACGTCGTCGTGAGATTGCTTCCATCTTGGCTCGTGGGGTGCAGGAAGCTCTCTTGAGGAGAGCTTCCGTGTCCCAATTCACATCCGAGAGAAGTTTACCCAATCCTGAAAAATTGTCGCCAACTGGACTTGAAAAAGAGTCACAAAAGAGCGTCACTGTCCACGTGGGTTAACTTCTCAAAACCCAGCAAAACAAGGAGAAAATATGTTATTCGAGCGTGAGTTGAATCAGTTGAAACGTCTGACCCCCAAGCAGCTTCGGGAGAAGTACCTGCAACTGTTTGGCGAAGACACCCGCACCAAAAACAAAACGTGGTTGGTGCGACGGATTGCATGGCGTTTGCAAAGCAACGCCGAGGGTGATCTCTCGGAACGGGCCAAGCAACGGGCGGTCGAGTTGGCCCGCGATTCCGACTTGAGGTTAACCCCTCCCTCCGAGGAACAACTCGCTTCCTTGCCCCAACCCAAGCCCAGCAAACCCATAGCCACAGAACCCGTCGCTCCGGTTCCAACTCCGAGCGATTCAAGGTTACCCAAACCGGGAACGGTACTCACACGAGAGTACAAGGGTGAAGAGATTCTGGTCAAGGTTCTGGCAAACGGCTTTGAGTGGCGAGGGAGCGTCTTTGCTTCCCTCTCGGCGGTGGCCAAAGCGATCACCGGAAGTCACTGTAACGGGTTCGCCTTCTTCAAACTCAACGGAGACAAAGCATGAGAAACCGAAAACCCGAGGGGAACCCCTCGAAGCTACCAAACCAACTGCCGATGGTGCGTTGTGCGATCTACACCCGCAAGAGCACCGAAGAGGGATTGGAGCAAGAGTTTAATTCCCTTGATGCTCAACGGGAAGCCAGCGAAGCCTACATCGCCAGCCAGCGACATGAAGGGTGGCAACTTATCCCCGACCGCTACGACGACGGGGGATTTACAGGGGGCAACACCGAACGCCCTGCCCTGCAACGACTCTTTCGGGATATCGAAACCGGAAAGATTGATTGTGTGGTGGTCTACAAAGTGGATCGGCTCTCAAGGTCACTGTTAGATTTTGGCCGAATGATGGATTTGTTTGATAAGAATCACATCTCCTTTGTTTCGGTAACTCAACAATTTAACACTTCCAATTCGATGGGTCGGTTAATGCTCAACGTGCTTCTTTCGTTTGCGCAGTTCGAGCGAGAGATCATCGCCGAACGGACAAGGGACAAGATGTCGGCGATGCGACGCAAAGGGAAATGGGTCGGGGGACTGCCCCCGCTTGGTTACGACCGCGATCCCGAGACCTCGAAGTTAATGATCAATCCCGACGAAGCCTCGCAGGTCAGAGCGATCTTCGAGTTGTACAGCCAAGAGCGAGGACTCTTGCCGGTGGTGCAAAAACTCAAAGAACGCCGGTGGCACAACAAAGCCACGACCACGATCAAGGGATCACGCCGAGGAGGAAAGCCCTTCACTCGCACCAGCCTCTATCGGTTGCTCACGAACGTAACCTACACGGGTCGAGTTCGCTATCGGGACGAGATTCATCCGGGCGAGCATCCTTCCTTGATTGATGACGAGTTGTTCATGTCCGTGCAACGGGGACTGCGAGAAAACAACCGCTCGGGTGGAGCCAAAGTCAGGAACCGATTCGGAGCTTTCTTGAAAGGAATACTGAGATGCGGATGTTGCGATTGTTCGATGACACCCAGCCATACGGTCAAGAAGAACAAACGCTATCGTTATTACATCTGCCAGAAAGCCATGAAGAACGGTTACGATACGTGCCCCAGCAAGAACATCTCGGCAGAGGTAATCGAGCAGTTTGTGGTGGATCGGATTCGCTGTATCGGTCGTGACTCGGGATTGTTAGAACAAACGGTGGCCCAAGCCCAAGAGCAAGTCGAGAAGAAACTGACCGAGTTGGAAAGCGAACGTCGGCTTCTGGAGCGGGAACGCGACCAGATTCGAGCCGAAGTCCGCAAATACTCAGGACGGCTCAACGACCCCGACAACAGGGCCGTCTTGGGGCAACTGGCATCTCTTCAATCGCGGTTGGAACAAACCGAACAGAGATTGGACAAAGTCATGGCCCAACGCGAAGAGCAGAAGCAACAAAGCATTCGGCCCCACGATGTGAAGCAAGCCCTCGAGCAATTCGACGAAGTTTGGGAAGCCCTCAACCCCAAAGACCAAGCCCGTCTGATCGAACTCCTAATCGAACGAGTGGAATACGATGGGCGGGACGGCTCGGTGCTGTTGACCTTCCACCCGACCGGCATTCAAACATTGGCAAGCGAGATCGCCCAAGAGAACGGAGGAAATTAACCATGAGCATTCCCTTACAAGTGAAATTGAAACTGGTCATCCCCAAGAAAACAGATACTATTGAAGCCGAAGCGAAGCCCGTTGTGGGGAGAGTCCCTCGGATTGCGAGGCTGCTGGCTCTTGCCCATCGGTTCAAGAAATTGGTCGATTCGGGAACCGTGACGGATTACGCAGCCCTCGCACGGTTGGGGCATGTCACCCGTGCAAGGATGAGTCAGATCATGTCGCTCTTGCATTTGGCACCTGACATCCAAGAAGCCATCCTCTTTTTAGAGCCCGTCACTCAGGGACGAGACCCGATTGTGCTTCGGGATATCCTCCCGATCTGCTCCGAAATGACTTGGTACAAGCAACGCCAACTCTGGAAATCAGTCGCTAAAGCATCGCCCATAACGTAACTGGCGTGGGCAACCTTTCCAATCATCTCACAAGTTCTTGATATCTCTCTCGTCTGTAGAACCGATTTTCTTTGAAAAACTGGCAAACATGGATTTTTCAAAACAATCCTGATAATATGTATATTTAGTGGACAAATGAATACTTAAGCATTGAACCCGAAACGCCCGAGATTAAAAAGTGAAAAGCTTTTTTGAGGATATGGTTTTCGCACAAAATAAGGATCGACAATGGCATCTCGTCAGCACCGAATTTTTTCCTCCGTTGATTTGCTTCGGAAGTTCCAACCAAGCAGGCTCCTTCGATTTTTAACTCGCTACCAAGAGTATTTTATTCTTCGTGGATATGCACTTCACACCCCCACAGCATCAGATGAAGCCATCACACAACAAGTATCGGAAGAAAACGTTGATCCGGAGGCAGAACCATCGATCCTGTTTGATTACGATAAACTCACGCAAATATTGATCGATCCGGTGGACATGACACCTGCGGATTTAATCCATGAATTGTGTCTGATCGAGGAACTCAACAATGAGTTCGATGTGGGTTGCTTGCTCGATGAACTCGCACTCGGTAGGTTGGAGTTGTGTGGTGAGCCGAACCTCACGCATCCGGAAATTATCTTGGAAACGTTACTTCGGTATCCCCAAGTGGTTCAAAAAATCCACGCCAAAAAACTGTTTGAGAAAACCAAGTCCTTTAAGCAATTCAAAATCCCTGAAACGGTTCTGGGCGATTTTCACGTGCCAAGCCCAACGGAAATTGAAGCTCTTGAGAAAAAGTTTACGGAGAGTTTTGCTGCACAAAAGAAAGGGCGAATCTGCAAAATTCTGTACTTCAACCGAGACCCCTACCACTTGTTTTTGATTTGGCACGGGCGGGCCTTCTCCCGACAGGAAACCATTGATTCCAGCAATCAACCTTCCCAAATTCGTTTTCGCCCTATTCAATACGACTTGGTGACGATTGAAGGTGATGTGATGTCCGTTAATGCGAGCGTACACGCTGACCGAAAATTGTATTCTGGAGGGTTTTGTGAACTGCTCTACAACACGAACCTTTCGCCTTTTTACTTTGACCAATACACGCTACGTCCCATCCTTGCTAATAACACACGATGTCTCCTTTTCCACGATGTGCCTGAAATTGAATCGCTCGACCTTGTCGAACTATCGATGAAGGTTGCCGGGCCACATAACCTTGAACACATCATCAAGGGAGCAAAACGGGTATTCGACGGGCTCAATGATCTTCTTGTCGTCCGACGATCTGACGAACTGATCCCTCAAAAAGCAACCTTCAAATTCAAGATACGGGGATGTAAGCAAACCCAAAGTCTGGTTCTCCAACCACCCGACAAGCTCAGTCTAAGCCAAGAAAACTCGCGTGAAATAATGGATAGGTGGATGAAAAATCGAGGATTTTTTACATCGTAATTTTGAGATACTTGTGATATGATCGGGAGAAGTAATTTCTGATCGAGACGCAGGTGCATGATGTCGAGCATTTGGTTTGGGTTGATCCGTGAAGCTCAAGGACGAGCCACGAGATCAGAGTGGACTCGATTAAAGGGTTCGGAAGTTTGGGATTTTCAGCGGTGGCTCGAATTGGCCCCCGATCTGGCAACAAATTATACTTACCGTCATCCTCAATCTGGTAAGACAACATTTCTCAATGTTGCCGAAATTGCAACGGATGAATTTGTTGGATATGACGACTCGTGTGAAATTGAAGTCAAGTTATCGAGGGATGATTTGTTGGTGTATCGTCCTTCTCTATCTCGCCTTCTCCCGGAAATTGGAAAGCTCTTTGGTTGTATCGGTATTCCAATGCAAATCAACTCCGAACCACCGATTTGGAAAGTTGGTGAATTCAAGATTGCACGAACAAATATCCATGTCTTTTTTGCTCTGGGAAGGACAGATTTTGAAACCAAGAACGCGGCTCGCTATCTGAATGCGGAACGCAGTCAGTTTTCCCTAACAGAACCTTTTGTGACCGTTCTTCCATATTACTCAGACCGAACCCCAAATTCGTTGAATGGATTCTTGAGCAATAATGGATCTGTTGTTGACCTATCGCGTGCAACAGAGCTCACGATGAAAGGGCTTGACTGGACGTCGGTAGGAAAAACATGGCTAACGGAGTTCCGACGACGCTTTCCAACCCCCGAGGAGATGTCTACTCAGCCGTTTGTAGTGCCTGCCGGGACACATTGGAAGGACATTACTTTGCGAAAGGTGGACGGTCACACCTTTTCTATTTCGGTTCTGAATCACACTTTCCGAGCCACATACCAAGATATGAGTATGCAGAAATCCACCAGCAAAAAACCAGACGTTCAATGGAAATTGTTGCAGCTCTTCGCTCAATCTTGGGGGCGACTTGCACCGAGAGAGATTCCCAACGAAAAACAGCGAACTCGGCTGGCTCGACAATTACGAGAGTATTTCCGACTTACCAATGACCCTTTTGTGTTTCAAGACGGACAATGGATCACCAAGTTCACCATCAAAGAAACATAAATCGTTCACCCTTCAAAACCCACAGCCTTCTCCGTTCTGCTCTGGGGCATTTTCGACCCCGACAAACCGACAATTCTCCTTTTCCCACGTCGACAATTGACCCCGACAAACCGACAAACCGTTTGGCAAATCTCAGGAAAATTCAGAAAAGTGAATATCCCTAAATACCTTTTTAATAACACTTTGCATCCCAAAAGTGGCTATTTGTCGCTGCCATAAAACCTTTGCCACAGACATGTCGGCCATAGGGGGTAGAGACCACGTGTAAAAGACCCTGATTTCTGGGTTGCCTCCGAGAGCGAGGAAGGTCTCAAACCCAGAAAGGGAGATAGCAATGGAAATTCAATTATCACATTTGACCGTAGGTCGCCGTCGTCTGGTGCGACTGATGCAGATGCTCAAGTTCGGTCGCATCGAGAAACTGGTCATCAAAAAGGGAGAACCCGTCTTCAATCCTTTCCCCGAGGTTATCGGTGAATGGAAATTTGCCTCGGTTGATAACCAGCAACACAAGGGACGTCGCCTGATCGATTTCACCATCAAACCCGAAATCACCGAGCTCCTCTGCCTTCTGGATAACTATCCCGATGGCACGATTGACTTGATCCAAGTTCGATATGGGCTTCCGTACTTATTGGAACTCAAACCGAAACTCGATTGGGCATCGCTCGATGCCTGAACTCAGCCGGAGTCGCCCCTTTTCGCCCCTTCCTGAGTTCTCACCGAGGTGATCCCGTGTCTGGTGCTACGTTGTGTGTGTGGGCCAAACGTGAGTTTGGCCCCGAAGAACAAAGTCTGGTCTTCAAGATCGTCAATCGAACCGTGCGAGAATTGCACAAGTCGATTGGTCGCAGTTTTGCCGATTGGGAAGACCTACGTCAAGAGCTGCAATTAACCGTCTGGCAATCTTTACAAGGCCAAGAGATCGTCGAGAAGACGCTGCCGAAATACGTGAAGCTGGTTGCACAGCGACAAGCTCACCGGATCATTCGGCGGTGGCGTCACTGGTCGCGGTTCGATCACACCCATCTCGCCAAAGATTGGGGCCATGACGATTTTGCGATTGATCCGTCCCTCGAACGAGCCTTTGCGGACTTGGACGCACGACTCGATATCGAAGCGATGATCGCAGGGTTGAGTACCCGTGTGCAGATGATGATTCGAGCCGTGCAAACCGACACCGTTGCCGAATGTGCAAAGGCTTTGAGGATTAGACCCACTGCAATCTACAAGGCTCTCAAAAAGCTGCAAACTCAATTCGCACGAGCCCAATACGGAAAAATCTCTCCAGAATTGTCGAAAAAGTCTGCTTGAGAAAAGTCGGCGAGGCTAATTAGCAAGTAAGGGACTTTGTTTGTTCAAAGTCTCAACCGTTTTTGAGGACGTGAGCCAGAAAGAGCCTCGCTTCAAAAACAATCAACGACGCCCGATTGATTTATTCATTAACCCCAACAGCGGAGAAACCGAGCACAAAGTGCAAGTCCTCTGGGTTGATCTT
>VYLT01000127.1_pt1 | contig 18379 bp, 21 predicted proteins | sample 5114261 | NCBI WGS metagenome assembly VYLT01 (sample SAMN12291815, study PRJNA351875) | freshwater metagenome | isolation source: freshwater lake | place: USA: Michigan, Little Long Lake | collected 2011-07-12 | reverse complement strand
GGTTTGCTCCACGCGCAAACTGAGTCAGATCGCCCGTGACAATAGGGTAGCGGTTGGCAAGCAATGCCGTCGTCGTGGCATTGACCTGAGCCGCCGCAGTGCTAATCGGAATGATGGACATAACACAAGGATACCCGAACCTAGAAATATCTTCGAGTCGAATTTCTGAAAATTGCTTGGGTAGCGGGTAGGGGGTGGTGAAAAACGCTACAGAATTTGGTAGCTAAACTTCCCAACGTCTTTTTGTTCTGGTATAATTCGGGTTATTGTTTTGGTTTCCTGCCTTTTTGGTGATTTATGTCCCTTCCAAACACTTGGCAGACGCAAACACTTCTCGGCGTCAAAAAAGCGAAACCCATTATTGCTGTGCTTGTTGAAGCAGGCAAAGCAGAATTTGATGCTATCGAATTTGTTTACGATCATCTGGACGAGATGATTGACGAGGGTGACCTGACGACGATTGACGAAATTCTCAGATCAACGCCCGTTGCTCAAGTCCCACTTTCTGTATCACTCTCAATCCTAACAATAACGGGTGGAGAAAGAGTGAAACACCAACTGACGTGGCGACACGATTTCTATAACCGGGTTGAGCAGCATTTACGCGAGTTGGGCTATCAAGATGATTCAATTGAAAAGAATTTGTATGGTCTGAAATGAGTAACGTACTTTTTGAACGTGTTGCAGATCGACTTGATGAGGGGCATTCTGTTGGCATATTCGTTGGTGTTACGAATTTTGGCAACACCCACACGGGTATTGTCTATCGTTGGCGAGATACCAGTTACCTTTACCATCACGCATTTCACAATCTGACACTTAACGAGGAATTTGTTGGAGGCGATATTGAGGGGTATCAATCTGCGAAAATTGTTCTACTTGACATACCGATAGAACGACAAAAAGCCCTTGCTGGTTTTTTGCGAAAGTTGGGCCTCAAGAGAAAGGTCTACCCGTACACTCTCAAGCATTATCCTGATACAAAGATTCATAGTGAAACGGCTTCTGTACTCCCTCCAGAGGTTAGAGGGTTGAGTTGTGTGACCTTTGTTCTGGCTGTTTTTGTCTCCTCACTTCAATTCCGACTCATCGACGAAGGGACATGGCCAGAAGCGACAGAAGAAGATATCGCCACTCAGAAAAATTTAGTCGGTCTTCTCAGGAATCATTCCAATGCGTCAACTGAGCATATTGATTACGTTGAAAGCGAAATTGGTTGCAAGAGAATTCGCCCCGAACAAGTGGGCGGTGCGGGGTGTTATTCCGTTTGGCCGGTAGGCTACGCTGAGTGCGTAACAGCCAGCAATGACCTGATGCAGAAACTTCTACCAAAAGGAATTTGACATTCGCTTAAAGGTAAGATCATTATCTTGGTTTCGATTTGTTGTATCGTCCTCGACATTTAGCTTCTTTCCTGCCTCGCTATCTACGACCCACTACCAACTACCCACTCCTACAGATAAAATACCCCTATCGACCTCTTCTGAATCGAGATACCTATGCCGATGACCTTGACCGAAAAGATTTTGGCCCGTGCTGCGGGGAAAGACCACGTTGACCCCAACGATAACATCTGGGTGAATGTCGATGTGTTGATGACCCATGACGTTTGCGGGCCGGGGACTATCGGTATTTTTAAGAAGAACTTTGGCGGGCAAAACGCGAAAGTTTGGGATCGCGAAAAAATCGTCATCATCCCCGATCACTACATCTTCACCAAAGATGCGATGGCGAATCGTAACGTCGATGTGCTACGCGAATTCGTCAAGGAGCAAAACCTTCCTCACTATTACGATGTCGGAACCGACCGCTATAAAGGGGTTTGCCACATTGCATTACCCGAAGAAGGGCATACCCGTCCGGGTGAGATTCTTCTGGGAACCGATAGTCACACCTGTACCGCAGGGGCGTTCGGCGAATTTGCAACGGGTATCGGCAACACCGACGCCGGATTCGTCATGGGTACGGGTAAAACGTGGCTCAAAGTTCCGCCGACTATGCGATTCATCTTTCACGGCGAACTTCCGCCGTACCTCATGGCAAAAGACCTAATTCTTGCAGTGATTGGCGATATCGGCGTAGACGGGGCAACCTATCGAGCCATGGAATTCGACGGCGATGGCGTGTATGCTCTAAATATCGAAGAGCGTATGACGTTGTGCAATATGGTCATCGAAGCGGGTGGCAAGAACGGGGTGATTGCACCCGATCAGGTCACTCTCGAGTATGTGAACCAACGCAACAACGGCCAGAAACCCTACACGGTCTTCAAACCCGATGCCGGCGCCAAATACATTTTCGAGAAAGTCTACGACGTGACCAAACTCGAACCGGTGATCGCAAAACCCCACTCTCCGGATAATCGGGCCTTTGTCTCGGAGATCAAAGGGATCAAACTCGACCGAGCTTATATCGGTTCTTGCACGGGTGGAAAGCTCACAGACTTCCGCGCCGCTGCGGGTATCCTCAAGGGTAAAGAAGTGCGTATCGATACCTTCGTCGTACCTGCCACAACCGAAGTTGCAAAGGGTCTCGAAACGGAAATGATCGACGGCAAAACCCTGAAGGAAATTTTCCTTGCAGCCGGTGCCAAGATCGGTGACGCAAGCTGTGCCGCGTGCCTCGGCGGACCTTCCGACACGTTTGGACGTTTGAACAACGCCATAAAGTGCATCAGCACGACAAACCGCAATTTCCCCGGTCGTATGGGCCACAAAGACGCCCAGGTCTTCCTCGCCAGTCCTCTGACCGTTGCAGCAAGTGCCGTAACGGGTGAAATCACCGACCCCCGCGACCAATTAGCCTAACGGATGTATATTGATTGATAAGCCCAACACATGGAAGGATGAGGTGGATTTTGAAACTGTGGCCTTCGTTAGCGACCCGTTGGAAAATCACGGCAATCTTGGTTTGGGTCATTGGCCTTCTTGTCGTAAGTATCTTGGTGGCCAAACCCACGAAGGTTGGAAAGCTCTATCCGACGTTTGTGCATGCTGGTGATAGCTTCCGTACAGGGCAACCTCTATATCGCGAGATTCTGCCCAATCACGACCAATTTCGTTATACTCCAGTAGCTGCTACCACCTTGAGTGTTTGGGGGTATTTGCCACCCGTTGTCGGCGGAATTTTGTGGCGAGTCGGACAGGGGGTATTTTTGTGCTTGGTCCTTTGGTGGTGGTCGAAACAGGCCGAACCGCGACTGAATTGGGCAGGAGTATTGATCCTTTCGTTACCGATTGTGATGGGTAATTTACACAATGGTCAGATGAACGTCACGATTGTGGCGTGTTGTCTCGGGGCGATGATTTGCTTTCAACGGAACTCCCTTTTTCTTTCGGCAGTCATGGTGACTGTTGCGACAAGCCTGAAAATCTACCCCGTAGCTCTCGCAGGTTTGTTCTGCCTGATCGAGCCGATCCGGTACTCGTGGCGTTTGTTGTTGAGCATTGCTTTTGCCTTGATGGTTCCGTTTCTATTTCAATCGAATGACTACGTTACCGAACAGTTTCGGGAGTGGTACGAACGAATCAACGACGACGACCGGTCAACGCATCCTTTGGGAAGCAGTACCATCTACCACAGCTTCCAAACGCTGTTAAGAGTCTGGGGATTCCCGATTCCACTTTCGGTCTATCGTGCGATAGAGATGATAGTTGGGCTGTTGTTTGCGGTGTGGGTGGTTGTGGTTCGTGTGCAGGGATACCCGCGTAATGTCCAGATTCATTTTGCTTTTTTTCTCGGCATGATTTGGATGACTCTTTTCGGACCGGCGACAGAAAATGCAACCTACGCCCTTCTTGCTCCAGTCGTTGCACATGCCGTACTTACGGCTTGGTGGCGTGGAATCGTAGATCGGATTTGGATGGGGATCGTCTTGGGGTTAATTCTGGCGGTGCCAATTGCGTTGTGGTTTCCCCCGCATATTTCGGGGCCGGTTCGCTCGCTCTCTCCGCAAGCACACGCAACCCTTTTGCTTTTAGTTTGGTACGGCCTTCGCTATCTTAAGCCGTGGAAACCTTCGACCGAATTGCCGAACATTCAGCAGGATATTTAATCATGTCAACCTTCAACCCAAACCTTCCCCTCTCGCAAGCCTCGACGATTCCTTCGACGTGGTACACCTCACCCGAAATTGCAGAACGAGAACGCCACACCGTGTTCGGCAAGACATGGCAAATGGTCGGTCGTGCCGAGCAACTTGAAAAGAACGGCAGCTATATTACCGCAGAGATTGCCGGTGAGCCGATCCTTGTTTTGCGTGGAAGTGATGGCGTTCTACGGGGTTTCTTCAACGTCTGTCGGCATCGGGCTACAACATTGATGACGGGTGAATGTGGCGTGGTCGATAAGCTCCGTTGTCGTTATCACGGCTGGACTTACGACCTATCGGGGAAGCTGCGTGGCGTCCCAGAATGGGATGGCGTCGAGAATTTCACCCGCGAAGAGAACGGCTTGAACCCCGTCCACGTTGGAGTGTGGAACCGGTTTGTCTGGGTGCATCTGAACGAACCACAACAAAACCTCGAAGAGTTTCTCTCGCCCATGCCAGAATGGGGTACGCAAAACGATTTGAGTCAACTGGTTTGGTTTGCTCAAAAGAGTTACGATCTCAAGTGCAACTGGAAGCTCTATTGCGATAATTACCTTGACGGGGGGTATCACGTTCACACCATTCATCCCGGCCTTGCCAGCGTAATCGATTATTCTAAATATAAAACGAGCATTTACGATTATACTTCCGTGCAAAGTAGCCCCCTCGGTGGTGACGATCCCGAATCGACGGTTACCAAAACTCGCACGGGTAACGCCTCTTATTGGTTTGTCTATCCGAACTTCATGCTAAACCACTCGCAAGGGGTGATGGATACCAATTTGGTGTTACCGATTGATAACGAGCATTGCCGAGTGATTTTCAATTTCTATTTCGAGCAAGGGGCAACCCCTGAGTTCTGCGAGAATAGCATTGCGGTGGCCGAGCAAGTGCAAGCCGAAGATATCCAGATTTGCGAAGACGTGCAAAAAGGCATCCGAAGCCGTTCGTACACATCGGGTCGATTCAGTGCCAAACGAGAAATTGCAGGCTATCACTTCCACCGGTTATTGGCAGCCAATTTGGGATAAGCCGAAGTCGTTGCTTTGCCAGACTCTCTACCCAGAATCGACGATTCCCATAAACCTAGAGGGTGGCCTTACTCCGGCATCTGGCGAGAGCATCGTGCGACGATTACTGATATCCTTTTTGCTGCCCACAGCATTCTGCCTTGTTCCCGTCGTGGGTGCGGCCCTTGTGGCTATTTCGATCCCATCTGAAGCGATGGGCGATTATCTCAAACGGGTGCAAAGCTCCCCTATCGATTGGCTTATCCTCTCGCTTGGTTCAGTTTTGTTTATCACCCAGTCTTTGTTGGCATGGCGTGCGATGAGGCCCAGTGCGGACGGGTTCGACGAACGTCCTGACCGTTGGTTGAATCACCTTGCGAGTGCTGCTGAGTGGTTCCCGTTACTTGGTCTTATTGGTACAGTGGCTGCGATTTTGCAAACCTTCTCTTCGATTGGAGCACCGGGAGCCGACCCCAATAGCACCGTCCCACGCGAGATTATTCGACGCTATGCTCCTGCTATCACCGCAACGGGGAGCGGGCTATTCATGGCCTTGATTAACATTTTGCCGACATGGATTGTGATGCTCGGGCGTGATTTGATTCGTTCCCTTGCGGGTGGCCCTCCGAGGTCGGGGGGGGTTCGATGATCGAACGTCCCAAACGCTCTGTCACCCGTTTCTTTGTCCCGTTGATCGACGTGCTGATTCTGTTGTTTTGCATCTTTCTTTTGATGCCATTCACCCAAGCACCAGATAACGATTTCAAGGATAATGGCGATACCGACAAAGAAAAGAAAAAGGATTACGAAGAACTCCCCAAAGACGTGCAGAGCTTACAGCGAGAGCTTGAAAAAGCCCGACGCGAACTAAGCCAACTGAAACTGGACAAGGGGAACCTTTCGGATCGATTGAGCGTAAAAGTTTTAGAAATTGACCCGAAGAACGGTAATCTCTATTACCTCCAAGATCGAACCAAAGTGGTTGTCGATAACCAGCTGTCTGCCGATACAATCATCCGCAGCCACACGAACCAAGCGAAGCTCGCCAGCAAAGAGCCGTTCTTCCTGCTGCTCTTCCCACGCGAAGCAACGGGCTTCCCCGAACAATCGCAGGTCGATGCTTACTCGAAATGGTTTAAGGACGTGCAATACCAGTTCGATAAACCATTTCGATAGTGGACAGTTGATAGTGAAGAGTGAAGAGTGAAAGACATGGGGAACGGTGGCGTCCTGCCTTTCCCCTCGCCCTTTGAGGGAGAGGGGCAGGGGTGAGGGGTACAGACTATGGGACTTGCCAGAAAAGATACGGTTACCGAAGGGCTGGTTTTTGGGGGTGTATCATCGTTGGGTTTGCCCCATAGATCGCCTAGCCCGCTCTTTGAGCAAGGGCTAGGCTACACGGGTGCGCCCTCACGGGCTTTTGTCTCGAAGACTCGACCGTGCGAAAACAAAAACTTGCCTTATTTTCCGAGCGATAGCGACGGTCAAGCCCGATAGGGCGCACCCGAATAGCCTAGCCCTTGCTCGAAGAGCGGGCTAGGCGATCTAAAGGGACTTGAGGTGTCTTTACGAACAAACAACGGGCCAGCTACGGGGACTTGAGGTGTCTTTAACTGTCAACTATCAACTATCAACTATCAACTAAAATATATGAATCTTCTCCTAATTGCCGACGAACTCTTTGAACGCATGGGGCGTTCTGTTCTTGTGATCCTTGCTGCATTTGGCGGGTTTCTGGTCGGGCATGTCCTTGTCGGGATTATCATTGCGGTTGCAGGTCAGTTAATGCACAAGAAAGCCCCAGTGTTTCTGACGAAGGTTTTGCGGATAGCGGGCGGGTTGGCGTGTGCCCTTCTCATTTGGGCGTTGTTTCATGGGGCGGGCGGATTTGGTTTGGGTGGCGGGTCGGATGGCGACGGTGAAGGGAAGGGTGACGGTAAGGGCGATTCGACCGTTCCCATTTCGATTCCGAATGTGACCCCTAAGAAAGACGAGAAGAAGGAAGAGCCGAAAGACCCCAAGAAATCCGACACGACGACGATTACTTGGGTCAAAATCGTGGTACTTGGTGGCAGTCGTCCCGAAGCCTCGGAGAAACGTTTCTATATCATTCAGGATGAGTCAGCGGTGACGCTTGAGAAAGCCAAAGAAAGGTTGGCCGAGCTTAAACGCCAAAGTCCAAGTCTCCGTAGCTATACGATTCCACCGGGCGGAGTGGGACACGCTGGCAAAGGGACTAGCGTGTACGAAGATATCGAAAAGGTTGCCGAAGACTTGGGCCTCAAGTTTATCGATTACAAGGTTGTTCAACCCAATTAAGGGAGTATTTACGGGATGAGTTCAATGACTCCCTCACCACGTCGAGCCGTTGCGATTGACCCCAATGCCCTGCGAGTGGTTCTGTTTGGAATGCCCGGTTCGGGTAAGACCTCCCTCTTGGGAGCGCTTGCACAGGCTGCCCATTTGCAAGCCCGTACCCTTCGCGGGAATCTGGCTGATCCATCTGGTGGGCTTGGCGAAATACGCCGTTGGGTGTATGAAGCCCGTCCGAGTGAGACCCTCGAAGAGGTCGTGCATTATCCCGTTTCGCTGACCCCTTTCAATTCTTCGGAAAGCCCATTCGATGCTACGCTACTGGATTGCGATGGACGAGTTGCGAATGACCTTTTACTTCAAAAGAAACCCCTTGAAAAAACATCGGGTCGTCCCTCACTATCGGGGGCGATACTCGATGCCGATGCCCTGATTCTTGTCGTCGATGCCGGAGCTTCTGTCGATCAACTCGAAGATGACTTCCGCGAGTTCCTGAACTTTCTCGATTACTTCGTGAACCATCGGGCGAAAGGTCACAGTGTCGGCGGACTGCCCGTTTACCTTGTGCTGAATAAGTGCGACGTGCTGGCACATAATAGACAGATGACACGCGGGCAATGGGAAGACGAAATAGCCTCGCGTAAAGCCGACGTGGGTCGGAAGTTCCGCGAGTATCTGGCGACCCGTGTGGGTCGCGGTGAGTTCTCGGAGTTTGGCTCGGTCGATGTGCGTGTGGTTGCAACAACGGCTTTTCGTCCGGTGTTGGCCGATTCTAACCCGAACGGTCGTGAACCTTTTGGCGTAGCTGAGTTATTCCAAGATTGTTTAGATCGTGCCCGTGAATATCGGGGGCGACAGCACCGGGCATCGAAACGCCTTTTCTGGACGGCTGCGGGTGCGAGTGGCCTTTTGGGGTCGATGCTGATTGCAGGGGCGATTCTGGTTCTGAAACCTCCTTCGCAAGAAATAGCCTCGCCGAGTGGAGCGATTACGCAACTCGAAAAGGTTCGAGCTGCCGAAGGAACGACGCCCGCTACGCGATTGGGTAGCGGACTCGACCGTAGGTTGAAGGAGTGGGTAGCGATTCGGGATCGCTCGGATTTTGATACCCTCACCCCAGATCAGAAGCAGCTTGTGCAAATGCGGATTGAAGAAGGCGAAGCCTACACCAAGTTCCGCGACGAAGTGAACGGCACAACTCCGCCAAGTAAAACAGGCTCGCTCGATAATCTCAAAAAGGTCGAAGAACGTTTGACCAAAGCGGTTATTCCTGCTGCCTATCGCACCGAGTGGCAAAGCACCGAGGCTGCCATTCAACGCGAACGAATGCTGATGAAGGAAATCCCCGCTCTGAAAGATGGGGTGTCCCGTTTGCGTACCCATTTCAACGATTTGCAAAAACGCGTCAACGACCTTTTGTATACGTCGGAAGTCTCTGCCGATTGGGATAGTAAATCCCTTGTGGTGTTGGACGATGCCGATAAGAAGCTCCCGTTTACGCGATCCGATCCGGTCTTTGGGGCCGCGTATAATTTCTTTGAGGTCGATCAGGGGGAGAGCGAATTTACTCGCAGTCGCACTCGTTTGAAAGCCGTTCGTGAGATCGTCTCTGCCGTCGGGCTTTTAGGTAATGCCAGCGCTCCGCTCGATGTGGTCACCCCTTCCAAAGATAGGGTCGTTGAACAAGCACGTTTGCGAATGGCATCGCTCAAGAAGGATTTTCCCGATTACAAAGCGTGGATGAAAACCGGTGTTGTGAACGAGTTACCCGATGCCCTGCAAAAACCGATCAAAGCCCGCTTGCAAAGGTCGCGTGAGAATTTTAATCGTGATGGTCAACAGCTAATCAGTTCGGTGCTTGCGGTGCTAAACCCCGGCGGGAGTGTGAACCCTTCCGATTGGCCGAGAATTGGAGAATACCTTCTGAAGGATGACCTCAAGGAGTGGCGTGAACTTGGCGAAGTGCTTTACCTGATCGAATATCCGAACATTACGCCCCCAGTCGAAGCGGCTGCCGAGTTTTTCAAACGGGCTTCATTCACGCTGGATTTTAAGAACGTCGAAGTGAAGATACCCGACCGCCTCACCGATGCCGTTGTCAAACCCGATGGCTCTTTCACGATAGTTCATCGTCGTGATGGTGTTGATACGACAATCAACCTCGTCCAAAGTGGCAACGGTGAACGCAACGGTCAAACGGTCTCGTACAAGTTCAAAGATGCCAAAGCCGATAAAATCACCTTCAAACCCGGCGACACTTTCTATTGCCAACTCAAACTGAAAAAGGACAACCGCCCCCTCGTCCTCACATGGGTCGATGCCCGCACAAGCACCCTCGCCCTCGATGCCTTCACTCGCCTCCCCTACTTCCACGAACCCACCCAAAAAGCCACCGAAGGCACGCTGGCAGAAGGCGTCAGCGTGAGTTTGCTAGAGGGCACATTCCCGCAACTCCCAAGCATGATACCCGACTTGCGGAAGTGAGGGGGGCGTGAGGTGTGGCGTGGTTCGTGAATCGTAAAAGACAGGCGAACCCGCGACTAAAGTCGCGGGGTTTTGTCCAGAAGATGCCTATAGAAGCTGTGGGTGTACATCGTTTGGTTGGCGACATCCTTGATTTATTCTCACCAGTTGAACCAGACGACAAATCGCACACCCTCTGGCCCGTAACGGAGTTCCAGAACCCGAGCGAGGTCGAAAGCTAACCCCAACTGTGGCTCAATCTCTTGCTCAACGAATTTGTATTTTTTTATCTCCGACCAAACCGCGTAAGTGTATCCTCCATGTTCACCGGGCCCGTATTTTGTCTCGTACTCAGCGATATTCTCTAACTCACGGCGAACCTGCGCTGATGGGTTTGGTGGCACCCCACGCCCCGCAGCAATCGCCTCGTCCTCGCACTCACCGCACACATAACGCTTAGATAAGCCAAACACCCGCTCAGTATCAGCATCCCAGACTTCAATGATTGATAGAAGCCGGACAACACCAAACCAAGTATGTTCACCTTCGCTTTTTGGAGTGCGATCAACTTCGATCCAACCTTCAATCCAAAACGGCATCGGAACACCCTCCTTTCGATTCTAAACAAGTAACCCTGCGTCGCATATTCTGGGTGTTGTGGTATCCCTTCAAGAATCAGAACGCAAGGGCTTCTAATGTTTTTTCTTGGCTTTTGGAGCCTTAGCTTTGGTAGGCGCTGCTACCACAGGTCTCATCGATAACGTCCACTCGCACGGTATTCCAGCAAAGTGAGATCGTAGCCTATCTTCAACGTGTTCCGCTTCCCAAACTGCGGCGCACTCTAACCCCTCGCAATCTTCGACCGTTCCAAGAGTTTCGTTGGCTCCATCGAAGGTGAGGCGTATGTCTTCTGGTTGTAGTGGGTCTTGATTGTATCGGAGGACTGGTTTTTGCAACGTGACAGACACTTCGGCGGGGCCAACCTTTTTCCAACGACCGGTTGAGTGAGCCGACACCGTAACCCAAAGCCTGAAGAGGACGGGTTGAGCGATGATGTCTGCCGTTGGTAGTTCATCGTTTGTGCGACAATCGAAAAAAGCATATTCTGGAAAGTCGAGCATCTGAGCGTAGCTGTGAATACCATCGCCGAGTGGAACGGCGACCACAGCACCTCGAGACCATTGTTGACGTTTACCACCCATACACCCATTTCCCTCCCTTGATATGGTTTGTGATTACGCAGCGATTACCTCAAGGATACCCTATATCCAATCGCTGACTCAGCACGTTCGACTAACAGTTCTCCCGAAAGCCACTCGTTTCTGCTTCGGTTTGCTTGTCTGAAGAATACTCTGATTTTTTCGATTAGCGTTCACCCGTTTCTAACACCCACAAAGTCTCAGCCTCAAGGCTGTTCGCTGTCTTGGATACTATATCGGTTTATCCTGTATCACTGTCTCTAACAACGACTGCGCCTTGTGATTGTTATACGCCATCGCCAAACCGTATGCCTGTTCGGTTGGTATTGCACCTGACGACAATAGAAGTTCGACCAATTCGGTGGAGGGGAGTGATTCGGCTTGGTGGGCAGCATCGCTTTCGATGTCGATGGCGTGAACCAAAGGAGTCCACCCTTGACCAACGTCCCAATTTACGTCTGCTCCTGCCTCAATCAACCGACGGACGATCTCGATTTGCTGATGTTCAATGGCTTGGAAGAGAGGTGGCCAGTGCAAGCCATCAAGTGCGTTCACATCTGCACCGGAAGTAATGAGGGCGACAACGGTATGCAGATCACCTTGCCGAATCGCGTCCATCATCTTTTCTACGTCCGACATCGATTCTATCCTCCGTTCATCTAAGATTAGGACAAACAACCTTGAGACGCATACTCTTACGATTACAAAATCCCTTCAAAACAAAATCGCAGTACTTCCAATTTTCGTGTCACCTCGAACCTAACGCGAAGGGCCTTTGTGCTATCCCTCGTAGCGCTCCATCGTCTGTGGGTCGTAGAGTTTGCACCCGAACTCGGTTGCGATATCGATGAACTCGTTAAGCACTTCGCCGGGCAAGCTGTACGAGAAGATCAAGAAGTATTGTGAACCGACCCCGACTTGGAATGAGCCGTCGTCGCGTTCCCAGTTGTACTTGTCCAACCTTTCCCAACCAACGGCGAACACTTCGGCGATACGAGCCAAGATGCGTTCGATCAGGAGTTCGTCCAAACCTTCGACACGCTCTTCATTCAGCAATCGCTCGAAGGTAACCTGCGGTTCGGTCTGTGTCGTTGGTGTCTGTTTCCAGAACGCTAGATCGTAGCTCATATACCTTTCCTTAAATATCAACGGAGAGGTGAAAGCGGACGCCTGCTTTAACCAAACCGACCAACACCTCTTCAAATTGTTGGAGATCGGTCGCAACATCTTCGATGTTCCAACCTCGATCAGTTGTAAGTTCGCTAACTCGCTCAAGCAATGTACGAATAGTGCGAAGCCCATCAGCAGCGGAGAACCACTCGACAGGCGGAAACCCACCTTCTGGAGGATCGATACCCTCAGCTTCGCAAAACCAAGCAGCTTCGTCTGGGTTTTGGCTGAAAAATTCTTCGAGTGGGGTAACACCAGCCTCCCGACATATTTTCTGTATGGAACGATCCCGAACGTGGGCAAGAGGCTTACCATTCACATCACAATCGATCCCGTGTACATCAGGCTCGGCAACAATAAAATACGCTATGCCCATTCGCTGACTTCCCTTTACTTCGTTACACGTTTCAACACAATCAGCACGCCTTCTTTGGAGTCGATTTTCTTTGGCTTTTCGCCGTCGGTTTGTTCGGCTTTTGAGTCCCAGATTACGCCTGATACGGTTGTGGGGCTTCCGCTTCTTCGGATACGCAGTTCGTCGCCGTTGAGCGAGTAGACTCCGCGAATGATTATCCGCTTATCTCGGAGGTAGGTCATCAATTCAAATTCGTCTGGGTTAGAGAAATACTCGGTTGCGGTCTTTAATTCTGCCTTGTATTCTTTGCCGTCGATTTTTTCTATCCAGTTGCGGTCGTCTCTCGGGTTGCCAATCGTGATCTTTAATCCCTTGAGTTCTAGGACGGGTTTGCCATCGTGTTCGGCGGACTCGACAACCCACGTATCGACCATCTGAACTCCTGCAACCCGACCGAGTAAGAACGCCCCATTCCTGTTAAATCCTTCGTCCTTGTCGATACGTGATTCGATCCCTTTTTGGAATAGACCCGTCATGTACTTGCGGTCGTCGGTGTAAAATTGCTTCTCTTTCCCGACCTTCTTGCCTTCATAGAACGAGAACGAATAGAGGCCCCAAGTCTCCTTTGTTTCGATGGTCTTGATCGCTCGCAATTCCTTTTCCACTTTGTCGAAGTCGAATGTCCCTGCTTTGAAACGCGCTTCGCTCGGCCCACCCGCACCGTATCCAACAGTGCCAGAGCCATCGTCGTAGATGTGCATAAAGTCTGGCAGGCGCATGATGAAGATCTCCTTCTTTGGTGGCTTCGGTTCTTGCGCCGATACTTCAGAAGCAACCAGTGCGACCAAGACCAAACTCCACACAACGAACGATCTCATAGCAACTCCCCCGATGTGGTTGATAGCGATCATCATACCATTGCGTACCTTGAGATGAAAGCCGATAGAGGGGTTGTTGCATGTGGGTTACAAAATACTCGGTTTCAATCCTACTCGTCTGGTGTTTCGATGATTGCTCGTAGTCGTTCGGCTAATATCGGGGGGTAGTGCGTTTCCCAGCTTTGGTCGATCAATCCAACCTCAAGCATGTCGCGTAGGTGAACTCGGTCTTTGTCACGATAGGCCGTTAGTTTTATGCCGACCAAAGCCCGTAACTCCAACACGCGGAACTCACTGCCTTGTTCTGACTGGTCTACGTTCGGGTTTGGTAATGCCTCACCTTGACGAACGTATTCCCCTGCGAAGACAAAGCGAACCCCGTCACGGGCACGCCCTTCCGCCCCGTCTAAAAACATATCCAAACTTGTCGAATGACGATACACAAACCCAACGCCTTCCAGAACCAACTTAATCCTATCGAGGTCAGCACGTCGAACAAGCAAATCGACATCGGCAGTATTGCGTACAGCACCCGGATCGACTCGCGATACCCACAAAGCAACGGCATGTCCGCCCGCCACCGCGTAGGGTATAACAGCAGCTTCAAGGGCAGAGGTTGAACGAAGAAGTCGCTCTCGAACCAGTTCCACTGAACGCACCGCCCGATCCAGTGAAAAGGGAAGTAACATAGAGGGTATTGTATTTGTATTTTAGTGCCCAAACCTGATACGGGTGTTGCGTCCATCATTTTGGAAAGGGTTGCTCTTGGTGAGATTATCGGTTAAGATACACTATCCAGATACCTTCGATGGTGTTTGCGAGTCGAACTCGAAAATCCTACCCGAGATGAATCATGTTTCTCAGTCAAAAACGTCTTTCGCGTCGAACGATGCTCCGAGCAGCAGGGGTAACGCTTGCTTTGCCCCTTTTGGAAAGCATGTCCCCGCGACTGTTTGCGGCACCCGTTGCGAAACCGCGTCGCTTTGTCGGGATGATGACCAATCAAGGGATTCTGCCTGAGTTCTTCTTTCCCAAGAAAGAGGGGGCCGAATACGATAGCACCCCCTATCTCGATATCCTGAAAGATCATCGCAAAGAGATGACCGTTTTTTCGGGCGTATCGCTTCCGGGTGTCGATGGTGGGCACGCCTCCGAGATGAGCTTCCTGACAGGAGCACCGGGGGCAAGTCGTGGGACGTTCAAGAATACCCTTTCGCTCGACCAATACATGGCAGAGAAGATCGGCGGGGCAACCCGTTTCCCTTCGCTTGCGTTGATGATCGGTAGCGAAAACTTGAGCCTCTCCTGGACCCGTAGCGGGTCGATGATTCCTCCGGTTACAAGCCCTGTCAAACTCTATCAGCAGTTATTTATCGAAGATACCCCTGCCGAAAAAGCAGCATCTCTCAAGCGATTGCAACAGGATCGCAGTTTGTTAGACGGGTTGTTGGATCAATACAAGAAACTGCAAGCCAGTTCCTCGGCTGCCGATAAAGAACGCCTCGAACAATTTGCATCGGGTGTGCGTGACCTTGAAAAGCGATTGGCCGATGCCGAAAGTTGGATCGACAAGCCCAAAGCAAAGGTCACCGCAACCAAACCAGAAGCGATCTCGAACCAAAACGACCTACGCAATAACTCGAAAGTCATGTTCGACCTTGTGCGGTTGGCCCTCGAAACGGATAGCACGCGGATCGTGACCATTTGCTTCAACACCACAAGCCTTACGCCAACAATCCCCGGCGTGAAATCGCAATGTCACGGCCTCACCCATCACGGTCAACGGCCGGAGATTGTCGAAGAGCTACGCCGTATCGAAGAAGCTCAGTTTCAAGGGTTGAACGACTTCTTCACCAGCCTCAAAACATCGAAGGAAGAAGGCGTAACTTTGTTGGATCGTACGGCATGCCTTTACGGGACAAACATGGGAAGTGCCAATGCTCACTCAACGGATAACCTTCCCGTATTGCTTGCGGGTGGCGGATTCAAACACGGGCAACATCTCGCGTTTGATCGCAAGAATAACTATCCCCTGTCGAATATCTACGTTTCGTTATTGCAACGATTAGGAATCAATGCCAACAGCTTTGCAAGCGGGAATAGCACGTTCCGAGGGTTGGAACAAACGGCGGGTTAGTCGTCGCGTGTGAACTCTTTGAAGCGTGTGCGGTCTTCGGGTTCGTCGCGGTATTCGTAGCGAAGGTCTTTGACGGCATCGACAAAATCGGGGGCGACGTTTTCCAAACGCATTCCGCGATAGGTCATCTCCGAGGCGTGGACTCCTTTTTTATCCTTCATCTTCAGAAGAACAATCAGCGTGAAAATGGCGATCATCACAAGAAACACAACGGGTATCACGACGAAAAACCCGTTTGGCCCAATCATGGCAGCAGTGATAATCGCTCCCAATACCAAGAACACAGCAGGGATAAAGATAATCGCAACAAGTATCAGCATCCGTGTGTATTTATCGGTGAAAAATTTCTCATGCTCGTTGCAGAGTGGAATGCCCGTTGTGAGATGCCGTGTGACGTCAACCTGACCCGTCACCACCGACCAGCGTTTCTCTGCAACAATGGCGAATTGCGTTTCACGTAACTTGGCTTTATTCGCCCCACAGACCACGCAGCAACTTGGTAGGGGGCGTTTTCCTTTGAGTTCCCCCACCGTCAAGAATATCGAAGCCATGAATTCTCCTCAAACTTTTGGAATATGTTATTACCCAGACCGGAAGGGGTCTCATGTCTTTAGAAGCGATTCCGATATAAAGACTGCACAGCATCGGGAGGGGCAAATGACGGCGAAACGATTAGACGGGGCCGAGCTTTCCAAGACGATTCGGGCCGAGATAGCAACGGGTGTGCAAGAATGGGTTGCGTCGGGGAATATCGCGCCCGGTTTGGCTGCGGTGTTAGTCGGGAATAACCCTGCCAGCGAAGCGTACATCCGCAACAAACGCAAAGCCTGCGAGTCGGTCGGTATCCAAAGTTGGTTGCATCGACTTCCAGCCGATGCCTCACAGAAAGACTTGTTGACGGTTGTGCAGCAGTTAAATCAAACGCCGGAAGTTTCGGGTATCCTTGTGCAGCTTCCTTTGCCCAAAGAGATCGACGAAGAAAGCGTACTTCGTGCAGTGACCCCCCTTAAAGACGTTGATGCGTTTCACCCTGAAAATATCGGTCTGCTTGCGGTCGGGCATCCTCGATATTTGCCGTGTACCCCCTACGGCGTGCAACAAATGCTTGTCCGGTCGGGTATCCCTACTGCGGGCGCAAATATCGTGATTTTGGGACGTTCCAATATCGTTGGGAAACCGTTAAGCCTGATCCTGATGCAGAAACCTTCGACGGGTTTTCCGCAAGCGGGCGATGCAACTGTTACCGTTGTGCATCGCGGGACAAAGAACCTTGCCGAGGTTTGTCGAAGTGCCGATATTTTGATTGCAGCGATTGGCGTACCGAAATTCGTCAAACCTGAAATGGTAAAGCAAGGGGCCGTTGTGATCGATGTGGGGATAAACTCAGTCGAAGGGAAGATTATTGGTGACGTGGACCCGTCGGTTGGGGAGGTTGCAGAATGGCTTTCTCCGGTTCCGGGTGGAGTTGGGCCGATGACTATTACCATGCTTTTATATAACACCTTTCGGGCTGCTCAATTGCTTCGGAGTGTGACCGTATGAATTTCAATATGTCCGCCGCGACACGGGTGGGGCTATCTATCTGTGCGGCCCTCGGTGTGTCAGTGGCGTTATATTTAGGACGCTCGATCTTTATTCCGCTCGTTTTTTCGATCTTGCTTGCAGTGATGCTCTATCCCGCAGCCCATTGGGTGCATCGGAAAATTAAGCTCCCATGGTTCTTTTCCTGTTTATCGGTGATTCTCCTTTTGGTCATTATTTTCTCGATTGTGTTTGCAGGGTTTGCCCTTGCGGTCCCTTCGTTATTGCAAGAAATACCGAACCCGCAAGACCCAACTGCACTCAAAGACGTTTACAAAAAAGTCCGAGAGACCGTGAAAGGTTACATACCAAGTTCGAGCGAACGGGTATTGCCCCCCAATGCGGATGATTCGCGTGCCTATGTGTACATCGAAAAACTCCTCACAGGGGGATACATTACCGATCAACTTCTCAATCTTTCTAAGCAAGGTATCACAATCTTGATGGAAAGTATCGTTGTGTTGTTCGTAATGTTGTTCCTGTTGCTCGAAGGGGATATGCTCGCTGCCCGTATCAAGGATTTATTTGGGAAGACGAAACTTGCTCAAACCCATGTCGGAGCAGCTCTGACGGAAATGGGGCAGGCGATTCGTTCCTACTTATTTTGGCGAACAATTGTCAACGTCGGGCTAGGGTTATTCCTCGGCTTGGTTTACTATGCCCTCGGTTTACGCCAACCGTGGACATGGGCGCTTCTGACGATGGTCCTTTGCTATGTCCCCTACATCGGAACGATTATCGCAGGCGTGCCACCCGTACTTGATGCGATTATCTATACGAATATCTGGATCGCACTTGTGATTCTGGTTTTCTATATCGTGGTTGTCACGGTCGAAGGGTATATTATCGTCCCCGTTGTGATGGGTCGTAGCATGGACCTGAACGCAACAACGGTAATGCTCGCCTGCCTTTTCTGGGATTTCGTTTGGGGGACACCGGGCCTTTTCCTTGCGATGCCAATTATGGCGGGTATCCGTGCGGTGTGTATGCACGTCGACGGGATGCAGGCTTGGGCCATCTTGATGAGTACCGAACGCACGGCCGCCGAATCCGAGAAAGCCGCGACGAACGAAGAACTCTCGAAACTACTCGCACCCGAAACGCCCCCAACCCCACCAGAACCAAACGATCCTGCCCAACACTAACACAGGAGACCGGACAGAATGACCCCACGCGAACGCCT
>VYLT01000126.1_pt1 | contig 18389 bp, 14 predicted proteins | sample 5114261 | NCBI WGS metagenome assembly VYLT01 (sample SAMN12291815, study PRJNA351875) | freshwater metagenome | isolation source: freshwater lake | place: USA: Michigan, Little Long Lake | collected 2011-07-12 | reverse complement strand
AGCCGTTTTTCCTTTTGGCGTTTCTCGAAAAGATTCTCCACCGAGTTAGGGGTATCGTGAAGCACTAACCCCGCCTTGACCAACGACCGAGCAAAATTTTCGACCTCGTTCAACTCCAATCGCTGGGGGACGAACTCACGTTCCCAAGCCACCCGTATCTCTTCAAGGGTATTCTCCCCGTTGAGCTTCTGAAAGACGTAATACTCACGATCATCAAGCCGAAAATACTTCAGCGTGACCGGGTCTTTCACGACTTGGATAATCTTCCCCTGCGACCGATCCGGCACGATAATCAGGTCATAACGCCGTCGCAACTTGACCTGTTTCCGTCGTTCCGCAGCAGGAATGTAGCTCGTACTCATAAGGGCATTTTAGTCAGAAGTAGTGGATAGTGGATAGTGGGTAGAGAATGCAAAGTCAGCAATTCGCGTGACCCTAAAAATAAGAATGAAGACTGTCTGCGATGAAGTAATTATTTATTTGATCGTTGCAAAAAAATAACTCCAACGATGGGTTACGTGGAGTAGCGATTCTGGCCAAATTCCAACGGATCAGGCAAATTATTCGCGTTTTTTCGAGATAAACCTTGCGTTTTCATTTCTGAATGGATAGCGTAATCCCCACAAGATGCGACACAATGTTGCATATTTTCAAGTTCGGCTGTGAAGGCAGTCAATCCACCTTGGGGGTTCAGATGAGTCATACTGGGGCGAGCGCTACCCTAGCTGGGTTCGTACTCTGCTTAACGCTCGGGTGCAGTCCGTCGAATCCACCCGCAGCCAATGGGGGAGCTGATCCCACCCCGAAGGCGGACTCGACCGCCAAGAAGACCAAGTTGGAGGAGGCGTCCAAGGAGAAGGTCGTTTGGAAGCCGGAGAATTCAGATTTGCTTTTCACCTCAAACCGCGATGGAAATTCTGAAATTTACCTCCTTCGTGCCGGTCAGAAGGATTGGGTCAATCTGACCAACAACAAGGCTTTTGACGGCTCGCCTGTTTGGTCGCCTGACGGCAAGTGGATCGCATTCAATAGTGATCGTGGCGGAAAGGACGACATCTGGAAGATGAAAGCCGACGGCACGGAGGCTGTTCAACTCACCAAAAATGCCGAAGAATTTAACAGATTTCCTTCGTGGTCTCCCGATGGGAAGACCATCCTTTACAATTCCATGAGGAAAGAGAAAAGTGACAAGAATAACGAATTTTACATCTACGCGATGAACTCCGATGGTTCAAATCAACGGCAGTTGGTAAAGCAGTCGGTGAAGAATTCCTACGGTGCCGCATGGTCGTCGGATTGCAAACAGATTGCCTACACCCGCAATGACGGAACGGACGCGAGTAGGAACATCTACGTCGCCGACAGTGATGGGACGAACGAACGGCGCATAACCAACGATGAGGGAAACAACATCTCGAACGCTGAGCCCTCCTTTTCACCAGACGGCAAGTCCATTGCATTTGTTGTTACCTCAAGCGGTGGAAAGTCGTCGGCACTCACTCTTATTGGAATTGATGGAAAAAATCGGAGAACATTGATCCGCGATGGCCAAAATTTTCTTCCTCAGTGGTCTATCGACGGGAGCTGGTTAGTTTTCACGGCAATTGTACCTAGTGAAGACAAAAAGGTGAGAATCAATTTTGACATCTTAGCAGTGGCAGTTGGAGGTGATGCCAAGCCCATCTTGCTGGTGGGCGGCCCCAAGAACGAAGAATCTGGGAGTTGGCGTCCAAAATAGCAGTGGTCGTGTTTGGCGTTCAGAGACGCACCGTGCAGTTAGATGACAATCTGGGTCGTTGGGCCGAAGGAATGCGAAAATTAACTCCAGGAGAAACATCATGGTTCAATCGTCTCGACCTTACCTACACTGTCTTGCCGTCATAGCGATTTTCACTTCAGCTAATCTCGGGATGGTGGGTTGCAGCAAGAATGGCGAGTTGGCCCCTGCTTCAAGTGCACCGTCGTCGATGAGCCAGCCAACCGGTGAGCCGTCCAAGCCTTCACAACCTGCTCCATCGGATGACAAGAAGCCCGATGCCGCCAAACTGCTCGTTGGCAAGTGGGTACTCACAAAGACCACTTACGGTACCCCAGAAGTTCCCGTTGGATCGACTTACGAGTTCACTCGCGACGGGACGATGACGCTGGATATACCCAAACTGATTAAGCTCGACGGCACCTTCAAGGTGGATAAGGACAAGATCACTTACCGGCTTGAGGGAGAAAACTTCGACAGCATCGTTACCATCGGCAGACTGACTGAAGAGATTCTCGAACTCAAATTTGAAGACAAAAATACGGAAACGCTCAAGCGGAAGAATTGATCTCTGGCCTAGTCCCAGCCTCACCAACGCAGCGAGTGAGGCACAACAATCAGGTCATAACGCCGTCGCAACTTGACCTGTTTCCGACGCTCCGCAGCAGGAATGTAACTGGTACTCATAAGGGCATTTTAGTCAGAAGTAGTGGATAGTGGATAGTGGATAGTGAGTAGTGGGTAGAGAATGCAAAAGGGGCGTTCGATACATGAGGTCCAAGCGATGTGTCACATTGACTATTACGATGTGGCAGGTGAAAAATCGGACGTACCATTCGTAAGAGTATTTGTAGATTCGGTGAAGAGCTATCAATTTGTGGAATTACGGCGTCGGTGTACCCTATGATTAACTGTCTGAACAGTGTTGGTTGTCTATTTAGTCAGGGTTGTTCTATGAAGACGTTGGCACCAATGTTAGTATGGGTTGTTATGTTGTCCCCTACCGTACCGGCTCAAGCGACGGACACAGTGAAAACCCCGCAAGATATCGAGAAATTGGCAAAGGAATTGGTTCTAAAACTCGGCAGCTCCAAATTTCGGGAACGGGAAGCGGCAGAGCAAGAACTTGCAAAACTTGGCATCGGCGCTTTCAAAGCGATCAAGGAAGGTCTCGAAAGTCCCGATCCCGAGATTGTAGCCCGTTGCACATCGCTGCTCCCAACAATTCGCATGCTCGATCTCAAACGCCGTCTTGAGGAGTTAGCTGGCGATAAGGAAGGTCGCATCGTAAATACCCTTCCGCTAGGCGACACCTACGAGAAAATCTGCGGGAAAGACGAAAACGCCCGCAAGTTCTATGTCGAACTGTGCAAGAATAATCTCCAATTACTCGATGATTTTGCCAATAACCCCAAAATGACCGGTGAAGCCTTTAACGAGCTCACCAAGGGCGTTTTAACTTCGGAGATGGAAGGTGTCGCGCTGCTGTTGATTGCTGCCGACGAGAAAATCGGCCCGTCCATCGATGAAGCGAATCGCAAGCAGCCCAAAGGCGGCGACCGTAACTACGGACGCTTAATCAGCATCTTATGGACTCCAAAATACGAGGCGTTGTTGATGGATGCCAACAACGGACGCTATTTCCAAAAGCTGCTGTTCGCTTGGGCCAGACGAGTCCCTGAACCTCTCACAACGACATCCTTTCTCTTCTACATCAAGGACAAGCTCGAGAAAAAGGTCCTGAACCTGAATAGTGGTTCGGACACTCTCGAATTTCTCATGGATCTCGCAGTCTCGAGTTCACTCGGGAGGATTGAATATCACAGGGGAGAAGCGATGTCTTTATTAGTGGGGGCGGGCATCTCCAACGATGAGAAGATTGCGTTTTTTGAGGAAAAACTCCTCAAGGACGAGACGGTGTTTGTGTCAGGCGCCACCTTTGACGTGAAGGGGGCACCGAAGATCAAGGTTGAAACCCGCGTTTGTGATTATGCTTTGGCGATCTGTGTGAAACTTAGCGGGCAATCCTTTCAGGATTACGGCTTCGACGTTCTTGGTCCGTACGGAGCCCAACACATGAGCTGGCTATATTCTGGGTTCACGGAGGAAGAAACCCGCAAAGCCGCCTTCAAGAAATACGCGGAATGGCGAAAAACCAACCCGATCAAGAAGGACCAGCCGAAGTAGCCTCTTCACCATCAATATCCCGAAGGTTCAACGTTATCGGCCCGAAGGCTTCGAGAAGTTGAAGCGCGGTTCAGGCAAGTAAGCTCTGTCAATTTGTCCCGACCATGACTATCATTGCGTTTGAGACAACCCCTCGGTGAACAGGAATAGCTAAATGCTGAACGGTAAACTTCTTTTGCTCGATGGCGCAACCGGCACGGAATTGAACCGCCGAGGGGTGGATACCGGCTTACCGATGTGGTCGGCAAACGCCCTTACTACGGATGCTGGGTTGAATGTGCTGCGAGGTATTCATCTGGACTACTTGCGTGCGGGTGCGGACATCATTACCGCCAACACGTTTCGTACCCATCACCGCGTACTGGTAGGTAAAGGTCACCACGCACGCGAATTGACTCGGCGCGCGGTGGTGACCGCCCAGGAGGCTGTCTCTGAATTTGGTTTACCTGCGCAAGTGGCCGGCTCAGTGTCTACGCTGGAAGATTGTTATCGCCCCGACTTGGTTCCGACCGATGCTGAATGCCTTGCCGAGCACTCCGAACGCATCCTGCATCTAGTGGAAGCGGGCGTTGACCTGCTGTTGGTCGAGACGATGAATTCCATTCGCGAAGCTCTTTTGGTGGCCAAATTGGCGACCAGCACAGGTCTGCCCACCTTGGTGAGCTTTGTGTGCGACCGCGAAGGCCGAATCCTGTCTGGCGAATCGGTAGTGGTGGCCGCTGAGTTGTTGTTACCGCTAGGGGTGAATGCTCTCGGCGTGAACTGCGGTCCTGCTGACACCTTAGCGAAACCACTGGCCGAGTTGCGGGCGATCTGCGGGCCTGATTTTCCGCTCATTGCCTATGGGAACATTGGCTACGCTGACGAGGCGCAAGGCTGGATCAACACGGACGCCGAAAGCCCAGAGAGTTACTTGCAATATGCTCGAACTTGGCCGGTTCAAATGGTGGGAGGCTGTTGTGGCACCACGCCGGAGCATATTCGCAGGCTCCGAGCGAAAAGAGACGATAGAACTTGAAACAAAACATTCTTTGTACGACTCGTGTCGATCGCCTATTAGTCAGGGTTGTTCTGTGAAGACGTTGATTCCGATTTTCGTGCGGTTTGTGGCGTTGTTGTCCGCCACACCAGTTCGGTCTCCCGACATAGAGAAAACAGTAGATTAAGTAGGACGAGTCTAAGTAGACGCATCACCATCAATATCCCGTAGGTTCAACGTCATCGGCCCGAATGGTTTCGAGAACTTGAAGTCCGGTTCAAGCAAATGAGCTATACTACACCGAAGCAGATGGCGGAGGCCGGCGGGTTCGTTCCTCTCACAATGCGGTTCGTGAGTTAATGTAAACGGCATCTTCAAGAAGGCTATCAGCAAACCCACAATGAGATTCAAACGATGATTACACGATTTTGGATGTTTATATTTCTGAGCCTGTTAGCTTTATGCCTACCATCAACATCACACGCGCAGGTTGACTACGGCAAGGACACCCCGTGGAATCAGAAGGCGAGATCGGGGCCAGACTCGAAAGTGCCCGGCTGGTTTTACAACCTCGGCATCACCGGATTGCGGGCTCAACTGGTTGCTGATGAACCGAAGGCTCTGCTGATTAAGTACGTCTTCCCCAAGTCGCCGGCGGATGGTCTTGTCAAGGAGGGTGATCTCGTTGTCGGCGCAGGTGGCCGAATGTTCCAAGAGAAACACCGCAACGGGTACGGCGAGAAGGTGTTCGGTGCAGACGGGCCGATCTCGGAACTCGCCCAAGTGCTCGAAGAGTGTCAGGGTGCGGATCGCAAGGGGAAACTCCCGCTCATGCTTCGGCGTGGCAAGGAGGTCGTCGAAGTCGAACTCGAAGTCGGGCAAAAGTACGGAACCTACGCTCCGACCTTCCCCAACAAATGCAAAAAATCGGATCTGATTCTCGCCGAGTTACTCGAATATATCGTAGACCATCAGCAGAAAGACGGCTCTTTCGGCGATCCAGTCCACAACACCTTCGCACCTCTGGCATTGCTGGCCAGTGGCGAAGCGAAGTACATGCCTGCCATCGAGCGCAACGTGAAGTTTCATTGTGGCGTGACCAAAGCGAAGGACTTGTCGCTTATCAACTGGAGCTACATGAGCGCAGCTATCGTGCTGAGCGAATACTATCTAGCAACGGGCGAAAAATGGGTGATCCCCGAATTGCAGAAGGTTCACGATCTGATTGCGAAGAGCCAGTACCTTGATATGTCACAGATCAATCCTAAGTCGAAGAAATCTCACCCCGATGATTATCCAAAGGGGCCGAAAGACTCGCACGGTGGATGGGGGCACAATCCCGGATTCGAGGGATATGGCCCCATTGCAATGCTCACCGGGCAAGGGGCGTTGGCCTACTCGTTGATGCACCGATGCGGTATCAAGATTGATCGTAAGAATCACGATGCCGCTTACGAGTTCCTCAAGCGAGGGACGGGTAAAAACGGTTACGTCTGGTATGGCGACAAGAAGGGGGGTGGCCCCGAGAACTGGGCCGACATGGGTCGAACAGGTGCTGCCGGTATCGCTAACTTCCTCAGCCCGTATGAAGGGGGCGCTTACAAAGAACAATCGCTGTTACACGCTCAGGCTATTGGGAAACACCCGCAGAGTTTTCCAGACACTCACGGCTCACCCATGATGGGCATGGCCTACGCAGTGCTTGCCGCGAGCGTCGATGCGGACAGCTTTCGCAAGCTAATGGACGCAAACCGTTGGTGGTTCACGATGGCCCACTGCACGGATGGTAGTTTTTACTATCAGCCAAACCGAGACAACTCTTACTATGGCTCCGATGCCCGGACGCTTGCCTCGTCCGTGACGGCATTCATCCTCACGGTCTCGAAACGCGGTCTTGTGATGACTGGTAAGGAAGCCAAAGAGCCACCCAAACCAGCAGACAAACCTGCACCCGCAAGCAAGCCACTCAAGGTATACATCCTCGCAGGGCAGTCGAACATGCAAGGCCACGCGAACATTTCCACGTTCGATTCAATGGTCGACGACCCGAAGACTGCCCCGTTGCTCAAACAGATGCGAGATAAAGACGGCAAACCGAAAGTGTGCGATAAGGTGTGGATCACCTCCGTTGGCTGTCTCGGCGATGCCTACTCCGACTTGAGGGAGCAGAAGGGCAAGCTGACCGCTGGGTTCGGTGCGGGAGGCAAGAACAACATCGGGCCGGAGTTCACCTTCGGACTGACGTTGGAAGAAAAGCTGAACGAGCCGATCCTGATCATCAAGACCTCATGGGGTGGAAGGAGCCTGCACACCGATTTCCGCCCACCAAGTGCGGGGCCGTATGTGTGGAGTGAGTTCGAACTGAAACAGTACAAGGATCGCAGTGACGATCTCAAGAAGGAAAAAGCCGAGAAAGAAAAGAATACTGGCATGATCTATCGTGAGATGATCGCGCACACCAAGAAGGTGCTCAAGGATATCAAACGGGTGTTTCCCGACTACGACGAGAAACAGGGGTACGAACTCGCTGGATTCGTCTGGTTTCAAGGGTTCAACGACTACGTCTCTGGCTGGACCTACGACAAGCAGGACAAGCCGGGCGGATACGATCTCTATGCCGAGTTGCTCGGTCACTTTATTCGTGACGTGCGGAAAGACCTGTCGGCTCCGAAGATGCCGTTCGTCATCGGCGTCATGGGCATCGACGGCATGAGGGGTAACAAGAACGCTCCCATGATGCACTTCCGCGACGCTCAACGGAAAGTATCCAAGCTCGACGAGTTCAAGGGTAATGTGTTCGTGGTGGAGACGGCTCCGTTCTGGGATGACGACCTTGAGGCACTCGCGGAGCGTAAAGAACGACTGTACGACAAACTCGAAGATGGGTTTAACAAAGCGAAGCCCAAGCCCAAAGAACCAGAAAAGGAGGCGGCCCGCAAAAAGGCGCTCGACAAGGAGTTCAAGCCGGAGGAGTTAAAACGACTGAACGTGGGCGTGTCCAATGGTGGCTACCACTACCTCGGAGCGGCCAAGATCATGGCACCGATTGGCAAAGCGTTTGCTGAGGCACTTGTAAAAGCTCCAGTGGAAAAATAGCCTCTTGAGCTGGGTAGTGAGTGAATACGATGAGGGTTCACCCAACCAGCACAACTGAGTTTAGCATATTTCGTCGAGTGAGCTGGTTGTTGTAAGAGTTTGAACGGCGACAAAGATGTCGGGTTGAAAAAAAGAATTCACCAGAATTGGACGAATTGCTACCAGCGCTCCGCAGCAGGAATGTAACTGGTAGTCATAAGGGCATTTTATACGCAGAGATAGTGGATAGTGAGTGGTGGGCAGTGGATAGAGAAGCCAAAAGAGGGCGGAGTCTTTTTTTGGCAGGAAGCACTTGCGTTTGGATGGACGAGGGGTTATTGTGACGTTTAGAATCTGCGGCAGAGTGGCTGCATAATTAAAAGTAGTGGCGAGAAAGATGTCGCTGGACCGACTAAACAGATTACTTCTAGAGCTTGGTGACGCAAACGATGGAACCGATCACGCTTCGCAGTACGGCCTGTATGAACTGCCCTTTGCCGGCACTCTTCAGGAAGCTCTCGGTCGTTATTTTTCTCAGATGTGGACATCAAATGTCCCCCCTCAACCAGCCGAACGATGGCATATTCGATCGACCCCTATTCAAGATTCTGATGATGTGCTAAGGCTTGTGGCTCGTTATTGGTTCTACGAGTTGAGATTCTCTCCACGGGTTGAGCCAGCAGAATCTGAAAATGTCATCTCAGAGTTTATGAGGCACTTGCGATTTGTTGTAGGCGATGCCTTAGTGTTTGAGGTACACGTTACGCCCCCCATGTGGTATGAATGTATGTGGCAAGACTTTGCCTTCGATGGAGGCAACAAAAAGTGGCTACTCCATTTTGGGTTCTCGGACTAAGCTTGTTGGTGTCGGGCTGGTCGGTGAGTTTGGTCATTCTGCTCTGGAGGCTTCGTGGTGGGTGAGCCAGTCCGATTGGAATTAACTGCGGATGAGGCGCTCGTCCTGTTTGAGTTCCTCACTCGGTATGGGGAATCGAGTTCGCTCAACATTGTGGATCAAGCAGAGCAGCGTGCGTTGTGGAATTTGCAATGTCTATTCGAGAAGCAACTGGTTGAGCCGTTCCGCCCCGATTACGTTGAACTGGTAGAAGCTGCCCGAAACCGTTTGCGAGACACGACTGAGTAAAGACACGCCGAACACCTGTAAAGCTGTAAGATGAAGAGAATTTGCAGACTCTCCTCACTTTTTAGGCAAAATCCTTGCACTCTCGTTTTCGGATGGATACAGTAATCTACAGAATAAGCAGTGCAGTGCTGCACAATCATCAGTTCGGCGGCAGAAATTTCTATTTACTCAGGAGTAGTACGATTATGTTGCTTCGACGGTGGCAGGTTTGCGGCGTGCTTTTGCTAGTCGGTCTTCTCGGCGTGGCACTCGCTCAGAGTACGGATATTCCGAAGGGGGGCGATACGAAAGAAGTGGCGTTCACCGGCAAGGCGATTCATGTTCTTCTAAAAAATCAGATGCAACTTCAAGGTAGGAAATCGACCTACCTGTTTATGGAACAACCGCAGATCAAGGTTTTCGGCAATACTTCGTTTGTCGTCGGGCGTAGCATTGAACATTCGACCCAAGTTTGGGTGCCGCTTTCGGAGGTGGCTGCGATTGAGGAGTTCGCCGACGTTAAAGAGATGGGAAAGACTTACTCCCTACCAAAACCGGCGGAGAAGTAATCCGCAAGTACACTCGATTTACGCATAGAGCTTGGCTTCGCGAAGCCAAGCTCTACTTTCAAACTCCAATTCTCTACAAAGAGCAGTACAGTCTGGAGGGCGCATGTTGGGATTCTTTATTCCGACTTCCTGCATATCATTGACGGAGTAGTTGGTCTGGCCTGCGTTCTGCGCCAACAGCACACCGTAGCAAGCCCAACACCCAACTCGCCCCGCGATTTCGCTCCGGGGGTTCGTAACCCACCACACCCCTCCGGCTCTTAAGTTTTATCGTTGGCTCACTATGAAAGCATGCGACATCTTCGGTATCATCCTCCGCACTCTTGCCGTTATCATTTTGCTCTACGGCTTATGGTGTTTGATGTTCGCCATTACGACGGCATGGGTGCTGCGAGAGAATTCACCCAGCGAGATGACAACTTATTTAACATCGGGTATTCCATTGCCGATAATCGGCCTCCTTCTTCTTCGTTACGCTCGTCAGATTGTCCGTTTCGCCTATCCCAGAGATCAAGATGACTCAAACCCAACCACCCAACCCTAGACCGGACGTAGTCGCCCCGTCGGTCACAGAAACAAGCGACCAAGCGACGCTTCCAGTCACATTGTCGAGCACCGACGACACCTCAGAGGACTCTCCTCGTTTTCCTCGTTGTGGTGATCCGCCCGGTTCTTGTTACTACCAATGGTCAGACGGAAGTTGTCATTGCGAACTCGGAGGCGGTCGCATCGGGTAGGAACGCAGACCGGGCCACACCCGATACCAAATCCAACACCTGAACCCGCTGCGCTTCGATCCCCCTTTTCATCCCCTGTCTCGAATTTCTTCTCGTAGCAAAGGAATTTTGACCCCCTCACTGTAACCTTTGCGCAGTACCCGATTTTGTAACGTATATTCTGGCGTGCGAAGTCCCCCCCTTGGATGCCCCCTTTTGTCGAACATCGTTGGAGTACCCCATGAAGCCTGAGACAAATCGACCTACTGCCTTGATTGTCAACCACGCGATGAATCCTTCGGGACGATTGCAAATGGCGTGGCGTGAAGGAGATCGGATTTCGGTCGAAGAATTTTTATCGCATCATGGGTCATTGGAATTGACGACGCAAGGGCTTTTCGATCTGGTGTTGACCGAAATTCAACTCAAGTCCGAATACGGGTTAAACGTCAATCGCACCCATTACATCAACCGGTTTTCCAAACTCAAAAAGCAGCTCGAAGATTATTTTCTCGCTCGTCCGACAAACCCCCAAGCAAAGGCCGTTACGGTTTCTATTGTCGATAGCAAAACCCCTCACATCCCCGGCTACGAGCTTCTGCAAGAAATCGGGCGTGGCGGAATGGGTGTTGTTTACAAGGCAACGCAAACCAGTCTGAATCGACCGGTTGCATTGAAGGTGATTCTTTCCGGTAGCTTTGCTTCCAAAGAAGATCACGAGCGCTTCCGACGCGAAGTTGAAGCGATTGCGACCCTCAAGAATCCGGCTATCGTTCAAGTCTATCAGGTCGGTGAAACGAATGGCTTTCCGTTTTGTGCGTTAGAGTATATCGACGGTGGAAACCTTGCTGAGTTGATTCGCAAGGGAAAACTGCCGCCGAAACATGCTGCAACACTCGCAAAGAAAATTGCTCTCGGTGCCCATCATGCTCACGAAAACGGAATTGTCCATCGTGACCTCAAACCCGCAAACGTGTTGTTGCAAGTCGAAGATAACGAACTGCAACCGAAGATTACGGATTTTGGAATTGCCAAGCGAATGTTGGATGATTCTAATTTGACGGGTACAGGAATGGCTGCGGGAACCCCTCAGTACATGGCGCCAGAGCAAGCTCTTGCAAATAAAGAAATCCCCGTTGGTCCTGCTGCGGATGTTTATGCAATCGGTGTGATTCTCTACGAGATGCTTACGAAAGAAGTTCCTTTCGATGCTCAGAGTCCGATGGAGGTGATGAAACGAGTGGTCAGTGAAGCCCCTCGACCGTTGACGAAAATTTCTCGCAATGTGCCACGCGATCTCGAAACGATTTGCTTGAAGTGTTTGGAGAAAGAAGCCCATAACCGTTATCCAAGTGCCCTTGCCCTTGCCTCGGACCTCGAACGATACTTACAAGGGGTTCCCGTCAAAGCTCGGCGTATTCACTCGGCAGAAGCGGCGTGGCGTTGGTGTCGGCGTAATTCGCTGGTGGCTGGTTTAGTGATGGGTCTTTTCTTAGTGCTGACGTTGGGAACTCTGTTTGCGAGTTACTGGGCTATTCAAGCGAACGCCAATGCGAAAAAGGCCGATCAAGCGTTGATCGATCAGAAGGAAGCGAACGCCGAAGCGAACACACAAACCGCAATAGCCAACGCAGCAACGCTCCTTGCAAACCAACAGAAGCAGGCTGCCGAAGACGCAAAAAAACAGGCCGACCGAGACAAGAACCTTGCCAACAGCGAGGCCGAAAAAGCCCGTAACGCCGAAGCCGATGCCAAACAAAAACAACTGGCCCTCAACGAAGCAAAGGCCAAACTCGAAGCGGAAATCTATCAAGTCCGGATGAACGTTGCCCACACCGAATTGGCATCGGGTCAAGTGACTATCGCTCAGAAACTCCTTGAAATGTACACCGATCCGCAACCCGATGATCCTCGGAGTTTTGAATGGCATTACCTGAATAGTCAATTGCGTAATCGAAAGATCGAATTGTACCCGACGTTCGATCCGCAAGGGGTCATTCCCACTTCCCAAAGTGTCATTTCTTATAACCAAACGGGGGTTTGGCTTGCTCATTCGGATTTCTGGGGTTTTGAACCGCTCTATCAAATCCGCAATGGGAATATCCACGCCGTTGCAATTTCACCCAACCAGAAACTCCTTGCAATATCATCCTATTCACCCGGCGACCTTGCAGGCAAAATCGAACTGTTCTCGCTGGCAGAAAAACGAATTCTCAAAATGCTCAAGTTGGAGAATCTGCACCCTCAACAATTAGCAACCGGATTGGCCTTCGGGTCCGATGAAGTGTTGTTTGCTTCGATTGGTTCACCGCAGCCAATGAACTCACCACAAGGGCGGATTTTGGGCTTCAACACCGAGACCGGAAAGGTCGTTGCCGATCTCGGTTCACGCGGAAATCTATGCGAACTCAAACAGACTGCGACCCGTCCCGAAAACGAATTGAAGGCAATTCCGACGCAATCTCCTGAATGCTCGGCGCGACCTTCTCAGCAAGCAGCTTCTGCGGGAAGTGTTTTTGAGCCGTTACGCATTTTGGTGAACATGGGCGAAAAAAGTCGCTTTACCCCAGGCTTTGTCTCTTCGGTGAATGCCGTTGCGGTTGTGGGCGGAAAATGGGTTGTTGGTGGCGACCAATTCGGCATGTTGCTTGGCTTCGATATTCAAACCGGAGAAATGAGCCACAACTTTGGCAATTCGATTATGACACGACTCGAAGTCGTGAGCTTGGCAGGGTCTTCACAACGGCCGTTGCTTGCTGTTGGCTGTCCCGAAGGTCGATACTTTGTTTGGAACCTGAGTTATTCAGAGATGCAATACTCAAGCACCACCGAGCATACCGACATCGTTAAATCACTTGCGTTTTCGCCTTCAGGAGAGTTTCTGGCAACAGGGTCTGCCAGTGGGGTCATTCATATCGTTGAGACCTACCGTTACAAGACAATCCACAAGCAACCCGCACATAAATCCGGAATCAATGGTCTGGCCTACTCCGGAAATAACAAATGGTTATTCTCGATTGACAAAAATGCTCAATTCGGTGTTTGGGACCCGATGGATAATCCTTTCGGTGGAGTGGTCGGTTTTGCTGCGGAGAATTCGATTGTGTTTTCGCCTCGGAAAGGTCATTGCTTCGTTTCAAGTCAAAATCGAATCGCATCGATCTACGAAAATAACAAACACGAACTCAGCAAAGATATTCCCTACCGCGACGAAGACCAAATCACCAATCTGTTTACAGCAAATCGAGTCACAGGTGCAATCGCACGCTCCACCAAGAACGGGACTATCGATATCTGGGAATACGACTCTAAGAAGCACGAATACCGCAAACCGTATCGCCTTGTTCGGGCAAACGGAATCCCTTGTAGTCTTGAATTTATCCCCTCAAAGAATTGGCTGGCGATTGGCTATCTGAATGGAGCCGTACAGTTTGTTGAACTCGGCGAAGGTCTCGAAAACCGCAAAATGAAAGTCATCGAAAATTTAGGCAGGGCCGTCCACAAAATGGCATTCTCACCCGATGGTGAAACGGGTGCATTTCTCGTCGGAGATAAGCTCGAACTGTATACGATTCACAGGCAACATCTGAAAACACTTCCGCTCGATAAGTTTGCTCCCTTTGAAATTCGCTTTAGCCCCGATGGAAAATCCCTCGGCGTCTGTGGAATCGACCTCCATAAATTTCAGGGGCGATTTCAAGAGTTCGATCTCGCTACCGGAAAACCATCGCTTTCTATCGAGATGCACAAAAACAAAACCGGTTGCTTTGCTTACTCACCCGATGGGGCTCGTATCGTGACAGGCGGTGACGATTGTTGCGTTCGTTTATGGGATCGTAAATCGGGTCGCTTGATGCTCACACTGACAGGGCATCCCCGTCACGTCGATGCGGTCGAGTTTGTTGAAGATGGTCAGATGATTTATTCCGTTGGCGGTGGCGAGATACGCCGTTGGGATGCGGGTGTGAGTTACATCAAAGAACGACATCTTCAAGCCTTGCGATCCGTGCGACTCTCTGATGTCAAGACAACCATTTTGGAAGATGGGCAAGTCGTTCTCGAAGCCAAACTCACCAACGCCAGTAAGAAACCGATCCTACTTCGAGAATCGGATACGAGCTTTATGAGTATGATGGTCACCTACGATGCCAATCCCGTTGGAGGCCCCGTGCGATTTCTTCCGATGTTCTGGGGAGATCAACACCTGCAACGAAGCGAGCCTCTTCGACCGAATGAATCTATCCCTTTGAAGATTACTCTTGAGGTGGTTAGAATCCGGCCTAAAGGACCACTCCGAGCCGAAGTATTATTCCGATGGACCGACCAATCCGAAGTTCCCGGACGAGAAACCAAATTTGAAGTCAATCCGCCACGCCCACCTGATGCCATCGATCCGAAGTGAGCTAATCGACAAGGTGAAAGTCGAACTTGTTATCGATGCCTGCTTTGATCTGGCAGGTCAGGTTTGATTTTTCGGGGTTGCGGTAACGGGTTGCGGGGCCGGGATAGGGGTCTTCTGGGGTGGCATCGGGGAAAACTCCTGCACGCGGGGCCACCGCCACCCGATAGAATCCCGGTGTCGGCGATGTTCCATCTTCTTTGAGCAAAGAAAATTTCCCGTCGGTTTGAATCGTTGCAGTCAAAAGTCCCCCGCGACTTCCACGTTCTGTGTCTGGCGTAAAAGTAATAATCCCACCGGGAAGCGGGTATCCTTGATAGGTTACTTGTCCATTCACGTTGGTTGGGGTGGTTTCGGTTTTCTTACAACCGACCACCAACAGCAACGCAACGAGAAGATAGGTAATCTGGCGAAGAGGGACCATCGATTTTGCACCGTTTGGATAAAACGAATAGGCTGGGATAAATCCAGAAGTTTGGCTCACCCGTAACTATCGGAAAAAACCATGTGTCGAACTAATTTAATCTGGCTTTGGCATTGACCCGTTGGAGGTATTGGGTTATTTGGGCAGTGAAGTAAGACGATCTGGCGAAGTTTTGGGTGTGATGGACCACGCCCCCCAGATCGACCCGAGAATCGGGAAGAGCAGGTTTTTTCCCAAAACCAGCACGAGGGGAAGTAATAGAAGCGATCCGAAAGGGTTATCTGTTACGGAGATAGGTAAAGCCAAGTGCGGGCGTGGGATTCAGATTGTCAAGGAGAATGACACGGTGAAACGGACTAGCACGGCCCTTTCCGGCATCGCGGTTTTAAGCATCGCAATGATTGCTATGGCTCAATCGACGCCACCCGCAGGGGGCGATAAAGCTGCACCCGCAGCCCCAAAACCCCAGCGAATTGTGATTGTGAACATTGCCCAAGTACTCAAAGAGTACAATAAGGCCAATGCACAAGGGGCAGAAATTACCAAGCTGCGCGAAGGTTACGTCAGCAAGGTCACTGCCTATCGCACCCAATTGAAGGACATTAACGACCAATACCAAAAGGCTGCCGCTCCCGATGCGAAGACCAAGTTGGAAAACCAAGCCAAAGCGATCCAACGCCAAATCGAAGACGTGGATATCGAAGCCCAAAAAGTTTTGGGTAATCGTTCCAACGAAGTGATCGTCAGCGTCTATAAGGAAATCAAAGGGGTCATCGAAGCCATTGCTAAAGCCAATGACCTCGATATGGTCCTTTGCTATCCTGCCGCAACGGATACAAAAATGGAAGATTCTCCGGCAGTTGCCCAACTTATGTTGCAAACTCCGGCGTTGATCCCGTTCTATCACAAGGGCGTCGATGTGACCCCCTATGTGGTGAAAACGCTCAACCAACGCTATCCCGCTCCGGTCACTCCGGGTGGAATGGGTCTGCCCGACCCGAAAGCAACTGGTCCGATCTCCGGAACCCCCGGAATGAAAAATCCATAAAAAATGGGAACGGGTTGCACGGAAGACGACCCGAAAAAGTTAATTTGGGCTAAATTCGTAAACCGGATAAGGTCGATAAACTGGGGAAGGAGGAAGACATTTCCTCCTTCCTTCTTATAATTATAACGCATGCTGTTGACCCAAGTTTCTTCCGCTAAACGGGTTGAGGGGAAATCTACCCCTCCCAAACCTGTGATCCGTTACCAGAGAACCCTTGCGCACCAAGCAAGAATCTCGGGTCGTGGAATTATTACAGGCCAGCTTGTGAATCTCCGTTTGCTCCCTGCGCCCGCAAATCAGGGGCTAATTTTTCAAAGAGTCGATATCCCCGAAGCCCTGCCGATTCCGGCACGGGCTTCTTCTGTTACAGGCACCGCACGCCGAACAACCCTCGGTTCTGGACCAAACCAAGTCACCCTTGTCGAACACGTTTTGTCTGCTTTGGCAGGTTTACGCATCGATAACTGTATTATTGAGCTTGACGGACCTGAGCCTCCGGGGTTAGATGGTTCATCTGAAGGATTTGTAGAGATTATTGAAGCTACGGGTTCTACTTCGTTAGACTCGCCAGTGAAGAAGTTTTCCGCAGCCGAGCCGGTAACCGTTTCCAGTAACGGGTCGGTCCTCACCTTCCATCCACGCGAAGGGGACGAACTCTGGATCAGTTACATTCTCGATTACGGGCCTTTTTCGCCGATTCACCCACAGTCGCACTCGTTAGGAATCACGCCCGATGCTTACCGTCAAGAGTTGGCGAGATGTCGTACATTTGTCCTTGAAAACGAAGCTCAAGAGCTTCAAAAGCAAGGGATTGGCCGACATTTAACCCCCTCGGAATTGTTGGTTTTTGGACCTAAAGGCTTAATTGATAACCGTCTACGCTTTCCGGATGAGCCTGCTCGTCATAAGATATTAGACTTAGTGGGGGACCTTGCCCTTTGTGGTTTCGATTTGGCAGGCCACGTTGTGGCTTACCGGTCGGGCCACCCCCTGAACGTCGAATTGGCTCGAGCACTGACTACGCTTGCCTCAGCGCAGTAAACCCCTTCAAGAGATGTGTTCTCTTTGAGGTGTGAAAGGCAATGAACCGCGACGGAGTAAACCTAAAACATGAAACGATTAAAAATAGCCGTCGTTGGTGTGGGGCATCTTGGCAAAGAGCATGCCCGAATTTTATCGCATCTTCCCGATGTGGAGCTCGTGGGCGTAGTTGATTCCAACTACGACCAAGCCGCTCTCATCGCAGAACGGTGTAAATCCACCCCGTATGACTCGCACGAACCTTTGATCGGCAACGTCGATGCCGTTTCCATCGTAACCCCGACGGTCCATCATCACGATGTAGCCCGAAGTTTTCTTGAAGCCGGTGTGCCGGTCCTTGTCGAGAAACCCATCACGGTTACGCTGGCCCAAGCCGACGACCTCATCAAGATTGCAAACAAGAAAAACGTCCCTTTGCAAGTCGGCCACATCGAGCGATTTAATCCTGCTTTTGAAGCCCTTCTCGGCCGCCCGATTGTGCCGAAGCTCATTGAAAGCGAACGACACGGCCCCTTTACCGGACGTTCGACCGATATTGGCGTAACTTTAGATTTAATGATCCACGACCTCGATTTGATTCTTTCGCTTGTTCGAAGTGAAGTGCGAGAAATCGAAGCTCTTGGCTCGTCAGTATTCGGTGGACACGAAGATATCGCTCATGCCCGTTTGATTTTCGAGAACGGTTGTGTCGCCAACGTCACTGCAAGTCGTGTCAGCCCGCGACCGAAGCGAAAGCTACGTTTGTGGGCATCGGAAGGTTATGCCGGTATCGACTTCGTCACCAAGCGACTCACACTGGTTCAACCGTCTGACGAATTGCGGAAGTATGGTCTCTCTGCTCTGCAACTCGATCCCGCACGACGCGAAAAACTCAAAACGGAAGTCTTTGGCAAGCACATGCAATCGATTGACCTCGATTGCAACCGTTCTTCCAACGGCGACCAATTAACGAACGAACTGAAACACTTTATCAACTGCGTGCGAACCGGCAAACGGCCTCGCGTAACGGGTGAAGACGGACGGGCAGCCCTCGCCCTTGCCGACCGCATCATCCAAGCACTGCAACGCCACA
>VYLT01000125.1_pt1 | contig 18487 bp, 16 predicted proteins | sample 5114261 | NCBI WGS metagenome assembly VYLT01 (sample SAMN12291815, study PRJNA351875) | freshwater metagenome | isolation source: freshwater lake | place: USA: Michigan, Little Long Lake | collected 2011-07-12 | reverse complement strand
TCGTGGCCTTTACGGTTTCAGTAGCCTTCGGGGAGAACCCAAAAAGGCCACGAGCCGGGAGCGTTAGCGACCGGAGCAACACTCCAATTCTCTACAGAAATTGAGTATAGGCGGTACTACGGGGTCGAGATTTCAATTTTCAATTTCCCTCAAACCAAAGGTCCTTCGGTTTTCCCCTTTGCGTTTCTTCTTCGTTCTCGCATAATGCCACTATTCGCCCGTACAGTTCTTCTCTCCTACCATGAAAAAACTCTTTCTCTTGCTTGGGTGTGTTGCCCTTGCAACAACCGCCATCGTGCAATTTGCCGAACCAGTCGGGGCCGTTCCTCCGCCGGGTATCCCTGTGATCCAATGGGAAAAATACACCCTCGACGAAAAGTTCCGCTCGGAAGGGGTCGCTATCGGCGATGTAAACAAAGACGGCAAAATGGATGTGATGAACGGTGAGTATTGGTACGAAGCCCCGGACTGGAAAAAGCACGAAATGCAAGCCCCCGCCGACCATAAAGACGGCCTCGGCAACTATAGCCGGAGCTTCGCATGCTGGGCAGAAGATATTAATAAAGATGGTTGGGTCGATCTGATCGTGATCGATTTTCCCGGCGTTCCTTGTTATTGGATGGAGAACCCCAAAGAGAAAGGGGGACATTGGAAAAAGCACACGATCTGGCATAGTGCTTGTAACGAAACTCCCCAATATGTGGACCTCTTTGGGAACGGGCAACGGGTGTTGATTATGGGCTTCCAACCGAAACCAAAGGAAGGCGAAAAAGAAGACGGTAACATGGGCCAGATGGCATGGTTCAAACCCGGTTCGGATGTCAACACAATTTGGGAAATGCACCCGATTAGCGTTCCTTCCACGAAAGAAGCTCGTATCCCCGGAACAATGCGATTTTCGCACGGTCTGGGCGTGGGAGATATCAACGGCGATAAACGTCTCGACGTGATTACAATTGGTGGATGGTGGGAACAACCCGAGAAAACCGACGACAAAGCATGGGCATTCCACCCGAATGGCCTCGGCGATGCAATGGCCGACCTCTACGCACACGACATCGACGGCGACGGCAAAGCAGACATTATTGGTTCGAGCGCTCACAAGTTCGGTATCTGGTGGTTCCAACAAAAGCCCGGTAAAGATCATCCCAGTTTCGTCAAGCAAGAACTCTTCAAGGAATTGGTGAGCGAAACCCACGCCATGAACATGGTGGATATTGATGGTGATGGTCTCAAAGACCTGGTGACCGGCAAACGGGCTTACTCGCACGGGACAAGCGAACCCGGCTCGCGTTGGCCTGCTATGGTCTACTGGTTCAAAGCCGAAAAGAAAAAGGACGGCATGACCACATTTACGCCAGTCGTAATCGACACCGATTCGGGCATTGGCACGCAATTCGAGGTCGCAGACATGAACGGCGACGGCAAACCCGACGTGATCGTTTCCAACAAACGCGGCGTCTTCGTTCACGTTCAGAAGAGTATCAAGAAGTAAACATATTTTAGGCAACGAGTTGGCCTGAGCGAAGGGGTACGAGCTATGGACACCAGTTACAATAAGTCGTACCCAGAAAGGCCACGAGCCCCGGACGTAAGTGAGGGGAGTGACAGTGTTCCGGTTGTAATAGTGTTTACTCCCCTCACTTACGTTCGGGGCTCGTGGCCTTTCTGGGTTCTCCCAAAAGCTAACCGGAGCAATAGAACTTTACCCCTCGATCTCTTCTGCCAACTCACACTCCTCTTCCTCTTCGCCCCCTCTCTGCATGCGGGTGAGTTCTCCGAAAAGGCTATCACCAAACACACTACCGAAGCACAAGAGGCTTGGGGGGTTCCCGGTGTTTGTGTGGTGATTGTGACCAAAGATAAAGTCCTCTATCTGCAAGGGGTCGGTACACAGGTTACGGGTAAGAAAATCCCTATCGACCAGAAGACACTTTTTCCGATTGCATCGTGCAGTAAGGCTTTCACCACCACATTACTTGGTCAGCTTGTCGATCAGGAAAAAATAACGTGGGATGATAAGGTTCGCAAACATCTCAAGACCTTCCAGCTTTCGGATAAGAACGCCAGCGAACTTGTCACCCTTCGGGATTTGATGTGTCATCGCACGGGGGTCGCAAGTCACGATTTGATGTGGTACAAGGCTAAGTGGAAAATGCCAGAGATGGTCGAACGGGCCGGAAAGCTCCCCCTCTCGCGACCTTTTCGCCAAGACTTGCAATATCAAACGGTCCTTTTTTCGGCAGCAGGTCTCGCAGCCGCGGAAGTGACGGGTGAGAAATGGGCCGACCTTCTGAAGGAAAAGTTACTCGACCCTTTGGAACTTTCGGAAACCTATGCCCATCCCGATATGGCACCGAAAGCGAATCGTTGTTCTGGGCATCGCCTGAATGATAAAGACGAACTTGTTGCCCACGATTGGTATATCGCACCCGATCCCGATCCCGCCTGTTCGATACATTCTTCGCCCCGAGATATTGGCAAGTGGTTGCAATTCCTTCTGAAAGAAGGCGAGCATAACGGCAAGCAGTTAATCCAAGCAAGCACCCTCAAAGAAACATTCACACCGCAAATCGTCATCCCTACGAAGGGCTTTGCCCGTGATCTTGCGCCCGAATCGAACCTAATTTCTTACGGTCTCGGATGGGTCATCCAAGATTATCGCGGGAAGTTAGTGTATGCTCATGCCGGTTTGATCGACGGGTTCCGCGTGCAGTTTACTTTGCTCCCGAAGGAAGGGTATGGCATTGCAGTCTTTGCTAACAAACACGATAGCCGCTTACCCCTTGCCTTGAGTTGCACCCTCACAGACGAGCTTCTGGAACTGGCCCCGAAAAAATGGAACGACCATTTTCTTGAAGTGATCGAGCGTGCCGAACTCGAACAGAAGATCGCCAAGCGTCGATTGGAGCAACAACGGCACGGGGTCAAACCGACCTTAGAGCTTAAAGAATACGCCGGAACTTACACCGACCCTGCTTACGGAACGGGTAACATCAAATTGACAAAGGACGGCCTTGCGTGGGAATGGGGAAACTTTAGCGGACCCCTGAAACATTGGGAAGCCGACATCTTCGAGATGGAACACTCTGACCCGAGAATCAACGGTTCCTTCGTGATCTTCCGTCTCGAAAAAGGGAAAGTAGTTGATCTCCGATGGGGCGACACGGGCACGTTTATTCGGAAGTAGAACCATCGGGATACGGGGTTCGGGGTTCGGGCATCGGGAAAGACAAAAAACCATCGAGATTGGATCGTCGATCACAAGTCCGCGAAGTATCGCCCCGCCCCCACGCGCCGACCGCTTCGCGTTCGTCTTGGGACAGGTGGGGCTACACGATACCGGGCTACCGCCCTGAAGCATTTTTTGCCTTCTGTTTTTCATCCTGACTTATGTCTCGTTGTTCATCTGTGGCTAAACTGCTTCTGGCTATTCCGTGTTTACTTCCGTGTCTTTCCGTGATTCTCCCCTACCAAGTCTTTCCCGATTCCCGATTCCCGATTCTCGAAACCCGACACTCGGTTTCTAAAATAGGTGCATGAATCCGCAGACTCGATCCTCTCTGTTTCTTCTGTTAGGTTGCATCTCGTTGGGGATAGCGACCGCACGGATTGTCAACGTCGAATCGGTTTTTGAGCCGACTTTGTTTAAGGCGTATCCCACACGAGGGGGCGGTTGGCCAAAAGAGACTCCGCCACCTTCGCCGACCTTTGGTTCTAACGACCGTGTGCGTTGGGCGACTGTGCGAAGTCTTGTCGAAGAAGGTACGTTCATCATTGGCGAACGTACCAACCCGACTGGCACACCCAACGGAAAAGGGGGGACCGATTACGGTGATACGGGGATCGTATTTCAGGACGGCTACAAATCGGTCGATAAAGTCCTGCACCCGCAAACGTATAAATTCTACGCCACAAAACCCCCACTCTTAACAGTTGTTGTGGCGGGTGAGTATTGGCTTTTGCATAAATTTCTCGGCTGGGACTTACGCCAGAATCAGTGGCCGACAGTTGCCGTTGTGCTTATCACCTTTAACCTGATTCCGTTTGCGGTGATCTTGTACTTACTCGCACGGGTGTTGAACGAATATCAGGTCGATGATTGGTCGGCGTTGTTTATCTTTGCGTCGGCTTGTTTTGGAACCTTTCTGACCACGTTCGCAATCACGCTGAATAATCACGTCCCTGCTGCGGGCTGTATCGCCGTGCCGATGTATTTGTTCCTGAAACAAAAGTTCACCCCGTTGAACTTGATCGTATCGGGTCTCTGTTGTGGGTGTGCCGTGAGCCTCGATCCGCCAGCAGCTGCGTTTGCAGGAGCTTTGGCGTTGTTGATCTTCCAAAACGCTCCCAAAGGGTTGCTCTGGTACATCCCTGCCGTGATCATTCCGATTGCTGCCCAAACATTGATCGGCTATCACGCCTACGGGGTATGGGAACCAATCTATGCCTTGTTCGGTGGGCCGTGGTACGAGTTCCCCGGTAGCCATTGGGAGAAAATGAGTTGGGAGAAAAAGGGGTTACCCAAACCGGAAGGAATCGACTTTGCGACCGAAACGAAAGGGGTTTACTTTTTTCATTACACGTTTGGGCATCATGGGGTATTTAGTCTGACGCCGATTTGGCTAATCGGGGTGACCGGTTTCTTCTTCACGTCCAAGTTATTTATCGGCGTCACCCGATTCATGCTTCTGATGGTTGTCGCTGTCATGTTTGGTTTTGTAGTCACGCAGACCAACAACTATGGCGGGTGGACCTGTGGACCGCGTCCTTTTTTCTGGCTTACGTTTATCCTGTTATTGGGGATGATACCCGCCGTACAGATCATGGCCCAAACTCGTGGGGGTCGATTTCTCGGAATTCTGGCACTTGGTACCTCGGCGTTCTCGACGTTCTATTGCACGAATAACCCCTGGCGTCATCCGTGGGTGTTGCAATTGCTCGAATCGCATGGCATCTTAAAGTATTGAGAACGGGGCAGAGAGATTATCGCTTCTTCATCAAAATCTCAACTCTTGCGGAACCCGTTTCCGTATCCTGTGTTTCATCCTATTGATGGGATACATTGAGAATCCCCACACACCCGCCGTTTGCTCTCGTTTTGGATCGATCAAGCTCTTGCTCTGAGGGGTTTTATGTATCGAGCTTCTATATTTCTGTTTGGGCTTTGCTTTGCTGCTCCCACTATTGGGCAAGAAGCGAAACCCAAACAATCTCCCCTCGAAGTTGCTAAAACCATTGACGGCCTTTTTGAAAAGCAATGGCAAAAGCAAAAGGTCACCCCTTCCGCTGTGACCGACGATGCGGCGTTTATTCGACGGGTCACACTCGATATTACGGGTAAACTTCCGAAAGTGGATCGGGTGATTAAGTTTCTCGAAGACTCTTCCCCAGATAAACGAACCAAGTTAATCGATGAGCTTTTAGCATCGCCCGAATACGGTAAATTCTTCGGGAGTTCGTGGCGTAACCTGATGATCCGACCCGATGCCAATATGCCAAACCCTCCGAAAACGGAAGGGCTTGCAGACTGGCTTGCCGAGGGTTTCAACTCTAATCATGGGTGGGATCGAATCATCACGGAGATGCTCACCGCAGAGGGAGCAACACAAGAAAAACCCGGCACATTCTTTCTGCTCAATGGTGACGGACGGGCGAACCCCCTTGCAAACGTCTCCGCAGGTTCGGTTGCTAAATTGTTCATGGGGGTGAATCTGGAATGTGCCGAGTGTCACAAACACCCGTTTGCCAATTGGAAGCAAGAAGATTTCTGGGGTTTGGCAGCCTTTTTCGGGCATGTGAACTCCGAGGGTAAAAACGGCATCACTGAAGTCCGAGGCGCAAAGGGTGGCAAACGAACGATCACAATAAAGACGGGGCCGGGGGCTTCGATCATTATTCCCGAAACCTCATTCAAGTCAGTTGGTCAGGTTGTACCCGCCAAGTTTCCGCAAGGTGACGTTCTCAAGGAAGGGGTCAACGGTCCTTTGCGACCTGCCTTTGCAAAATGGCTTGTCGCTAAGGAGAATCCTTACTTTGCCAAGAATGCTGCCAACCGGCTTTGGGGACATTTTCTCGGAAAGACCCTCGTTGACGGGAAAGAAGATTCGACCGAAGGCGACCAATTCTTGCAAGAGATTCTCGGACGACTTACCAAAGAAATGACCGATTCTAACTTCGACCAAAAGCACCTAATCCGAACTATTTGCAACACGAAGGTGTATCAACTGGCATCACGACCCGCTCAAAAAGCGGGGGATATTCCCTTTGCTCAAGGGATGATTCGCGTGCATCCACCGGAGGTATTGTACGATGCCCTGTGCCAAACCCTTGAACTCCCCGATCTTACCTTGGGTTCAAAGAATGGGACATTTGGCAAACGCGAACCCTTTATCGCAGCGTTCACCACTCGACCCGAAGGAAGCGACCCGTCCGAGTATGCCTATGGGATTCCTCAAGTATTGGTGCTTCTGAATCAGCCTGTTTTCAGCAGTGGTGGAAAGCTCATCGACCGGTTGATGAAAGAGAAAACCAAACCGCAAGACATTATCGAAATGATCTACCTTGTGAGCCTGAGTCGTAAACCCAGCGAAGACGAAGTGAACGATGCCATCACTTTCGTGAACAAACGCAAAACGCCGAAGGAAGGCTACTCCTCGGTGCTGTGGGCGATCATCAATAGCAACGAATTCATCGTCAACCGATGAGAGGCTTGGCGAACCGGCGACTGTGGGCGACCTTTGCCAGTTCGCCTGACTTGTGACTCCTAACGAGGGATTTTATGCTTAATCCAACTGCCGTTTCTCGACGTGATATGCTTCGCCTTTCGGCGTTGGGGGTAATTGGAACCGCAAGCAATAGTTGGCTTTCGCAAATTGCAAAGGCTGCTCCAAAACTCGACCGCAAGTATAAGTCTTGCATCCTTCTGTTTATGAACGGAGGACCGAGTCAAGCCCACACGTTCGACCTCAAGGAAGGACGTGAGTTCAAAGCGATCAAGACAAACGTGCCGGGTATCGAAATCTCGGAACATCTCCCGTTGCTCGCCAAGCAGATGAATCATTGTGCGTTGTTGCGTGGCATGTCTACCGGAGAGGCCGAACATATCCGCGCCCGTTACCTCATGCACACGGGGTACAAGCCTTTGGGTTCGGTCGCTTATCCGGGATTAGGTTGCGTGGTCTCTGCGGAGCTTGGTCAACCCGAACCGGAATTACCGAACTTCGTCACCATCAACGGCGGGATCGATGGCAACAATGCCAACGGCTATTTCCGTGCGGTTCCGGCTCACCTCGGCCCGCAGCACTCGCCATTGCACGTCGAAAATCCATTCAAGGGTGTCGAAAACCTCAAGCCCGTTGATACTCTCGAAGACTTAGACGAGCGTGTTGACCTGCTCAAGAAAGTGAATTCCCGTTTTGCCTCGAAGGGTGATGGACCCGTTGTGGCATCTCATGGCAGTGCCTACAAACGTGCAGTCAGCCTGTTGCATTCGGTGCGGGCCAAAGTGTTCGACCTTGAACATGAACCCGCAAAGGTTCGTGAAGCCTATGGCAAATCGCAATTCGGTCAGGGGTGTTTATTAGCCCGGCGACTTGTGGAAGCAGGTCTCCCGTTTGTGGAAGTCATGTTAGGCGGATGGGATGATCACGGTGGGTCGGCAGAGCCTGTGAAAAAGCGTTCGGGTTACATGGACCCTGCCATGTCTACGCTGATCTCCGATCTCAGCGAACGGGGCTTGCTCGATTCGACACTCGTTGTTTGGATGGGTGAGTTCGGTAGGTCACCCCACGATAACGGCATTGCTCATTATGCCCGTGCGTGGACGACACTCCTTGCTGGTGGCGGACTGAAGCTCGGACAAGTCGTCGGCAAAACGGATGCGACAGGCAAGACCGTCGAAGATAAACCCGTCAGTGCGGGCGACTTCATGGCAACGATACTCACTGCGTTGAATATCGATCCGAAAAAGACCTACGAAACCCCAGACGGACGACCGATCTCGCTCGTCGATGCCAAAGGCAAAGCCGTCGAAGACGTTCTCAACAAAAAGGAACCTACCAAATGAATTCCCTGATTCTCACAGTTGCTTTGCTGATCGGTGCCGAAACCAAACCGATTGAATGGAAAGGGGCCGTCGATGCCTTCGACTTCAAAGCCGGAACATTTGCGATGCTCGTTGTCGGCAAAGGGCTTCCCGAAGATGGTAAGGTAATTAAGCTCAAGGTCACCGCAACCACAAAATTCGTCTGGCGAACCGAAGACCCCAAGAAATTCGACGATGCCAAACCCGAAGACGTAATGAAAGGCCAACACATCCAAATTCTCAAAAACGAGAAGGACGAACTCCTTGAAGTCCGCCTTCCCGCAAAGAAAATCAAGAAGCAATAAGCCAAGTAAACCCACCCTGATAGGGGTGGGTTTACTGATCGTAAACTTTTGCCATGATGCTCCTGTTGTATTCACCCGTTTAACGCATTCAGATAATCTTGAGCCAAAACGAATATCGCAACGATGATGGACAGCCCGACGAGTACCCCCAAAGCTCCGGTCGCAAGCCTTGTCGTTGATTTGATTTTATCTTGCAGAAGTTCTTGGTAGACGATACTTTGTTGGGTCATGGTTTCGGGAAGGCTTCCGGCACTTTCGCCGACAGCGATTGCGCCCAGCAGTTCTTCGGGGATCGGTTTACATAATCCGAGTGCTACCGATAGTTCGGCTCCGCGTTTGACCTTTTTGGATATCGTTTCGATTTGTTCTTTGGAAGCAAGATCGCTGGCATCAAGGGCGAGAGATACGGCACGGTCGGCATTGAGCGAGGAATCCAGTGTCGTACCCATCACAAGGCAAAAGCGTTGCAGACCTGCAAGGCGTTGCACCCCTGCTAGGCCGGGTATTCTTTGAAATAATCGTTGGCGTGTCTGCGTGTCGGCAAACTTCCACACAAGGAATATCGTGACCAGTAACCCCATCACGACGAAGAAACCTGAAAGGGCCAGCCAAGCCACAGCCCCTTTCCCCAAAAAGAACAGAATCAACCCTGTGAGCATCACGACAACGAAGCCCAAACCGACTTGCATCAACGCAGGCAGGGCTTTGGCACGGATTTCCTTTTGGGCTTTCTCGACATCGCGAAAGTATTCTGCAAGTCGTTGAAATGTTTCCGGAAGCCTGCCACTTTCCTCACCCGCTTCGACAACGGCGAGAACGAACTTGGGGAACGAAATGGCGTGCATCGAAAAGGCCCGATGCAAACTGTCGCCGTTGTTCAAGGAAGCAATCGCGCTTTGGGATAACCTTGCCAACGATGCCCGTTTGCCGACGCTCGCAAGGATTTTTTGAGGGGTCAAGCCTGCGTTCAACCCCTGCTGCATACGTCCACAGAGGAAAGCTAAATCGCTTGCAGAAAAGGTACTCATGCAGGTTTTGTCTCAGGTTGCGTGAGGGTCATCGGTTGATCGTCCACACGGTCAATATACTCGGCAAGGGCAGCAACAGAAAATGCCCCAAACGTGTGCCAAAGCCAGTGTGTCCCCATCGGTATCCAGGGTGGGTCGCGTTGAGCATCGACCAGACGGAATACCCACGCAATCCCGAAACACACGAACGAAGTGATAAGCCAGCCGAAGGCGTAGAACTTCGTGCGAGCGACAACCAGACCTATCGGTATCAGCACCAGCACGGCGAGCATGGCGTAGGACATGTTGATCGCAAGTGCCCGCGAGAAAAGCAATCGCCCCGAACCTTGAATCGCAAAGCCCACAATAATCATAATGACCACATAGGTCCAACGTGGTCGTAGGCGTATCCAGAAATATACCGAGACCATCAGGCACAAAAGCATAATGGGTAAAAGGTCCATGAGGAACCACCCGACCCAATTCCGCAGGCCGTGATAAAGGGTTCCACCGACTCCACCGATAAATAGGATGGGGAGGGCAGCACTCATCAGGGGGCGGGTTTTCCAGCGTTTCCGCAGTCGAACGAGCCAAATAACGGTTATCAGCACGAAAAGGGCAGCAGAGACCGCGTTGTAGGGTTCGGCAAGCCCGCCGGTCCATGTGGAAAAGTCGGGGGTTTCGGTGTAAATTGGCCCTCGGTCCGGACCAACTTGGTTCAGTCGTTGCTCAAACTTGGTCAGGGCGATTTCGGGGCTTTCTTCGTTCGGCATACGGTTTCCTCGGGTAGGGGTTTCTACATTCTTAGGGGAGAAGGTCTTTTTCGGATTCTTTTTGAGGAATTTAGGTCAATTTTCTCTCTCTCTCTTGACACCATTTTGAATGGGTTTTAAGAAGTCAAGTGAATTAAATTCCTGATGAGGGTGGACAACCTAACGTCTGGAAAAGTGAGATTTTGTGAGTGAACCCAATTCGGGGCTGCGTGTCCCTCGATTTTGGCAACATGAGGTGGATTTCTGGAACAGAGTTCCTATCTCTTATCATCATTCGTGACACACCTAATTAAAGGAAATTGAGTATGCTTGGTCATTCTCCATTACTCCTATCTGGTACACCAGTGGGGGAGCCGGAGGGAGAACCTATTTGGATGAGCTTGTCGGAGCTTCTGCCGTTGCTTGCACGCGACGACGATGAAGACGATGACTTTGATGACGACGAAGAAGAGGACGACGAAGACGAAGGCTTCGATGACGATGAAGATTACGAAGACGACGAGGAAGAAGAAGAGTACGACGACGACTACGGCGACGATGACGATGATGACGATGATTACGGCGACGATGATGACGACTACGAAGACGACGACGAAGAAGAGTAAGCCCTACGGGGTTTTTGACTCCTCATGCCGTTTCTGTTGATCGATCATTTCCAAACAACGTAATATCGACCTTTCATCCTCAGAAATATCGTAAACCCAGATCGAGCCATCGGTTCGTGAGATGGGTTTACGCTCCCTTAACCATGCAAAGGTCTTGGAATCCTCAAGGTACGTCCCTTGCAGGTTATTCACGCTGACGGCTAATAAAAGCGGCCCGTCCCAGTCGATTTCTTGTTTCGGGGCAGGGTCGAACTGTCCCCAACTGGTGAGCCGTTGGTAGCGAATGCCAAAGGCTTCTGGTCTTGCTGTCCCCGAATACGAGAGGAAAATCGTCGGGTTCTCTTGCGTGTCCAGATACTTTTTCAATTCGATTAGCCCTTGCCCCCAATCGATATTGGAATCTCCAAAGGCGTCGGCTGCCCGTTCCTGCGAGACCCATTCCGAAAAGTTCGAGATCGAATGCGGGACACCCCTTGCACTCAAGAAAAAGATCGCCACGCAAACAGCGATATTCACCAAAAGGTGATAGCGACCAATAAAACGCGACGCAATAAGGATCAAGAACGGATAAACGGGCAGTACCACACGCCACCCCAGATTGATTTTGGTGGCAACCATCGCCAAAAAGAAGATGGCAGGAGGAAGGAGTAGGAACGACATTTCGCGTCGTTTCCAACCCGTGTAAATTCCGAGTGCTGTGAAAAAGGTGAGTATCATCGGCATTTTGTAGATCAGTATCAACGGGAAATATCGGAGCCAACCGTCGTTCACCTCGCCAAAGAAATAGTAGCGAGGGGTCTCGAACGAATTGCGTGAGAATTGTTGCTTCAACCCGCGAGGAAACTCGGTCGCATAGATCACGAAGTAACTCAACACCACAACCCCGATAACGCAAAGTCCTAAACGCAACGCCACCGGAACGAGAGCAATCAACCCCGATTTCTCTTGCTCAGGGGGAGTGCCCGGAATCGCCAACCGCCCGCCATGATAAACGAAATAGGCACAACCGCCCGCAACCCCGACGAGGCACATCAAGAACGAAAACTTACTCGCGAAGGCCAACCCGAACGCAACCCCTGCAAAGTAGAACCAGAACCCGCGTTTTGTGCCGACGTACTCCCACAACCCGTAGCAACCTGCGACAAAGAATAGGCCAAGCCCGAAATCCATACACAATAAGCATGCTTGGCTTAATAAATTCGGGTCACAGGCGACGAATACCCCTGCAACCATCCCTGCGGAGTATCCGCCAAGTCGCATGGCCCAACGTGCCACAAGCCAGATCATCGCCACCCCAAGCAGCATCCCCATTCGTCTTGCAGGAAACAGAAGTTGCTTCCAGTTGTGGTCACTATCGTAAAGAAATTGGTTCCCCAAAATCCAAGCATCGTGTTTGGCCCATGCGTCGGGATTGTCGGGTAACGGGGGATTTTTCACCGCAAGGGGTAACGTCCACCAGAGCTTCAAAAGAGGGGGATGCTCGAACCCCAAGCGAAACCCCTGCCCCTTCCAATAGCTGTAACCCGAAATCAGATAATTCGCCTCATCGAAGGTCGGCGAATTGGCTTGAATGAAGGCTTCCCCACGATAGAGGAACACTCCTGAAGCGAAAAGCAACACAATCCACGTCAATCGTCGCATGAGTTCCTAGAATTTGGAGTGAGTCGAAAATCGTACTTTTGCTCCGATCACTAAGGCTCCCGGCTTGTAGTCTTTCTGGTTTCGGTAAGTTATGGGGAAGACCGTAAAGGCCACGAGCCGGGAACGTTAGTGACCGGAGTTGATAACGCCTGTGGTGGAATTGCGATTATCGCGCTCACCGAACAATCCTAGTATAGCTCATTCCTCAAGAAAGGAACCTCTCATGCGAAATCTGCTGGTAGCCAGCGCAGTGCTGGCGTTTTTGACCCCAAGTTACAGTGCCGACCCGTGGTTGGTCTTTGAAGGGGGCGAAGGTGCGGGCAAGGGCAAGCACATCGTTCTTGTTTCGGGCGATGAAGAATATCGTTCGGAAGAAATGCTCCCTCAGTTGGCGAAGATTCTTTCGACCCATCACGGGTTTAAGTGTACCGTGCTTTTTGCGGTTGATCCCGATGGAACGATTAACCCGAACAACCTCAAGAATATCCCCGGCCTCGAAGCTCTGGGTAAAGCCGACGCCTTGATTTTGTTCATCCGGTTTCGTGACCTTCCCGACGAACAGATGAAACATTTTGTGGACTACTTCGATTCCGGTAAACCCGTGATTGGTCTTCGCACGTCTACCCATGCCTTTGCGAATAAGAGCAGCAAAACCTATGCGTCGTGGCATTGGCAATCGAAGGAAAAAGATTGGACTGGCGGGTTCGGCAAAAAGGTGTTGGGCGAAACATGGGTAAGCCATTGGGGTAATCATGGCAGCCAAGCCACACGGGGAATCTTCGCCAAAGACGAAGAGAAAAACCCGATCCTTCGCGGGATCAAGGACGGTGAGATTTTTGGCCCAACCGATGTGTACGAAGCCCATCCTCCGAAAGGCTCGACTCCGCTTGTCCTCGGCGAGATCGTTGCAGGGATGAAGCCGACGGATAAAGCCGCAGAGACCCCTCGCAATAAGCCGATGATGCCAATTGTTTGGACCAAACCCTACCAGACTGGCGCAAAGGAAGGCAAAGCCTTGACGAGTACAATGGCATCGTCTCAAGACCTTGAGAACGAAGCCTTCCGCCGGTTAATGGTCAATGCAACCTATTGGGCTGTAGGACTCGAAGCAAAGATTCCCGAAAAGGCAAAGGTAGACATCGTCGGTACTTACAAGCCTACGCCGTTCAAAACCGGCGGAGCTGCGAAAGGTGTAAAGCCCGAAGACCTGAAGTAGCCGACCCGATTACTTACCCGTTTTTCGAGCGAAGGTGATGTAGTCCGTGTTGATGGGTGTTCCCCCACTCTTGCCGATGATTTTGGCGATCTGGCCTCGGTGATAGGGGCCGTGCAAAATCATTTGCGAGAGGATATCGATTATGGGTGTGGTGTATTCGTCGCCGTTCGATGTTTGGTAGGTGACTTCCGTTTCAAGGGTATATTCTGATCCTGTTTCGAGCTTTTCGAGAAAGTCCAAAAGCTCGGTTGCGTTGGTCTGGGCAAGGGTATCACATTCTTCCAAAGTCAGTTGAGGCCAGACCGGGTACGCCGAACTACGACCCAACAAACGCGAAAGCCAAACGTGTTCCGCAGCTAGAAGGTGGGCCACAAGGGGTAGGGTTTCTGCCTGCGATGCGGGATGGAGTTTCACAGCATCGAGTGTTTGTGAGTCGGCCCAGATGGTTGCCTGTGCCATGCGTTGGAAGTGAGCTTTCATACCGGTTAGACCGAAACTTTCATTTGAACCGTGCCAATTTGAACAATATCGTTGACCTGAATTTGACGGGGTTGGCCGGGGTGGACCCGTGTGCGATTCACGAAAGTTCCGTTCAAACTATTCAGGTCTTCGATAGTGAGTACCCCGTTTTCCAGAACAATCACGGCATGCTGACGAGATGTCCAGATACGGTCGGCTGGCTCTTGATTTTCGAGGTCGATATCGACGGGTTTTTCGTCCGTGCGACCAATGAAATTTTTGCCCGGATAAAGCCGGTAAGTGGTATCGAGAACCTCACCCCGAATCACGACAAGGAAAGGTAATCCCCCAACCGAAGGAGCAATCGGTTCTTTGACGAGTTCTTTGTTGTCGCTTGCGTAAGAGACGGTAGGGTCTTCGGTCATGTTTGGTTGTTCGTTCATCAGGAAACCTCCGCCAAAGATGTTCCGGCCACCAGGTAAGTCTAACGATCCAACCTTATCATACTAGCATAACTCTCCTTTTTCGCCAAAACCTCAACGGAAAAAATTTTCCGAGTTGTTGGGGGCTGGCAAAAAATCCGACAGAAGCAAAAGGCAATATCGCAAAGGACGCAGCGAAGACAATAAGAATTAGTTACAGATGAACACAGATAAAGCAAAAGGCAGATAAGAGAGTAAGCCAAAAAATGCTTCAGGGTCGCAGACCCGGTAAAGAGTAGCCCCGCCTGTCCCAAGACGAATGCAACGCATTCGGCGAGGGGGGCGGGGTGCTCTACGGGAACAACCCAAACGCCAAAAACTGCTCCTCCGCAGTTTATTTCTCTTTTTTGTGTTCTCTGCGTCTTTGCGTCTCTACGCCCTCTGCGTTATCGTCTTTTGGACTTGTTTTTCGGGATTTCTCGTTGCCGAAAAAATTGGCCACACCCGTTACACCCCGATCCCTGAATTTTGGTGACATTTTTGCCTTACCCCTTGCCCTTCGATATAATGTGTATATCTTGTTAAATTGTGCGGGTGTAGCTCAGTGGTAGAGCTCCACGTTGCCAACGTGGCCGTCGTGGGTTCAAATCCCATCGCCCGCTTCTTGCACAGTCCGAGCCGGGGTAATGCGGCGAGTTGGGTTTTCCCTCCTCTCTTATTACCTCGGCTCTTTTTATTTTTACCATCAACGTCGGAAAATTTGAGATGAGCGAAGCGGAAACAACAACTGAGACAACCCTCCCCGATGTCCCAGAAAAACTGCGACAGGACGTTCAAATCGAAACCAAAGGGCCATGCCTCAAGCATGTGACCGTTTCGGTCGAACGTGGTGATATTGACGACCTTGTCAACACAAAGTTCGACGATCTGCTCAAAGAACGCGATGCCGTTATCCCCGGTTTTCGACCCGGCAAAGTCCCACGCAAATTGATCGAAAAGAAATTCCGCAAATCGATCATGGACGATGTTCGACGCGAAATCCTGATGGTCAGCTTGCAGCAATTGGCCGAAGATACCGACCTTGCTCCTTTAGCTCCACCGGATCTCAAAATCGACGATCTCGAAATTCCTGAAGAAGGGAATTTTATCTACGAATTCGATGTCGAAGTGCGACCCGATTTCACGCTGCCCGACCTCAACGGAATCAAGCTCGATAAATATGTTCGCGAATTTACCGACGAGGACGTTCAAAAGTTCTTGCAACGTGAACTCGAACCCTTCAGCGAAATCAAAACCAAAGACGGGTCAGTCGAACTCGGTGATATTATCACGTTTAGTTTGACGATCAAGAACGGTGATAAGGTTCTCAACGACGTGAAGACCGCAACCATCCGTGTCGAATCGCGTTTAGCCCTTGCCGACGGCGTGGCAGAAACCTTTGCCGATGCTCTCAAGGGTGCCAAAGTGGGTGACACTCGTAGCTTCCCGATCAAGGTCGGCACAACGGCTGCCGATCCGGAACTTCGTGGCAAAACGCTGGAAGGGTCTGTGACGCTTCAAGAGGTTAAACAGGTTGTCATGCCAGCAATCACACCCGCAATTCTGGAAAATTTCGGTGTGCGAAACGAAGCCCAACTGACCGAAAAGGCGTACACAACCCTCGAACGCAACCACGAAGAACTGGTGCGACGCTCGTATCGTGCCCAAATTCTCAAGTTTGTTACAGAGAAGGTCAAGATCGACCTTCCCGAACAGATTTTGCGGAATCAAGCATCTCGCGTGTTAGGTCGTCAGATCAAAGAGATGCAAGAGCGGGGCTTGTCCGAAAACACGATCAATTCGCGTATCCAAGAATTGAGCCAAGATGCGATCAACAACACCGCAACAACCTTGATGCAACAGTTTGTGCTGCAAAAGGTTGCGGACGATGCCAAGATTGAAGTCGAAGAGAAAGATATCGACGCGGAAATCGAACGTCTCGCCGACCGCTTGGGGGTCAGCGCACGGGCTTATCGTGCCAAGATCGAACAAGACCAAGCGATGGAAATGTTGGCTGCCAACATCCTTGAAAACCGCGCTCTTGACTTGGTGCTTAACAATGCTGTGTATAACGAAGTGAGTCCGACCAAAGCCGATGCCGAAGAAGAAAGCGTTAGTTCGGTTGCTGCACAAGCCATTCCCGGCGAACTGTACGACCCAACGGCTCCTCTACCTGAAGCAGGCGAAACCCCGCCCCCGGCCTAATTGGTCTGACTTGGCCTAGAATGGATTCAGGGGCCACCCGGCCCCTGTTTTTGTTAACACCCAAGAGGTATTGAAACCATGTTTGCACCAAACGATCTGCCTCCAAGCCAACTGCCACCCGGCGGATTTGGCCCCCTCGGTACCGTACCGATGGCTCAACGTTGGCGTGATACCGCACGCACACGGCAGATGTCAACCGGCGATTTGCTCCTCGATAACCGCATTATTTTCCTCGGAAGCTCCCCCGAAACGGGCGGTTCCCCAGAAATCTCCGACTATCTCGCAAATATCACCATCCAACGCCTTTTGTATCTCCAATACGAGAACAAAAGCCAAGACATTCACATGTACATTAACTGCCCCGGCGGTTCTGTGAGTGCCACCCTTGCGATTTACGATACGATGCAGTTCCTCGACTGCCCCATCCACACTTACTGCATGGGCCTTGCTGCAAGCGGTGCTGCTCTTGTCCTCGCAGCAGGAACAAAAGGCAAACGCTACGCCTTGCCGAATTCCCGTATTATGATCCACCAACCGTGGGGCCAAACCGGTTACGGTCAGGTTTCTGACCTTGAGATCGAAGCACGCGAGATGGAAAAATCACGCCGACGCCTCGACGAGATTCTCGCCAAGCATACCGGCCAAGCGATGGAAATCATTACCCGTGAGACCGAACGCGACCGCTATTTCGATCCACTCGAAGCTAAAGCCTTCGGGATGGTCGATGAGGTCCTTGATAAGGGCAACACCGCCAACAGCGAAGCGGCCCAGATCGAAGCCATCCAACAACGCGGCTAAACGCCACCTTGAGTATTCTCAAGGATTCCTTTAACTTTCAACTGCTGACAAGGCAGGGAGATTTCAATGCCAATGGTTCCCTATGTCGTGTCCAAGGATGGCCGCGACCCACAGGTTTTCGATATTTATAGCCGCCTCCTCAAGGACCGGATCATCTTCTTTCAAGGACAAGTGACCGACGACAGCGCAGGGCTTGTCGTTGCTCAATTATTGTTCCTTCAAGCCGAAGACCCCAAGCAAGATATTCACCTTTACATTAACAGCCCCGGTGGATCGGTAACGGCAGGGATGAGCGTTTACGACACGATGCAATTTATCACCTGCGACGTGGCAACGTACTGCATTGGCCAATGTGCCAGCATGGGTTCGTTGTTGCTGACGGCTGGTGCAAAAGGTAAACGCTACGCATTGCCTAACGGTCGCGTAATGATTCACCAACCGCTCGCAGGTCTCCGAGGGACCGCAACGGACTTCGGTATCCAAGCCAAAGAACTGCTGCGAACCAAACGGACCCTAAACGAGATTTACGTTAAGCACACCGGTCAAACCTACGACGCCATCGAAAAGGCTACCGACCGCGACAACTTCCTCACCGCAACCGAAGCCCGCGACTTCGGCCTCATCGACCACGTCATCGAGAATCAAGCGATGATCCCTGTCACCGCAAAGGGCTAGGGTTGCACTCGAATTAGTTAGAAACCTGTGAATCCTCATAGACTGCCCCAGCCCCCGCAACGGTCTAAAGATCGTCGCGGGGACTGGGTCTATACTCAATTTCTGTAGAGAATTGGAGTGTTGCTCCGGTCGCTAACGCTCTCGGCTCGTGGCCTTTTTGGGTTCTCCCCGAAGGCTACTGAAACCGTAAAGGCCACGAGCCGGGAGCGTTAGCGACCGGAGTTGATAGCGTAATCAACCCACTTTTCTTTTCTCC
>VYLT01000124.1_pt1 | contig 18502 bp, 16 predicted proteins | sample 5114261 | NCBI WGS metagenome assembly VYLT01 (sample SAMN12291815, study PRJNA351875) | freshwater metagenome | isolation source: freshwater lake | place: USA: Michigan, Little Long Lake | collected 2011-07-12 | reverse complement strand
TGAAGTGCTTATGGAAAAACTCAACGAGAAGCTCGGTGCCAAAGGTTTTTCCGACCGCAAGTATCAGAACATTCTCTTCAAAGGCGATAATATGGGACGCCGGTTTGCACCGGGGATCATCACCCGTTTACCCGTTATTGCTGATAAAACCAAAAAGATCGGCGCCAGAGGAAACGGGCGTATCTTGCGAGGATCGGTCAGCGTGAACGATCACGAATTAGTGATTATCGCTGCCCACTTTACAAGCCGTGTCACCGACGATGCTGCCGATGGTAAGCGACGTATGAGCTACGCCAACGATTGTTACGGCGAACTGAATCGAATCTTGCAGGCTGAAGCCGATGCCGATGTGATTATCTGCGGAGACTTGAACGACGAATTTAACGATAAATCGATCCAAGAGGGGTTGAGCGCAACCAAGAGCTTCGACACTTGCAAGGACGGTAAAGAGAAACCCCGTCCGCTTGCCCTCTTCGCCGACCTGAGCGGGAACGACCCTCCCGGAACCATCTTCGGCAAAGGGAAGTTCAGCACCTTCGACCACATCTTTTTTGCTCGCGGGTTGCTCGATAACAAAGGGTGGAGCGGTGACCCCAAGACCGCAGAGGTCTTCGCACCCAAAGAGTTCCGCTTCAAAGGGAAAGGCCCATTCCGTTTCGGCGATGGGAAAGGGGACGTTGGTTACAGCGACCATTTCCCAGTACTCTGCAAATTCAAGGTTGCAGCGAAGTCGGATAAATAGGGCAAGCACACGCCTTGAGCGAATCTCACCCCGATGCCAGAATCTGTGAGGGGTTATGCCGACTTTGGAACTAACTGCAAATTTGTAGCCTTTTGGGGATCACTCTTTCAAATTGCTCCACCGTGAGGGAAAAAGGAAAATTGTAGAACGTACCTGCTTGCCTTTTTTCAGAAGGGCATTTTGCAAACAACGCCAAGCCGTAACTCTTTATCGGACAAAGTGATTAGACCCTTGTGGGCAACCCGATTCAACGTGAGTCATTCTTTCAAAAATTCGAGAAGAAATACAAAAATAGGCGTTCCGAGTGTTTTGGCGCGCACGATGCGTTTAGGTGTTGCAACAAGAAACTTCTAAAGCCTTGCTACGACAGATTCAGTTGTCCGCTTTTAGAACAGAGGACAGCAAGCTGAGGCAAAATCCGATCAGGGCGTGTGGAGTTTCTGACGAAATTAGGGGGACCAAGCGGTCTCAGTGGCGAGATATGCTCTCATCCCGATTCGGTTGTACGAACTTAAAATCGTACCCGAAACGAAAAAGATGAACCCCCGATAGAAGCAAACAACCAGAAATAATGCGAGGTATCACCACAATGGACAGATTTATGAACCGAGACAATTTGCTTCTTAAATTCTTTGGTGTAAACTACTTGCAACCTAAAGCCAATAAAGCAAAACGATCACGCATGACCAATAGCTCGGCCCGTCGGACTCACCGACGAATGACTACCACCCGTAACACGACCCAGTCCGAACGGTTTACGATCCCCGAAAACGAGCCTCTCGTTTCCGATAAAGTCTTGCGTGCCCAAGCTGCTATCCTCAGTGGCGAATACGATTCCCCCGAAATCCTCTGCACTGCACTCGAACGCCTTTTAGAAACCCTCGAATCTTAAAAGTCGGGGTTCAGGATTCGGGAATCGGGATGCGGGAAAAGCATACTTCATCAAACAACGAGGCTTGTTCCTTTCTCCCCTTCGGTTTTTGTCTTTCCCGAATCTCGGCCCCGACACCCGAACCCCGTTTGTCCCGCCTGCACCAATCGTCATTCTTGGTCGCCTTCAAACTTCACCCCTCTCCGGGAGTTGGTATGCGTATTCTGTTTGGTTTGGTTGTGCTGAGTCTGAGTTTCGCATCGGTGAGCTTTGCGGACACTGCCGAAGACCTTGCGGGCAAATGGGTTGGCGAGAAAGCTAGTGATCCCCCTCTTGAGTTCACCAAAGACGGAAAGTTCAAATTCGGTTGGACCAAGAAAAAAGACGGCACTTGGGACATGGCAAACGGAACCTTCAAAGTCGATAAAGCAGGCAAGATCAAAGCCGACGCCATGAAAGGAGCCGTCGGGGTTACCCTCGAACTCACTCTCGAAAAGGGTAAACTCTCTAGCTCATTGGGCGGAAAAAACTACGTCTGGAAGAAGGAAGAAGAGAAAAAGGAAGAGAAAAAAGAAGAGAAAAAATAACCCGACGCCATTCACTTTTAGCCCCTACCCCCGATAGGTCGGAAAGAAGCTCCCCCCTTTTCCCCTTTGCTTCGCAAGTTCTTCGTACATCTGTCGATTGGCAATGTGCTTTCCGAGGTATGCCGTGCGTGTACCGGTGGACCAACCCCGTTTGAATCGCGTAAGGCCGTCTTCGCTATTGGTCAGTCCGGAACCGGCTCCGAGACTAACAAACCCAACTTGCGTTTGATAGTCGTGCAATGCCTGCCAGAATATCCCGAACGCCGCTTGGTGGGTGTAACCCGTTTCGCTGTAAGCTCCGAGGTGATAGTACACCCTTTCTTCGGCCTTGAGGAATAACACCATACCGACAACATCACCCGCAAGCGACGCTTGATAAATCTCCATATCGGGTAATTGCAATTGAAGCTCGAACGCCTTTGGGCTAAAGCTGGTTATGCCGGTGATATTGTGGCGTTCAATCAAATGATCGTAAAGACCGATCCACGTTTCCAGAACCTTTTGCGAGTAGCTTACTTTCTCGATGGTCAGGGTTTTGGACGCCTTTTTTGCGTTGCGTTTATGGTTGTGGTGGATGGCACTTTCCCAGGGTGTTTGCAAATCGATAACGAAATGCTCTTTGAAAGGGGCCACCCCTTCGCTGAACCCTAACCAGTTCGGGTCGCACTCGGCGAACGGATCAAGCACGGCGACAACGCTCACCAGACGTTCACCGAGTTCCGCAAGATCGTCCGTTAGTCCGGCCCAATTCTGGCAACAGAGCAACGGGTACGGAGCGCAGCAATCTTCGTGAAGTGTGGCAGGGATCGGGCGTTTGAGCAAGTACCCTTGCGAACTTGGCAAAAGTAGGGGCGTCCCAAACTCGTTCAGCGAATGGGCATACGAATAACTGGCGTAGCCCCTTGCGTTGGATTGCTGAGGAATTGTTATCGTGAAGGTTGTTCCTTTATGGTGGACACTTTCAACAGAAATAACTCCGCCGATCTCTTGCAAGGCCGATTGAACCACGTCGAGGCCGACCCCTCGCCCAGAAATCTCGGTGATTCTTGAAGCCGTTGAAAAGCCCGGTTCAAAAAGCGTTTTCTTCAAAAGCTCGATAGGGGCTTCGCGTGTCGGAATGAGGTGCTTCTGGTAGGCAATTTCTGCAACCTTATCCCAAGAAATTCCGCCTCCGTCGTCGTTCAAAGTGATTATCAAATTTCGGGATGATTGTTGAGCTTTGAGGCGTATCGTGCCCATGTTCGATTTGGCCCGACGGGTGCGGGTCTCCCCTCGTTCAATCCCGTGATCGATGGCATTCCGAACCATGTGCGGGAGTATCTCTTGCAGAATCTCGAATTGGTTCGTCGAAAGTGAGATTTCGGGCCAATCGATCAGGAGGCGTGTTGGCTTACCGAGGGCATTCGAGATTTGTTGCACGACCCGTTGCAGTTGATCGAAAAGGGGAACGCCGACCGTTTCTTTAACCTCAACGGGTGTTGTATACTTTTGCGGGAGAACCCCGTGAAAAGAGCCAAATGCGACCCCGAATTTGAACTCGACCATCGTAATCGTTTGATGATCGATGACTCCATTGGCAAGCGATTCAAGGACTTCGAGACCTTCGACCAAAAGGGGATAGTGTGGCAGGAGTTGCGTACCCCCTTCAATGACCCTATCGAGCAAATCTTCCATGCGGTGGGCAATGCGAGCGACATTCGCAAACCCAGCAGTCGCAGCGGAACCTTTCAGGGTGTGAGTATGACGTTGGGCAGCTCGGAGTAACTCAACGGAATGGGGAGTATGTTCGAGGGCAGGGATGACCTCGCGAAGAGAATCGAGACGCTTGGTAGATTCCTGCAAAAAGATCGTGCGGACTTCGTCGGGAACCTGTTCGGGTGCAAGAACGGGCGTACTGAACTCCGAGACAACAGGAGGTTGCTCCCAGGGTAACAAGCCCTCGGAGAGAGCAAGGGGGATGTTGGGTGGATCGAATGCCAACGACGGGTAATCGCTCTCGCCCACTTCCATTGGTTCGCACTCTGGTGTCTGCTTTGAGATTATCGAAGCACAACGGGGAAGTTTTGCCCGAAATTTCTAGCCCATCGAAATTCGGCGGAAGAGATCGTCGACGACCCAATGGAAGGCAGCAAGGTGCAACGTCTCGACAATGCCCATATCGTGAAGGTCGATGTGCAAGCCTTTGTGAGCCAGTGTACGGAGCTTGCCACCCGTAAAGCCTGTGCAACCGTAGGTCGTTAAACCCTTGTTGTTGGCCCATTCAACAGCCTTGAGGATGTTCGGGCTATTCCCTGAGCCACTGATCGCCACCAAAAGGTCACCCGGACCGGCGAGGTTTTTCAGTTGCTCGACAAACACCCGGTCGAAGCCTTCGTCGTTTCCCCATGCCAGAATATAGGGCGTATTATCGGTGAGGCTCAGAATTTTAAGCCGTTGTTTGGAATCATCGTCAAAAAACTTGCGGTCAAGGGTTCCTTTGCCCATGTCCTCGCAGAAGTGGGAGGCGTTGGAACCCGAACCGCCGTTACCGATAACGAAAACGAAGCGTTGCTTTTGGTAGACTTCCCAAATGAGATCGGCAAGGGTTTGCACCTCGGTGGGGTCGATTCGCCCCAGTTCAAGGGCGATTCGTTCTAAAAAGGCTTTGGGGCCGAGTTCTCGTCCGAGCATCTTGTGTGTCCGTTCGTTCCTGAAAGTCGTTTTGGTGATAAAGAAATTCTATCGTCAAAGGAGAGGCCGGATAGCCGGAATAACCGGACCTAGTCGTTCCACATTGTAAAATTTACCCGAAATAACCCCTAATTTCCGGTTACTCGAACCTCACTTGCTTGACTCTTATCAAAAGTCGGTTAGGCTTGTAACAAATATACTCCAGAAACTCTGTAGTGCAATGCTACCGGAGAGTATGGTTGTACGGCCCTTAACAACCGTGAAAGGACACCATGAGCACGAATTCTGAACCGTTGGAAGCAGGCATTGAGCCCATCACCACACCCGAAGCCACCGAGTTAAGCGAAGCCGAACGCCGGAAACGGAATATCCCCGTTGCTGTTGATCGCCGTCGCCAGAACGCTGCCGAGAAACGTCGTACTAGCGAACGTCGTCGTTTGATCGACCCGACGACTTGCGAACGCGATTACAGCGATGACGAAACCGAATTTATGAAAGCGATGGAACGCTACAAACGCGAAAACCGTCGCCCGTTCCCCACTTGGAGCGAAGTGCTTGAAGTGTTGATGTCGATGGGGTATCGTCGTGTGGCAGAACCGACCGATCTCCCCGGCACCAAACGCGAACCCGCCCCACCAAAAGTCTAAACGACAAGTTCAACAATGCCCGATTCCATTTTGGGCCAAGCAGTCTCACCCCGATAGATCATCCTTGATCCCGTCTGAACAACGGGATAAAAAATCTGCATTGGGTGTTCGTTTTTCTGAGTGAGGGTGCGATGGCAGGTCGATTAAGTCTTGCGCGACGAATCGAACTCAAGCGAACCCTTCGGGTCATTGGGTTTGATGATGCCCGTTATCCCGACCGCACACCCGGAAGCCCTGTTTTTCTGACAGGGGCTGTCTGCAAAGGAACACGTTTTGAAGGAATGCTCTGGGGCCAAACGACAAAGGACGGCATGACCGCAACCGACGAGATAATACGTCTGGTTAAAGGGTCGAAGTTTGGGCCACAAATTCACCTTATTTTGTTAGATGGTCTCACGGTGGGGGGTGGCAATGTCGTGGACTTGCAACGTCTTTCGCAAGAACTTGGTGTCCCTGCAATTGCCGTTATGCGACGATTGCCGAACCTTGACTTGTTCCAACAAGTGATCCAAAAACTTCCCGAAGGTGACGAACGCTGGCGACGGGTCGAGGCTGCCGGTCCCATTCACGAGATTCGAGGAAAGGTCTTCCAAGTCTGTGGCGAAGAACCCGACGACGTTGCCAATGCCCTTGAAACACTCACGATAGAAGGAAAGGTTCCCGAAGCCTTGCGGTTAGCCCACTTGATCGGCAGTGCAGTGATGACCGGCGAAAGCTCAAACCGAGCCTGACCCTAATTTATCAAGGGTGAATTTCGCTGCCAATGGATGCTTTAACCAGTCTTCTAACGAAAGCCCGTCGCGGTCACGATCTTTGAGATTGGTTTCTTGATTTACGATAGCATCGAGAAAGGTCGTTTTCAAACCGGCATCGCAATAATCGAACTTAAGCCCTTGTGTGAGCGGCGAAATGGTGACCTCGCCTTGAGGGTTCCAAACCTCGGTGCAGAAGTATTCGATCACCGATTTTTCTTTCATGTAAATGCCATGTGCAAAGCCGGGGGGTATCCAAATCCATTCGGCGAAATCGTGTCCTAATCGTTCGGGCATTTCGTAGGCAAACAGTTGGCCGAAGGTTGGTGAATCCGGTCGGATATCAACGGCGAAATCGACCAAGTGGCCTGTAATCACCCGGACCAATTTGCCTTGATAAGGGTGTTGAAAGTGCAACCCCCGAAAGGTCTTTGCAACGGAGTAGCTTTCGTTCACTTGGACAAACTTGGCCCCTTGCAGTTTGGTGCCGGCAAACTTGGGGTTTCCCCCTTCGAGGGCAAAAGGAGCCGTCCGAAGCGTTTCGACAAAATGCCCTCGGAAGTCGGCAAACTGACGATAACGCACAACGATAATTTCAGCAAGACTTTGAGGGGTAACCTCGGTAATCACCATTTTTCTTCTCGGGTTTCTTCGACTACAAATGATTTACGGACTCTCGCCCTCTTACAGGGGTAGAATAGAGAATCGGGGAATTCTTCTCAAACCCTTTACCGGAGTTTCTTATGACAACCTCTCTTCAAATGACCCCAAATGTCGAATGGCAAACCCAACCGAGCGCTGCCCGTTTGGTTTCCAATCTCCTTTCGGATGCTTGCACGCGATCACTCTTTTTGCGAGACCTCGGCGAGCGTTTGAAGAACGAAACCGGAACCCGTTTGCTCGACTGGATTCATTCTATCGTTACCCCGAATACCGAACCGATGCAGCGAATGCTCACCGATGCGGGTTATCACCTTCATCCCCCTGTGTTATATCGACACGAAGGAGGATTGTTTCCCGATGTTTACCTCAGTCAGCAGCAACTCTTCTTGCAACATCAGATATTCCTCAAAGTCGAATCGGTCACGGATTTTCTGTTTGCACATGGTCTGGTAGAAACGGCTATCGAAGGGCAACCCTATGCCGTGATTCGACGGGCCTGCGTGGATGTGACCCCTTCGCAGGAAGTGTGGGTCATTGAGTCGCATGGCGAACGTGGAATTGCCCCCTCGGAAGAGCATCCCGTTTCGCCGTCGCTGGTGTCGAAAGTGATTCACCATGCCGAGAAATTCCGTCTTCGCCGACGTCACTTCAAGAATAACGAAGAAGGGTTCTTGCATACGTTGCAACTGGTTCGCGAGGCCGTGAATGACCTCGGACAGAATCGGGCATGCGATCTGTTTTTCGCTGGCGAGCGTGAGTATTGGCAATCTCGGAATCGGGCAGCCCAAGTGCAAAAGGCACGTCAAGATAAACTCGGTATGGGTTGGGCCAACCACGACCATCACACTTATCGTTCGAGCCGAAGCGAGTTTAGTTCCCTTGTGAAACTCTCCGAAGAAATGGGCTTTATCTGTCGCGAGCGATTCTACGCCGGAAAGGAAGCGGGTTGGGGTGCCCAAGTGATCGAACACCCCCACACGGGCGTAATTATCTTTGCGGACGTGGACCTTTCGCCCGATGAAGTGGCCGGCGACTTTGCCCACAACCCGTTACCCGAACGCCAAGAACTTGGCACCGTCGGGTTATGGTGTGCATTACATGGCGAAGCTCTGTTGCAAGCTGGGATGCACCACCTCGAATGTCAATTCGACTTCAACGCCGCACGCGAACAACTGAAAACACACGGTATCGAAACGATGAAACCTTTCACCGATTTTCCCTACCTGCGACAGGCTTTCACACAAGGCGAAATCTGGAAAGTGGCGGAAACGCGAATCGCCCATTTACTCGAAGCCGGCAAGATCACCGCAACACAAGCCGAGAAGTTCCGCACCAACGGGGCACTCGGTTCGCATATGGAAATTCTCGAACGCAACGACGGCTATAAAGGGTTCAACCAAACTGGGATTAACGAGATTATCCTGAAGACCGACCCTCGCAAGCAAAACGAAGGGCATTGAGAAAGAAGAAACCCAAGTCAAGAGAACATTTTTGGGAAAGGAGCGGAGTATTTTCCATAGCCCACCCGCGCAAGTCTTGAAGTTGCACTGAAGGTTGCAAGACAATCAGGGCGAAACTGTTTTCCTTAGCGCAAGCAGTGGGGCGGAGGCAGCGACGTAACTTTTACCCCATACATTCACCAAACCCTTATTTTTACGGAATAATTGGATTTTTCATCGAAACAATTACGAGTATTTTTGGCTGGTTGGAAAGATGTAAAAGTCGCTGCCTCCGCCCCACTGCTTGCGCAGGTGGGCTAAAAAGGCAGGTTCCCGCTTTTACCTTGCCGATATTTCGTAAAAAATTATCCTGTAACCATTTACGTTATTCTTACCTATATCAGCACAACTTCAAAACGCGCAAGCGGTGGGGAGTTGCCAGTGATCTTTGGGAATCTCCAAAAGTCTCTGCCTTCGTCCCACCGCTTGCGCAGGTGGGCTATGAAAACCTGATCGATGCTTACAAAAACGTATTTCAAATATTCCTACTTTGCCTTCTCCAACAAATTCAACACCGCATGGGACATGGTCGTCACGCCGTTTTTAACCGCGAGATTCGGGTTGGGGAAGTAGCCGTCGGTGTGCATACCGGGTAGGGGTTTGCCTTGCTTTTTGAATTCAGCGACACGTTCGGGATCAACCGTCCCCAGAAAGTACATAAAGATCGGGGTCTTTCCATCCTGTGCGAATCGGGAGAAGTCTTCGCCACCGAGGATGGGGTTTCGCTTACGCACGTTCTCTTTGCCCAGAATCTCCTCGAACACGGCAACGGTTTTGCGTGTGAGTGGAACATCGTTTTCGAGCTTTGGGGTGAAGTCATCGGTCACGAAATTCACATCCGGCTCAGGGGCATTGGCTGCCATCGCTGCTGCTTTGGCCTTGCGTCGAATTGCTTCGAGAACCTTAATCCGTGTGGCTTCTTTGGTTGTGCGAACAGTGATTTGCAAAAGGACTTCGTTGGGGATAATGTTCGCTTTGGTTCCACCATGAATTGAACCGACTGTGACAACGGCAGGGTCGAACGGGTCTTGCTCACGGGAGACAATTGTCTGAAGATCGAGAATGTATTTGGCAGCAATCAAGACAGGGTCTATCGTGACATGCGGTGCGGAACCGTGTCCCCCTTTCCCTTTGATGGTCACTTCAACCGTATCGACATTGGCCATCGCAAGCCCTTCGGTGTAGTGAATGGCTCCGGCTTCGAGGGTTGCATCCGAATGGAGAGCCAAACAGAAATCGGGTTTGGGAAACTTCTCGAATAACCCGTCGGCAATCATCAGGCGTGCGCCTTGACCAATTTCTTCCGCAGGTTGTGCCACAAAGACAAGCGTACCCTTCCAATGGTCCTTCAACGAGATCAAGACACGGGCAGTCCCCACCCACGAGGTAATATGCACATCGTGTCCGCAAGCGTGCATAATACCCACATCTTTGCCCCCTTTGTCCCGAACCAGTTTGGTGCTGGCATACGCAAGCCCTGTCTTTTCAATAATGGGCAGGGCGTCCATATCAGCACGAACCAGAATCGTTGGCCCCTTCCCGTTTTTGTAGACGCCGACGACACCCGTTTTGCCAATCTTTTCGGTCACTTCAAAGCCGAGCTTCTTGATCTCTTCGGCAAGGCGTGCTGCTGTTTTCTCCTCTTGAAGGGAAAGCTCAGGGTTGGCGTGGAAGTGCTTGTAGAGCTTTTCGAGATCGGCCAACTCGTCGGCAACTTTGGTTTCAACAGCCTTTTTGCGTTCCGCCGGAACGGTCTGAGCCGACGCCACCCCCAAACACGACAACAAAAGCAATGTGCAACAGACTCGGTAGGTCATTCGTGATTCTCCTTTGGGAATAGGATAGGAAATCGTGAATCACGGAAAGGGGAAAGGCTTGATCGGGGCGTTTCGTTTTTCGACCACTCACGACGATTCGACATCGCCTTTATTGTTTAGCCAGTACTCGCGACTCGTAGAGAAAACAAATTGGTCGGAGTTTTGCCAGCTTTCTACGTCCTCGACTTCAAGCCCACTCTCAGCCAAAAAGACCTCTTGGTTTGTGAAGTATTCAGCAAGGGTGTCGGGCATATCTTCAATCCCGACCGAATGTTCAGGAACCCAGAACCGTAGCACGCGGATCGGGCACTCCGCAAAATCGAACTCGGTAGCCCACGCGGGTACTACACGTTCCGAAGCGGTCGGGTCATCCTTCCATTCGTTGGGTATGGGGTATTTGTCGGCGGACTCGACACTGAGTAGCTTCCCCTTGCGATCAAAGGTAATTGCCGCTTCGGGACATCGCAAAATCTGGATATTGTTTTTGATGACACCCGTCCACCAACCACAAGCGATATTGCTTCGTAGAGTGTAGCGATAGTCTTCCGGTCGATAGTAAAACGGACTGCCTAAAGATTCCATCAATCGGCCTCAAGTTGTTTTGGGCGAAATATCACAACGGGACGATTCTACGTTTGACCACAACAAGGACAAGGCCAACTGCACGATCTTTGGAAATGATTCTCAATCGCGGTCTGGCAAATTTCCCGCAGAAGCAGAAGGCAATAGCGCAGAGGACACAGCGACCCAGAGACCCAGAGAAAACAAAAGAACAGACACGGATAAACACGGAAGAGACACGAAAAAAAGCAAAAGGCAGATCGGGTAGGATAAGTATTCAAAAGACCAAGATTTCTCTTTTGTCTTCTCCGCGTCTCTGCGTCTCTGTGTCCTCTGCGTTAATGCTTTTTGCCTTGTTTTTCTGAATGCAACGCTTCAGCGAGCTTCACCTTTGAGGGCTTGTTCCCACTCGATGAGCAATTCCATGAAGGCACGATTCGGGCGGAGTTCGGGGCGTTTTGCTCTCACGAATTCGATAGCTTGGTCGCGTGTGAGTCTGTCGCGTGCCATGATGTACGCCACCACGACCATACCGCTACGGCTGACCCCATTTCGACAGTGGACATACACAATGCGACCGGAATTGCGTTGCGTTTGAATAAATTCGACCTGCGACCGGAGCCAGTCTAAACTTGGGGCAGGCGAGGCGTCGCGTATCGGTTCCCAACGATGAACTTCCGCTTGGTAGGGGTCTTCCGATTCGCAATAATTTGCAACGACTTGGGTTCCTTTGGGTGGTTCAGGAACGAATCCGCCGAGCCACAGCCCCTCTTCGATACGGGCATAGTTGGGCTTATCGCGTGTGAACCATTCGACCGCAGCGTAACTACCCAACACAAGGACCAACGCCCCGAATAGCACGAAGCTAAGTCGATAGCGTTTCTTGTTCATGCGACCTTCTGGAAGAACTCGGTGATTTTCTGGGTGGCGTTGAAAGTCTCCAGTGCAGGTCCGCCGAGTTTTTCGCCCATGCCTGCTTCACCACCGGGCCAATGGTGCCCTTGACCCTTCAGGATAGTCACTTCAAAAAGCCCGTTATGCCAATCGGTTGCGGATTCGGGCAACTCCGAGCAGCCGAGTAACTCGGCCCAAAGTCGGATCGTTCGCAGTACGGGGGGGCGGTCTGTCCGGTTACCCCACGGGGTGCGAGCAAGCCCGCCGTGCAACGGGATAAATGGATCGGCATCCCCTGTAATGTACCAACTTGGCATCGGGACTTGTGGTTTGAACGACGTGTAGCAGTGACCTGCAATCGCAACGAGTGCTGCGACCCGTTCGCTTTGTTCTGAGGCAAACCGGAACGCCATCCCCGCCCCGTTCGAGAAACCCGTAAGGCAGACGCGATCTATCTTGAGATAGTCTAACAATTTTAATAAAAAGGCGACATCATCGGTACGCCCGCGACCGGAACCGTCGTTCCATTCTTGCGGGTTGGTGAGGAACTTCGCTGCCCGATCTGGGTTCGGAGAAAGACCATCGGGATAAATCATGCAGAAGTTTTTGGCTTCGGCGATTTGCGAAAAGAGCGTCTCTTTCGCTGCCCATTCTGCCGATCCTCCGGCCCCATGTAGAAGCATCACGGGTGGAATACTTCCCCGACCCAATGAGGGTACGAACACCAAAAAAGATCGAAGTAACCCCTCGCACTCGAACGAGAGTCGGTGTGTCCCAACAGAAAGCGAATCGAGCATGAGAGTATTTTACGAAACGCTATTCGGGATTTTCAACCGTCACCACGCTGGGAATATCGGCGGGTATCGGGAGTCGAGAAAAGGCGATCATCGTGAGACTTTGGCTATCCCAAGCCTCGCCACAATGGGTCGTAACGGCGTCGAGCATCGATTGGCCTAAGTGTCGGGCCGAAACAAAATTTTCGTTTTGCGTTTGTTCGATACTACTCAGGGCTAATCGGAGAACCGCTTGGGAAGTAAAAGTTTTGTCCTGTGCGTTGCGTGCTTCCACAAGCCCCTTAGCGAAGACAAATATGCAATCTCCGGGGTAGAACCGCAATTCCAATTGCTGATAGATTTCGGTCTCGAGGAAGCATATCGGCACACCTTGCTGGGGATGCGAAAGTAATTCAAACCTGTTCAAATCCGAACGATAAAGCAACGGTCGCACGTTCCCTGCATTGGCATATTCCAAAGTGTGACGCAACGGATCAAGCACGAATGCCGTTAAGGAAATCGTCCAGCCTGTCAAACGAGACGCAGACCAAATTCGATTCAACCGTGTGAGAGCGTCGGCGGGATTGGCTGTCGATTCAAAGGCTTGGCGTGTCTGTCCGGTGAACCTTGCCATGAGTAACGCCGAAGCCACCCCAAACCCAAGCACCTTCCCGGCAAGAATCACTTGTTTGCCGTTTCGCAACGTAAACAGGTCGTAGAAATCGCCACCCAATTGGTTCGGGGTTTGGTGCGTGGCGAAGAATTCGTATTCGGGTATGATTGGTATTCTTTCAGGCATCATCAACCGTTGAATCGAACGGGCGATATTCCCGAATTGAGGATCAGAATTCGGGTGTGTGAATCGGGTCGAAAGTTTAGACTTCTCAACGAACTTCGAGAGAAGCCCACCCAGCCCGATGAGCCGTCCGAGGTCCGTTTCGGTGAAGGCATTTTCTACCTGATGGGCATGCAGATGGAGAACCCCGATAGGCTTTTGATCGTGCGTCCACAACGGCACAAACATCGACGACGACCTCGGTGCGTCGAATGCGGTGTTGCTCTCGTCGGTTATTTGGACGAGCATTGCTTCCCCTTGCTCCAAGCACTTGGGGATAACAGAAGGAACAATGCTCGGAGTTGGACGCTGCGGGTACGATGCGCTGGTGTGCGGTTGTTGCTTGGCGTCCATCCCATGAAAAAAGCAATGCGTTGCTTTTGGGAAAAACGATTCCTCCAGTATTTTTTTTCCGACCTGTGAAAGGGGGTCGTTGTGTTCAAGCGAATCGGGAAGCCCTAACAGGAAATCGAAAATTGTTTCAGGTTTAGAAAGGGGATGGTGTGTCAGGATGCTATATCGACAACCAATTGCTTCCAGAACGAGTTTAATAGCGGAATCGGATGCAGGAACCGTTGTTTCGTCGAGAAACTGGAAGACGAATTCTGTCATATGGATGAGGAGGGCGTCCCTCAGAGGATAGCGGAGATAGGGGACGATTTTCAAACCATTACAATAGGTTCCGTTCTGACTTCTGAGGTCTTCGATGTAGTATCGTCCACGTTCACAAACGATGGCAAAATGTTCACGGCTTACGGTTGTTAAACGGCTACTTGGTGAGGGGCTTGCGAGTTCCTCTTTGAAACCTGTTGGCCAATCTGTCTGCCGTCCGACTTTCAATAGCTTGGTCGTTCCATCAAATACAAATTCCTGCCCCGTTTGGATGTAGGGCGATTGCATACCGGGTGGGAGTTTGATGAATCGTAAACTGGGCATGGTGAATGCTCGCGTTTCGTTGACCTTGCAGATATTGGATTATTTTATCGCGGTGTCGGATACGCCACAAGGGTTAAACGGGAAGGTCAATTGAGAGTGGACAGTGGCGGTTCGGAGCTAATTTAGGAAGTAAGTCGCGTTGACCGAAAAAGGCTAAGTCGTTCGAGAAAAGTAGAGTGAAAGTGAGTGAACCAATCCCTCTCCCATTCTTGGGAGAGGGTAGGGTGAGGGTTGAAACCTCGCGGACTTGCAAGTAAAGTCACACCACCCGTTGACCTTTTTTTGTCTCTGGTTGGTGTATCTTTTCTGGGTTTCCGCATAGTTTCAACCCTCACCCCTGCCCTCTCCCATTCTTGGGAGAGGGAGAGGGATTTCTGGGGTTTTCCCTTGTTTTCTGGCCCTTTTAGCCTTCGACACTCTGGCTGCAATTAACTCCCCAAATTAGCTCCGAACCCCAACTATCCACTGTCCACTATCCCCCGTTGGTTTTGCGGTTTTTACATCCCCCTTTTGAAGCCGATCTGGGAGATTTTTTTTTTCCTCTTGCCTTTTGTGGTAGAATGAAGTTAAATTCTTTTGTACACCTACCGGACAATTTTGCGCCCAAAGATTCGATAACGACTATCGAGATCGTGCCCCACAAATTCTGATTTCCGTGCTTTCTCTGCTCTAACTCAGGTGACACAAACCGATTGAAAGGTTCGTTTGCCCACAAGGAATAGACTTACCACGCCCTGCAACCTACTCCGGTTGCTCCGCGATTTTTTAACCCCTTATTTTTCATGGTCCGACTCTCCACCCACCGTACTTCTTTGCGGTCACTTCCCAACGGGTTGACGTGTCGATTTAGGAAACACGATGTTAGCTGAAACAAAAACAACTACAACTGCCTCGGGTGTTCTCGAACTTAATTCCAAAGGGTTCGGGTTTCTTCGCAATCCCAGCCGTTTTTACTCCCCCCTTCCCAACGATGCCTATGTTGATCGATCTCTTATCCAAAAATACGACCTCCGCGAAGGAATGCTCATTTCCGGAACCATCCTGAACGGCTACACCGCTCAACAAGGCCCACGCCTTTCGGAAATTGAGTCCGTCGAAGGAGCTTCACCGACAGGCTTCCTCAAAAGGGATTGGGATGAACTGACCCCTATCGACCCCAGCGAAAGAATCCTTCTCGAAACAACCGGTGGTCCGCTAACAACCCGTGTGACCGACCTGTTTACTCCGATTGGCAAAGGGCAACGGGGCTTAATCGTAGCTCCCCCACGAACAGGCAAAACCATTCTCCTTCAGCACATCGCCGCTGCCGTTGCTCAGAATCATCCGGAAATGCACTTGATGGTCCTCTTAGTGGATGAGCGACCCGAAGAAGTGACCGAAATGCGTCGCACGGTTCGCGGAGAGGTGCTTGCAAGCTCTTCGGATAAAGATGCTGGTCAGCACGTCCGGCTTGCAGAATTGGTAATCGAACGAGCAAAACGTCTCACCGAACAAGGCAAGCAAGTCTTTGTGTTACTCGACAGTCTCACCCGTTTGGCCCGTGCCTATAACAAGACGGCAGGCAATAGCGGGCGAACGCTTTCCGGTGGGGTCGATTCGCGTGCCCTTGAAGTTCCCAAACGTCTTTTCGGAAGTGCCAGAGCCTTTGAAGAGGGGGGATCGCTGACGGTTCTTGGAACCTGTTTGGTCCAAACCGGAAGCCGAATGGACGACGTGATCTTTGAAGAATTCAAAGGAACCGGAAACATGGAATTGGTTCTGGATCGCAAACTTTCGGATCGTAGAATCTTCCCTGCCGTCAACCTTGCCGAAAGTGGTACCCGTAAGGAAGAAAGGTTACTCGACGCCGAAACCCTACGCCGAGTCCACTTGCTTCGCCGTCACCTTACAGGGATGAAGTCCATCGAAGCAATGGAATCCCTCCTCGCACAGATGGGCAAATCCCCTACCAATCAGGCGTTTCTGGATCGAATGATCGTTCGGTAATTAGGTTTCGGTTCCGTTGTCGGAACCGGCTTCCTTGTATGATCGCCCGACGAGTTTTACGAAGACCTCTTCTAAGCTGGGTTCGACCTTTTGCAAATTGCGGATTTGGTTTCCTTTGGCAATCACCTGTTGCACAATCGGGCCGATGACGCCATCGTTCTCAACGGTGAGCTTCGCAAGGAGTTCGTCTGGTCGTTCGGTCCAATCGACCATTTGCACGCCGGGTACTTTTTCAAGCTCGAAACTGGCAGGGATACCGGGATTCAAGGTCAGATCGAAACGGGTCTGAGCTTGCACTGCCTTTTTGAGGTTGGCGGGAGTCTCGCATGCCAGAATTTTTCCGCCATCAATGATTGCAAGGCGGTCGCATAGCTCTTCCGCTTCGGCCATGTAGTGCGTTGTTAAGAGTAGGGTGCGGCCCGGCAGTTCCGACAACCATTCGCGGACAAATTTACGGATCGTCCGTGCAGCATTCACATCAAGGCCGAGGGTCGGTTCGTCCAGAAAAAGAATCTTCGGATGCGTGATAAACCCGCGACAGAAATTCATCTTCTGGCGTTGACCCGTCGAAAGATGACTGACCTTCGTGTCGGCCTTGTCACGAAGCCCCACCACGTCCAACATGAACTCGATACGTTTGGCAGCTTCGGCGTTGGTGATCCCGTAAATTTGGGTGAACAACCAAAGATTTTCACGAACGGTCAACACGCCATAACCGCACGTTTCGCCACCGGAGACCATATTGATAAGCGGGCGTATCGAACGGGTTTGAGTGACGACATCCTTGCCATCGACCCACGCTTGCCCACTGGTTGGAGCAAGGAGCGTCGTCAGAATTTTGATGAGTGTGGTTTTGCCCGCCCCATTCGGTCCAAGCAACCCGAAAAGCTCACCGGGCCGGACTTCGAGGTCCACACCCGCAAGGGCGTGTAAGTCCTTCGCTTCGGTCCCGTCGCGGTTTTTCTTTTTCTTACGCTTGTAAACACGGGTCAGTTTTTCAGTACGAATCGCCAGAGGTTCCATGAGGGTATTATACGCAAGGGGTCTATCCTCAGAATCCTCAAAGTTTCCTCAACCCGAATAACCAGAACGCCGATGTAACCTCCATTATATTTGCGGGAAGGAGTCCCTATGCGTCGGTTCCTGTTGCTCGGTAGTTGTGCGTTGGGGTTGGGTTTAACGGGTTGCGTGTCGAAAACGACAAGCCAGTCCAACCTACCCAACGAGGACAACACTTTCAAAGGTGAGACCGTTGTGACTCCTCCGCCAGAGGTCGCAACAACCACGCGCCAAAGCGAGCCATTCCGTGTGTTAGCCGCTTGGCAAAACATGGTCCAGTTTGGGGCCGACACAACCAAAGGGGGAGCGCCTTTCCCGTGTTTGACGTGTCGCGTGTATGTTTTTGGCAAAGATCAAACACACCCTTTGAATGCTGATGGCGGGTATTTATTCGTCCAGCTTTACGATGCCACTCCGAAAGAAAATAAAGCCGACGAAAATAAACGTCTGGAAATGTGGAATCTCGATTCCACCAAAATCCCGCTCATGCGAAAACGTGATGTGTTCGGCGAAGGATATTCGCTTATCCTCCCGTGGAGTACCTATAGCCCCGATATCAAAAAGGTCAGCCTGACCGTTGAATACCGCTATCAATCCGATCTTCCTGCCCAAGCGAGTTCGATGCCTGCCCCTGCAACAGAAGGCCCCTTTGTATTCGATCCGGGTTTTGTGAAAGGCAAAGATATTCGCAAGATCGTTACTACACCCGAAGTGATCAGCATCGATCACACTGCGATTTTGAACAAGATGCGTGAACGGGTCAGTGCCACCGCCAAGCCCGATGCAACACTCCCTACACCGAAAGGTTTGCCAAGCCTTGAACTGCCCGCAAAACCATAGTCGTTGAAAATTTGTCTTTTCGTAATAATGTCCGGAGTTTGTTATGCGTTTTATGCTTACGATTGTCCTTTGCGTCGGTGCGGTCAGCGTAACCTTTGCCAAAGAAACGCCACCAGTCAGCGTGGGAACGATTGCCAAAGAAATCAAAGCCCCTGCCCTTGAAAAAGTCGTTCTCGAAAAGAATTACAAGGTCCGAATCGAAGCTGCGAAAGAGTTGACATCGCTTGACGAAAAGGCAGCACCCGCAAACAAATTTTTGATCGAAGTGGTACGCGAAGAAGTTCTGAAATTAGCCCGACCGCTTGGGCCAGATGACCGTCTTGCTACCGAACAAAAATTTGTTTGCGGGTGCTGCCTTTTCGTCAAGCGA
>VYLT01000118.1_pt1 | contig 18867 bp, 13 predicted proteins | sample 5114261 | NCBI WGS metagenome assembly VYLT01 (sample SAMN12291815, study PRJNA351875) | freshwater metagenome | isolation source: freshwater lake | place: USA: Michigan, Little Long Lake | collected 2011-07-12 | reverse complement strand
CTTTCACGCTTACTCACCGAAACCAAAGATATGCCCTCATTCCTCGCAGCCCGAACGCTACAATCGATTGCAGAACACCACGCCAACAACGGGCAATGGTTGCTTGCAAAGGAAGTTTATTCGGTCGTAGTGACCCGTTACCCCGACACCACAGCAGCCGTGGAAGCCTATCGTTGGTTGCTTCGCTATCAAACGAGTGGAGAAGCTCGCCGACGTGCCGAGACCAAGCAATTCATCGAAGTCTCGATTTCCGGGCCGAAAGAAATGCTTCTCGAAGACAAAATGCCGAAGACTGGCGAGATTATCCGCGCCAGTCACAAAGAGACGATGGACCCGGCAACCGAAGGGCGTCGGTGGTTACGCGAAGCCGTTGTGCTGGAAACAAACTTAGCCAAGTACGGGCCAACCTTCGGGAACGATCCCGCAGCGAACCTTTGTTTGGCGTCGGCCAAACGTCAATTAGGGCTTGCTGATCTCAATGAAAAATGGCTGCAAAAATACCTTGCAGAAACAGCCGTGCCAACAGGGGGACAAGCTCAGGTTATGGGGTCCGATCCGTGGCGTGAATGCTGCCTGATGGAGTCGTGGTTGTTGAATCGTTCGGGAAAAATGGCACCGAAACCCGGTCTTGTTTGCAAGAAAGTCGAAACCCGTCCCCATCTCGATGGCCGATTGAACGAAGCAGTATGGGGAACCGCCTCAGCATCGCCGTTAAGCCACATTTCAGGGGAAACCCTCGAAGGTTACGGCTCCAAAGAAGGAATTGACGATGCCATCCGAGAACGAGTAAGCCTAAAGGGAAGTCCGTTGACCCCTGCCGAAGCTCAGACCCTCCGAGAGAATGGAACACGCACAATGTTCTGTTATGATGAAGAATATCTTTATATCGGTGTCGTTTGCAAACACCCGAAAGGGAAAAAGCAAGAGGTGCTTACGAAACGTCAACGCGATATGAATTTGTCGCAGCACGACCGTGTCGAAATCATGCTCGATATTGACCGCGATTACCAGACCTACTATCGATTGTGTGTCGATCAACGGGGAGCTTTAGCCGAAGATTGTTGGGGCGATAGCACTTGGAATCCGAAATGGTTTGTGGCTGTGAATGCCGAAGACGACGGCTGGACGGCCGAAATTGCAATCCCGTTGAAAGAGCTTTCCGGCGATATTGTTACCCCCGGAAAATTGTGGGCGATGAACGTCGTGCGGGTGATTCCCGGTGTGGGGGTTCGGGCGTGGTCGGGACCGGCAGGGGTAAAACCTCGCCCGGAAGGGATGGGCTTACTTTCCTTTGGGGAAGCTCAGAAATAAGATAAGCTGGAAAGGAATTTGATTTCGTCAGACTCAGAGAAGGAAAAGGGAGTGGAAGAAACAGCAACTGGGCCGGTCAACTACGTCAAGCGTGTTTGGGAATATCGCTATTTCTGGATGTCGTTAGTTCGGGCCGATCTCACTCGTCGATATCGGCGATCCCTTCTTGGAATGGGGTGGTCGTTACTTTCACCCATTGCAATGACTGCCGTTCTCTGTGTGGTTTATCGAAAAATTCTGAATGTTGACTTAATAACGTTCGCACCCTACCTGTTAGCGGGTTTAGCGACGTGGGGATTTATTAACACGGTCATCATCAATTCGACCACCTGTTATCGCACTGCGGAAGCCTACATCCGCCAAGAACCTGCACCAATGCTCATATACCCCATTCGTGCTGTCTTAGGGGCCGGCTTCCATGCGGTGATAGCCCTGATTATGGCAATTTTGGTGGCCTTTTTTGCCTCGTTTTATGCCGACGAAGGAACCTTGATAGGACCTCTCACGTTGACCTTTGTGCCGAGCTTCTTGTTGGGTGTGCTGATCCTTATTCTTTTCTGTTTGGCGCTTGGGAGTTTGGTTTCGGTCGCCGCCACATACTTTCCAGACCTGACTCACCTTTCGGAAATTGGGATGCAAATGCTCTTTTTCCTCACACCCGTGATTTGGCCGAAACATTTACTCCTAAAGGGACCAGATGGAGGAGATCGGGGATATTCCGTGTACCTGCTCTACAATCCTCTCGCTTCGATGGTCGATGTAGTCCGTGATCCGATTCTCACAGGAACTTTTGCATCAGGAACCGCCTACATGATTGCAGGAGGATCGGCCCTATTCTTGTGGATTTTGGTCGGGTTGGTTTATCGCCGTTGTGAATACAAAATCGTCTACGCACTCTAAAAGGACACCCAATGACAAGGATCGATTTAGAAGGGGTGTCGCTGACGTTTCGGGTGATGCCCCCCGGTGGAATGTCACTCAAAGACTGGGTGATCAACGGGTTTCGACACCCCAAAGGGACCATCATTAAAGTCCCTGCACTCAAGAACATCGACCTCAAGGTCAACGATGGCGAACGGCTCGGCGTGATTGGTCACAACGGGGCTGGGAAAAGTACGTTCCTCAAAATGCTCGCACGGGTGTACCGCCCCACAAAAGGGACTGCCCGAATTTCTGGCAGAATATGCTCGTTGTTCGATTTAGCTCTTGGCTTTGAGATGGAAGCAAGCGGTTGGGATAACATTAAATTCCGAGGGTATCTGCAACGGGAGACCCCCAAATCTATCGAAGATAAGAAACAATCGATTGCAGATTTTACCGAATTAGGCGATGAGACCCTCCGACGACCGATCAAATACTATTCAAACGGAATGTTAGTACGCCTTGCCTTTGCAATATCCACTGCAATCGATCCAGAAATTTTATTGTTAGACGAGGTCCTTTCTGCGGGAGATATTAACTTCCAGAAAAAGGCTCAAAAACGAATCGAAGAACTCATCAACCGAGCAAGGGTGATGGTCCTCGTCACCCACGATCTCGGCTCACTTGTGCGATTATGTAATAAAGCTTTATGGCTTGAACACGGCCAAATAAAAATGCTGGGCGACCCACTTGCAGTGGCTCACGCTTACTCGGCATCGATGGGTCGCCCGTTCGTTCCACCGGAAATAACTAACGATGACAACCCTCAATGAATCGGCTCGCGGAGTTGTTTCCACGTTGCTTGCAAATCCCGAAGTTTACCGATGTGCCGTAACCCAAACGGGTTCCACAAACGTTATCGATTGCGGGTCGAAGGTACTGGGCGGAATCGAAGCCGGTTTAGCCCTCGCCCGTATCTGTTTGGCGGATCGTGGACAGGTTTCGCTTATCTCATCGCCGGATGGTCTAAACATCCAAGTCAGTTCCGATGATCCCGTTGGAGCGTGTCTCGCTTCGCAATATGCGGGGTGGCAAATTAAGGTCGGCAATTATTTTGCAATGGGTTCCGGCCCCATGCGAGCAGCTGCCGGACGTGAACCGTTATTTCAAGATATTTCTCACTATAAAGAAACGCCACCCTGTGCCGTCGGGGTGTTAGAAACCGCCGACGCCCCCACCCAAGAGGTATTCGATTACCTAAGCGAACGCCTTCCCAAAACCGTTCAAGAATTAGTGTTACTTTTTGCACCGACGAAAAGCATTGCAGGGACAATCCAAGTAGTTGCACGCTCCCTCGAAACCGCACTGCATAAATTGCACGAATTGCATTTCGATCTAAATACGATTATCTCCGGCGTCGGTGTTGCACCCCTTCCGCCTATCGCCAATAAAACAATGGAAGCAATTGGCCGAACCAACGATGCCATCCTCTACGGCGGAAAGGTAACCCTCTGGGTACGCTGCCCCGATAGTGCCATTACCGAAATCGGCCCCAAAGTTCCATCCAGTGCGTCAAGCGATTACGGCACACCCTTCGCCCAAACTCTCGCCCGATACGGTGGGGACTTCTACAAAATCGACCCCCTACTCTTCTCCCCTGCCGTCGTCGAATTCCACAATCTCGAAACCGGCAAAACCTTCACATACGGGCAACTCGCACCCGACATTCTCAAATCCTCTTTCGGCCGATAGAATCCCTCTATCTCTCAAGGGACACCCATGAACGATACCGAAGCCTTCCTCCGCAAAATCCGCGAGAACCCCGACGATGATGCTCCTCGGCTGGTGTTCGCGGATTATCTTGATGAACAATCCCAAAATGCAACCGGTAAGGAAGCGAAGGAGCGGGCGTCGTGGGCAGCTCTGATTCGGGCGGGGGTCGCGAAGGAACGGGAGAGCTTTGCCGATGTGAGTTTGTGGAATAAGTGGGCGGGAGTCGATAATTCAACTTTTGTCTGCACGCCTGCATATGATCTCGTTCCGAAAGATTGTCGGGATGGGCTTGGGTGGTGGGCTTCACGGGGGTTTTACGATGAGATATTTCTTGAATTACCTGAATTCGTTATGGAAAGCGATTCCCTCTTTGAATCACTTGCACCAATTCGGAAAATCGAATTAGATTTGTTTGACGAGGATTGGGATTGGCGTGTACTCGAAGGCGACCCGCTCTTGGGGTTGATTCGGAATTTAGACCTTTCCTCGAACTACGCAATGAGTGAAGAAAACTTTGAGGGTATCTTCAACGATTCGCAATTGCAAACACTAACAATACTCGATGTGCAAACATTCGGTATTTATGATTTCGATTTTCTACCCATATTAAAAGATTGTCAAGAATTCCCTTCCCTTCGGAGCCTTACGGGTTCGTTCGATTCACTCAAGGAGTATCGTGAATTACTCCAATACCCTCTGACTTCCAAACTCGAAATCCTTGCGGGGGATAATTCGACCGTCGAATGCGGGACAATTTATAGCCGTGCCCCGCTCGCAAAAACGTTGACTTGGTTGGAATTAGACGAAGATGATGACTACGAACATAAAAAATGGAAGTGGGGTCATTTTCCGAATCTCAAACGAATTGGCATTCAAATGATCGGAGAAAAGGATTGGGTGACCCCTTTCTTGGAAAGCCAAGATTTGAAACATCTTGAAAGCCTTGAACTTCGTGGAAAAACAATGATTCCAAGTGTCCTGAAATCGCTTGAATTTGGGGAAGGGGAATTTTCTCTCTCGTTAGATGGGATGAGTCGGCCGACACTCAAGGGTATCCTCGGTTCGCCAACGATGCGACGTGTTAAATCTCTCATTCTCGAGGGTAAATCGATGGAATACGCGCTCGAGATTCTCTCAAAGAATGAGGTTGCCACAAACCTCCGAAGTTTGAAAATCAACCCGACCGACGGAATTAAAAAGCCAATCCCTTTTTATAATATCCTCTGCACGTCACCCGTATTTGCAAACCTTTTGCATTTGGAAATATCGATGCAGATTAACTTAACAGCTTTGAAACAAATTGGCGAATCGCTATTAGGACAATCGCTTCGAGCGTTGAGTTGTTCGAGTCCTCGACTCCGAGAAAAATGGCAAGACTATCTCCGAAAATCTAACAATCTCCCAAACCTTGTTCACCTTTCATTCTACGCAACCGATTTGGATGAAAACAAACTCGCCAAAGGTCGCAAGAAATTGAAACTGACGTAATATACCCATGAACGATACCGAAGCCTTCCTCCGCAAAATCCGCGAAAATCCCGACGACGACGCCCCTCGGCTCGTGTTTGCCGATTATCTTGATGAACAATCGCAGAACGTAACCGGCAAAGCAGCGAAAGAACGGGCACAATGGGCTGCCCTCATTCGGGTACAAATTGCTGAAGAACGCGAAAACCCTGCGGATGCCAGCTTCTGGAATAAGTGGGCGGGGGTGGATATCACGTCTGGACGCGAACTTGCATTTCAAGCCACCTCAGAAAAACTCATTGATTTTGTACGTGGACCGAACAAAGGTTTTTACGACGAACTCGAAGCCTCGTTTGTTGATCTTCCTCATATCAACGAGGAGATTATGAATTCGGTGATGCCTGTTCGCAAACTCGAACTCGATCTTCCAGCACAATGGGAATCTGTTTCAAAATACCCTTTTTTGAGCCTGATTCGAGACTTAGACCTTTCCGGAAACGATGAGATTACAGAAGACTGTTTTCGTGGAATCTGTTGCGATCCTCAACTCCAAAATCTTACATCTCTTAATCTTTTGTGTTACAATGACTATGAATTTGATTGGCTAGAAATACTTCGAGATTGCGAAAATTTCCCTCATCTGCATCATTTGGAAATTGCTCTCAGTATGGGAGATCGACTTAAAGCCCTTCTCGAATGTCCGCTCGCAAGAAATCTGGAATATCTTGAAACACACGATAATTCCGTTCGATTCGCAGAACTCCTGAGCCACTCACCCCTTGCAAAGACGTTGACAACCTTAGAAATCAATGAACCCAGCTATCCTGTAGCAATTGGAAAGCAGAAGTGGGGACAGTTCAAGAATTTGAAAAGGCTTTTCCTTTCGGTACACAATAAAAAAAATTGGTCTCCACCATTTTTGGAAAGCCAAGATTGGCAACATCTGACACACCTCAGACTGACTGGAGCAACCTTGCCAAGCGATATTCTCTCATATTTTGAAGAAGGAGATACTGAAATATCTTTGACACTTGACAAACTAAGTTTCCCTCAATTAAAGGGAATTCTCAGTTCTCCTGCAATGCGGCGTGTCAAGGCGTTATCATTAATTAATGAATGTAAGGAATCAGCAGTCAAAATTCTTGCCAAAAATGATGCTATAATAAACCTGCGAAGTTTCGTATTTTACACCCACAATCACATGAAAAATCGAGAAACGTTTTTCGATACTCTTTGCTCCTCGCCCGTTTTTGCCAACCTCTTGCACCTGCAAATTCGAGAACAACTAACCCTGCCGATTCTTCGGCAACTCAATGATTCGGCTTTTGGCGAATCGTTGCGTTCTTTGAATTGTGATTCTCCGAAGTTTGCAAAGAAGTGGCAGGAATTCTTACGCAAATCGAAGAATTTTCCCCACCTCGTTAATTTTTCATTTAGCTCTTACGGTCCTAATTTACATGGCAACCTTATGAGAAATGGCCGTAAGAAATTGAAGCTCACTTAACTCTCACCCGATCCATTCCTTTGCCGGTATCACGATCCCCTTTTCGATGAATTCTTGCTTATCGCTGACGGGGTTCCATCCGAGTATGTTCTTGGCGTTGGGGCTTTGCATGGGGGAGGCTTGCGTGCGGGAGAGCCAGTCGCGGTAGCGGGGGCGACGGCGACCGGCGTGGCGGACGAGTACCTTGATGGCGTATTTGAACATATCGCCGAGATAGAATGAGAGGATACTTTTGGGTTGGGCATCGAATTGGGTTTGGGTCGCTTTGCTAAGTTCTGCGAGATACTCTTGACCGGAAAGCAACGGGGGGCCGACAAGGTTGAACACTTTGCCTATCGTTTGTGGATTACCCAAAGCTTTAACGAGAGCATCGGCAACGTCGGTTGCAAGGACGAAGGGCATGGGGTGCTTACCGGCTCCCCATGTGCGGACAACGGAATCGCCTGCCCACATGCCCACCCCCCAATGAAACGGGCTTCCGCCACTCCCCAGCACAATTCCGGGCCGAAAAATCACAAGGGGAAGTTTGCCCGATTGTTGCATCTGTTGCAATTTCTGTTCGGAGATTGCTTTCGCTTTGGCATAGAGATTTCGCCCGTCGATCTTCGGGTCTAAGGGGGTCTCATCGATAATAGTTTGCGATGCCTTTCCTGCAAAATAACTATCAATCGTTCCAGTATAAATAAATTGTTTTACGCCAACCTTGCTGGCAATCTCGGCAAGGGTGAGGGTCGCTTGAATTTCTTTCGCTTCGTACTCTTCCCACGTTTTGACGTGTGCCCGCGCAAGGTGATAAATCACTTCAATGCCTGCACAAACCTTTTCGAGATCGTCGGGCTTGCTCAGGTCGGCACGCACAATTTCAAGTGGCAGTTTTTGCAAACGCTTCGGAAGAGAGGTCACATCGCGGGCCACGAGTCGCACGGCGTGTCCCGCTTCCACCAGCTTCTCAACGAGCGCCTGACCGATAAACCCTGTACCCCCGAATACCAACACCTTTGGTGTCGTCCCTTGAAGCGGAGTCGTGCGAGGGGCCGGTCGTTGCGAAGTAATCGGGTGTCCAGCTTGGTTTGCGATGGCATGTCCGAGTTGAATCGTATTGCAAGCCAGACCTATCGATAAACGCTCGTCGATACGTTGATTCAGCAACCCGTCGTAGAAATGGCGTATCGCATTCTGAATGCTATTGCCGAAATCGTTACCGCGACGGGTGAGTTTTGCCTTCGAGAAAACGTATCGCAATAATTTCGCACGGGCTTGCTTTGCCGAAGATTTTGCAGCTTCGCGTGTGATCCGATAACGGTCAATATCCATCGGTCGTGTACTCAAACGCGAAAGTGTATAGGTTCCCGCTTCAAAATCGATATGCCCCACCCCTGCACTTCCACGCACCGAAATTGCATGTTCGGTAAATCCTCGCCCGAACGAGAAATTGACTACGGCACTGGTCGCCCCTTTGTTGGCAACGATAGTCCAACGGCGAAAGAATTCCACACCCGTCGGAAGTTCGATTTCGTGCGAAGGGACAACGGTGAAACTATCGGGATACCCCATCAGGTCTAACAAATGAGCTAACGAATGCGGGCCAATCTCGAGCAAGATATTTCCTGCTCCGCGTAGCATCCAAATCCCGAACGGCCCCCCTCGCAGTTGCCCCAATTCCTTGTGCCAAGAAATGTTGATTTCCGAAAGCTGCCCCAACTTACCCGCACGAATATCGTCACGCAATTTAACATACGGGTCTGCAAAAAGGAAATTATGTCCCACACCCAGAGAGGTTGCCGCGTGAGGATAGTTCTGCAAAGTCTCGCATTCTTCAAGGGTTACGCAAACGGGTTTTTCTAAAAAGACTTTGTGACCTGAATCCAACAACTTCACCGCAGCCGTTGCGTGCAAGTCTGGTGGCAAAAGGATATGTACCGCATCGCAGGTCTTGGAAGCGATTAACTCATCAAGCGAACCGAAAGCATGGGCAGCATCCGAACGATTCTTTAACTCGGTCGCCCGTGCAAGGTCCACATCGCATATCGCACTCACCTTTGCGCTCGATATTCCCTTCAACGCCTTCAAGTGCCAATCGGCAATATAGCCCGCCCCAAGTATCCCGACACGCCACAACTTTTTCACGTTCGCGCTGCTCCTACAAAATTACCTCACCGGAAAACTACCCTTATTTTCGTAGGACAACGTCAATCGCCTAGCCGGAATAAACTTCGGCTCTTGTGCAGATTGTTGGCAAAATTTTCATTAAACCCCTGCAAACGTGAGGTTTTTGGACACTTGCGCCGAAAAATTTCCATTTCGTCAGAAATTCTCTTGCGATATTTTTTGTTGGTCGATACTGGAACTATCCAAAAGAACGACGTCAAGGATCGACCACTATGTTCAAATGGCTTTTCACCACCGAGACGACACCACCCAAACCCATTACCCTTGCGCTCACCTCGCTGGACGACCGGATCGTTCCGGCAACATGGAATATCGCATCGGGTGACGTGAACGGGTTAATCGCTGCTATACGCACTGCGAACAGTAACAACCAACGCGACACAATCAACCTTGCTTCAAACGGGGTTTACGATTTTACCACTGCCTACACAACGGGTTCGGCTCTCCCTTCCATCACTCTCGATAGATCACTTGCTAACTCGCTAACCATCACGGGCAACGGCGCCACACTGCGACGTTCTTCCGCATCGGGTGTAGCGGATTTTCGCATCTTCACTATCGAAGGTGGGGCACTCAATCTCGATGAAGTCACCGTAAGTAATGGCAAGTCTCGCAGTGGTACTGCGGGTGGAGCCATCTCAATAACTTCGGGAAGTTTACTTCTCACCGATAGCACCCTTTCGGGAAATACGGGGCTTAACGGGGGTGGGGCAATCTACGTCGGCTCACGGGTGACCGAAGTGATTTTGCGAAACACAACCGTATCTGGAAATAAGGCGACGGCAACGGGTTCGCAAGGGGGCGGAATTTTGGTCGAAGGGGGTTCCACAACCTCGGTTAAGCTCATCAACACAACACTTGCGTTCAATACTTCATTAAGTAATGGTGGCGGTATCTCAATCAAATCGGGTAGCTTGAACCTGCTAAATTCAATCGTTTCGGATAACACCGCAACATCGGGTGTGCGTGACCTTTACCGAACAGGGGGAAGCGTTTCGGCTCAAAATAGTTTGATTGAAACAACCCCAACCAGTGGCACGATTAACGGAACGAATTTGAATAACAAAGTCGGTATCGATCCAAAACTTGGCGCTCTGGCGAGTAACGGCGGAAAGACCAAGACACATGCGCTCGGGTCGGGTTCTGCTGCCATCAACTCCGGCAACAACGGGTATTCGCCGGGTTCTACCGATCAACGTGGCTCGACTCGAATCGTCGGCGGAAGAATCGATATGGGTGCTGTGGAATCCTCCACAACAACCACGACTACAACACCAACCACACCCGTAACACCGACAACACCAACGACGCCGACAACAGGCCAAACGCGACCCGCCGTCATGGCTCTTGACATCACCCCCAAAGCTCCGGTGAATGGGCAAAGCCTCACCCTTTCGGCATCGGTGATTCCTGAAACGGGACGGGCGCTCGCAACGGGGACTGTGAATTTTTATATCAATGGCGTTTATTATGGCGGTGATCGACTCTCAAATGAAATTATCGCATCAATTGTGATTGCCTCGTTAGCACCGGGAACTTACACAGTTCGGGCAGTTTACACACCCGACGCCGGTAATTTAGTATTGGCAGGTTCTGTCACGTCAACGCTTGTTGTTGCCGATAAGAATGGAGAGATTCGCTGGGAACGCTAATTTTGCCGGTCATCCGCATCAAAATAGGATGACTACGTAAGGAACGTATTCTTAGCAACATCGAGAAGCGAAAAATCTAACAGAAAGGCCGAAATTCTCTTGAGTGAAATCAGTGAATCTGTTAGTTCCGTTTTCGTGTGAGACCGCGCCATGAAAGCAACGTGGATGACCTTACCGATTCTCTTCCTCTCCTCGCTAATCGCGTGGAGCCAAGACGAGTACACCCCTGAAGCTGCTCCGCCAGACGAAGGAGTGAACGTCGCCCCACAAGAAACAACCTTTTTCAACACCCCCGCTAAACCCAATGCGTGGCTTCGTGCCGAGTATTTGGTCTTCTGGGTGAAAGATGCCCCTATCGCTGCCCCTCTACTTGTTACCGGTTCAGGTAACGATGTCTTCCCCGGCGCACTCGATCAACCCGGCACCCGCGTGTTACTCGGCGATTCTGTTTCGATGGGTCGGAGTAACGGGTTACGCTTCACCGCAGGAAGTTGGCTTGACGACAGCCAGCGACTTGGCTTTGAAGTGATCCTGATGGGGTTAGAACAATCTCGCGTTGGTCAAACGTGGACAGCCGATGCAACAGGTACACCCTTCCTTGCACGCCCATTCGTGAGCGCACGAACCGGAAACGAAAATGTCTACTTCGTCTCGCAAAATCTGCCCGGTCCGGGGGTCTCTGCACGCTTAACCGGGTCGCTTGCCTACTCGACGGCAACGGAATTTCGCTCGATTGAAATCAACGGGTTAGCCGTCGCGTTTGCCGAAGGAAACTCGACCGGAACCCTCATGTTCGGCTATCGCTCGTTGTGGTTACGCGAAGATTTACGGATCACCCAACAGACTCGCGGTATCGACGAGAACGCACGCCTCAGTCTTGCGGGCGAACGTCTTGGCATTGGCGAATCGTTACTGGTCAGCGATGCCTTCCGAACCGATAACCAATTCTTCGGCTTGAACCTCGGCGGGCGTTACGGTTGGCAAAGTGATCGTTTGAGTCTCGATGTGCTTGCAAAAGTAGCATTCGGGGTCACTCAACAACTTGCACAATCCGAAGGGGCGACCAATCGCTATAGCCCATCGGGGGCGCTGCTCGGTTCAGAACCGGGTGGGCTGCTTTCGCTTTCGACAAATGGTGTTCGTAACTTCCAGACCGATCTTTCTTTTGTTCCGGAGGTGGGCTTCGACCTCGGATTTCGGCTCACTTCCGGACTGAAAGCCCGTATGGGTTACTCGATGCTTTATTGGTCGAGTGTTGCTCGTCCGGGTAACCAGATCGACCGCACGATAACGACTTCGCGAGTCCCAATGGACCCCAGCTACAACGCCAATAGCTCTGGCACACGCCCTTCAAGCTCGGTTGTCTCCTCCGACTTTTGGACTCGCGGGTTTACGTTCATGTTAGACCTTTCTTACTGATTATTCCGAACCGAATTTTGCTTCTTTTAACGGTCTAATTGACCGTGCGCCCGTGTAGAAATTGCACTTCTTTCTAAGTTCGTTGCACTCAAAAAATTATCGGCAAGACTTCACTACCGACGGTGGAACCGTTGGCGTTTTCCCACGAAGGGCCGGAGTGAACGTCATGATGCGATACCTCTTCTTATTTGGTTTTCCTCTTGTGTTAGCCATCAACCTTCCGACCAAGAGCTACGGTCAGACCATTAGCGGTGGCGGAATTGGCGTCGGTGTTGGTTACGGTACCCCGTGGGGTCCATTCTGGGGACCACGTTTCGGACCGGGCTTCGGGGGTGGATTCGGCCCCTGGTACGGACCCGGACTTGGGATGGTCTCACCCAATCGTATCGACAGTTTTTGGGGCAACGGCATGTCCCTTTACGGTCCTCCCGTTCCAACCTACAAAGCAATCCCCGGAGTGTTCGGGGCGGCCGACGACCGCTTTCACGGTCCTCCGCCAAACTTTGGTCTCACCCCATGGGGTTGGGGAAGCTACGGCACAATACCGCTCAACGCACCAAGTTCGCGCAACGCAACTTCTCCCCGTGCCACTTTCTTGGAGAATGCCGGCACCCCGCTAAAATTCGAGGTTCTTGTTCCCACACCCGATGCCAAAATTTTCATCGACAACCAAGAAACCACATCATCTGGAATGCAACGCTACTTTAGTTCCCCATCGCTCGCAGGACGCGAAACCTATACCTATAACATTCGCGCCGAATGGAACGACGGCGTCAACAAGGTCACCCACACCAAGCAAGTCAGTGGCAGACCGGGTGACCAAGTCCGTGTCGAGTTTGAGAAATAGAAGCTCGATCAAGTCCCCTCTCGGATAGCACCTACCCACTACTCACCCCCCTTCTAAAATAGCTTCGCATTACCATATCACGCCCGAACAGGAACGAGTTAGAATTATGCGAAGGATTTTGCTAACGGTGTTGGCCTTGGGGTTGTCGCCCCTTTTTGCCCAAGCCGATGAAAAGAAGCTCTTACAAACAACGCAAAAGGTACTCGAAGGGATTACCACCCACACCCTTCCGAACGGGTTGCGTGTCTATCTCAAGCCCGTACCCGGTTCGCCGATTGTCACCACAATGATGGGCTATAAGGTCGGAGCATGCGATGAGGAGAAAGACCAGACTGGGCTTTCGCACTATTTGGAACACCTGTTATTCAAAGGGACAGACAAACTTGTGCCGGGTGATATCGACCGCATGACCCAACGCAACGGCGGGCGTAACAATGCCTACACCAGCGAAGACATGACCGTGTATCACTTCGACTTCGCTGCCGACCGTTGGTTGACGGGGTTGCAGATCGAAGCCGACCGGATGCGAAACACCAAGATCGACGAGAAGCACGAATTCGAGCAAGAAAAAGGGGCCGTGATTTCTGAACTCAACGGCAACGAAGACCAGCCGTGGGAACTCGAATATAAGAAGATTCTCCCGTTGCTTTTCGGTGAAAAATCACCTTACGGACATCCCGTAATCGGTCAAAAGAAACACGTTGCCGATGCCACAGCTGCCATCATCAAGAAGCACTACGACGCTTGGTATCACCCGAACAATGCTGTTCTTGTCGTGGTGGGTGGCTTCGACCCGAAGACTGCAATCGCCGATATCGAAAAGCTCTTCAAGGATATACCCAAAGCCGAACTGCCTGCCCGTAAAGCCGAGGTTGCCCCTCCCATACGAAAGGAAACCGTACGGGCAAAAATGGAATCGAAGTTCGAGACGCCTAAGCTGATGATCGGCTTCAACACGGTGAAGGCAACCGATCCCGATGCCCCTGCCCTTGCGGTGTTGGGCCAAGTGTTGAGCGGTGGAAAAACCTCTCGTTTTTACCGTAAATTTGTGGAAGATTTGAAATTATGCGTCGATATCTCTGCCGATCATTCGCCCGGACGTTATCCCGGTTGGTTTGCGATCCAAGCCGAGTTACTCAAGAACGACCTAGCCAAAGTTGAAGCCGAAATCGAAAAAGAATTGGCCCTGATAGCCAAAGATGGACCGACCGAAGCGGAACTCAAACGGATTCGTCGCGGGATGATTGCTGCTCGTGTGTTCCGGCACGAAGGGGTTCACGAATTATGTGACGACATTACCCGAGGGGTCATCCTCGCCGATTTGGATTATGTCGTCAATTCCCTTCCCAAAACAATCGAAGTGACTGCCGACGATGTGAAACGAGTTGCCAAGAAATACCTTGTCGATCAAAAGGCTGTCGTCATTCAATCCATCCCTGCAATGGAAGGCAAGGGAGGAGCCAAAGATTCGAGCTTCCCCAAACGGATTCTCGGACGCAAACTCTATAAGGAAGAACCTGTTGCAGGGGGTGGCGGATACGCCTTGAAGGATGCCAAAACTGTTGTCCTCGATAACGGCTTGAAGATCATCCTTCTCGAAAATCACCGCCTACCGATGGTCGTTGCTCAAGCTGCCATTCACAAGACCAAGTATTACGAACCCGAAAACCAAAACGGTTTGGCAGCATTCCTCGGCGATTTGCTTGAGGAAGGAACAACGACCAAGACCGGCGAACAGATTGCAAAGGCCATAGAAGATGTTGGCGGATCGCTTTCGGTTGGAGCAGGCGGTGGTTCGGTACGGGTCATTTCGGAGGATACCGACCTCGGCTTGGGACTCTTATTCGATTGTCTGATTAACCCTGCCTTCGCTGCCGACCCTGTCGAAAATAAACGCGAGCAACTCCTTTCCGACCTCGCCGAAGCAGAGAAGAAACCCGAAGTGCGTGGCTCACGTTTGTTTTCATCCACCATCTACGGAAAACACCCGTTGGGCCGACCTTCTGCATCCAGTGCGGTTCTCAAAGCATTGAAAGCGGAAGACCTCAAGGCGTTTCACAAAAAGGTCTTCCTGCCGAATAATTGCACGGTCGCCATCGTTGGAGATTTCAAAACCGACGATATGATTAAGCAAATTACTAAGCTCACTGAAACATGGAAAAAAGGCGAACTTCCCAAGCTCGACCTTCCCGAAGTAAAGATGAACGAAAAGGCCAGCGAAACCATTATCACCGACAAGAACGCCGCCCAACTGCATGTGTTCATTGGTCATCTGGGAATCAAGCGAGATAACCCCGACTACTACAAACTTCTTGTAATGGATAACGTCCTCGGAACGGGTCCCGGCTTCACCGACCGGCTTTCGTCGAACTTGCGTGATCGTCAAGGGCTTGCCTACACTGTGCGAGCCGTTATTACGGGTTCCGCAGGCGAGGACACGGGAACGCTATCGGGTTACATTGGCACTTTCCCCGATAAGTACAAGGAAGTGAAAGAAGGCTTCCTAAAAGAGTTCGAGAAAATCCGCAAGGAACCCGCAACCAAACAAGAGGTAGACGATGCTAAGAAATATCTCACCGGAAGCCTCCCCTTCACGATGACCACTTCCGGCCAAGTCGCAGGGTTACTCCTCGCAGTAGACCGCTATAAACTCGGAGCCAACTACCTCGAAGATTACCGCAAAGGGGTCGAAAGCGTTACGGTCGAAGACGTGCAAACCGTCGCCAAACAATACCTGCAACCTGATAAGCTCATCATCATCGGCGTTGGTGCAATCGACCAAAAGGGGAACGCAGTCAAGAAAGGGAAGGAATAAATAAAAACCGGGGCCGAAGACCTCAGCTAGGAGAAAACACCCCATTGGGGCTACAGACACCCTGACGAAAATCCGTTTGATTATTGGTGGTAGTCGGTTGAAATGAGAAGTCGATGTTTTAGCCCCAAAGGGGCGTTTTCTCTTAGCCGGGGTCTTTGGTCCCGGTGTTTGGTCGGGGCATTTTCTCTTAGCTGGGGTCTTCGGCCCCGGCGGGGATGACGCGACCGGCGACTCTATTCCTCTCTGACATACTAACAAAACTCTATTCCAATCACTTCTTTAATTCGGCGGGAAGTTCTTTCAGTGGGGTCAATTCGAGAATGTCGGTTTGGTACCATTGCTTTTCTTGGATTGGTCCGGATTCCCCTTTGACGAATCGATAGCCGACGACGTGTGAGGGGTATTGGTGCCCGTCGATGGTCTTTTTCCAGTCGCTGAAAATGTGGCGTGTGTCAGTGTAGTCGATTGCTACAAGTTGATTCGTTTTCTTATCGAAGTAAAGGGTGATTGGCCCTTTGATCGATTCGGTTACTTTCAGGCCAAAAGCAGGTTTCTCGGCAACGGTGATATCGGGGGTTGTTTCGACCTTCGATTTGGGGTCGAGCAAAATACGCAAGCTCCACGCCCAAGCAAGGACACGGACCTTATCCTTGTCTCGTTTGTCCTTGCCAATCCACCAATCTCCACCGACTTGCACAACCGAAGTGCGGTTCCCTTTTTCGTCCGGTTTCACGGGTGCAGCAGGCGTTGCAGTGATTAAGACACGTTCACGGAATCGAAAGATGTCCAGCAGCTTCTCTTCACCGCCTGCCGTCGTAATGACCTTTTTGACAAGCTCCTTCGGGTCCGGTTCTGCCCCCATTGCAGGGGCAACCACAGAACACAAACAAGCCAAACTCAAGAGTCGAAAAAATTGCATCGGGTTCTCCGTCGGTGTGGGTCGATCAAGTTGAGGTGTGTTAGTTTGTCTTAGTATACGAGGTGATAAATCGAACGTGTGAACTTCAAAGATTCCCTACTTGTCCCCCACTGCCCGTGGGGGTGGCTTTCGTGATGTAGGGAGGCCGTTTTTGCCGAGGTCTACGGTTTTGGCACCGACTTTGGGCATCGTAAAGTCCGTTGGGTCGGTGGCGGTGTTGACTTGGGGATCGCCGATAATCAGTGTGAGTTTCGTGTCGAAGCTCGGGTAATCTAACACGATGTATTTGGGAACGATGATCGTTGTGGGATAATCGCCGCGTGCGTTGGAACGGACACGATGCACCTCTTTGATTTTTGCAATCGTGATGACCTTGCCCGACTTATCGTAGATCGCTCGTTCAAACACTTGGGGGGCGTTACCCGTTGCGTTATCCCGATACATCGAGATGACCTTCTTGGCGGGTTGCCCTTGAAACGTGATTTGCTCGGAGAGTCGAAGGACTTTTTCTTTGCCGACCGTATCTTCTTCCAGTGTGTATTTATCGGGCGAACTTAAGGGAGCCATACCTAACACTTCAAGTACCCACTCCGGTTGGAACGGGAACGGGAGATCGACGCCTTTATCGAAATCATCATACGAGCAATAGAACAGGGCATTGGAAGGATCGCGTTTGATCCAGAACCAGAACCGCTCATCGTTCGACCCTGCAATTACCTCTGTGCCAAGTGCCGACCTACCCACCAGCGAGAAACGGCGTGGTTTTTCGCAAATGAGTTTCGCATCGAGGCTGTAGTTATCCCCTTGCGGTGAAACTGTGAACGAGACGTTACGCGAGCGGACCGATTGAATTTTTTCGGCTTCCCGGTTCAAGTAGCCAACGAGCTTCGCGGTGCTAGGTTTGTCGTCGCTGTCGGATTTGACGAGGGCATCGGTCTTTGCGGGTGGCGGAGCCGAGCGAAAGAATTGGCAACCCGTCACCCCAAGCGACAAGGCCACACCCGTCATCAGAAATCGGCGATAGAACTTCATGGGTTTGGTCTCGCTTGTTTATTTCAACTCCAGCCTAACACTTCAAAAACTTCGTCTTGGGCGCTCTCGGCTTGGGTTTCGTCTAACTTTGGGTCGAGAATCTCATATATCTTTTTCGTCTTATGATCGCGAAGGACGAGCGTTTCTTGTCCGTCTTTCTTGAGTAAATCTTCAAAACGCAACCGTTTTTTCCGCATGAGCAGAAGAGCAACGATGTAGCGGAAATTCGCTTTACTCGGGTCGAGATTGTTGGTCAGGTGGTCTAGGCAATCTACCAAGACTTCATCGTTGACAACAAGTTTGGCTTGTTTACCTGCTTCCGCTATCTTGCCGGACCAAAAGGCAATCGGTTTTGGCGAGAGTGTTTCTGGCTTCCATAATGCAAGGGCATAATCACGCCGAACCAGTTTGCCAGCCTCTTCAAACAACGCCGAGACGAATTTATCGCCCGTTGTCAGCACATTTCCAGATTGGGCACATACGCGGGTCGGGCCTTGTAGTTGATAAGTGGACATGGTTCCTCCATTCCATCCTATCGGGGGAGTAAAGAGGCAGGCTTTACCATCTTTTCCAATTGTTCCTGAATTTCCTTCTTTACCGAATCGTTCCAGCCGTTGGCGATGTGGCGGATGACTCCTTCGCTATCGAGCAGAATCAATACGGGTGTCGATTCCAGTCCGTGCGTTTTGTAGGTCGCTACTCCATCGTAAAGCGGAAACTCTAACTTTAACTCGGCTTTTTGTTTGAGGGCATCGCGTGTTTCCCCGATGGGTAACGCAAAGACCTTCAAACCCGATTTTTCCGAACCCTTATCGAGTGTTTGACACAATTTGAGGACATCCGTTGCGGTGTTGGTTGTGGGTTGATAGTACGCCAACAACACCGGCTTACCCTGCAAACGCGAGAGCTTGAACGACGGCCCTGCTGCAAGATCGACAAGTGTTACTTCGGGTAACGGTCTGCCGAGCGTGAGAATCGGAGCCGATTCTTCAACCACTACGGTTGGGATTTTCCCGTCTGCGGCGGCGTTGGCTTTTCGTCGCACTGCCGCAGATGCCTCGCGGTAGGGGGTGTTTTCGCCGGCGATATGTTCCGTCG
>VYLT01000117.1_pt1 | contig 19012 bp, 15 predicted proteins | sample 5114261 | NCBI WGS metagenome assembly VYLT01 (sample SAMN12291815, study PRJNA351875) | freshwater metagenome | isolation source: freshwater lake | place: USA: Michigan, Little Long Lake | collected 2011-07-12 | reverse complement strand
GGACGACAACGAATTTGAAACCGGTCCCGTCGATTGGGTGAGCTACCCCGACCCGTGGCCCGAATGGCCCGATCCGCAAACCATCCTAAACCCCGAAGAAGAGCAACCTGCGTAACAAAAATACTCTTCGTTTGAGAGACAACCTTCGGAAGTTGAACTTATCAGGTTGGGCGAACCCGTTGGCGTGTCCGGTGTCCATAACACACAAGGGATTCGAGAAATTTGTTGGCGTAACTCTTGATGATCCTTCACAAATCCGTACTTTGTAAGTAACGGGGATGTAGCTCAATTGGTTAGAGCGCCGGCCTGTCACGCCGGAGGTTGCGGGTTCAAGTCCCGTCATCCTCGCTTTTTGTTTGTCACCTTTCTTCAAAAACTCCCCTCTCTTTACACCCAAAGTAATAGGTAGCCCCTATGAGCAACAACTACGATGGACCTGCGAAAGAATTGATGGCCCTCAACCCCGAAGCATGGGCCCGTTTAACGCACTTCATCCCACCGAATGCGACCGTGATTACTCACGATGCGACGATGGCTCTTTCGTCGGTTTCGGTCGATAAGTTCTTCGAGATTCGAGAAGCCGACAAAATCTGGTATCTCGTTCTCGAATTTCAATCGCAAGCGAATTACGATTTTCTGATCCCGTGCAATTATCGAGATTTGATTATCCGCAATAGCAAGGGGCGAAAGGTCGAGGTCAAAACCGCCGTTATCTATTCGCATCCGGGGGCATTACCACAAGAGCAAGAAACGGGGATAGTTGAGTTTCCGTGTGGAGATGGACAATCCAACACGTTTAATTTCAAGGTCATCAAAGTTTGGGAGCTTTCCCCGCAAGAGTTAGTCGATGGGGGTATCGCAACCGCAGCTTTAGCCCCTCTGGGTAAAATCAATGATCTTGAAATCCCCGATCTGTTGCAACAGATTCAGCTCAAAATCGCCGACGAACCCATCGAGAAGAAAAATCAATTCTGGGGTAGCATGGGCCTTCTATTGGGTTTAAAATACGGAGAGGAAGAAATCGAATTTCTTATGAAAGGGATCGGAAGCATGGAAAACTCATCTATCTACCAACGAGCCATTCGGCAGGGTCGTGAAATTGAAAGTGTCGAAAAAGGGCAAAAGCATTTACAAACTGTGTTGAATAAGCTGCACCCCAACCACCCCGAATCACTCAAAGACCTTGTTCGGACTGTGACAAGCTCCGACAAACTGGACAAAGCGTTTGAGGAAGCTCTGACCGCAAACAGTTGGGAAGCCGTTCGTGATTTTCTAGCCCAAGAGTGATCGATGGAAAACTCCTCAATCTACCAAAGGGCTATTCGGCAGGGTCGTGAACTTGGACGGCTTGAAAGTAGACGAGATAGCTTACAAACGATCTTGGACAAGTTTCTTCCAGACCATCCTCTTGACCTCAAACTTCTGGTGCAAAGGTCAACAGATTTGGACAAGCTCAGGGAAGCAATCCTTCAAGCAGCCTCTGGCAAAAGTTGGGAGTGGATCTGTCATATTCTGCTTCCAGATTCGTCCTCTTGATATGCCATCTTATCTGATCGGAGGTTGCGGGTTCAAGTCCCGTCATCCTTGCTTTTGCTTGTCTGAGTAGCTCCCATTCTTATCCGCATACCAAAAAAGGAACCCCCGAACACTCCGCGGAATGTCCGAGGGCAATCACCGGCTTCGTAGGCTGCTCTGAGATTAGCTCAGGAAAGGGTTGTTGTTAGGGTTGTGCGCTGTCAGGTTACGAAGTTCTACCAATAAGCGATACGACCACATGCTCGCGATAGCAATCCACCAAACCAATTTGGTCATCATCACGATTAGCTCTTTCAAGGTCGGCTTTTTGGCCTGTGCTTTTTGAGCTTTCTTGTGACGAGCCTTGCTTGGCGGTTTCTTGTTGCCTTTGGTCTTACTACAAGCCTTTTGCTTCTTTTTCGGAGGCTTTGGTTTCTTCGGCTTGTTGGGCTTTCGCTTGCCTTTTTTCTTGGGCTTCTTGGGTTCCGGAACTGGCTTTTCCGGTTTTTCGGTTTCGTTCTTAGGTACTTCCATTTTCGGCTCGGAAGATTGGGGTTGGACAAATTCCGAAGCTTCGGATTTGTCAGAATTCAAATTCTGTTCCATAGTTGGTTGAGTTTGGCGCAAGGCCGTTGCGAACTCCTCGTTGACGAGATGCGTATCATGGGTATGGCCCATCTCTCAACGAGGGTTCTTGGTTTAAGAAAAAAATCGTTTTGAATCTTGCGAAAACCGAGAGAACTGAGTATCCAAACCAGACAACATGACGTTGTGGTGGCTGAGAAATCAGCTCCTCCCGAAAGGCTGTGTTCGCGCACAGCTTTTCGGCATTTACAGTTTCGCTTTGTTTGGGCAACTACCTTTGGTGGGCCCCGAACTAAAATCATTCCTTTCCTCCCTCTCCTTACAGAGTGGTTCCTTTTATCCCTAGGACGTAGTCAATCTGGGCTTCGCCCATAACATTATTCTCCGGCTCCGTGGGTGGTGACGAAGAGATTGAATGGTTTAAGTCGTAAAGTGTTATCAATTGGTCTTTTGAAAACATCCCTTTCATTATTGATACCTTTGCACTTCGTTTTTTTTGCGCAGTCCGAGCGAAGTCTTTTTTCGCCAAGTTTACCTTATATAGCGCGCAACACTCAGAATATCTCGTAGCATTGGTAGCATCCCGATATTCGCGATTTCCTTTGAGGGTTCCGCAAGGTTATTATCTCCTGTTTCTTGAAAGAGTGTTAGTAGTTAAGTCGTGTCAATAACACAAGGTCTTTAAGGTAGATAGGCTCAGAATGTTCGAGAATCTACGGAAGATTGTAAAAATACACTGATGGGGAAAACTTGGCGCGCAAATGGCGCGCACCTGTTTAGTCCTGTCACCCTCTCCCTCTGGGTAAACTTAGTTGTCTCTTGCAACCATCTTACGCTGTAACCCCTTCAATTTGAAAGAGCAGTAGTGTACAAAATTCTGACCAGTCTCTATATGTCCACTCTTGTCCACTCTTGTCCGCTCTTGTCCGCAGAAATTTTTCTGAAATCGATAACACCAAACACGGAGAGCCTTTCAGAAAATTCTTTTGCCCAACAATTAACCATCGTTTACAACGAGCGACCCCGACTGATTTGTACAACACCTTGAAGCTCCTCCTTCCCCACTCCTTTCACGTTTCTTTCATCATCAAACCCTAACTATTTCTTCGCACCCCTCTCTTTTGGCTTTCACTCACACCCTGTTTCGGGCACAATATCTTTTGGTGGCGGTTTTATGAAGATTGGGTTACTGGTAGAGTACCGAGGGGGTTGCGATGCTCAACAACTGGGAAGAGCTTTTGACGAATGCCCGTGGGGGTGACGTTGAGGTTCTGGGCCGATTGCTTCAAGGTTATCGCTCGTATCTGAGGCTCCTTGCCGAGGTTGAAATTGGCCGACGATTGCAGGGGAAGGTCGATGCGAGTGATGTGATTCAAGAAGTGTTTCTCGATGCTCACCGGTATTTTCCGAACTTTCGGGGTGAGGTCGAACCACAGTTTATCCGTTGGCTTCGAGAGATTTTAGCAGGCACGATGGCAAATATCGTTCGCAGATACATCGGGACGAAAGCCCGTGACGTTCGCCTTGAACAGGCGATTGCTGCCGATATCGATCAGTCGTCGCAGGCACTGGGTATGGTTGCGGTTGATCCGCATAGCTCCCCGTCGCAGCAGGTGGCAAACGCCGAACAAGCGTTCTTGGTGGCAGAGGCGATGGGACGACTTCCCGAAGATTATCGCAAGGTACTCACCATGCGACACCTCGAAGGGTTGACGTTCCCAGAGATTGCAACCCGTATGGAACGCAGTGTCGATAGTGTGGAGAAACTTTGGATTCGTGGATTGGCTAAACTCAAAAAGGCATTCGGAGGGGAGGAATCGTCATGAAGTCGTCGAATAATACCACCGATGGCGATCCTCGCGTCCTGATTATCACTCGTCAATTTCTGCAAGAATTGGAAGACGGTAAGAATCCCCAAGTCAAGGATTATCTCAAGCGTTACCCCAATATCGATGAATCTCTCGCAGAGTATCTCGAAGGGGTCGAGATGGTTCATAACGCCGGTAATGCCGTGCGTCCCCCGAAGCCGAACGATGCAATAAACTCCGTCACCTCTTTCCTTGCGGAAGACAGCAAACCGCTTGGCGATTTTCAAATTGTGCGTCAAGTAGGTCGCGGTGGGATGGGGGTTGTTTACGAAGCGATTCAACTTTCGCTCGGTCGTCGCGTCGCCCTCAAGGTGTTACCCTTCGCTGCGGCCCTTGATAATCGCCAACTACAGCGATTTAAGACCGAAGCACATGCAGCTGCTCAACTTCATCATAACCATATCGTACCCGTCTATGCAGTAGGTACCGAACGAGGGTTGCACTTCTACGCAATGCAACTCATCGAAGGTCAAACGCTCGATTTCGTGATTAAAGACCTTCGAGGGGAAGAATCGCCCGATGTGTCGGATGATTCGACGACCGATGGGACGGTGAATAATGCGAAGGCTGCCACAAAATCGCATACACAACTGAGCCGAACACATCGTCAGCGTGACCACTACGAAGGAATGGTTCGACTAGCGATTCAAGCTGCGGATGCCCTTGCTTACGCACACGATGTTGGTGTGATTCACCGGGATATTAAACCTGCTAACCTGATTGTCGATGGCAAGCGGAACATCTGGATCACGGACTTTGGTCTGGCTCATGTGACGACGAATCCGGGGATTACCGAATCGGGCGACATCGTGGGAACCCTTCGCTACATGAGTCCCGAGCAAGCACGCGGGCAACGGGGAATCGATCATCGCACCGATATTTATTCCCTTGCTGCCACCCTTTACGAAATGCTCGTTTTGGAACCGGTTTTTCCGGGCCAAGATCGTAACGAGATTTTGCACAACATCTTCAACAACGAACCGACACCCCTACGGCAGTTAGATCGTTCGATCCCGATAGAGCTTGAAACAATCGTCTTGAAAGCCCTTGCGAAAGACCCCCAAGACCGATACGAAACGGCTGGTGATTTCGCTGCCGATTTGCGTCGTTATCTCGAAGGTCATCCTGTCCTTGCACGCCGACCTTCTGTTGTTGATCGTGCGAAGAAATGGGCACGCCGTCATCCGGGGGTTATCGGAACGGCAGCGTTGATTCTGTTTATCGGTGTGGTTGGTCTTTCGGCATCGACTGGGTTGATTGCACGCGAACAATCGAAGACCAAAAGGGTTCTCGAAGACCTCACGAAGGAACAAGAAAAGACCAAGCAAGCCCTTGCTGATGCCGAACAACGATTTGCACTCACCCGACGCTCTGCCGATGACCTGATTAAACTCAGCGAAGAGGCGGGCGACGATCCGATAGCACAAGCGTTTCGCAAACAGGTTTTGGAATTAGGTTTGGCCTACTACCAAGAGTTGATCGAAATTCGCAAAGGTGATCCAAACGCCCAAAGCGATCTCGCAATCACACGGGATAGGGTCAACCAGATTCTTGCCGATCTTGCTGCCATGCAAGGGGCCGGAAGCATTAGCCTTCTGGGTGAGGGGTATGTGCTGGACGATCTCAAAGCCGTCGAACCACAACGCACCACGATCAAGGAATTTGTTCAACGATTCCGCGAGAGTGGTCAAGAAATGTTCCGCGACTTTCACCGCTTGAAGGAAGAAGAACGCCGTCAACGATTCGTCGAACACGCACGCAATGCTGACACCGAACTAGCTCGAATCTTAACCGTAGCTCAACAACAACGGATGAAGCAACTGGTGTTGCAATCGCAAGGCATTCGGGCGTTACGCGATCCTTCAATTGCGAATATCCTGAAGCTCACGACTGACCAACGGGAGAAAATCCGCCAAATCGAATCCGAACACGTGATGATGAAAATGGAATGGGGCGGACCCGGAGGCGGTGGCCCCGGAGGAATGAAAAAGGGCGGGTTCGGCGGAGGCAAAGACGGGTTCGGCGGAAAGGACGGCTTTGGTGGCGGACCGTTCGGTAAATTCGGAGGGGGTGGCCCCGACGCCGGACGTAACCAACTGGAAAAGGCGTTGGCGTTACTGACCAACGAACAGAAAGCCAAGTGGAAAGATATGGTCGGCGAACCGTTGCTCGGATTCGGAAAGGGTGGCCCGCCGCCGAAGAAGAAGGATTAGGGGGCCTTCACGCCGGGGCCGAAGACCCCCTCTAAGACAAAGCCCCGTTGGGGCTAAAGACAGGTGTTTTGGTTTTGTTAGACCGTCGCGCAAGCAACGGCTTTTGGCTTCTAGCCGCAACGGGGCTTTGTCTTAGCCGGGGTGTTCGGCCCCGGCGTAAAGGTTTGGGCATCGCCCCCATTATCTGTTTGAACATAACTGCATTTACAGGATATCTTTATGAAGCGTATGCGTTTTATCGGCGGTTTGAGTATTGCGATACTCGGCCTCTTGCTCACATTTTCTTCCTCGGAAACTCTGGGGCAACCCGATCCGAAGAAAGAAAATCCCTTTGGTAAGGAAGGTCCGTTCGGGAAAGACGGTCCGTTCGGGAAAGGGGGGTTTGGTGGCCCCGGTGGCGGGACCCGTGAGATCATCAAAGATTACGACAAGGATGGCGACGGGAAGCTCAATACCGACGAACGCAAAGTCGCACGCGAAGCCATGAAGAAAGGTGGTGGCGGCGGATTTGGCAAAGGTGGGTTTGGGAAAGGGGGATTCGGCAAAGGTGGCGAAGCGGGTAAGCCCGGCCCCAAAGTCACACCCGAAGAGGTCAAGAACTATCCCGACGCAAAATTCTACGACCCCAAAGTATTGCGAACCATCTTCATCGAGTTCGATAACAAGACCGATTGGGAACAAGAACTTGCCGACTTCTACCACACCGACGTAAAGGTTCCTGCGAACATCACCGTCGACGGGAAAAAGTATTCGGGGGTGGGTATTAGCTTCCGAGGGGCATCATCGTATTTCACGGTAGGTGCAGGCTCGAAACGCTCGTTAAATCTCGATGTCAACTTTACCGATGACAAACAACGCTTATACGGTTACAAGAGCTTGAACCTGTTGAACTCACACGAAGACCCGACCATGATGAGTACCGTGCTTTATTCGCACATTGCAGGTCAATACATCCCGACCCCTAAAGCGAATTTCGTCAAGGTCGTCATCAACGGTGAAAGTTGGGGGGTGTATGCCAGCGTGCAGCAATTCAACAAGGAATTCACCAGCGAAAACTTCAAGAGTACCAAAGGCGCTCGCTGGAAAGTGAAAGGTTCGCCGGGTGGTGGTGGCGGATTAGATTATCTCGGCGATAAAATCGAATCGTACAAGAGTCGCTACGACATGAAAGCTGGCGACGAAAAGGATTGGAAAGCCTTTATCGAGTTACTCAAAGTCCTTAACCAGACCCCTGCCGACAAACTCGAAGAGGCATTAAAACCGATTCTCGATGTGGAAGGGGTGTTGATGTTCCTTGCACTCGATAACGCACTTATCAACTGCGACGGGTATTGGATTCGGGCAAGCGATTACTCGATCTACCGCGACGAAAAAGGCAAGTTCCATATTCTTCCGCACGACATGAACGAAGCCTTCCGCCCTGCAATGGGGCCCGGCTTCGGTGGCGGTGGGCCCGGTGGCAAAGGTGGCTTCGGCCCTCCCGGTGGTGGATTCCCCGGTTTCCCCGGCGGTGGCGATGCTCCTCCGTTCCCGAAAGATGGTCCTCCTATGGGCAAAGATGGGCCAATGGGTAAAGGGGGTTTCGGTGGCGGTCGTGGAAACGTCGAACTCGATCCGTTGGTTGGTATCACCGACGCCCGTAAGCCACTGCGAAGCAAACTCCTTGCAGTCCCCGCTTTCAAGAAGCAATACCTCGCGAACGTGAAGAAAATTGCTGAAGAATCGCTTGATTGGAAGAAACTTGGCCCCGTAGTTGCTGACTATCGCAAGCTCATCGAGAAAGAGGTTGAAGCCGATACTCGCAAACTCGAATCGTATTCGGCATTCAAGGCAACCACTGCCGATGAACCTCCTGCAAGCGGGTTCGGTGGCGGGTTCCCTCTGAAGACATTCGCTGAGAACCGTCGCAAGTATTTGTTAAGCCACGATGAGATCAAGAAACTTTCGCCTTGATCGTTGGGTAGGAAATGAGAGAATGAAGGTTTGGAGGGTTTTATGTTAAGAATTGGTGTAGCTTCTCTCGTTTCGATTTTCGTTGTCGGGTTGTGTCTCACTCTGAACGGAGCCGACCCAACACCGCCTGCAAAGGATAAAGCTCCGCAAAAAGGGGCGAATAAAGACGCTGCAAAAGATGCAGGCAAAAACACGTTCGGGTTGACAAAACTTCACCAAGTGCATATTGAAGTCACTCAGAAAGATTACGACGCCATGCAGCCTAAAGGGGGCGGTTTCCCCGGTGGTGGGTTTGGTGGCGCACAACCCCCAGAGAAAGCACCCACGAAGTTCGGCTACGAATTTCCCTACGCACATGCCAAAGTCAATTTCGGAGATACGGAACTCAAAGACGTTGGACTTCGTTACAAGGGTAATGGAAGTTACATGATGTCTGCCCGAATGCTCAAACGATCCTTCAAGATTGACCTCGATATGTACGACGACAATGCCCGCTTCGATGGGATGAAGAAAATCAATCTCAATTCCGGTGTGACTGACCCGACCAGAGCACGGGAGATTCTCGCTTACGGGGTCTACCGCGATGCGGGCGTACCTGCTCCTCGCACGGCCCTTGCGGAAGTGCGTTTGAGTATCCCCGATAAGTACAAGAAGGAGCTTCTCGGCGTTTACACCGTTGTCGAGCAAATCGACAAGGCATTCTTGCAAAAACACTTTGGCTCATCCAAAGGGATGTTGCTGAAACCCGAAGGGCTTAAAGGTCTGGAATACTTCGGCGACGATTGGACCCTTTACGAAAAGCGATACCTCCCCAAAGATGAACCGACCGAAAAGCAAAAGAAACGCCTGATGGATTTTATCAAACTGGTCGAACAAGCCGACGATGCCACCTTTGGGAAGGAGATCGGCAACTATCTCGACATCGACGCCTTTACCAAGTTCTTTGCAACAACGGCAATGGTCGCAGCAATGGATAGCATCCTGACCCTCGGCCACAACTATTACCTTTATCTATCACCGGAGAACAACAAGTTCTATTTCTTCCCGTGGGATTTGGACCACACGTTTGGAACCTTCCCGATTGGCGGAAATGCGACTCAACAAGCCGATCTGAGCATCGATCACCCACATCAAGGGGATAACAAACTTTTCGACCGTCTCGTTGCCATCAAAGAGCATAAAGAGACCTATCGCAATCAGTATAAAAAGCTGATCGAAAAGGCTTTCACCAGCGAAAAGATTCTCAAGGAAAACGCCGAAATCTCGAAGCTGATTGCTCCGCTCCTTGTGAACGAGAAAAAAGCATCGACGGATCGCAAAGAGTTTAGCTTCCCCTCGTTCGGGCAACCCGTCAACCCAGACGAAGCCCTGAAAACCTTCGTCGAAAAGCGTGTGAAATCCATCGAAGATCAACTGGCAGGCAAGAGCAAAGGGCACGTCCCTGCAACGGGTGGATTCGGTGGATTTAACCCACCAGCTTCACCAAACGCTAATCTCGCAAAAGCTATCTTTACTTCTTGTGACACGAACAAGGACGGTAAACTCGACGTTACGGAATGGAAGGCATCGGTGAAAAAACTTTTTGACGCCTGCGACGTCGAAAAGAAGGGCAAGCTCAAAGAAGACGAGTTTGCGACAAACCTCGAAAAGATTCTTCCGCAGCAAGCACCGGGTTTTGGTGGCGGTCGTCCGAGTAATAAGCCAATGGCCACCTCGATCAGCAAAGCACTGTTTGCCAAACTCCCGAAAGAGGCTAACGGTATCTTAACTGTAAAAGAGTTGGAAACGATCTCAACCGACGTCCTAAAGATGTGGGATAAGGGTAATAACGGCCTCGACGAAAAAGAACTCGAAATCGCCCTCTTCCCACTCATACCCACAGCGGGTGGCTTTGGCCCACCTAAAGGGGGCTTCCCACCGAAGAATTAAGTGAGCGGCGGAGAGACGAGGCTTTGGGTTACCAGAGAGATGTGGGGGCGAACCGTAAAAGCCACGAGCCCCGAACGTAAGTGAGGGGAGTAAACACTATCGCAAACGTCGCGCTATCACTCCGGTCGCTTACGCTCCCGGCTCGTGGCTTTTACGGTTTGTCCCAAAAATTTACCGGAGCAACTAAGCTTTCTCCCTCACCCCTGCCCCTCTCCTCTCGCAAGTGGGCGGAGGAGAGGGGAAAGAAGTTCGGAACCAAAACTTCGCCCCCGCAGTCCAAAGAAGAACACGCCCCTGTTAATTTGATCCTCTCAAAGGAATTGGAAATAGATGGTACCCACCCCATTAGAACACGTTAAACTTTTGGTAGACTCTGCGGAATCGCCCGCATTGATCCGATCCGCAGAAACGCCCGCCTACGAAGTGAAGTTCCTTCTCACCGAAGAGCTTGCTCAAAAGGTGGCAGCGTTCCTGCTTGGTTCGATGCAGCCCGATCCTCACGGCGATCCTCGCACGGGTGGCGGATACCTTGTCTCGTCGGTTTACTTCGATACCACCCAGCACGATGTGTTTCATCGCAACGATGGTTACCGACGTAAAAAGTACCGCATTCGACGTTACGGCGAAGGTGAGACCCTTTATCTGGAACGCAAGGCGAAAAAGAAATCGGTCAAGAAAAAACGTGTCTCGGTTTCTCTCGATGAACTCGGCGAATCGCTGCAACGCACGGACGATTGGGAAGGGCGTTGGTTTTCCGAACAACTCGAACGCAAATTTCTTGTGCCGACCTGTTTGGTTACCTACGAACGCCAAGCCCTGATTGGTCTGGGTGCCGAAGGACCAATACGGGTGACGTTTGATCGACATGCTCGCGGAAAATCGACGGATCGACCCCTTCCGATGCCGATTTTGTCTCGCAAAGACGGGACAAAGTTACTGGAAGGGGAAGTGATTACGGAATTTAAGTTCCTGAGTTCTATGCCCGTCCTCTTCAAAAATGCCATCGAAGAACTACAACTCTCCGTTCAAGGCGCGTCGAAGTACCGACGTTGCGCAGGGACGTTTTTGAACCGAGGAGTATCGGGTGTTTGATTGGCTTGCTACCCCGAAGATCAACCATCAACCAATTCAGTTTTCGAGCATTGTGACCCTCTCGGTCATGGCAATCGTTTTCGGGTTGCTGGTTGCGTTTGTCTACACAGTATCGTTACCCCGTCGCGGTAAGGAACGAAAAGCCCTTGCAACAACACTGGTTCTACTCACCACGCTGATTACGTTTGTCACGCTTGTGATTGAAGATAGCCAAGCCCGTGCCTTCGGCCTTGTCGGGGCACTCTCGATTGTCAGGTTTCGGACAGTCGTCGAAGACACTCGGGACACCGCTTTCGTAATCTTCGCCGTCGTTGTGGGTATGGCAATCGGAGCCGGTCAACTGTACATTGCAGCACTTTTGATACCCCTTATCACAACGGCAGCCTTGATTATGCGCCTTTTTGTGGTTGGGGATATTTCCAAAAGTGCCAAAGGCGCCCTGACGCTTCGGGTGACTTTAGGGATCGACCCGACCCAGAAGTTTTCGGTCCTATTCCAGACCTACTTTTCGTCGTTTGATGTATACGCTATTTCCACAGTGAAGCAAGGTGCCGCCGTCGATCTGGTTTATCACGTTGAACTCGCCCCTGACATCGGCCCGATGCAGGTTCTCTCGGAGCTTAACCGCCAAGAGGGGATTCAATCCTGCGAATGGAAACAACTCGACGAGAGATAAAAGGGTGTGGCAACGGTTTGGGGTGTTGGTTTGGCGAAGAACTCCGGTCGCTGACGCTCCCGGCTCGTGGCCTTTACGGGTTTTACCCCCAGTTTACCGAAACCGCAAAGACCATTAGCCGGGAACGTTAGTGACCGGAGTCCCGAGTATTTACGACCTTTCCAGAAAACCACCCTAAACCGTTGCTACACCCGAGATAAAACGACTTGTAACACTCGCCCTCTCGACGATCTCGCAAGTTCCTATAGCATGTTGGTGTTAGGTGTTGGGCGTTCGTTCGTCTGTAAGAGATTAGGCGAGATTCGCAAACCGATAGAGATTCCAACAAGGGAACACTATGAACAAAATTTCCGCAGTAACTTTGGCGATTGGCACATTCATGCTCGGCGCCGCTATCACCTTCAGCCTCTTCGGTGGATCGTCCACTGGGGTTGCTCAAGATACCACGAAAGGCCCGAAATGGCAACACGGGTTGTTGCTCCGCGTTCGACCTGCTGACAAACCGGACTTCGATAAAGACACCCCCAAAGTCGGCGTCGAAGTGTTTGTTGACGAAAATAACGGTAACATCATCTATGTGAACGACAAGGGCGGTATGGCCGTCATCAAGAAGTAATCCGGAAAAACGACTCCAGTACCAAGAAGCCGAAGACCTCTCGATGAGAGGTCTTCGGCTTCTTTTTTTGGTTGGCGAAAAAGCGTTCGGGGCCGAAGACCTCGGAACAAAAACCGGGGCCAAAGACCCCGGTTAAGAGAAAACGCCCCGTTGGGGCTACAGACACTCAGACGAAAATCCGTTTGGTTTTAGATGTTAGTCGTTTGGGATGCAAAGTCGATGTCTTAGCCCCAACGGGGCGTTTTCTCTTAGCCGGGGTCTTCGGCCCCGGCTTCTTGGCCCCCGGTTCACTTTACTCCTTCCGAATAACTTCACACGTCTGGTTTCTAATCTCGCTGGAATCGGTTGCACAGACACGTTGCGAATCCTATCCTAACTAACGACTACGGAATTGGTTAGCCCACAAGAGAGCAACATGAGCGAAGCATCGAAAGCAAAGTATAACCGCATCTTGTTAAAGATGAGCGGTGAGGCGTTTGGGCACGGTGGGCAATCGGGCATTAGCCTCGATGAAACCATCCACATTTCCAAGCAAATCAAAAAGGTTCACGAAATGGGTGTCGAGATTGCGATTGTGGTCGGCGGGGGAAATATCCTTCGCGGAGCCCAATTCTCGGCACAAGGCGAGATTATCGACAAGGTCACTGCCGACCACATGGGGATGCTTGCAACGATTATTAACGGCCTTGCCCTGATGGAGACCCTTGAGAAAATCGGGGTCGAAGTTCGGTTGATGTCGTCGCTTCGGGTCGATTCTGTTGCCGAATTCTACATCCGGCGTCGGGCGATTCGTCACCTTGAGAAAAAACGGATTGTGATTCTGGCTGGGGGAACGGGTAACCCCAACGTGACAACCGATACCGCCGCTGCCAACCGAGGCGTCGAGATCAAAGCCGATATCCTGCTCAAAGCCACACGGGTAGACGGTATTTACACCGAAGACCCCGAAAAGAATCCCCACGCCGTCCGCTACGAACATTTGACCTTCAAGCAAGTGATGGAGAAATCTCTCAAGGTCATGGACCTGCAAGGGATCGCCACATGCCAACAACACGAACTGCCAATCATGGTGTTTAACTACAAAAAAGAAGGCAACATCGAGCGGGCAGTGCTAGGTCAACCTATCGGCACCGTAGTCACTAACTAAAAGGAATTTTTGTCATGTCACAACGAATTGTGCTGCGAACCGGTGAAGCTCTCGTCGAAGGGGAAGAGGCATACCTGTGTGCCGAACCGGAAATTGTGATTGGCGAACTGGATGGTCCGGTTGGCATTGCCCTTGCGAATCTCGTCGGCGACCAAGTGAAAGGGCATACCCGTGTCTTCGCCCTTTTGAACAGCGACGTACAAGTCAAGCCTGCGACGCTTATGGTCAGCAAAGTGACCGTGAAAGACGCACTTTACACGAATATCCTCATGGGGACTGTGCAAGCTGCGATTGCCAACGGTGTTCTCGATGCGGTACGTCAAGGGATTATTCCGAAAGAAAAAGCCAACGATCTGGGGATTATCTATTCAGTGTGGCTCGACCCTGCGGTGTTGAGCATCGAGAAAATCGATCATGTTACCCTTTTCAATATCCACCGCGAAGCAACGGTCAAAGTCATCCGCAAAGCCCTGAACAACGAACCCAGCATCGATTGGCTTTTAGAGAATCAGGACAACGTGCAACACTACTTCCACCAACTCGGCGTCGATGGGCAGTTGTAGGGAGAGGGCGACGCCTCACCACGTTACGGGTTTGTTGACCCCTTCGCCGTCTTGCGAGGTGTGGCCGGTGTAGCTTCCTTCGCGGGCTTGGATGACGATGTATAGCAGGTTCGTTGTGCCGGTGTTACGCCAACAGCGAACAGCTGCGGGGGCGACACGGATCAGGCTTCCTTGTTGGATCGGGAAAATTTCGTCGTCGATTTGAAATTCCCCTTCACCACCGAGGAAAATGTAAATTTCTTCGTTCAGTTTGTGCTTGTGATGAAACGGCATTCCAACGCCGGGTGGCATAGTGTTGATTGAGATTTCTGAGCTTGTCAGACCGAGCAGTTGATTGACGAAGAGTTTGCCGGGAACCTCGAGTGATAGTGAGGGGAGCCGGAAAACGTACTGGTCGAGATTCTCAAACGAGCCAATATCGATGGCGGTGAAGTTCGTTCCTGTTTTTGTTGTTACGTTACTTTCTGACATTTATTATCCTTGGATCATCCTTTAGTAAAAGTTAGAGGGGCAAGGGAATCAAGAATCGATTCGGGGCAGAATCGATTCCGATTGCTGTTCTCACGTTACGAAGCAAATTGCTTCTCGATAGCTTTGTGATCGGCCTTCCAACCTTGATAAAGCTGTTTCGACATCGGGTCGGGGAAAATATCTTCGTGTCCGGCATCGATCCCCGCAAACACTTCTTGAGCAACGTGGATCGGTGGGGTTTTGTCGAAAGGAATATCTTTGGCCATGTCGGTGTCAATTGGGCCGGGGAAGACCCCTACCACTTTGATTTTCTTGGGGGCTAAGTCCGCACGGAGAGCTTGTGTGAATGACCACTCAGCCGCTTTGGAAGCGTTGTACCCACCGAACATCGGGAAGGTCACAAACGAAACCACACTCAACAAGTTGACCACAACTCCTCCGCCGTTCTTTTCGATGATCGGTGCAAAGGCTTGTGTTGCGCTGATCGTCCCGAAGTAGTTCACTTCCATATCGTTGCGAAGGGTTTGCACGGGGGTAGTCAAAACCGAACCGGCAGTTGCTGTTCCGGCGTTGTTGACCAAGAGGGTCAGGTCCGTGACTTGGGTCGCAGCTTGGGCGACGCTTTCGGGATTGGTGATGTCCAGTTGAACAGGGATAACTCGTTTGGGATCGAGAGCAACCACGCTTTCGAGGTCTTTGAGCTTCCGACCGGCTGCATAAACCTTGCGAACGCCGAGTGCCAAGAGTTGTTCGACAAAGGCTTTGCCAATCCCACGATTAGCACCGGTAACAAGAGCAACAGATTCTGCGACTTTCATAACATCTCTCCTAAAAAGGTACAGGTCAGAGTATGTACCAATCGGTACAGATTCAGGAAATTTCAAAATTTTCGTGGGTCGTGGGTCGTGAGTCGTGGGTCGTGAAAGATAAAAGCACTGCGAGCGAGTTGTTAATGAGGTGTTTTCTGTCTGCACGATCCACGTCACACGACTCACGCCACACGGAGCAGAAGTTGCTTGGCTTGTTGGCCGATTCGTTCGATGAGGGATTTGGTGGCACCCGCACGGCCGAGGGTTCGCATACCGATGACCATTCCCAACAGGGCCGAGGCCGTTGCGGTGGCGTCGAGGTCTTTCGCAAGCCTTCCTTGATCGATGGCATTTTGAATCAGTTGCCGATAGAATCGCTCGTGAGCCGCAAGGGATTTCTGGACAATCTCTTGCACTTCTTCGTCTTTGGGTGCAACTTCGAGACTCATATTCACAAGGTAACAGCCGTCGCAGCCACAACTTCCGGTTGTTTGGGTGATGACCATATCCAGATGATTTTTGAGGGCAGCCAGAGAATCTTCTTCCATCAGCAACGGGCCAAGATGAGCTTTGAAACGCTCGATATAGGCGTTCAAGGAATCGAGAAGCACTTGCCTTTTACTGCCGAAAGTGGCATAGAAGCTCCCTTTCTGAATGCCCATCGCATCGAGTAAATCGACAAGAGAAGTCGCCTCGTAGCCGTTCTTGTGAAAGGTCTCACCTGCTTTGAAGAGGGCTTCGCGTTGGTCGAATTGTTTTTCCCACGGCATAACCAACCTCCTTATGTTCGATTCTGTACCAAAAGGTACATACTTGTATGCTACCACAAATCTACACTTTATCTTCAGAGAGTCGCAAAACCCTTTCCGATTCTCCGGTGAAGTTTGTTTGTTGTTGTGACACTCAGGGTCGTTTTCTTCCCGATCTTGAAAAAAATCCGCAAACTCGGACAATAGCCCCATCTTGGAACGGGTCCAAAGATGTTCGTTTTACCCTCTAGTTCTCAATCAAATGTCGAATTCTTTGCAAGGCGGTCGGTTAGGTATTGTCGTTGGTGGTGGGCCTGCCCCCGGGATTAACGGGGTGATAAGCTCAGTCACTATCGAAGCCATTACCAACTACGGAATGGAAGTGATCGGGTTCCAAAACGGGTTTCGTCACCTCGTCGAAGGAAGCACCCAACACTGCCGCAAACTCACAATCCAAGAAGTTGCAGCAAGCTACCTTCGTGGCGGGTCGATCCTCGGCACTGCCCGCACCAACCCCGCCAAGCAAGAAAACCACATGGCAAACGTGCTGCGTGTGCTTGATGAACTTAAGATCGATGCCCTTGTGACCGTTGGTGGCGATGATACCGCTTTTTCGGGGTCGCAGGTCGCCAAGCGAGTTGGGCCGGGATCGCCACGCACTCAGGGTGGAAAATTCGTTCGGGTCTGTCACGTTCCGAAGACCATCGATAATGACCTTCCCCTTCCCGAAGGAACACCAACCTTCGGCTTCGAGACGGCACGTCACTTAGGAACTCTCACGACTCGGGCTTTACACGCCGACGCCAAAACAACGGGCCGTTGGTACCTCGTTGTCAGCATGGGTCGGGCCGCCGGTCACTTGGCCCTCGGGATCGGCAAATCCTCGGCATCCACTTTGACGATTATCCCCGAAGAATTCCGCACAAAAACTATTACCCTCGAAGGAATCACCGATCTGATTATCGGTTCGATTCTCAAACGCAAACTGCAAAATAAAGATTACGGCGTAGCTGTGTTGGCCGAAGGGTTGATCGAAGCGATTGGCGAAACAGGATTGATTTTCGCACTCGGCGAACCTGTTTTGACTGCCGGTTTGGTTGAAGTCGTTCGCGAAAAGGGATTGGTTCCTGCCAAGAGCGAAAACGCATTGGTCGAAGGAGTGATCGAAAACTTCCGCAAAAAGGGATGGGTCACCGAAAAGAACGAAAAAGAATTCGGCCAAGACTTGGTCGAAGCTGTTCGTGCCAAAGGGTTGGCAACAGCAACAAGCGAAAACGCATTAGTCAAAGGGTTGGTCGAAGCTCTGCGTGAGAAAGGCTTACTTGAGGCCGAAAAAGCCAAACAACGGGCCAAAGAACCGAACCCTCCCGAACCGAAAAAAGGTGTCTTCGCAACACTCGGCGAAAAGGAACTGGCACACTACGGACGTATCGAACGCGACGACCATGGCCACTTGCGATTGGGCGAACTTGAATTTGGTCGCATTATCAAAGACTATCTCAAGAAACGTCTCAAAGAATTGGGCATCAAAGTCGATTTCATCGACAAGGATTTGGGTTACGAACTTCGTTCCGCCGACCCTATCCCCTTCGATGCCGAATACACACGCGACCTCGGTTACGGCGCCGTCAAGTTCCTGCACAGTGATGCTGCCACCCAATTCGGTGCAATTATCAGCTTTGTAGACGGGCGTTTGTTGCCGTTGCCCTTTGAAGATATGATCGATCCAAAAACCTCACGCATGAAACCCCGAAAGGTCAACGTTGATGGCGAAGGCTTCCTCTGTGCCAAGCGTTACATGATCCGCTTGGAACCGCAAGACCTCACCAACGCTGGTACACTTCGTTCGATTGCAGGTCTGACAAACCTTTCACCGGAAGACTTCAAAGCCCGTTTCGAGCCGGTCGCCAATCTATAAACGGCATTTCTCTTACGATACCAAAGAGGAAACTCCAGAATTCCTTCCCTCCTCCAACCGATTTTCGGGTACTCGGTTCGCCTTTGCAAATATCCCTTACCTTGACTTCGGCGGGGGAGGTCTTTTACTATCCCTATCCGCAACCCTAAGCACCGATTTCCAATATGCGTTTCCTCTCTCTCCTAATTCTACTTATCACGACGGGGCATCTGATGGCACAAGCCAAGAAGCAACCGGCCGAATTCAAAACCCCCGAAGAGGCCCAACTTGCCGAGGTGAAAGCAAAATTCGCCAAGCTCAAGGATGCCGTTGCTGAAGCCAAAGCCTCTCTCGATAAAGCCAACCCACCCAAGAAAGGCGAAACCCCTCACACGCACGCCGACCTTGATATTTTCGTGAAAGCCATCGAATGGCAGTTGAACTACAAAGAGTTTCTCAACGGCGATACCAAGCAAGCTCTGAGCGTCATCGATCAAGGTTTAGCACGTTGCAAACAAGCTGCGACCGGTAAGCGAGAATGGGTCGAGAAACCGGCGGGCGTCTGGGTTCCGTTGGGGTATGTCTCCGTTGTCGATGGGTCGGTGCAACCTTTTGCGTTAGCGTTTCCCCCGTCGTATGGAAAAGACCCCGCCAAGAAATATCGTTTGGATGTAACCCTACACGGACGGGATGGCACGATATGCGAAACAAAATTCCTTGCGAATCACTCACAAGGAAAAGCTGCCCCCAAAGATGTCGAGTGTATCACGCTCGAAGTTTATGGACGTGGGAATAACGCCTATCGTTGGGCAGGTGAGATGGACGTTTTGGAAGCGACTGCACAAGCCCTCAAGTTCAACGTGGACCCTAACCAGATTGTCCTACGCGGGTTTTCGATGGGTGGCGCAGGGACTTGGCACATCGGCTTG
>VYLT01000331.1_pt1 | contig 19046 bp, 16 predicted proteins | sample 5114261 | NCBI WGS metagenome assembly VYLT01 (sample SAMN12291815, study PRJNA351875) | freshwater metagenome | isolation source: freshwater lake | place: USA: Michigan, Little Long Lake | collected 2011-07-12 | reverse complement strand
CACGCAAATTACCGACAAGGGGTTATTGAAGTTGGGCAAGATCAACCCTCAAGGTCTAAATCTTAGCGGAACCAAAGTCACCGACGAGGCGATATCCCTTCTGAAAACTTGGACGAATCTGCAAACACTTAACCTCAAAGGAACGAAGATAACTCCTGCTGGTATTGCAGAACTCAAGAAGGCATTGCCCAAGTGCAATATCGAACACGACGAGATTCCTGTCGGGGCGTTGGAGTTTGATGGGAAGAATTCGCGTGTCGAGATTCCGACGTTGAAGATGGACGCCAAAACCTATCCAAGTTTCACTTTTGAAGCGTGGGTCAAATCTGACTTGAACGGGAACCGCGAAATCCCTAACCAAAAGCCTGTTCTTGTGGGGACGCAGGGCTTTGGGTTGCTCTTACATATTCAACAAACTAAAGATGACCGGCAAATTCACCACTACCAATTTGAGGCGAAATCGGCGCCCGGTGTGGGGCAAGCGGTAGCACAACACCCAGACGACTATGTTCACATAGCTGGCGTGTATGATGGGGAACGCTGTCACCTTTATTATCAAGGAAAACTACTGGTCTCGCACAAACAGGAATTCAAGGAACCCTACGCGAAGACGCCAATCGAAATCGAAATTGGGCGACATTTTCAGGGGCAGATTCGAGCCGTGCGAATCACCAACGGAGGCCGGTACAACAAAGAGTTCCTCCCTGAAAAACATCTCGCAGCCGATAACGCAACTATCGCTCTCTACCTTTTTGCGGATAAAGAAGGCGACAAAGTGACCGATCTTTCCGGCAAAAACCATCACGGCAAACGGGTCGATGCCAAGTGGATCTCGCTTGCAATGGACACCGACCGCAAAGCCGCAGAATGGGTTTTGTCCGTCGGGGGAAAGGTCAAAATTAACGGGGATAATACCCAATTCGATAAACTTACCGACTTGCCCAAAGCTGAATTTCGACTCACTTCGATTTACGTCGCAAATGAAACCGTTTCTGATAATGACTTCAAAATACTGCAAGGATGCAAACATATTGAGGAAGTCATATTCAATCGGCTAAGAATCAAAGGGAGTGCGTTTCAATATCTTGCAGATTCAAAAGGAATCAAACTATTTCGTTACCAGAATGTTCCTCAGCTAAATGAATACGACTATTCTTTCTTGAAAAATATCGAATTCTCAAACCTCGAAATCCTTGATTTTTTCTCGGCTCCTATCTCAGACAATAGCCTTGTTTATTTCAAGGATTGCAAGAGAATCCAAGAGTTAACGTTGACTTCCACAAAAGTTACAGGCAAAGGCTTGCCTCTTTTTTCAAAGTGCGGTAACCTTGAGTTCCTCGAAGCAAGACACCTTGATATTTCCAATGAAGACCTACGAGTTTTATCCAACTGGCCTCGACTCAAAGGGCTCCATCTCAACGCTACCAATGTGACGGGTGCAGCAGTCGAGTACATCGAAAAGTGCCCAGAGTTGAGATCGTTAGGGATCATCAATGCGAGTAATACATCGATCACTGACGACCAACTCAAACGATTTGAGAAACTAAAACATCTTGAGGGCTTTTCTTTCCATGCTTCTGAAGTCACCGACGAAGGGCTGAAGAGTCTGGAAAATTTCAAACTTATGGAATTAACCCTCTCCGGTTCTAAAATCACCGATAAAGGGCTTGAAAGTATCGGTAAGAATACCGAGTTAGTGACGCTCTATCTTGCAAATACCAAAATTACCGACAAGGGTTTGAAAAACCTCAAACAACCCCGAAAATGGTGGATTCTTGATCTTTCAGGAACCAATATCTCTGACAAGGGACTTCAACACTTTCACCCCTCCTTCTCAGGGGTCTTACATCTTTCAAATACGAATATTTCCGACGAGGCGATACCCCTCCTGAAAACGTGGACAAATGCGAAAGCATTCTACCTCAAAGGAACGAAGATCACTCCTGCTGGTATCGCAGAACTCAAGAAGGCATTACCCAAATGCAATATCGAACACGACGTGCTTCCGAAGAAGTAGGGGGCACTTGGCAAGGGAGGGGTTTTTCAGAGGAAAACCTTTCCTTTTCCCCATTGTTAACTAACTCTGTCAGGTTTTTTTCTCCACGTCGTCTGATTTTTGACTAGAATTTCTTCCTTCCCAAATATCTACTTTCTTGAGGAGCATTATGAAACGGCTTCTGGGCTTTGTTGGCCTCTTCTTCGGCTTGGTGGTCTTGTTACCCGCCGCCGAAAATCCCCCAATTCCCAACGGGAATTTCTTACTCAATGTGTCGCTTTCACCCGGAGCAGAACAAACTCTTTTACTTATCAACATCGAATCGAAAGGGGGCAAACCCTTTGTGACTGTTCTCGATGGCAGTCCGCCCAAAGGTGATCCCTTTGAAGCGAAAGCCGAAGTAAAAGGCAAGGTGATGACCATCGAATTCAAGACCAAAACGCCAGTTTACACCTTTGAAGGTGTGCTTGACCCCAAAGCAGAAACACTGCTTGGTACGATTGCCAACGCCACCGCAATGAGCCGTGCTCGTTTGGTCAAAACCGAGAACGAAAAGATCGACCCCAAAGGTCGCTTTGTCCGTTCCGAGATTCCCGAAATCCTCAACGATATCGGCTTGCTTGAAGGCAAAATTCGCAAGACTCAACTTGCTGTTGCCCGTGAAAAAGACGACGACCGTAAGAAGGAACTCCAAACCGAAATCGATGGTTACAAGAAAGACCTTGCCCGTAACCTTCCTGAACTCAAGAAATGGATCGAGAACAACGCCGAAAATCATTCGACCCTCGATGGTAGTTTGATGCTCATTCGTTCGATTGGTCTGACCGACCCGAAGGAAGCCGAGGTCAAAGCAACCCTTGAGACGATGAACAAAGCGGCTGCCCGTTACGGCCCACGTCAAGAAGCCGATATCAAGATTTCTGCTGTTGAAGCTCTCGTAACACAAAAAGGTTTGGAAGCCGTTTCTTTGACACTTGCAGAAGATGTTGCCAAGACGATCAAAGAAACCGACACCGCAACCAAGAAGCTCCGCATTTACAAGATGCTCAAGACCGCTCAAGAAGCGAACAAGAAAACCGACGACGCCAAGAAGACAGAAGTGCTTATCGCTGCTGCTGAAAAAGCAATGGACGAAGAATACTTGAAAACGGTTCCTCCGTTCAAACCCGAAGTGTTCGCAGGTCGCAAAAACAAAGACGCCAACAAGGTCGTCGTGATGGAACTCTTCACGGGCGCTCAATGCCCACCATGCGTGGCAGCCGACGTTGGTTTCGATGGTCTCCTCAAAGCCTACAAGCCAAGCGACGTGATCCTGTTGCAATATCACTTGCACATTCCCGGACCCGATCCGCTTACGAACGCCTATGCCGAATCGCGTATGTCCTACTACGCCAAGTTGCACCCCGGTAAGGTTGGTGGAACCCCTTCGACGTTGTTCAACGGCGATGCTCAAGCGGGTGGCGGTGGTGGAATGGCAAATTCGGAAGCGAAATTCAAACAGTACAAGGGTATCATTGACCCGATTCTCGAAGAGAAGACCGAAGCCAAAGTAACCGCAACCGTGAAGACCGAAGGTGAGAAAATCACCACAGCCGTCGAGGTCTCTGGAGCCAAAGGGGATGACCTCAAAGTCCGCTTGTTACTCGTCGAAGATAATATCCGTTACGTTGGTGGAAACGGCCTGCGATTCCATCATCATGTGGTGCGTGGAAACATTGGCGATGCCGTTGACGTGAAAGACGGCGCACTCAAACACAGTGCGACCGTTGAACTTGGCAAGGTCAAAGAAGAACAGAAAAAATACTGGACCGACTTTGAATCGAAAGGCCGTCCTTTCCCGAACACCGACCGACCGATTGACCTCAAGGGGTTAAAGATCGTTGCTCTTGTTCAAAACGAAAAGACTGGCGAAATCGTTACCGCAACCCAAGTTGAAGTAAAGTAAGCCGTTCCAGAAATGGAAGTATCGCCCACCGCCTCTTTCTTTGGGAAACCCCAACCTATTTTCGAGTAAACCCAAAGCCTTCCACAGAAGGCTTTGGGTTTGACTTTTCTTTGCGTTTGACCCCGCTTCTTTATCCCTCTTCAACGCCCTTCGATTTGCTCGCTTAACCAGATTATCCAGAACAATCGTTCAAATAGATTAAATCGTTATAGGTGTTCAAGTTTACCCCAATTCTAACCGAAGTAGATGGGTATGGAACTCTCTATTGCGAATTTGGCTCTCTTCCAAAAGGTGCTGGATACGGCATCGCTTCGCCACAAGGTGATTGCGAACAACATTGCCAACGTCAACACCCCCGGATTCAAACGTCTCGACGTCACCTTCGAGCAATTGCTTGTGAAGAACCTCCAACGAGGCGATTCACTTGCAGGGGTTCTTCCACAGATCGTGGAAGATACTGATGCCATCGAACGTGTGGACGGGAACACGGTTCAAATCGATCTCGAATCGAACTTACTCGGCCAAAACGGGTTGGTTTATTCCGCAATGAATCAGCTATTGGCGTCGCGTATTGGTCAAATTCGTAGTGCAATCTCAGGACGATAACCATGACCCCTATTTTTAACACGATAGGCATTTCGGCGACGGGTATGGCCGCCGAACGCCTGCGAATGGAAGTGATTGCCAACAACTTGGCAAACGCACAATCGACCCGTTCGGCCAACGGCGGAGCGTATCGCCGTCAAGAAGTAGTGTTTGAAGCCGTGCTTGCCGACACGTTGAAAAAGGCATCGGGAGTTTCGGGTCTGGGTGGCGTCCGTGCGGTCGAGGTTGTGGAAGATCAATCGGAACTCCCCCGAATCCACATGCCCGGCCATCCCGATGCAGACAAAGAAGGTTATGTGACCATGCCCAACGTCCAACTTCCGATGGAGATGGTGGACTTACTCACGGCATCGCGTGCCTACGAAGCAAACGTGAAGGCTGCCCAAACCTTTCGCCAAATGCAAGAACAAGCTCTTTCGATATTAAGAGGATAAGACAATGCAAATTTCCCCCCTTAGCGGTCTTGGCTCTCTTCCCACGTTGACCCCAACTAGCCCGATGGCATCGGGTGGGGCATCTGGGAGTTTTGGCCAAGTGCTTAACAACGTGTTAAGTGCCAATGCCCACGCTACCAAGAACGCCGACCAAGCCGTAACCGACCTTGTGACCGGTAAAACCACCGACTTGCACACGGTCACTCTGGCAGCCGCCCAAGCGGATTTATCGTTCCGTTTGATTTTGGAACTCAGAAATCGCTTGACAGAAGCGTACCAAGAAGTCATGCGTACACAACTGTAATTTGGATCGACTGGTTTTGGTTTTGTTAGACCGGTGCGCAAGCAACGGTATGGAAACCTCAGATAAAACCGGTGCTTGCGCACCGGTCTAACAAAACTCGAATACAACCCACAAACCCACCATTGATTAGGTGATAGCACTATGGACCTCCGCCAGATACTGAATCGACTGCGAGAATCGTGGACCCGTCAATCGACGGGCTTGCGCTTCCTTGCCATCTTCTTTGGCGTGGTTGCCTTGCTTGGGCTTATCGTTTACTTCACCGCAACGGGTGAGACAAACTACGTCACTCTGGCACGCGGGCTTGATCCCGCCGATGCCGGGGCCATTTCCGAAAAGCTCAAGGCTGCGAACAAAAAGTACAAGCTCGAAGACGGCGGAACGACAATCAAAGTCGCCGAAAACGAATACGCCGAATCGCGTGTGACCCTTGCCAAAGACGGGTTAGCCACAAACGCAACGGGTAAAGGCTACGAACTCTTCGACGAAGCCAACCCGTTAAGCTCTACGCCGTTCATCCAAAGTGTGAACTACACACGGGCTTTGCAAACCGAATTGGCGAAATCGATTCAGACAATCGATCCTGTAGCTTCGGCCCGTGTCTTGATTGCCCGTGCCGAACCTAGCCCCTTTATTCGTGAACAAAAGCCGACGACCGCAAGCGTAACCCTTAAACTTAAGCCGAATGCTAATCTCAATCGTGGGCAAACAACGGGTATCGTGGCCCTTGTATCGCGTGCGGTCGAAGGTCTCAAGCCGGAGAACGTCACCATCGTCGATCAAAGTGGGCGACTGCTTTCCGACGCTCGTTCCTACGAAGAAGGTTTCGGCGGTGGCGGTCAAATGGACTACCGACGGGATTTAGAAACCTATCTCGCAGGCAAAGCTCAGGATATGCTAACCCGCACACTTGGCGCAGGCCGTGCGATCATCCAAGTCTCTGCCGACATCGATCATAAGCGCATCAAAGAACGATCCGAACGTGTGATACCCGAAGAAAAAACGATTATTGCAGAACGCTTGATGACCTCGAAGACACAAGGCGGAAGCAAGGCGGGTGGCGTAGCGGGAACCGGGTCGAACGTCACCCGTGCAGGTGGATCGGGTGCAGGCGGAGGGGGCGGAACCTCAACCGAAGAAACAATCCAATCGGATTATGCCGTGTCGAAATCGTACCGTGAAATGGAAGATCGTATGTCAGCCGTGTCGCGTATCACGATTGCTGCCCTTGTCGATTTATCCCCTGCCGAAGGGACCAACGCCCCACCGATCTCGCAAGCCGACGTTCAAGACATTATCAAACGAGCGATAGGCTATAAGGACGGACGTGACGAAATCACGGTATCGTCGGTAAAACTCGGCACACCTGCACCACCAGAAGAACCGCAACCCGAAGCACCAAGCGCTCTCACGAAATTCGCCCAATATGTGAATATCGCACGCTATGCCACGTTGGGGATTGCATTACTTGCGGTGATTGGTCTGTTGGGTCTGGTGTTATTCCGACGTTCACCCGCACCCGCTGTTGTGAATACTAACAACACAACGATTGAGGCTCCTTCCGCAGAAACTCTGGAACGAATGAGAGAACAAAAACGCCGTGAGGAATTCGAGAAATTCTTGGATCAAGCAAGAAACGATCCCGACGCCGTTGCCCGCTTACTAGAAAGATTATTGGCCTAGGGTTTTGTTAGACCGGTGCGCAAGCAACAGTTTTTTGCGACGTTGTAAACTCCGGCGCTAACGCTCCCGGCTCGTGGCCTTTACGGTTTGACCCAAAGGTTTATCGAAACCAGAAAGACCGCGAGCCGGGAGCGTTAGCGACCGCAGGAATTTATTGGAGAGGATCAGAGATGGCAGCTTTGACTGGCGAAGATACCGTAGCGACACTTCTTCGAGCGCTTCCTGCGGAAGTGGCCGAGTCGATCATCGCACGTCTTTCTCCAGAGGCGGCGGCTAAGGCACGGGCTAAACTCGATCAACTCCGGGTCGCCCCTACCCCTCCCGATAAACTCGAATCGGCGATGACGGGTTACTTCAGCGAATCGAACAAACCGTTCATCCCAAGCAATATCCCGTCGGGCGAACCTGTTACCAATCTCCCCGAAGCGGAACCCCTTCAAGCTGCCTTGATGGATGACGAATCCCTTAAGCTACAACTCGAAGACCAGATGAAGAACCTTGCGAAACTTCCGTTGGATATTTTCGCACGGGCACTTGCAGACGAACCCATTCAAACGGTTGCCAGCGTGTTAGGGGCAGCCTCTCCGGAATTTGCTGCCGAGGTACTCAAGAAGCTACCCGCAGAACGTCGGCCCGAAATTATCGTGCGACTGAGCAAGCCGATGGCGAAAGACCCCGAGTTGATCGTGAAGATCGCCTCTGCGGTTGTGACCAAAGCTCGCAAACTTGCTGCCCTTCCGCAAGAACCTTCGCAAGAAGACCGTTTGAATATCCTTGTCAAGATGCTCCGAGCCTTACCCCGAACCGAACGCGGATCGGTCTTCGGCGCTCTTGAGCAATCTGATCCACAGATGAGCGAAAAAGCGAAAGATATGCTCTATACCGTCGAAGACCTCTTACGAATTGATGACCGCGGTTTGCAATCGCTCTTGATCGAACTGGATGTGCCCACGCTCGCAACCGCCCTTGCTGGGACAACTGAAGAACTTCAATCCAAAGTCCGCAAGAATATGTCCCAACGAGCCCAAGCAACCCTTGCCGAAGAGATCAGCCTGTTGGGTAGCGTCTCACCCGCAAAGGTCGCCGAATCCCGTAAGATCGTCGTGCTGGCATTGCGAAAACTCGAAGACGCTGGAAAGATTACCATCGAGTTGTGAGGCGAGTGGAGAGTTGAGAGTTGACAGTGAAGGCAAAAGCGAGCCGGGAACGTAAGTGACCGGTGTTTGTGGTAGACCAAAGCAAGCCGGGGCCGAAGACCCCGGCTAAGAGAAAACGCCCCGTTGGGGCTACAGACACCCAGACGAAAATCCGTTTGGTTACGAATGTTAGTTAGTTGAGATGCAAAGTCGATGTCTTAGTCCCAAAGGGGCGTTTTCTCTCAGCCGGGGTCTTTGGCCCCGGCTTGCTTTGGATTTCGGGACAGTACAGGGGGCTTATGCCCCCCGTTCACCCTGTCTTCACTACCCACTGTCAACTCTTCTCGTTGCGTAAACTTTGCCGATTCGCCCCACGCAGGAACTTTATCCGGTTATCACAATAACCCCTTCGGAGTTCTGCTGAGAGTGAAAATACGCTGGCAGAGAAAAAACGGGTTGGCATAACCTTTGGATTCCATCAAGGAAGGTGGAAGGATCGATGCTAGGAAAAAGGTGTCCGCGATTGGTTTGCGATACCCCCCTAGTGGTCCTTTCGGTGAACAAGGACGAACCGTGAGAGCAACGGAACAAACAATTCGACTGCCCGCCCCAATCAAACAAGCACGTTTGATGTCGGAGTCCGAGGCGTTGCTTCCTTCCAAAATGGGAAGCACTATCACACGCCGACCGGCCCCAACGCGACCCGTTACCACACAACCCACGCCAACACCTGTTGCAAAGGTCGATCCCGAACTTGCCAAACGTCAAAACGAAGATCGGCATTTTCTCGAATCCCTATTGGGTAAAGTCAGCAACGAACTAAGCCAGATGCGTCAAGCTGCTGACGAGCGTTTGCACCAGTGGCAGTTGGCATCGGTGGAACTCGCAACGGCACTTGCGACCCAGCTGCTTTACCGCGAAGTCGAAGCGAACGAATTTCGGGTCGAAGAATCGATTCGCACAATCGTTGATGAACTCGGCGACGAAACGCCCGCAACGATCTACCTCAACCCTGCCGACCTCAAGGCGATGCAACAACGCCTCGGCAACCAACCCTTATTCCCCAATCTCGAAAATCCTCCGACCTTGATTCCAACCGATGCGATTGCTCGCGGAGATTGCAAGGTTCAAGGGCGTTCGGGCGGTGAGCTTGCTTCCGAAATCAGCGAGCGTATTGCTCTCATGCGCGAAGACCTCTTGGAGAAACTCCATGCTCGGACTTGATATGCCCTCTTTAACCAGCAGTATCCGAATGACTCCTCACTCTCGAGTAACAGGTCAACTTCTGGGGTGTCGCGACGTTCTCACATGCCGTCTCAGTAACGTTTCGGTCGGGGATCATTGCGAAATCCAAACGGGTACGGGGCAAAACGTCCTTGCCGAGGTGATTGGTTTCGATCACGATAAGGCGTTTCTGGTCTCCTACGATTCCGATACCAACCTCCGACCGGGCCAAAAAGTCGTTAAAAAAGGGAACGGCTTAACCTTCCCTGTTGGCGATGCTCTTTTAGGTCGCACGGTTGACGGGTTGGGACGACCCGTTGACGATGGCCCTGCCATTCGCGGATGCACCCAAAAGCCGATCAATAACAAAGCTCCAAAAGCTCTCTCACGACGCGAAGTCGAAGAGCCTTTTTACACGGGTCAACGCAGCATAGATAGCTTGCTTACCTGCGGAATCGGACAACGGATCGGAATCTTTGCGGGTTCGGGCGTCGGGAAATCGACCCTCTTAGGCGAGATTGCAAAAGGAACATCGGCAGATATCAACGTCATCGCCCTCATCGGCGAACGGGGACGCGAAGCCCTTCCCTTCTTGAAGAAGAATCTTGGCCCAGAAGGGATGAGCCGTTCGATTATGGTTCTGGCAACCTGCGACGAAACACCGCTTATGCGAATCCGTGCAGCACTCGCAGCCGTTGCCATTGCAGAACATTACCGCGATCAAGGTAAGAACGTCCTGTTTATGATCGATAGCCTCACTCGGCTTGCAATGGCCCAACGCGACATCGGCCAAATGCGAGGCGAAGTGCCGACCACGAAGGGCTACACCGCATCGTGTATGCAAATGCTCGCTACAGTCGTCGAACGTCTCGGTAACGGCCCGGTCGGTTCCATTACAGCACTGCTCACAGTGCTGGTGGATGGTGGCGACATGGATGAACCGATTGCCGATGCCGTGCGAGGTTTCGTTGATGGTCACATCGTGCTTGATCGCAAAATGGCAGATCGCGGATTTTATCCCGCCATCAACCCGCTTGCGAGTATCAGCCGAGTTCAATCGGACATCGTGGACGAACTACACCTCGACGCTGCCCGAAAACTGAAACACATCCTTGCAACCTTGAAGGATGCCGAAGAGATGGTCCGCTTCGGCTTGTACACAAAGGGCGTCGATCCGATGACCGACCGAGCATTAGGTCTGAAAGATCAGATCGAAAAGTTCCTGAAACAAAAGCCCGGCGAACGCACAAACTACACCGAATGCCGAAACGAAATGTTAGCGATTACGAATGCGTGGCCGTATTAGTAGTTGACAGTGGAGAGTTGACAGTGGACAGTGAAGACATGGTAAACGGTGGGTGTCAGTAGAGGGGATGTCCGCGAAGTTCGCCTTGCCCGCCCTTCGGGCAAGGGCTAGGCTATATAGGTGCGCCCTTACGGGCTTTTCCGTCGCTTCGCTCGGCAAGCATTCAAACCGACACACTAAAATTTGGTCGAGTCTTCGAGACAAAAGCCCGATAGGGCGCACCCGAATAGCCTAGCCCTTGCCCGAAGGGCGGGCTAGGCGGACTAACGGGTCTCCCAGAAAGCCATCGTTTTCCGCAAGCCCTGTATTCACTAACAACGGGTGTAGCAACGGTTTAGGGTGGTTTTCCGGAAAGCTCGTAAATTCACGGAACTCCGGAAAACCAGTAAACTCAGCGAGCCGGAAGCGTTAGCGACCGGAGTTCCGCGACCATCGATACCCCAAACCGTTGCCACACCCACTAACAACTAACAACTAACAACTATTCAGTCTTGACAGGTTTGCCTATTGTTGGCATATCCCCCTAACTTGAAGGAGTTATTTTCTGTGGCGCGTTTTAACTTCCCTTTGCAGTCCGTGCTGAATGCTCGTGAGAGACAAGAGCGTCTGGCTGCCGTTGTGGAAGTCAAAGCACGGGTGGCGTTACAATTCGCAGAAGCTCGTCTGTTAGAATTAAAGAAACAGGGTGAGCGACTGGGCGCAGCGTTACGCAACTGGGTAGGAGTTCCTACCACGCCCGGCCAATGGACGATGAACTACGAGGTTGCCGAGCGAACTCGAGAGATGATCGACCATGCCGAGCAGGAAGTGCAACGATTTCGACAAGCGCACGACGAGGCCCGCAAAAAACGGGCTAAACTCGCTGCGGAAGCCGAGGCGTTAAACACCCTGCGTCAAGAACAGAAAAAAGCCTTCGAACTTGAACAAGACAAGATCGAACAAGCCAAGCTCAACGAGTTTGCGATTCAACGGGTAGTTAATCAAGGGGAGTAGGGGTCGTGAAAAATATCGTCATTCTAGGCGTGGTCGCAGTCATTTTATTCTCGCTTTCGGCGGGTTTATCGCTCTGGTTAAACACACCCAAAGCAACCGAAGAAGCAAAAGAAGACACGAAGAAAAAGGCCAAGCCAAAGGTTGACGAGACACCCGACGACGGTAAATCTATCGTTCGCCCAAACCCCGTTACCAATCCCGACGAAGCAACCAAACTAGCTGCCCAACTCAAGGAACAGCAAGAGTCGCTTAAACTTCGTGAAGCTCGCCTCGAAGCTAAACAAAAACAACTCGAAGTTGTGCTAATCGATATCCGTGCCGAACGCGACCAAATGGAAAAACTCCGACGGGACCTCGGCAACGAACTCAAACTTTTGAACGCCAAAGCTGCCGATCTCGAAAAGAAAGCCTCGGACATCAAAGACCAACAGGCTGCCCTTGCCAAAGGGAATATCGAGTTGACTAAAGGCAAAGTCGAGATCGAAAAAGAGGAAGCCAAGAACATCCTCAAGATGGCAAACCAATTCGATAGCATGGCTGCCGACAGTGCTGCAACGATCCTCAAGAGCATGACCGATAGCGGAAAGATGGAAACCGCCGTCAAAATCCTTTCGCAAATGAAGGATCGCCAAGCCGCCCAAGTGCTGGCCGCAATGCCCGATGCAACCCTCGCAGCGCAGTTGCTTGAGAAAATGAAAACCCTGAAACGCCCCACAACCGTTCCACCCGCAACGATGAATTAGGCGAACCGGCAACGAAAAATTTCTTGGATTTGTTAGACCGGTGCGCAAGCAACGGTGCTTGGATGGAACCAAAACCGTTGCTTGCGGCACCGGTCTAACAAATCCAGAACCGCCTGCCTTTAGCCCCAACGGGGCTTTCTCTTAGACGGGGTCTTCGGCCCCGGCTTTCTTCCAATTTGGTAAACACAAATGGCGAAAGGATTCGCACACCCGTCACCGAAACCCGTCAATAAAAAGTTCATGCTCTTGTGCGGGCTTGGCCTTGTTGTGGTTCTGCTCGGTTCGACGATTCCGCAATACCTCATGGGCGAATCGGCTGCTGCTCCCGAAGCTGCTCCCGCTCCCGTTGCGAACGAAGAAGCTCCGCCGACGATATCGGGGATGTTCGGGAAACTCTTTGCAGGTACGCTTGTGATTGTGGTGTTAGGATGTGCTGCATCGTGGGCGTTTGCAAAGAAGAACCGAAAAGTTCCCCCGAAAGACCCCAATCAACCGATGGAATTACTCGGTAAACTTCCGGTCGGGCGTGGCATGGTCTACTATGTGCGAATCAAAAATCATCGGGTGATAGCCGCCGTCGATAACACCGGCTTCAAGTCAATCACGCAGGTGAACACTCTGCCGATTCCAGAAACGCCACCCGGACCCGTTGCCTACACCCCACAACCTGCCCCGACGTTCTTACAGGTGCTAAACGGAACACAGGGAAACGGGTAACCGACCTCACAAATCCACGTCCCAGATCACGACTTTGCCCGTATCGCTTCCCGCAGCTGCGAGCGTGCCATCGTTGCTGAAAGCTATCGAACGCAGCTTGCCGATATCCCAATTGAAAGTACTCGTCACGGCCCAAGTTTCGGTATCGTAAAACTTAACCGTCGTGTCGTTACTGGTCACACCAAGCAATCGCCCCGACGGGTGAAACGCAACGCCGGTGAAATGCTTCTTGCCGTCGTTTTTGAGGATACGGGGCGGAAGTGAAAGGTCGTTTGGATCGAAGAGGTAAACGGATTTTGAAACCATAACGGCAATTAGATTTTCAGATGGAGAAGCTGCGAGGCTTGGTTGAGCCATTGTTTTAATTCTTGTTTCGTTGGTGATCTCACCTGTTGATACCGATCTGATTGACAGAATCGGATAGTGGCCCCATCGCCAGTTCAGAGTCGCAAATCGTTCGCTGTCGAAGATCGAAGCAATCCCATAACAGGTTTTGCTAGAAACCGATGCTGAATTAAAGCGTTTCTCCGAGATCGAGAAACCTGAGCTAAATTGTTCTCCAAGCCACAGTTGACTCGCGTAACCGCTTTCCATTTGATCATTCGCACTGATCCAAAAGAATAGAATCGCGGATCCGTTTGGGGTTATCGCGAAGTGTGTGCAGTATTCTTCGAGTGTTTCGGTCGTAACCAATTTTTGTTGGGTTTCAGAATACCCCCCAAGTAGACCATAGTCTTTGTTTGCAAATACCCATTCAGAATCGGGATGCTCACAAAAACCAAGAGGTTTTCCCCACGACGGGAATTGTGCTTGCAATCCTGTTACGAGATTTCGTGTTTCGGTGTAGAATGCAGTTCCTTTTTTCGGCAAAATGAATCGGATCGATTTCCCGTCAGGTGAAAAAGAAATCCAATCGACACACGCATTTTTCTCACCAACTTCCAACACGATCATAAATCACACGTCGCTTCGATTTCGGATACATCACGGCATTGTCAACTCTATCGAGTTCGCATCCCCTTTCCAAGTTCCTGCTTCTTGAATACCGTGACTACATGAAATACGTTATTGTGATTCCGGATGGTTGTGCCGATGAGCCTCTTGATTCTCTTGGGGGGAAGACCCCTTTGCAGGCAGCGAAGCTCCCGAATATCGACCGTGTGGTCAAGCAAGGGGTGATTGGTATAACCAATAACGTGCCCGATTCTCTCACCCCTGCCAGCGACGTTGCGACGTTGAGTTTATTTGGGTACGATCCCCTTGAGGTTTACACGGGGCGGGCTCCTCTCGAAGCTGTTGCAATGGGTATCCAACTTGGGCCACACGATTGGGCGATTCGTTGCAATACCGTTTCGGTACTCGATGGCTTGATGAACGATTTCACGGCGGGTCATATTAGCAGCCCCGAAGGGGCTAAGCTCATGGCGACCTTGCACGAACATCTTGCAGGGCCGGTGACGGGTGGGCGAATCGAGTTTCATGCAGGGGTGCAGTATCGCAATATCCTGTTATTCCGTGGGGATGGTTCACACGTTCCCTTTGATTCAACAACGAAGACGCAACCTCCGCACGACATTCCCGACAAGCGCGCCAACGACTATCTTCCCAAAGGTCTTGGCTCGGAGCTACTACGCGATTTAATGGAGAAGAGTAAGCCCCTCTTTGCAGATCATCCCGTGAATCAAGCCCGTATTGCATCAGGCCACAAGCCCGCAACACAGGCTTGGTTGTGGGGGCAAGGGAGCGCGCCTTCGGTCAAACGCTTTGCCGATCTTTATGGCGTAAAAGGGGCGATCATCTCGGCAGTCGATTTGGTGCGTGGGACGGGTATGCTCATCGGCTGGACGCGAATCGATGCTCCGGGGGCGACGGGTTACCTCGATACCGACTACGCCAGCAAAGGTCGCACGGCTATCGAAGCATTGAAAACACACGACCTTGTCTGCGTGCATGTCGAAGCACCCGACGAGGCATCGCACGAAGGGAGCGCCAAAGAGAAAATCAAAGCCCTTGAGGAGATTGATACGAAGATCGTTGGCCCGTTGCTCGAAGCTCTGCCACAATATCCCGAATGGCGTATCTTGGTATCGCCGGATCATCGCACGCCCATCCGCACGCGAGCGCACGCCTACGGAGCCGTCCCTTTCACGATTGCGGGTACGGGCATCACACCCAACGGATTCCAAAGCTACGACGAACCGACCGCAAGCCAATCGTCACAATCTTTCGACAAAGGCTGGCAACTCATGCAATGGTTCTTATCCGGCGGGTAGGGGTTGCTGTTTTCTTTTCCCGTTCACGATAGAATACCCCTCAGATTGTTTTCCTTCCTTTGTGAGTTGTTCATGTCGTTATTCACCAAATGCCCTTCGTGCGGGTTGCCTCGAAATCCAGAAGATGCCGAGAATCCCTGTAGCCTGTGTGGTTGGTTTCTCGGTGTGAGTGAATCGTTAGAAAAGCCGGACGAGCTGCTTCCCGACGAACCGGAACCCGTTACAGTGACCCCATCGATTGAACCCCAAACGGAACGCAACCCCTTTCCGAAAATGTTGCTTGCGTTACCCGTTGCGGTGGTGTTGTTCGGTGTGATTGGCTTTGTGGTGCGGAAGCAAACTCGCACGCCTGAAACTCCCGAAATCGTTCAGAACGTCGCACCCAACGGTGTTGAAGAAAAGCCCGTTGACGTGCCCCCTCCCAAGAAAGAACAACCCCCTGAACCAACACCCAAAAAACCGAAGGAAGAGATTGCAGCTTTTCCGGGCAATAATCCTGACATCAAGATGCCCGAAGTGAAGCAACCCGAAATGAAAATGCCCGAACTGGCTCCGCCACCCAAAGTCGTTGTTATGGCTCCGCCGGGTGCGGGTGAGGTGCTGGATGGTGAGAATCGAGTTTTGAATCGACCCGAAGGGGAATACGAACTCGAAGCTCTCGATGGGCTGGATAACGTCACCATCAAAGGGAAAGTGAGAACCCTGATTATCAAAGGAATGGCAGGGCGTTCGATTCTCGATGCGACCGAACTCCAAGCCGAAAAGGTTGTGATTGTGGAAGGGACAACGGGTGAATGCGAGTTGAAAGCGAATGCCGTGAAGGAAATCGATTTTCGCGGAAGTGCAATCGGGGCATCGAAGGTTACGCTCACTTGCACGGAAGGAAATATCCGCTTTTCGACCAAGCCCGAAGCGGGGAACGAAGGTTCCAAAATCGATAACAGTGCAAAGGTCAAACTCACTGCAAAGAATGTCGAGTTCCATTCGCGTATTGATGGCGGGTCGGTCGTCGAGGTAAATGCTCCGCAAGGGGTCGTAAAATTCCCGAACCCCACAACGGACGAGGTTTCAGGCTCGCGTATCTGCGGCGGGGCTAAGGTGAATATCAATGCAACCGAAGTCGATTTTCAAGGTTGGCTCGACGGAGGGGCACACGTTCGCATGACGCTAAATGGGTCAAGCAAACTGAGCTTCAAAGAAATGCGAGGAGGAGCCCACCTGTTTTACAAAAAGGCCAACGACAGCGACCCCGAACCGAAAGTATCAACGGGTGAAATCCTCGGCGGCGCTCAAGTCAAACCGAACGAGTGAAAAGGATAAAGTATCGGGTATAATAGATTTAGCCCCAGAGGAGAGATACGATGAGGAACATCGAAACCGACGAGCTTGCGGATGTCGATTATCCGTCTCACCCAGAGATACCCATGTCGAACTCACAGTACCACTTCAATTACATCATACTTCTTGCAGATAACCTGCAAATGATTTTTGAAGATCAGGCCGACCGAGTTGCGGTCTTGGGTGATATTCAGTGGTACCCCGTCGAGAAGAGAAACGACCTCACAACGGCGCCCGATGTCATGGTCTGTTTTGGTGTCCCTCAAGATCGCGGACGCAATCGCACTTCTTACACTCAACATCGTGAAGGAGGGATTGGCCCAAGCGTTGTTTTCGAGATCGATTCCGAAAGCAATACCTCCTACGAGGTGGAAGACAAACGACTTTGGTACGAAACCTACGGCGTCCAAGAGTATTACTGGGTATTCTCCGAAACACCCGAAGTCCGAGTCTTCGTTCGTGAAGAAGATCAGTTGGTCGAACAAACGGGCATTTCGGAATGGACATCTTCACTGTTAGGAATTCGCTTCGATTGGTCTGGAACCGAGCTACAGATTTTCAACCCTGATGGTAGTTTAATGCGACCCACGCGACAATATGCTGCCATCCAACGCCAACGAGCCGAACTCGCAGAAGCACGGGCGAACCAAGAGGCCCAACGGGCCGAACAACAATCTCAACGGGCCGAACAAGAAGCCCAAGCACGTCAAACTGCGGAGCAACGAGCCGAACACCTTGCAGCCCTGCTGCGACAACTTGGGGTCGATCCCGATAAGCTCCCGCCGACGTAACTTTTCCGTCTTCAAGAATATTCAAAATAACGCCCCCCATTGACATCAAATACTTTTGCAATAGCATGATCGTCAGAAACATTCCTTTAACCGCAAGCCTTCCTAACCGGCGGAAACCAACATGATACCCAATCCTCCTTCAATCATTCTGGGCACACAACAATCCCCTATTGACGTGACCCTCCGCGATACGGTCTACGCTCCAAAAATTGCCTTTCCCGACATCGAATATACCCAAAGTACTGCTATCGGAAAGTTTGAAAAGCACGACTTCTTAGTTGAGAATCACGCGGATTTGTTGGTGAACTTTGAAGGGCGAGTTTATCACTTGGTCAAAATCCATTTCCACGACGGATGCGAGCATACGATTGACAAGTCAGATATTTCAAATCACGAACTTCACTTGGTTCACGAACTTTACGACGGCGATAAAGGTCAGAATGATAAACTCGTTATCGCGGTTTTCTTCAAAGAACTGAAAACGTCGCAAGGAGCCACTTCGTTTGTCGAACTCGCGAAAGCAATGACAGGCGACCAGCCTGAATACAAAATCAAGTTGGATGATTTCGTTCCCGAGAAAACCGAGAAGTTTCTGCTGTATCAGGGTTCACTCACAAGTTACCCCTATACCGAGGATGTGACGTGGATTCTCAATCTGGCACCTGAAAAGATTGACAGTAAGACGGTCGAACTTCTTCGGAAAAGTGTGGCCGAACAGCCTGAACGAAAACGCTTCTGCCTCAATCGGCGTTTCGTTCTCCGGAACTTTGAAAAGGTGTGAGTCTCCCCCTTTTTCTGTTTCCTTGCCCAAGTTTTTCTGGTATCATCACCCTATCCTCCCTCGGTTTCCCTCCTCAAGGCTGAACCATGCAATATCCTCTCTCGTGTGCGGGACCGCAAGGTCTTTCTCGTCGTAATATGCTGCAAGTCGGTGGCATTGGCCTTTTCGGATTGGGGCTACCCAATTTACTCGCTGCCGAGAAAGCTCGGTCGCGTTCCTCACACGACACCGAGATTACCCCGACAGCCGATTCGTGCATTCTGGTGTTTCTCAACGGGGGGCCAAGTCACCTTGATATGTGGGATATGAAGCCCGACCTGCCCAAAGAAATGCGAAGCGACTTTAAGCCGATCCTTTCGGCCATGACGGGTGTGCAAGTGTGCGAGCATTTACCCAAGCTCTCGAAGATGATGGATCAATGTACCCTTGTGCGTTCGGTTTATCACGATCAGGTTGCTCATGCCCCTGCCGTTTATACTGCCATGACAGGCGTTCGCAGTAATATCCGAGCGGGGTTGATGGGGGCCAAAAAGACCGATCATCCTTCGATAGGGTCTGTCGTTGGGCGTTATCGTCCGTCCCCTTCCAATCTCCCGTATGTGTTACTACCGTATCTCACCGCCGAGGGTGCGGGTGGCCCTCCGCAGCCGGGTTTTCTGGCAGGATGGTTTGGAAAAGGAAGCGATCCCCTTCTGGTCATTCCGGGGAATCAGCCCGATAAACTCCTTCCCCCATCGCTTGCTCTCGGGGCCGATTCGACCACGAGAGCAAGCGAT
>VYLT01000116.1_pt1 | contig 19136 bp, 24 predicted proteins | sample 5114261 | NCBI WGS metagenome assembly VYLT01 (sample SAMN12291815, study PRJNA351875) | freshwater metagenome | isolation source: freshwater lake | place: USA: Michigan, Little Long Lake | collected 2011-07-12 | reverse complement strand
GTGAAGGGTAAAAGGTGGTGCTCGCAGAAGGTCGAAAACTCGATATCACGTTGCAGGACTAATTCTTCGTGGTCAACGTCAAAGGTTTTTTGCAGGTGAGTTCTTGGGTCGGTGTGCAAACCGGAGAAAACTTCGGCATACATCTTGGCGACACGGGAAGGGGTGTCGAGCAATCCATCGCGTTCGGGGTCTTCGCCAACGGCAATGAGAATCTCGCGGACGGCAGCCCGAATACGTGCAAGATCGACGGGTGCTTTTTCCGTCACGGGTGGGGTTTTGCCATTCCCGTTGGCACATTGACTTGGTCCGTTGACTGTCGCCACAAATCCACCTCTTCCGTTAATCATAGCTCGCTCGCCAAATTGTTTCTGACACCCTTCACCTTTAGTAGGATTGGGGAATCAAATCCAATAGATGGCTTTTTTGTTTTGGAGATCACAGCCGGGGCCGAAGACCCCGGCTAGGACAAAGCCCCGTTGGGGCTGAAGACAACCCAACGCAAAGAAACAGGTGAACTGGCCACTTTAGTTGCAGGGTAAATCCAACAAAACCCCCGCGACTGTGGGCGACCTTCGCCGGTTCGCCTTGCCTTTTAGCCCCAATGGGGCTTTATCCTAGACGGGGTCTTCGGCCCCGGCTTTCTGCCGTTTCAGATGCCCACTCTCCACTCTTCACACTCTATCATACGGAAATCTGCCAAATCTGCACCAACGTCTTTATTCGTGCAGAGTTATACTCATAATGGCAGGAGACCCCTTTACAGGGACGGTAAAACAGGGACAATAGATAATTAGCCCACTGTTACCGTAAGCGGGACGCGACCTTGAAGGCAGACCCCAACGACCCTCGAAATAACGAAGATGCGCTTGTGCGGGCATCTCAGACCGGTGATCGGTCAGCATTTGGTGAACTGGTTCGTCTTTATTACGACCGGCTATTCCGTTGGCTGACCCACCTAACCCGAGACCCCCATGCCGCAGAAGATATCGCTCAAGAGACCTTCTTGAAGGCATTTGCAGCGATTGCGAGTTTCCGGCCCGGGACGAATTTCCGAGCATGGTTGTTCCGCATAGGGCATAATAATTTCGTGAATCATCACCGAGGGGGGCGGCATGTGAAGTTACCCCTCACTGCAGACATTCCCGAAGAACGGTTGGGGCCAGAAAACGAGGTTTTGGATCGAGAATCGGTTCGGTTAGTCATGGAAGCGATTCACAAACTACCAAGCCAGTTTCGGGCAGCGTTGCTGTTACGGGCCGAAGAAGGATTATCCTTCAAAGAGATTGCCGACGTTTTGGAATTGACCGAAGAAACCGCCCGTTGGCGTGTGTTTAAGGCCCGTCAGAAACTGATGTCGGTTCTGTCGCCAGAACTACAACCCGCCCCCCCACCGGAATCGAAGAAGAATTAGACCCACTTACCCACAATGAAATATGAACTGTGACGTTGTCCGAAATCGACTCCTTGCACTTGAGAATCCCGCCAAGCCGACGGAAGCTCTTGCGGTGCATCTCACGACCTGTTCGGGTTGCCGTTCGTGGTCCCGTATGCTCGTCCACGTCGAAGCGATTGCAGGGCACATGGACTTACCCGAACCGGTGTTGGGGGCTGCTGCCGTGATGGAACGGCTTCGTGCTGAGAAAGCACCCAAGCCCGCAGCCCCCGAAAAGGCTCCGGCTCCCAAACGGGGCGAAAAACCCGTTGCACCCAAACCGGAAAAGAAAGCACCTGCTGTCCCCACCGCCCAAACGTCTGAGCCGAAGAAAGCCAAGCCCAAAAAGGTCGCTGAGAAGAAGAGTGAAAAAGGAATCCTTTCGGAAAAGACCGAGATGGATTTGCTTCCGAGTGGCCTTGTCCTCCGCGATCCCGGTGATGCGATCAAGCCTGCCAGCGTCGAAGCGGATGAACCTAAGAAATCGATCAGCGAACGGATTACGAAATTCTGGCCCGTTGGCATTGCTGCTGCCCTCATCATGGGTGGGGCGATCATTTACGTTTCGACTGGAAGCAAAGGTCCACCCGCTTCGATGACCCTTCCTGATGACCAGCTATTGGCATCGGCTATCAATGCGAAGATCAATCTTGATCTTGCAAAGACCCCCAGCGAACGCCTGAAGCTCATGCAGGAGTTAGCCAAAGATTTGCACAACGAAGCAAAAGTACTTTCCAAAGTTGCCCCGACCGAGATGGAGTCTATAGCTAAGATGTATGGTAGCCTTGTACGTGATGGGTTTATCGAACAGGCCAACCAACTCAGCCCCGCCGAACGTCGAACATTGTTGAAAGAATGTGTTGATAATTTGAACGAAACCGAGCAAGAAGCAAATCGCTTGGCTGCTGAATCTCCACCCGGAGCCGATGCGGCATTGCGTGATATTGCTGCTGCTGCCCGAGATGGAAAGACTCGGATTAACCGAATCCGAGGATAACGAACATGATACGCTCCCTCCTAACACTCTCGTTACTCGCAATCGTTTGTGCCTACGTCGATGGGCAAACGACCAGAGGCCCCGCACGCCCCGACGAACGCGCCAAACTCTTCAAGCAGAATCGACTTGTCATCGAACGCCTGATCGAAAAGACCGTGCAAACAAGCCGTCCGAGTACCGACCCAGTCAAACGGGCCGACTCGTACCACGACCTGTTCGACCTGTTCGCGAAAGAGCTTCGTACTGCCAAAGACGAAGGCGACGCCAAACGCACACGCGAACTGACCAAACACCTCAAGACCCTTCTCGACCGAGGATTCGCCCCAAGCGTCGAAAGTGTACGCGACAAGGTCATCAAAGGTTCCACCCCCGAAGGGCTCCCCGAAATGCAACGCCGCATGATCTCCCAAATGGACGCCCTCTCCTCCATCAACGAAGACCCCCTCGTCACCGAATCCATTAAAGACACCCGCCAACGACTCAGCGAACTCACCCCAAAGCAGTAGCGGAGGGTTTTGGGAGCCTCGCCAACAAATCAGTTTACCATATTCTCTGAATAGCGTGCCAAAATGACCCTCCAGTCTCGGGTTATCGAGCTTCTTAAAAGAACACCGCAAGGTGAACCTTTTGTAGAACTTTTGGAAGGCCGTTTGATATCACCATTAACCGATTATCGTTTTCGTCCTATCCAACAGGTAACGAGTGAAATTGCTCCAGATCGCGTAGAGGGGATGAATCTTTTCCCCTTGTTTACGACAGGTGATTGGTACGTGGTTTACTGTATCGAGATGTCAACGGGACGATTCTTTGCACTCGACCCAGAAAACATGTGGCCTCCCAATCAGGTTTTTACGTCGTGTGCTGAACTTCTCTCAGAGATTCTTCGGATTGTCTCAGAAAACGAAACTGAAGAAGTAACGACTCAGGTGCGTGAGTTTCTGAGGTTGTAAGTGTGTGCAAATTTCACCAATCGATTTGATGTTAACATTCAAAGGAATTTCAAGATGCAAAAGTTCGCTGTGATAAGTAACAATAATTTGTGACAGAATAAACACATCTCTTTTGTGAAGGGTGACGTATGGAAAGCGAAATAGAAAAACTCAAAGCCGAAATCAAAAGACTCGAAGGCAAAGTCGAACAACTTCAAAGCGAACTCAACTTAACTCTGCGTGGGTACTATGCCGAGAAGCAGAAGGAATTTAAGGACGAGGTACTCCCAACTTTTGACGAGCTTGTTCGAACCTCAACGGGGCCAATCGATTTCAGACCTTCACCCCCGCGTCCAAATCTGTGAACCCGTGTCAAACCGTTTTCGTAAATCAAATATCGGCTGGATCGATTGATAACATTGTAGAGCAGCCCAGATGCAAATTCAAACCGTTGTGGTTCGTGTCGGGATTGTGTTGGCCCTTTTGCTATTGGTTGCACTTGGTATTTACGAGGTGCGGGAGAGCCAAACAAGGTCTAAGGTTGATGCCTACTACGACAACGCCTTCGACGAAATTAGAGCTTATACACCAATTTACTCGGTCAAAGAATCGCTTGGCCCTATCTTCGAGGAGTTTACGCCTCTCAACTGGCCTCTTGTTCTTGGTGAGATACCCGGCTACGCAAACGGGATTGGATATGAGATCGTTGAAGACGGTAGGGTTGTTGATTATTACCCCTCGGTTGTCAAACCAAGCGAACCTCTTCGGTGGCTGATCTGGCGTGTTCGAGGAAAACACCGTTGGGTTGCGGTTGCGAGTATGTACGACTCTTCGAGTAGGTACAATGTCGTGGTAATGAAACGTAGCGGTGAAAATAAACCTTATCCGAGTCGATGACGAGTGGTGCAAAAATGGCCTTGCTCAAATTCGTGATTTCGCTTCTGAATCCTTCAAAGGGTGAAAGTACCGTCATATCCGAATTGGTTGTCGCAACGGAATCCACGAAGCGTCTCACGACCGTTCGAGTGGCAAAGGCGTTGGCGTATAACATCCCGCAATTTCGTCGTCGCAAAGGGCGATATTCCACTATGAGGGGGTTAGAAACGCTACCCGTGCTAGAGGAAACCCCTGAAGGTTGGCGAGCTTGGCGATTGGACACAGGAGACGATAAGGCATCGGGATACGAGCCTCCGCTTCTGGGGCGTGTTGGAAAAGCGAACTCCACGAACAACCCTTTCGCAGACCGCAGTAAGGGGATTTGGGAATGCGTTGATATAACGGAAGTGCCGAGTGAAGAGCAACGGGATCGCCCAACCTCAGAGGATTGAGTTGGTGGAAACACTCAGAACAATTCGCGAGTATCTACTCATCACACCGCGTTTGGCAATGCGTGGTCATTTGTTTGTAGCTTCAATTCCTCGCCAGATCACGCTGGACTCGCTATGTGCGGTGATTGATACGGATGACGTGGACGACCCTGACAATCCACCTTTTGCCGTGCAAAATGGCTTAGAATATGTACTGTGTCATGATTCGGTGTTGGAAGTCCTCGGTAATTTGCGTCAACAACTCTTGGGGCGACCTGCCCCTATCGAGTTACAGTTTCGTGCATTGAACTTCTACATTCGCAACGATGCGTTCATCGATCTTCAAGAATACGTAAGAAAACCAGATGATTCGGAGGGTTAGATGCAGACGTTATTGATAATCTGGTTTACGGGCGGATTGATTTGCACTCTGGTTTATCTTGTCCACATTTGGCCGACATTCCGTGATCACAGAAAAACGACTGGGGGCGCGTTAGAGCTCTTCCACTTTGGTTCGCGGGCTTTGATGTTGTTCGTCTTGTGGCCTGTCGTAGTGGTTGCGTATTGTGTGGTTCTTTTCAGCAAACGACAAACCCCGAACGTAGAGTAAACCTTGACCGGAAGGGATAGGTAGTCGGTCACATCACTGAGCTAATTTTGGAGAGGGTATGACCAAACTAGAATGGTTAGAATGCCTCGATTCGTACCTGAAGCTTCACTTGTTGAGCGAGACAACCAAAACGAGTGAGCGGATACGGTTTGTTTCTGCTTGTTGTGGTCGGGTGCGTTTTCACATCCACGACATTCGCAGTTTAAGGGCATTAGAGATACTCGAAATTGCGACAACGACAGAAGTAGATCAGATCACGTTAGACGCTGCGATTGAAGAAACTCAACAGGCAGCCGATTTTGCTGTGGGACAGTTTTGCTTATCCGTTCTCGGTGAAGAAGAGTTCAAACGGAATATCAGGATGCTTCGATCCGGCCCTGATCCTTTCGAGCAGATGGCTTCTGTTGATCCCACGTTTCTGGCAACCCGAACTGTGAACTATGCAATTCGCTCAATAACTGATCTCAGTTATGTTAAATATGTATGGCGGAATGCTGGCCAAACAGTCGCACGAAAATCCACCGATTTTGATACGGCCTACGCGACCGAATTAGTGTGGCAAGTTAATTTCCTCCGAGAAATTGTGGGATGCGCCGACAGTTTTTGCTTGCCACAGAACGGTGAACTCCAAGATTGACAAACGCAATCAAGACTTTTAGAGTTGGGAGTATGCAGAAAATGGTCTCGGTCGATCGGGTGTACGCGCATCGGGTTGATTGTGATCCTCAAACGATGCAGGTACTATGATCCCAACTATCCTACAACTCCCCGATCTTGACTACGATACTTCACCGGTGCTGGATGAAGCTTACGTTGCCGATCTTTACGCAGATCGAGCCCGTTTGCCTTGGACTTGGCCAGAAATACTCTCAATGTCAATAAAATTCGGGGCGTCGGCAATCCATTTTCATCCGTGGCGCAGCAACGCTGCTGGTGATGACGTACTTACCCACATCGTCAAGGGTGTCCGGTGGGGATTGATCGCGCCTGATGCTGAAGCGAGGACAGCGTTGCTGATATCCGCACGCCGTTTAGCAACCCCAAAACTTTGGGGACGGTTTCGGGCGCGGCTTTCTGGAGTTGCCGTTGGTCGAGTACGTTGCATTACCAAAGTTGGCGAGTCTGATTGGTGTGTTGTATGTTGGAGGCATCGTCAGTTAACCGGTGTTGAGTTCTACCGACTATCGCCTACGTTGAGCGTTGGCTGGACGGGTGGCCTCTTCGCGGAATTCGGAACTCCAACCGATGCCAATCACGAAAAGACCGCCGAGAATGCGTAGACTTGTACTTTGGCTAGAGCGGAGGAACTCCAAGTGTTGAAGTGGCTTATCCCCGTGTTGCTGATTGTTGTTGGGGTATTCATTTTTGTTGGTGGGTTGGTGTATGGGGTGGTTACTGTTGGAGTGCCGAGTCACGATGCTCCGCCTGAAGTTGCTGCCCGTGAAAATCGCGATATGTATCGGGCCGATGTGATGTTGGTAAGCGGATTGGGAATCGGTATTTTGGGACTCGGTTCCCTTTTGATTGTCGCTTTGGTTCCACTCGCTTGGAGCCGATTTCAAGCTCCCAGCAAATAAAAAAAGTAGTCCAGAAAGTTCGTAACCAACAAAGGAAAACAACAATGGGTTGGCGTGATCGATCTGCGGGACATGCGATCCTTGAGGAAGCTGATTTTGCGGCCCTTCAAGATTTGCCGAAGTCGGTTGCTTTTCAAGTGCGATTGTTTGAGCGAAAGAAGAAAAGAGTTTGGTTTATTGGTACACGAAACAATCTCCGGAAATGGGAAAAGAACGATGACCCTTTCTCAGAGTTTGCTCCGTTAGGGAGTGCGAAGTTCATCAAGAAAGCAAGAGAATCTGCAACATCGTTTTATGAAGCATTCGATGAACTATGTGCCTTCGAGAAAGAAACTTTCGGCAAGGGGTTCTCGATCTTTGGGCCAAGCAAATCAGTTGGTGAACTCTCGTTGGGCCTTCAGATTGCAAAACTGTTGGGGAAACGAGTCTTCACCTTCATTGATGACGACGATCCCCTACGAGCAATGCTTGCCTGCATAGCAGATCCAGAAGGTCTTGTCAGAATTCGATGCCATAAACCTCCCTTCCATTTACTTTTTGAACGGGGTACAACTACCGTCGCAAACATGATTACCGACGAAGATATTCAGTCACACTCAACCCATAATCAGGAAGGCCACATTCTGCCGCCGATTGACTTGAGACCCTACTTCGAGCGAATATCGCAAATACCGAACGTGGTAGTAGGAGAACGACCAGCAGACTATGCCGGTTGGCAAAAGCAATTGGTCAGTCAAGAACTAAATGCCTTTGTGGGGTACGAAATCGCCGAAGCCGATTCGGTCGTTCCAAGTTACCGTGGGCTGAAGTTATTAGCACAACGAGCAGCCAACGGGAAAACGAAAATCTTCTGAGAATGGTCCTTGGTTGCTGCCCGCAAAAATCGTGATATGGATCGGGCTGGAATGATGATGTTAATCTGATTGGGTTTTGGTCTGCTGGGAGTCAGTTCCCTTTTAGTTGTTGCTCTGGTCCATCTCGTTCGCTGGCGGTCTGGAAAAATATCATCGAAATGACGATTCAGAATAGTGTCAACTCTTCAGGAAAGGGTGGTTCACACAAACACGAACAATTCCCATTTCTATTCCCCTTTGGGTGTCTTTCGCACTGCGATGTTCAGGCCGAGTTCTGCTGCGATACGTTGACCGTCATTTGAAAAGAAAATGCGTTCGGCTTTGTGGGCGCCGAGGCTGGGGGATTCGACTCGTTGTTGGTCAGCAGGGTTGTAGAGGAGTATTTCGCTGTATCGTCCGACTGCGAGAATCGATCCATCCGGCGAGAAGGACCAACCGTAGCAGACATCGGCAGGGTTATTTTTCTCGTCACCGAATCGCCAGACCATTTCACCCGATGCCAGCAAGAATGCAGCAGGCCCGTAGTATCCAAAGGTCACAAGAAGGTGTTTCTCTTGCGGGTCGAAGCCGATTTTGCCAAGCGGTTCCGACGCACTTATTTTGGTTTGAATTTGGCCCGTCGCGATATCCCAGATTTCGACCACATTGGGTAGAGGTGTCACGTCGGGCATCGCCGTTAGTGTACCCCGAAAGAGGGCAAGGTATCGCCCTGATGGTGAAATTTTGGCCCCGCGACATTCGGTTGTCGAAGAGGTCGCATCAACCTCAAGCACCACTTGCGACCCTTCCCAAACACGAATTTTCTGTTCCGCATCGCATATCACAATCCGACTTCGGGAAGCATCTTGCGAGAGGGGCAAGTTATACGGGTTAAAGTGAGAGGTCCAAAAATCTCCGTACTCTGCTAACCGCATTTGCTCGCCCGTTTGCAGATTGAGCTTGAACGTCGTGGTCTTGAAAAGGACAAACAGAAATTCGTTTGAAGCATCGAACGCCATTGAATGGATGAAGGCATACTTGGTATCGAGCAGCTCCCATGCAACACGCCTTGCACCGGTTGTCGTGTCTACAATCTCGATTCGGCACCAACTTCCTTGACCGGGACCATAACGGGCGAGTGCCAACCACCGACCATCGCTCGACATATCGTGCAACACTGGGCCGTAACACTCGAAGAAAATTTCGCCCGGCTCGACCTCCTCAAACGCTTGAAGTCGAACATACCCGCTTGCAAAACGGCGACGTTCCAGCTTATCGAGTTCGAGAGCCCCTTCCTTCGGCGTATAGGGCCGCTTGGTCTCCTTGCGTTTCCCGTCATCGACCCACGTTGTCTGAATCAAATTCCCGCCAGAATAATGGGCGTCCCAATGCTTCACCTTGCCATCTTCAAAAAGGATCAACGACGTCCCATTAGCACGATTCGACATAGTGAAACTCGATTACGATTTTGTTAGCAGATATTGTAGTGTCAGTTCGACTACTCCCACTTTCGGGACCATTCCTCAACCCCGAATGCCTGAAGGATAGGAAGGTCTAAATGTTCGGCCAAAATGGGTCGATTTGCTAACTTTGTTGCCGATTCCAACACTTTTGATATGGCTACTGTTTCGTTACGGATGTGGGCTTCGACCGTTTGCACTATTTCACGCAGGGTATGGTCTGGGAGTGGCTTATTCCCCAACACATCTCCATCGGGGATACCCGGATAAGGAATTCCAAGAAGGTCTTCCGTCCCGATTAACACTTCTGCCCAGTAATAAAAAGCATTGGCTTCATCAATGTGGCGTGCCCAGCCTCGACCCTCTTTGACAAACGACCGCCCACAACTCAAACATCTAGCAGTCTGCATTACAAGTGCTTCAAGAGCGTATTTCGATTCCGTACCGCATTGGGCGCACTTGAGCGGTATTTGTTGTCCTGTGGACACTTTTGAAATCCCCTGTGTTGTTTACTTTGGACGGAACTCATTCACAACAACTTCAACACGCGATCCCCAATGGTCAGGAACTTCAAGCACGACATAAACTCCGTCGTAACCCATATCGAGTTGAACCTCGCAACGAACCTCACATTTGCCTTTCCAGCAAAAACCAGCCCACAGGTTGCAAGCAGTCATGTCTGTGTGAGGTAACATATTCTTGAGGTCTTGCCAGAATATCTCATCTAATCGACCGTCTTCATTGATGTGTATAGACCCCTTTGAAGGAGGGTATCCAAAGGAATATGGTTTTTGGTTACCAACGACCGCAACAAGAGCTTCAAGAAATGCCCGAAAATCCCATTCGTAAACCCAAACTTTGATTACTATCTGCAACTCCTTGTGTTGTGAAAGATGTTGGAATGAATCGTATTCCTTCACAAGCCAGAAAGCAAGGGCTTTTTACGGTTTCGATGAGGTCTTGTCCGCTTTCGGGAAATCTTCCGGCACCTTTTGCGTTACTTTGCCGGTGGCTGCCCATTCGACTCCGCGATTCAACGTGACGGCGAAGCCGACACATTTCATGGAATAGTCGGCATGTCCGAGGGTGGTGTGGAAGACGCGACCTTTGCCGTATTCGATGACCATTAACATCGGTTCGTGTTCGCCACTGCCACCCGTTTTGGGATCGGCGAATGCCGTTGCTAACACTTGGACGTTCTTGGCAGGTCCGCGGAGACGGTCATAGAGTTCGTCTTTGGCATGGAGCCACTTTTCGGGAAGCCCTTTTGTAATCGGGTGTTCTTTGTCTCGCACTTCGACGGCAAATTCGTGTTGTGCCCCGTGCGATCCGCCGTTACCCTTGCTGTTATCGAAAGTGAATTTCCCGTCCTTCAAACGAATGTACGGCCCCGATTTCTCGTTCCGGCCACCCCATCCACCCACGCCGATCATCAGGTTATATTCGGGCCATTGGGGGAAGGCGTTATCGGCAGCATGGACCACCACAAGGCCCCCACCACCTTCGACGAATTTCACAAAATCGGCTTGGGTGTCTGTACTCCACATCTCGCCGTTGTAGTTCGAGACGATTGTTTTGTAATCGCTGAACTTCGGGCGAAACGCTGCCATTTCTTTTTTGTGTTTGTCTTCGGCATCTTTGAACTTGGCAAGGTCTTCCTTGTACTTGGCTTGGGCAGCTTCATCGGCTCCGTCTTTCGGTTTAACTGGGGCTTTGACAGAAAACGCAGGCGGTGTTGTTGCGACATCGACTTTGAAAAGACCGGTATCTTCCATCGTCTTTTTGAGGATTGGGGTTGTCCCTTTCCAGTTGTGGTTGTTCTGACCGTCGATAATCAGCACTTTGATTGGATCGGCAGCGGTGAGAGAAAGGGGGATCATCAACCCCACAAGGAGCATCAAGACAGAAAGCCGAAGCATGGAGAGGTTCCAAAAAAGGTTTTGGGGAAGGTTCTTTAGATAGGATATTCACCAAACCGATAGTGGGTAGTAGATAGTGGATAGTTGGGAAAGTGATAGTAGTCGCAAAAACCAAAGAGCCGAGATAGTTGGGATTTATCGAGAAAACCAAGCGAGCCGGGAACGTAAGTGACCGGTGTTAAATGATATAACTCTAACACCGGTCACTTACGTTCCCGGCTCGCTTGGTTTTCCCTCTCTCCACTGTCAACTATCTGCTATTCGGCTTCCAGTGCAACAACGGGTTCTTGTCCGGCTTTGATGATCGAAAGGCTGCCGGGTTGAACGACAATCAGACAAATGACGACGACTATTCCCAACAGCATGGCACACTCGACCGCAGTTGGGCCGTCTTCCTTTTGAAGGAACGAGATAAACGAACGTAAAAGAGAACGACTCATAGCTCCACTCAACAACAAGATAGGTAAATTATTCCTTAAAAAACCTTAGAACCGATTTTGCAACGTGAAGCAATCAAAGAAGAAAAATCGATTGAAATGATTGTGAAACCTTCGCTAACGACGGATAAAGTTTGAGAATCGGTCATAAAGCCGGCAAAAAGTAGATTCGGTGCCTCGTTGAACCTTTGGGGGACTTTGCTTAATAATGGTGATAGCCCTCGTTTCAAGGAGCTTCTGTGCGACCTTTTGTTTATTTCGCGACCTGTTTGTGTCTGGTGCTTGTTCCCAATTTGACCTTTGCTGCGAAAAAAGTTTCGACCACCGCAGAACTCATCGCTGCCGTCAAAGATGGGGCCGACGGCGAAACGATTGAGCTTGCTGAAGGAAAATACGAGTTAGAATCGACCCTTGAACTCAAGGGAGGAATGACCCTCAAGGGTGCAGGGATGGATAAGACCATCCTGACAAACTCTGCAAAATTCAAACCCGCAACCACAACCTTGCCCGATCCCGAAATGAAACTCGAAGGGCTTGATACGAATGCCTATTTGATTCGACTCAAACGGGATACCAAAGGGATAACGATTGAGAACCTTACCTTGCACGGCCCCCAAGCTCATGGGGCTATCTTTGCTTGGTTTCACACCGATTTACATTTGCATCATACCCGTATCAAGGAAACGATGTGGAGCGGGTTGCGAACTTTCGGCATGGTGAATGCTAAGATTCACGATTGTGAATTTATCGATGCCGGTGGACGTTGGGATAAAGGAAAACCCGGCGTGAAAGGGGGTATTACAGGGGGTGGTATTTTTGCATGCTGGATGTCGAAATGCGAAATCTACGACAACCGTTTTTTGCGAACCCGTGCAGCACGCGAACATGAATTTTACGGACTGAAAGTGCGACAAGCCAAACTCTGCCGAATCCATCATAACACGATTGAAGCGAATTTCTCGATGGAATTCCCCTTCGAGAACGATGAAGATAACGAGATCGACCACAATATCTGTCACGGCACGATATCGATTCCCAAACACGCAGGCGGGCCGGTCCCGAAGAGTGGCAAGACCTTTCACATTCATCACAATTATTTCAAGGATACTTATAGCATCGAGTTTGTTCGCAACGGGGTCGAGATCGATCACAATCTATTTGATTTCGACACCAAACACGATCACGGAAATTTAATATCAGGTTTCGGAAACGCCGACGCCAAAGGGCCTGCGAAATTCCATAACAACATGGTAAGCAATCCCGGTCGCGGGGTGATTTGGATTAACGAGGTTTTCAATCAACTTGAAATTCGCAATAACCATATCATCACGCGAACAACTTCGACCCCTCGCAAAGACGGGTTATTCGGCTTCAATTCCAAATGCGATTTCAAAACCATCACGATCAAAGATAACCTCATCGAATGCGAAGGCCAAACACGTCCTCTCTTACGGGCCAAAGAAAGCTACGAATCGATCATCGAAAATAACACGCTCACGGGTGTCTCGGACACAGATAAGTTCAAGAACCCCAAAGCCGAACGCCCCATCGGTCTCGAAAAGCCCCTCAAATTCGAGTGCGGAACCAAAGGCGAACTCAGCGTAGATGGCTGGAAGGCCAAACCCACCGACAAATAGCGGATCGTGAGTCGTGTGACGTGGGTCGTGGAAGCAAAAGGTGGGTGATTCGCCTTTGCCTTTCCCGAACCCCGAATCCCGATTCCCGACACCGGCTTTCTTCTAACTTTCAAATTTCCTCTGTTCTCGGTTACGCGGGATTCCTTATCCTAAAGGCTACATCAACGATGTTTTAGGAGAGGTTCACGTGTCTTTTTCTCTTGATGATTTGAAAGCTAAATTAAAACGGATTCGACGGGGGATTATCGAAAGCACCTCGGCAGCTGCGAGTGGTCACCCCACCTCGTCGCTATCAGCAGCCGAGATTGCGACAACGATTTTCTTTGGCGGGTTCCTCAAACAGGATGTTAAAAATCCGCACTGGTCCGAGCGAGATCGATTCATTCTCTCGAAAGGTCATGCGGCGCCCCTCCTGTATGCCCTCATGGCAGAAGCAGGGCACTTCCCCGCAAGCGAACTGATTACCCTCCGCAAGTTGGGCAGTCCTTTGGAAGGTCACCCGAACTATCGAAAGATGCCCGCAGTGGAAGCCTCGACAGGGTCGCTCGGACAGGGTCTTTCCATCGGTGTGGGACACGCCCTTGCAGGCAAGCTCGACAAGCTGAATTTCAAAGTCTTCGTCATCATGGGCGATGGCGAGATCGGCGAAGGACAAGTTTGGGAAGCGGCTATGAGTGCATCGAAATTCAAACTCGATAACCTCGTTGCTATCGTGGACCAGAACGGCTATCAGCAAACGGGCGCCACGAAGGAAGTGCTTGACCTCACCCCGATTGCTCATCGTTGGGAAGCGTTCGGTTGGTCGGCTCAGACCATTAACGGCAACGATCTGACCGAGTGCCATGCCGCCCTTACAAAGGCCACCCAGAACACGGGCAAGCCTAACGTGATTATCAGCCAAACTAAGAAAGGTTTCCCGATTATGGAAATCCTTGCGGGTGATCCAAACCATCACGGCAAACCGTTGACCAAAGACGAAACCGAAAAAGCTCTGGCCTACATCGAGAGCCTGTAACCCTGTAACAACGATTGGCGTCGGAACCTTACCCTAAAACCTATAAACGAACATTAAAGATATGTCACTTACGATTGGAAAAGCAACACGGGAAGCATTCGGTCAAGCCCTTGCGACTTTGGGCAGCGAGCGACCCGATATCGTCGTGGTCGATGCCGACGTGCATAACTCGACCCGTACCGAACTCTTCGCCAAAAAATTCCCCGACCGATTCTTCAACGTCGGGATCGCCGAAGCGAACATGGTCGGCGTCGCATCCGGCCTTGCAGCCAGTGGAAAACAGGCGTGGCTTTCGAGCTTTGCTACGTTTATCATGTGCAACGCCTACGATCAACTCCGAATGTCGGCAGCGTTCCCCTTCCTCGATATCAAGGTCGTCGGAACGCACGCAGGTATCTCGATTGGTGAAGACGGCCCCTCGCAAATGGGGATCGAAGATGTGGGGCTTGCCTGCTCACTCCCGAACTTCACGGTTGTTGTCCCTTCTGATGAACCGAGCATGCACGCAGCCTGCAAAGCCGTTGCAGCGAAAAAAGGGCCAGCCTACATTCGTGCTGGTCGCCCCAATGTGCCGATCCTCTACCCGAACGGAGTCAACTTCGAGTTGGGTAAAGCGATCCAACTTCGGGACGGAAAAGACCTCACGATTATCGCCAACGGGTTGATGGTTGCTCCCTCCCTTTTCGCTGCCGAAGAACTCGCCAAGAAAGGGGTCGAAGCTCGCGTGCTGGACTTCCACACCGCCAAACCATGCGACCACGAAGCCGTCCTCTCAGCCGCAAAGGATACGGGTAAAATTCTCGTTGCCGAAGAACATCTGTTGCACGGCGGACTGGGTAGCATCGTCGCCATGAGCGTTGCCAGTCAACACCCCGTACCCATGCAATTTGTTGGGATCGATGACACCTTTGCAGAATCAGGAACCCCCGAAGGGCTATTGGAAAAGTACGGCCTCACCGCAGCGAACATCGTTCGCCATGCCATGAAGTTCGCGAAGTGATTAAACGGGGATTTTCAGCACTTCGGAACTTCTCAATCGAACTAAAAAAACGAGGGGACAATCGTAAGATTGTCCCCTCGGTCTAATTCACTTCTCCCCTTGTGGGAAGGAACTCTCACGGACTGGCCGGACAGCTGACCGGTAATTACCAGCCGAAAACTACATCAGTGGAGTTGTTCCAGACTCGGCTGGTAATTACCGGTCAGCTGTCCGATAAGCCAGTCTGAAACAGAGTTCCTCCTGATGAATGTCTGGCAAAACTCTCGAACGACGCATCATCGTTCTGCTATAAAATAGCGAGCTGAATCAGATAGCGATACTCTACCCATTTCGCTATCATGTTCAAGGCCCGTTGAGACCATTTCCTTATGACCGAATCGCTACTCCGTTCCTTGCGTATTATCTCCCTCGGGATTACTGCGGGACTTTTTTTGATTGGTGTTTTGTTGATCGGGATTCACTTTGTGATCTTGGAACAAAAGCCGATTATCGAGAATCAAGGGTCGGTTCCGTTTTGGCTACTCTCCCTTGTGAGTAGCGTCCTTGCGTGTGGCGTAGCGGTCGCGATGTCCGGTCAGCTTCTGAAAACATCGAGCGAAAAAATCCTCAACGGAACCTACGTCCCGCCACCCAATGCCCCACCGATGGCGTTACTCACAGACGTGTTAATTTATAGTTATCGCAGTGCCCACCTCCTTCGCTTGATGTTGGTGGAAGGGGCGGGTATCTTGGGAGTTGTCCTTTTCCTGTTAGGGGGAGATTTGCTTATTCTCATCGGACCGGGGATTGCCTTTTCGGTGTTGCTGGTGATGTTCCCCACAGAATCGAAAGTGATGAGTTGGGTCAACGAACAAACCGAAAAGGTTCGCCACGCCCGAGGATTGATGGTCCGCGACGAACCCCCACAAGCTCAACCCTGACGGCGTCGTTGAAAGGAAGAAGAGAGGGTCTAAGGATGGTGAAGCATCCTTCAAGGCCCCGCAGTTCGCCTAGTCCGCTCTGCGAGCAAGGACTAGGCTATTCGGGTGCGCCCTTGCGGGCTTTGGTCTCGAAGACTCGACCGAGTTTGAAGACACGATTCTCGTTTATTTACCGAGCGAAGCGATGGAAAAGCCCGTTAGGGCGCACCCCTTTAGCCTAGCCCTTGTTCGAAGAGTGGGCTAGGCGGGCGACGGGAACAACCTGAAAATCTGAGCCACCCAATCGCCTTCCTTTGCTGTCGTCTTTGCGTCTTTGCGATTTACTTTGTCTTTTTGCTGCTCAACCCTGACGGCGTCGTTGGCACGGTAGCTGGTTGGTGTGGTCGCAGGTTTCGGGGAGGGTGGCTTCATCCATTACCAGCGAGACGAACCCTTCACGGGTTCGGAATTGCACTTCGCATCGTTCGCACAGCACTTTTGTCCCGTCGAGTTTCAATTTGGCTTCGCGTTTCGCATCGAAAGGACAGCGAAACGTATCGAGGTATTCTTGAGTAATCATTCGTTTATTTCTTGGGTTTGGGTTTATCGAACAAATACAATTCAGCGTATTCTGCAATGGCATTTGCAAGGGCCTTTGCGGTTTTCTTACGGGCATCTTTATCACGATAGTCGGCTCCGAATTCCAACTGCATTGCATCAATCATATGCTTTTCGTGGCTGCCGTAAGTCTGCACAATGTAGCCCCCCGTAAAGCCTGCTTGCTCCTTTTGATTCTCTTCGTTGGGGTGAACCGTCCAACCTTCCTTCTCGAATAATCCGAACAGGCTCTTGGGACCGAAGTGGGCTTTTTCGCCGTATCGTTCACGCAGTAGGGTGACGGTTTTGCCGTTCTGGGTTCCTCGGAAGACCGTATCTTTCTTCGACCCTTGCCCGTGAATATCGATCAACAACCCGCGACCGAATTCCTTTTTCACGGCTTTGCAATAATCGGCAAGGTGACCGTGATAATACTCATAAGTGGGCTTCGCTTTCTCGGACTCTAAGCCAATATCAGTTGGTCGATTGGCGTCGAGATACTTGCGATGGAAACGGGCAATCACGAAGTAAGGCTTCTTCCCCAGCTTGGCTTCGATAGCCTCGGCCACATCAAGAGCAAGCTCTTCGGTCCCGCCATCTCGTCCGGCAAAAAATCCCGCTCCACCTGTCTTCATGTCTTTGCCTTCACGTTCGGGAACGTCGGGTATCTCTAACGTCCCGCCGTGAGGGGCTGAAATAATGATCGGCAGTTTCCCCTCTTGGGTTCGCACAAGGTCTGCCGGTTTCTTCTTCGGTTCTTTTTCTTCACCAAGTAGGATGACGACAAAGCTCAACGAAAGTAGGGATATTGCAAGGGACTTCATGGCTTATCCTCGGGCTAATTCGAGCCAGCGTTGTTTATACTTCTTGAGGTATTCGATGCCTTCTTCGGGTTTATCAATCGCTTTCCCTTCTTCGATGAGGGTATATCGATCATACTTCAACTCACGCAAGAGGGCAAAGAGTTCCTTGTACGGGTAGAAGTCTTTATCTTTTTTATCCTGCTTGCTCAGATCGTTGATGTGACACGATTTGATCCACTTTTTGAGCATCTCGAAGGCGTCTTTGACAGAGCCATCTTTAATATCGGTCGGGTTCGAGTTCCATGTCAAACCGACGCTCGGATGATTGCACACTTCCATGATGGTCTTGATATTCGGCGGGTCTTGCGTTCCTTGCCCGTGAACTTCCACCCAAATTTCGACGCCCGCATCTTTGGCAGCGTTACCGCATTCGATCAACGATTTGCCAATCTGCTCAAGGGTCTTTTCGACCTTCACGTCTTTGGGCAACCCGTTCGGGCGAACCTTCACACCCTTTCCACCAATGTCCGCAACGAGTTGAATGAACTTCTTGCAGTCTTCGATGTTCTTTTGCACAACCTTTTGATCGACGGCGTGGAACTCGCAGATACTTCCGCAACCCCAAAACACGACGCCCGATTCTGCAAATTGAGCTTTGACTTTCTTTCGCTCGTCGGCATTGAGGGTCGGTTCCACCCCGTGTTTGTGCGTAGTCCGGCACTCGATAGCCGCAATGCCGACTTCTTTACAAACCTTCAGGGTCGTCGGTAAATCCCACTTGGCGGGGATCATGTAACTGACCATCCCAAGTTTGAAAGGAGGGTCTTTCGGGTCCGGCTTACTTTCGCCAAATGCAATGGAAGGTATCGCAAGGGCTGCACTGCTGCCAAGAAAGGTACGACGATCCATGAGAGAGATTCCTGAAGGAGAGATGGGCTTGTTATAGGTAAAGGAGTCGAAAAAACATCGTGGGAAGTGGTGCGTGAAGGTAATGGATGGTTGATTGTTAGGGGAATCGCCATTATCGCCTATATTGGTTTTTTGCAGAAAACAGGGTTTTCAATTAACACTTAATCTTGGCGATACTTCGGGACAACCCGACACATGCCACACTTACCCCCGATTCGCGTCGCCTTGCTCTGTGCAAATCAATACAACAAATCTTTGAGCCTTTCTTTTCTTGGTACTTTCATGGCACGAACTCAATCAAACTCTCAACAATCACAACAACTCCTCAAACTTCTTGGGAAGCTCCCCAAGTCGATTCAGTTAGTCCTTTTTCTCGTCGGTGTGGCTGCATTCATCGGGGTGACCCTCAGCAGTTGCCCTGCAACCTCACCCAAAGGAAAACCAACAGGGGGTTACACGGGCGACGGCAAGGAACTCGAAGTTAGTTTTTGTACATGGAACGTCGAGAACTTTTTCGATGACAAAGACGACGAGATGAACCACGACGAATCCGAAGACTTTTTTGCCAAGAACCCCGACATGTTTGCCAAAAAAGTAGATCGTCTTTCGGACGGGTTATTGATGATGAACGGCGGGGCAGGTCCGGATATTATGGCACTCGTCGAGGTGGAAAGCCTGCGATGCCTTGAAGTGCTTATGGAAAAACTCAACGAGAAGCTCGGTGCCAAAGGTTTTGCCGACCGCAAGTATCAGAACATTCTCTTCAAAGGCGATA
>VYLT01000115.1_pt1 | contig 19231 bp, 22 predicted proteins | sample 5114261 | NCBI WGS metagenome assembly VYLT01 (sample SAMN12291815, study PRJNA351875) | freshwater metagenome | isolation source: freshwater lake | place: USA: Michigan, Little Long Lake | collected 2011-07-12 | reverse complement strand
AAACTAATAAAACGGAGAGGCTATGGCTTTAGAAACTTTCGGAATTTTTGGGTTAGAAGTATGTTATCTTGGCATCTTGTCTGTTGATTTAGCATAAAGAGTAACGAAGAGCCAAGTTTTTCAAGGGCAATCCACTTAGTTTTACGTATATTATCTTGTGATTCTACTACCTTCCAAGCTTCTTCGATTTCCTGATTTTTGTTAGGGATTACACTCCAAATCAACGAAGCAACAGAAAAGACTATTGTTATGTTGCCGATTTGCTGAATGATCTTGAATATGTCCATTTCATTCAGCCTTACAGCCACCCATTCGATCCCTTTTTCAAGATATGCCCAGGGAGCGGTGTACCAGCAACCGATCCATTTATCCTCTTTCTTTTTCGCCTGATATATATTGAATAACTTAGTATAGGCTTCGTTTCCTATCTTGCTTTTTTTTGAGAGGCTCTCAAGTATATATTGTTTGTTTAGAGGGTCTTTAATGGCATCAATTTCAGCGAATTCCCCGATTAAACAGTCTAATTCTCGAATTAAATCATCAAAACTCATTTACCAATACCCCATACTAAGTTTTAGTGGCGAAGGACAGGAACTAATGCCGTTAGCCTTATCTCTGACTTCTCGCCTACCACTATTCTAACCTAGATCGGGCTAGGTTGAGCTAATTTTTTGATCACGAAAGCTCGACCCCCTGAGTCTGTTGCAGCTGTTCCCAAGCATCCTCCCCCACCTCACGCACATATTCCTTTGCCTTTGCTAAGTATTCCTCCCGTTTTGGGGATGGTTTCGCGCATCCAGAATACGCGAGCGCTCTGGCTGAGGATGTAGGTAACTTGCTGACTATCTTCTCCCAACAGCGACAAACTGGGAGGAGTTAAAATGATGGTTGCGTCGCTTGTGGCACTGGTTTTCGGGTTGGTGGCGCAAGTAAGGCTATGATAAACTAGAATACAAGAGCTATTCTAAATCAATAAGAATATGCACATCATCAGCCGTAAAAAACTGCGGCGATTTTCTGGAAAACACGCTGATGCTGCCAATGCCATTAATACTTGGTATAAAATTGCTAGTAAAGCAGAGTGGAAAAACCTGGCTGAAGTTCAAGCTGTGTATTCTCAAGCAGAAGCAGTTGGTAATTTCACGGTCTTTAATATCAAAGGTAATCGCTATCGTCTAATTGTAGATATCGTTTACAAAGACCAAGTAATTTACATCAAGTACATTTTGACTCACGCGGAGTATGACAAAGATGAGTGGAAAAATGACCCTTACTTTGGACTGTGATACCTACGGAAGGTTACTAGCCGAGTATCTACCAAAAGTGATAGAAAACGATGCAGAAAACGAACAGGCTATTACCCTAGCTGAAGCCTTATCTCATCGAGAAAATCGAAGTCTAGAAGAAACCACCTTGTTAAATTTACTCTTGACTTTAATCGAAAAATACGAACAAGAGAATTATCCCATTGAAGAATCAGAACCCCATTCAATACTCTGGGAACTCATGGAAGCTAACAACTTACAAGAAAAAGATTTATCAGATATACTAGGTTCAAGAACAATAGTTTCTGATATTCTTATTGGCAAACAAATAATAACAGAAAAACAAGCTGTAAAGTTAGGACAGTTTTTTCACGTTGACTCAAGTTTATTTTTATCTACTCAGTAAATTTGTACGATGCAGGTGATGGTTGGTTATAATATGAATATCTACTTAACTGGAAGAAAATTAAACAAATGGCTAATCTTGGTCGTGAAAGGGAACAGGGAACAGAAAAAAATACAGCGATTTTAGCTTTACAGGGAAATGAGTAATTAATTTTGCGCGCGGTACTTACCAATTAGTTTTGAAATTGCTTTATATGCAGGTGAAATACGAGTAAAATTAAGAACTCAAGGCAAAACTCGTTCTGAAGCTGATATGCTAATTTCCGCAACAGCTAAAATTCATAAACTGACTTTAGTAACGCACAATATTCGTGACTTTGAAGGCTGCGAGATTTTGCTTTTCAATCCATTTAGCTAAGTTACAGTTAGTTCTATTGTTGCTGTGTATGAATATCTACTTAGGGTTTGCGGCAAAAAGTTTGTTGGTGGGGTTAGGGTGTGGGGTGTGGGGTTTTATCCATTTTCAGGACGTTCGGACGTTCGGCGAAGCTCATCAGCCAACCCTAGGTATTTGCCGTAACCCACCTACTCTAACTCAAAAGTATTGCAAAACATTTTAAATACATATATAATCAAAATAGCCAACAAGTATAAAGCAAGTGGGATTATGCCGATCGCAAGAGACATCACCCAATTGGTAGGACGGACTCCCCTAGTCCAACTGAATCGCATCCCAGTGGCAGAGGGAGTAAAAGCCCGCATCGTGGTCAAACTGGAAAGCATGAACCCGGCCGCCTCGGTTAAAGATCGCATTGGTGTCAGTATGGTGGAGGACGCTGAAGCCGCCGGACTAATTCACCCCGATAAAACAATTCTGGTGGAACCCACTTCCGGTAATACCGGCATCGCCCTGGCCATGGTAGCGGCGGCCAAAGGCTATCGCCTAGTCCTGACTATGCCTGAAACCATGAGTTTAGAACGACGGGCAATGTTAAAAGCTTACGGGGCGCAATTAGAGTTAACCCCGGGTAGCCAAGGCATGAAAGGAGCGATCGCCCGGGCCGAGGAAATAGTCGAAAACACCCCCAACGCCTATAGTTTGCAACAGTTCCGCAACCCGGCCAACCCGAAAATTCACCGGGAAACCACCGCCGAAGAAATCTGGGCCGATACCGACGGCCAGGTAGATATGGTTATTGGTGGCGTGGGAACCGGGGGAACCATTACCGGTATTGCCGAAACCATTAAACCCCGTCGTCCCCAATTTCAAGCGATCGCAGTTGAACCCTCTAATAGTCCTGTCTTATCGGGGGGACAACCGGGGCCGCACAAAATCCAAGGCATCGGCGCCGGTTTTATCCCGGCAATTTTCCGCCCCGAATTAATCGATGAGGTGATTATCGTTGATGATACAGAGGCTTTCGCCTACGCGCGACGGTTAGCTCGTCAGGAAGGATTACTATCTGGCATCTCGGCTGGGGCCGCTTTATGGGCGGCGATTCAGGTGGGCAAAAGACCCGAAAACGAAGATAAATTAATCGTCATGATTCAGCCTAGTTTCGGGGAACGTTACCTCAGCACGGCCCTGTTTAAAGACCTCGAAGATATCGACTAATAGGGGACTTGCGTAGGAATAATATCCCAGCCAGATAATCGCTCTGTAGAAGAATCAGACAAGCCCTAAATGGTACATTATCAAAGCGCAAGTCCCTAGGACAGTCTTTGGTCTGTTATCCCTCTTTGATGACTCACGCAGCAATGCCAGAAACAGAACGCTTAAAACGAGGTATAACACCGGCTTTACTAGGATTATCGATCGGGATCGAGAATAGGAACGATTTAAAGCGGGATCTGGAAAAGGCCTTGATTGGTTAGGGGAAGTTTTTATCTCATTTGATGGGTTAAGCAATGTTTTTTGACTCGGAAGATTGGCAAACGATTATTTTTCGGCTGAGTATGGCTATGGCCGTCGGCTGTCTGATTGGTTATAACCGACAGCGAGGCGGTCGTCCCGCCGGATTGAGAACTTTTATCATCGCTAGTCTCGGGGCTGCCCTGTTCGTGATGATTCCCCTACAAGCGGAGGGAGATGTGGGTTATGCGTCTTCTAATGCTCTCAGTCGCACTATTCAAGGGGTCGCTTCTGGTGTCGGTTTTTTAGGAGCGGGAATCATCCTACAACAATCCCATCGGGAACTAAATAAGGTACAAGTAAAAGGTTTGACTTCGGCGGCGACTATCTGGTTAGCGGCAGGATTAGGCGCGGCTTCTGGTTGCGGTTTATGGCAGATGGTTCTGGTGGGAACTCTATTCTCTCTGTGCACTTTAAGTGGCATTAAACGACTTAAGAAAAATAAATCTTTAGGCAAATATATTAAAGGTCGTAAGAAAATATCCCCGATTAATCAAGAAATAAATCCATCGGATAATTCAGCATCTCATTAATGAAAAACTGACAAAAATTAATTTTCTTTGAGAGAGCAAAAGCTTTTCTTTACTAGCTTTTGGCTCAAAAAAATTATATTTTTATCTGCAATTTATTGGCAAAAAATACAATAAATTATTTATAAAATTTCTTGTTAAATAAAAATTTGATATGATAAAATCCAGATAGACTAACCAATTTTCCGAACAGGAGAAAATCAAATCATGATCAACCGAAATAAGAGCTTTCAAAGCCTCAAAAATCAAGTTTTCCGGCTGCTGATTTTCCTCTTAACTGTCACTTTGCTCCTAGGGGGAAGAGTAAATGCGATCGCCTTGCCCCTACTCCCCGAACAGTTGGCCGTCATCGACCGTGCCACGGCAACGGGTGGCACCGTGGTGGAACCAGTTAAGAAAAAAAATGAGGTTTCTAGCCCAAAAATTCTCGAAGATGCCCAAATTGCCTATGAAAAAGCCATCCAAGCCGCAAAATCGGCTATCGATGACCTAAATGCTCAACTAGCCGCTCCTTCTCTCGACAAGAAGATTATCGAAGCTCAACAGGACAACCTAGAGGACTTAGCGGATAATATTGACGATCTAGGGGAAAAAGTGAGTAAATTGACGAAAAAATTGACCAAATCCGGGGCTAAACTCAGTGAAACCCTGCAAAACAACCTTATTACCCTAGAAAAGAGCCTCGTTAATACCTCCGAGACGATCGATATCTTAGCCGACGACACCGAACGACTCAAAGACAGTGCTTCCCCTTTCCTGAAAACTCGCGTGGAAAAGACCATCGACGCGGTTAAACAGACTCTACAGGAAAGCGATCGAGCTTGGCAAGAACTGATCTCCTCGGCCACGACGGAACTGGAGAAGACTAACACCCCGAAATAAATAGGGCTTGCAAGGGCATAAAATCAGTCTTTTTTGGGGTAATTATCATTTTTACCCCAAAATTCTCAAAAAAACCTTAACTTGTCTAAAAAGCCCCTTTCCCGACAGCCTCGTGCTTTTGACTGACTAAGTACCTAATCAAAATTAATTATCAATCATGACGCTTACCTATCAACCACCCACCCCCCATCGCTGGCACTTTGATAATCGGGCAATTTTGCCCCTCAGAAATCCTAATTTCTGGAAAATCGAGAGTGGAGTCGTGAAAACCTCCACTTGGTTAGAAGATGGAACCCTGATCGTCTTGGGATTGTGGGGACCTGGCAGTTTTGTCGGTAAAACCCTAGAGAGAGTCAATCCCTATCAAGTTGAGTGCATTAGTCCTGTACAAGCAGTTTCCTTTTCCACAGTTGAGAGTTATCAAATGGCAGAAATTCTGCTGTCTCATCTTCAGCAAGCACAAGAACTAAGTATTATTCGTAGCTACAAACGTACTGATATTATGGTCTTGAAATTACTGGCATGGTTAGGCAATCAATTTGGCAAACAAACCGGTACCGGACAATTAATTGATGTGCGTCTAACTCATCAGGATATCGCTGACTTATTAGGAACTACTAGAGTCACTATTACCCGCGCACTTAATCATCTTGAACAACAGGGGTCCGTGGAACGTCTTCCCGTCCATCGTCTTCTTTTACGAGAGGAGGAAATCTGGCACTATGAGATTTAGAATGGGAAGGATTATCTCTTTTTTCAATCTATGAATTGGTTAGTAACCCTTTTAATTACTAGCGTGACGAGTTTTGTAGCCACAAATCTTGATGATCTGATGGTGCTAATGTTGTTTTTCTCGCGACTTAATGCTAATTTTCGACCTCGACACCTGATTATTGGTCAATACCTCGGTTTTACCCTCATTCTCCTAGCTAGTTCCCTCGGTTTACTATTTGGGTTACTGGTTTCTAAAGAATGGATTGGTCTATTAGGATTTATTCCTCTAATTATCGGCATTAAACAACTTTTGTCAAGGGAAAATGAGGATTACATTCAAGAAGTAAGAGAAGATGTTAATTCTTCTAGAAATCGCTCCTTTGTTCCTCGTTTTCCCTCCCAAACCTATTACGTTGCTGCCGTGACCGTGGCTAATGGTGGTGATAATATTGGTATCTATACCTCTCTTTTTGCCAATAATTCCCCGACGCACGTCTTAATTATCATGATAATTTTTTATCTCATGATGGGGATTTGGTGCGCCCTAGCCTATTTTTTGATTACCCATCCCAGGATAGCTAAAGTGGTTACAAACTACGGACATAAAATTAGTCCTTTTATCTATATTGTTCTAGGGATTTATATCTTAATTGACAGCAAATCCTATCGTTTATTTTTAATGTCTTAACCAAGAATGCCTAAAAATCGTCTTTTAAGTAGGGAGGCAAAATTATTTGTAGGATGGGTTAGCGGTAGCGTAACCCATGCAGGCGTTGGGTTTCATGCTTCAACCCAACCTACGTTCATCTTATATTTAATTCCACCCACCCACTTAGCTAGACTAACTAATACTAAATCATCTTTAAAAGTTATAAAAGGATTTGTTATGAGAATTAAAAAACAACAGATAGCGGCCGAAGCTTCCTGCAAAAACCGACATTGGCGAGTTAATACTATTTTTCAACAAATGGGCATCGCCTATCAATGACCTAAATGCTCAACCAAACGCTTCTTCTCTCCCCAAGGACACCCTTACCATACCCCTAATTCCCTCCCCGATAGTTATCTATGAGCTACATTGACCGGAATCAATTTTCTTCAACTTTCGACATCGCCATTATCGGGGGAGGATTTAGTGGTTCCCTCGTGACGGCGAACCTGTTACGCGACACGGGGACTCCATTATCGATCGCCCTGATCGATCACCGAAAACCCCTCGGTACGGGGATCGCCTACGGAACACGAGACAGCGGCCACCTGCTCAATATTCCTGCGGGCAAAATGAGCGCCTTCGAGGACGATCCCGAACATTTCCTCCACTGGTTAGCGGATAACGGCTATCGATCGATCGATCCGGCCAGCTTCGTACCGCGTCTAGTGTACGGCAAATACATCCGATCGATCCTAGAAGAAGCGAGGGAAAACGCCATTGCCGATCACCGTCTGGAAACATTTACCGATGCGGCGATCGATCTGACACTCGACGGGGAAAAGGCGACGATTACCCTAAAAGGAGGCAAGAAAATCAGCGCCGCTAAAGTAGTTCTGGCGCTGGGCAATTTTCCCGCAACGGTTCCCCAACCCCTCGCGTCTCTCAATTCCCTCTATCTCCGCGACGCTTGGGAGACGGACACACTCACCGAGCTAAAACCCGACGGGACGATCTTGATCGTCGGTACGGGGTTAACGATGGTGGATATGGTGGTTTCCCTGGCACAAAGGGGATTCACGGGCAAAATCCACGCGGTTTCCCGTCATGGCCTGATCCCCCGAACGCACCGCCCCACCGATCCCTATCCCCCGTTCCTCACCCTCGAAACCGCGCCCCAGACCACGCGGGGACTCCTACGGCAGATTCGCGCGGAGGTAAAAACCGCAGAGAGTCGAGGTCACGACTGGCGCGCCGTTTTAAACGCCTTACGCCCGATATCTCAAGGTCTATGGCATTGTCTGCCGATAGCGGAACGCGCCAGATTTCTACGCCACCTGAAAGCCTATTGGGAGGTTCTTCGCCATCGCCTCGCCGACGAGATCGCCGGTATCCTCGACGAGGCCGTAGAATCGGGACAATTAACCTATCATGGGGGAAGAATTGAGAGTGCTGAGGTTAAAAACGGCTGTGTAGAGGTTACTATCCGTCAACGGGGAACGGGAAACCTGTTAAACCTACCGATCGATCGAATCATTAACTGTACCGGCGCAAGTAACGATTACCGGACGATAACCGATCCCCTCGTCGTTCATCTTCGCCAACGGGGGTTAATCCGTCCCCATCCTTTGAATTGTGGCATCGAAACCGCGGACAACGGGGCGATTCTCAGGCCAGACGGTACGGCATCGGACACGCTGTACACCTTGGGAAATCCCCGCAAAGGCGATCTCTGGGAAACCACCGCCATTCCCGAACTGCGTTTACAGGCGGCCGAACTGGCCCGGGATTTGTTGCGATTGCTCAAAGAGAGAACTTCTCTCCCCTCGGCCTACTCGATCGCATTCGGGCCGGCAGCGCCGATTTTCCGCCAGCTTTTCGATAGGGAATCGAGTACCTACACCTATCTGATCGCTGATTCGGGTACGGGGGAGGCGATTTTAATCGATCCGGTCCTGGAACAGGTTGATCGCGATCGGCAAATTCTTTGGCAGTTGGGGTTAACTCTAGGCTACACGATGGAAACCCATGTCCACGCCGACCATATCACCGGCGCGCACCGATTACGCGAGTTAACCAACTGTTCGATCCTCGTTCCCGAAAATGCGGAAGTGAGCGATATCGATGGTTATGTACGCGATGGCGATATCTGGATTGTGGCAGGTCAGCAGCTAAAAGCGATCGCCACTCCGGGCCACACCGATAGTCATATAGCCTATCTCATCGATGAAAAACGCCTATTAACGGGGGATGCACTCTTAATTCGCGGTTGCGGTCGTACCGATTTTCAGAACGGTTCGCCGGAGGTGTTATACAAGACGGTAACGGAGAAGTTGTTCACCCTCCCCGACGATACGCTGGTCTATCCCTGTCACGATTATCTGGGAAGAACGGTCTCCTCGATCGGTGAGGAAAAGCGCTGGAATCCCCGTTTCGCCGGCCGCAATCGCCAGGATTTTATTGAGTTAATGAATAATCTCAATCTTCCCTATCCGAAGAAGATGACCGCTGCCTTAAGTGCCAACGCACGAGGTGGTAAGGTGGTTTTCGTCATGGATTATCAGATTTAGTGCATATTTTATTTTAAAAATTTTTCTTTTTAGGTTTAGGAGGCCGTTCTATACTTTTAGGGGGGGGAGGTGATTGAGGTGGTTCTTGCAATAATTCAATAAGAGTTTGAATAATTTCATCTACGACTTCATCTCTCAAAGTCCCGCATTTTCTTCTAAATAATTCTCTATTAAGTGTAGATATGCAGTCCGGTTTAACATAAGAAGCTTCGTATTCATCATCTAGATGTCCTTCTTTAAAATCCCTCCGCTTAATTTCTAGCATCCCCGATCTTTTATTAGAATTGCTAGTTATGTAAGCGCAGATAAACCCTTTTCCCTCTAAGACAGGAGCGAGGATTAGAACAGGCCTTTCTTTCTCTTCTTCTGTATTATCCTGATAGGGAAAGGGAGCATATACCACATCTCCTTTTTTATAAAAAACGGACACTTGATTCAATTTTTAACATACTCCTCTTTTATATTTTCCTCTTTCAAAAAAGTAAAATTACTGTGATTAGCGATCACTTCCAGAATCTCTTGATCTTCGGACTCCGACTCTTCAACCACAAAATCAATTAGTCTGTCAATAAATCCAGCCGCATTGCGAATCCGAACTCTAAAAGAGTTTTTGGAATCAGTCGGCGTACTGAAATCTATATTTTTTTTACGAGACTGATCGATTATATCGCTCATTATTACTTGAATATCTTGAAGAGTTTCAATATCAAAAAAATCAATGTAATCTTCTAGCTTGTCACCAAACGTTTCTAATTTTTCTGAAAAAACTTTTAAAAAGTCTTCTTCTAGATAAAATAAATCTCTTTCAGAATAACTGCAATATTTTGCGATAATTATTTTTAAAGAATTCCAATTGTTATCGAGAATACGAAAATCTCGATATAAATTTCCAGCTTTTTCTCTTAAAAAAGCGATGGTTTTGAGGTCGATATATGTAGCGTCTTGTGAATTTAGTTCAACAAAATTTTTAATTGCAAAAATTGCATGATCTATTGCATTATAGACTTGATACCATTCTCTTTTTTCAAAAAGAATTTTAATGTTGCCAGCTATGTCTTTAATTTCTTTGTTTATTTTGTCATTGGTTTTTGCAGATTGCCAAGAAATAGATTCAAAAAAAACTTTGCTTTCGTATAAATTTTCAACAATTTTTGTCAAACATTCATCAACCTTCCTAAAAAAACTTTGATCGCGATCTTTGACAATGACGATTTTATAGCAGTTTTCATCAGAATGAGGCATGGGCAAGGGGCTTAAACCCTTTGTTGGCAAAACTTGTCGATACCTCAGTAACGTGAAAATCTCTATATTTTTTAACCAAAAAAGCTCCATTAATTCTTTTTTTAAATAATTATCAGAAGAAAAAGAATCGGAAATTTTTTTAGAGTTATCTTTATTAATCGGAATACGTTTGGTGATTTTCCAATCAGTTAAGTGATTCTCTTTACAAGCCATAGGAGCTTATTCACTAACAGTACGATGTGATGTAGTGATTATATCATAACAACCTTACCACACTCGCCTCCAGCGCGGCAACGCCGATCGCTACCCCGCCATCCCGAACCCGCGACCATTTCCCATTTCCCAGCCATTCCCGAAAGCCACGAGAAGATCATTCAACGCATCCATATCGCCATCCATTAAAAACGCATCGTGACCGTGCGGCGATCGCAACCAGAATAATTGCGAATTGGGGATATATTTCGCTAACTCCTCTTGTTCTACGGGAGGATAAAGAAGATCCGAATTGATCGCCACGATCGCCGTCGGTTGTTGAATCGACTGTAAAACCGATTCGTAACTTTTTCCCCTCCGGGTGATATCATGACGATCCATGGCCCTACTTAGGGTGATATAAGCATTGGCATCAAAACGTTCGACTAACTTTTTCCCCTGATATTCTAAATAGCGGGCGATCGTAAACTCTCCCCCCTCCCCGTACTCACGGCCGAAACGTTCCTCAAAACTGGCGTGCGATCGATAGGTAGTCATCGCCATCATCCGGGCCACCGATAAACCCCGCGCCGGAGGACGCTCAATCGAATAATTTCCCCCTTGCCAATCCGGATCGGCGTAGATCGCCCCCCTTTGGGCCTCTCCCAGCGCGATACACCAGGCCGAATGTCGTCCCGAAGCCGCAATCACAGCGATCGAGTGCGTCCTCTCCGGGTACAGTAGCGCCCACTCCAAAACCTGCATCCCTCCCAAGGAGCCCCCGATCACCAACCGCAAAGACTCGATCCCCAATGCGTCCATCAACAGCCGTTGTAGGTGAACCAGATCCCGAATGGTGATCTCTGGGAAAGTCGGGCCGTAGGGTTTACCGGTACGGGGATCGATCGAAGTGGGGCCGGTTGTCCCGTAGCAACTGCCGAGAATATTGCTACAGACAATAAAATCGCGGGTCGGATCGAGAACGCGTCCGGTTCCTAACAAAGGTTCCCACCAAGCTTCCACGTCGGCCCATCCCGTGAAGGCATGACAGACAATAACCCCGTTATCCCGCTTGTTATTCAAAATTCCCCAGGTTCGATAGGCGATCCGCACCCCTGCGAGAACCGCCCCCGATTCGAGAACAAAAGGATGCGGTGGGGAATAGAAACGGGTTTCCGGGGAGATCAAGTCTAGGCGATCCATGGGCGGGGTGGTTGGTTATAAACTCTGGAAAGTTTGCTGGAAATCCTCGATAATATCGTCAATATGTTCCAAACCGACGGAAACGCGGATTAATTCGGGCGTTACTCCCGCCGATCGCTGTTCTTCTTCCCTTAACTGCTGGTGAGTCGTGGAGGCGGGATGGATAACCAGGGTTTTTGCGTCGCCCACGTTGGCAAGATGGCTGGCCAGTTTCACCCGGTTAATAAAATTCCGCCCGGCCTCGAAACCGCCCCGAATCCCGAAGGCTAAAACCCCGCCAAAGCCGTGTTTTAGGTACTTCTTCGCCCGTTCGTGGTAAGGATGTTCGGGTAATCCGGGATAATCCACCCATTGCACCTGTGGCTGTTCTTTGAGCCAGTTCGCTAGGGCCAAGGCGTTGGATACATGACGATCGACCCGTAGGGAGAGGGTTTCCAATCCCTGTAGCAGTAAAAATGCGTTAAACGGACTCAACGCTGGCCCGAAATCCCGCAATCCCTCCACCCGCGCCCGGATAATAAAGGCGATATTGCCGAAGGGCCCGGACGGTCCGAACACCTCGTAGAAATTCAACCCGTGATAACCCGGCGCAGGTTCGGTAAACTGGGGAAATTTGCCGTTTCCCCAGTCGAATTTACCCGAATCGACGATTACTCCGCCGATGGAAGTGCCGTGACCGCCGATCCATTTGGTCGCCGATTGCACCACGATATCCGCGCCCTGTTCGATCGGGCGACAGAGATAGCCGCCGCAGCCGAAGGTATTATCGACGATGAGGGGAATGCCGTTCTCGTGGGCGATATGGGCCAGGGCGGCAAAATCGGGAATATTAAATCGGGGATTGCCGATCGTCTCGACGTATAAGGCTTTGGTGCGATCATCGATCGCCGCTCGAAAAGCCTCGGCCTCATCGCCATCGACGAACTTGACATTTATTCCTAAACGCGGTAGGGAGACTTTGAACTGATTATAGGTTCCGCCGTAGAGGTAGCTAGTAGAAACGATATTATCTCCCGCAGCTGCGATATTAGCGATCGCTAGAAATTGCGCCGCCTGACCGCTAGAGGTGGCCAGGGCTGCCGCACCTCCTTCTAAAGCGGCGATCCGCTTCTCGAAGACATCGGTGGTCGGGTTCATGATCCTGGTGTAGATGTTGCCGAACTCTTCCAGGGCAAACAGTCGCGCCCCGTGGTCGGCATCGTTGAAAACGTAGGAGGTGGTTTGATAGATGGGAACGGCGCGGGCGTTAGTTCCGGGGGCAGGTTCCTGGCCGGCGTGTACTTGTAGCGTCTCGAAACGGTAACGGTCAGACATAGGCGCTCAGGGAGGAAAATAAAGGGGAAATTCCTCGATCTGTGCGATCAAGGAAAAAGGGTGATTATCTCCTTAATAATGGATAAATAGAGGGTTTTAACCCATTTATCGCTATTTTTTCATGAATGACAGTTCGCTGGTCGATAGCATTTAAACAGCATTAAAAGCATTCACTTCCTATCCTACTTCGAGTAGAACGATCAAGCCTTGCCTCGTTTCACAAAGATTCCAAGACTTCCTGCGAGTAGGGTTGCGAACACGACATTAGGTTCGGGAACCTTGACATCGGCGGCGATTACTTTGAAATCTGGCCCGTTATCGCCGACTCCGTTCAAACGTTGGGGATCGTTGTTGCGCTCGCTAGTTAAGCGCAGAGTTCGCGCGCGGATACCGTCGAGCCGAATCCCGATCGAACCAATATTGAACGGGCCGTTGTTGAGGACGGGAGGAACGATCGTGCTGATGTTATAGTCCGCTTTCGTGTAGTTCGCGCGTAAAATTTTATAACTGGCTAAAACCGTCGTTCCATCGTCCGCGATCGCTTCCACCAGTAAATCGCTATCCCCCGCAACGGTTCCCCCCGGCGTTCCCCCCCGTTCCCAGAAAAAGAACGTATTCACCGGTCGGAGGAAAGAAACCTCGATAATTGCAGTATCGGCGTTCTCACGGGTTACGAGGAGACTATTCAGGTTTAAATTGCCCAAACTGGCGGCGATATCCGCGTCGGTGGGGTTCGGTTTCGCTGGACCCTCCCCGACCAGGGGATCGCTAGTCGTCTTCGGTCCGTGACCCGCATGGAGAATTCCGTTAGTATATGTGACTCCCCCCACGGTAACGTCGGCGGTATCGTTGCGGATAACCCGACCCGCATTGACCAGATCAAACTGACTGACCGTTAAACCGTTGAAAACCACCGAATCGAGACGGACATCTCTAGTGGGATCGTTGAGAAGATTAGGATTTCCAGTTAGGTCTGGACTGGCCGTAACGTTGGTTTGAAAGGAAAAGGGGAGAAAACCCGCCGCGCGCGCGGATGTTCCGGTTGTTAGAGCCAAGGCCACTCCAGTGGTCGTGGCGGCGATTTTGAAAAGAGCGGCGAGGTGCTGCGACCGCATGAAAAGATGACTCATCGATAAATGACCTCGTTAGGGGATGGAATGGGTACAGTGGGCTTATCCGCTTACTGTATTTAGGGTTCTACCATAGCCATTTCTGCGAGTCAATTTATCGAGATATCGTTTATACAAAATATCTTTTATGCCGAAACTAGATTGTGTTAAGGTAATTGCTACAAAAGAAAGTACCAGCTAGACTGGTGGCATGAGAATGTACCATTTAGTCCAAAGGAAATTTTGTTATAATTGCTTCTGGATAACCCCGATTGCTCTCTTAGATAAATGCCTTTTTGGTCAAGTTTCTGACTAAAACTAACGAGATAATCGTTTTAATTCATGATTACTAAAACATTTAATCGGTGACTATGGTAACTATAAATAGACATTTATTTCCCGATATTTTGCCAGCCAGAAGCGAGAGAATGGACGAGACTAAATCTGACTTCATCTAAATAATATAGGACAAGTTTACCTTCATTTTCTAGTTGCTAAAATTCTTAAAATAGATAAAGCTATCGCTAATTACCAACCTAAAATCAGCCCTTTTATTTATTTGCAACCCCATCCCATCAACTATCTCTATTATCAATTAAAATGCTCAAAATCCGTCTTTTAGCTAGACCAAGTAATCTCTTTTTTTTGTTATTAATCTTGGCGATTATTTTTAATCCTTTCGTGATTGTCAATGCGGGAGAAAGAGGAGTTTTAATGGTCTTTGGTCAAGTACAGGATAAAATACTTAATGAGGGAATCCATGGGATTATTCCTGTTGTTAACACGGTGAAAAAACTAAGTGTGAGAATTCAAAAACAACAGATAGCGGCCGAAGCTTCCTCCAAAGACCTACAGGAAGTATTCACAGATGTGGCCCTTAATTGGCATATTTTAGCATCAGAAGTTAATACTATTTTTCAACAAATTGGCGATGAAGCGGCTGTCATTGAACGAGTGATCGATCCAGCAGTTGAGGAAATTCTCAAGGCAGTTATGGCTAAATATACCGCCGAAGAATTAATTACTAAACGGGAGGAGGTGAAAGGGGAAGTGGATATTCGTTTGACCGAAAGAATGAAAAATTATCATATCGGTGTCGATGATATTTCTTTGGTTCATGTCAACTTTTCTGATCGCTTTACCGATGCGGTGGAAGCCAAACAAATTGCCGAACAGGAAGCTAAAAAAGCAGGTTTTATGGTGTTGAAAGCCTTGAAAGAATCGGAAGTAAAAATCAATCTGGCTAAGGGAGAGGCGGCAGCTCATCGCATTCTCCAAGATTCCTTAAGTCCAGAAGTTTTACAGAACAAAGCGATCGAAAGATGGGACGGTAAACTCCCCCTATTTATGGATGATAATCTGCTCAAGTCCCTTGAATTGGCTAAAGATAAGCGAAAAAGTGGCTTGAAGAAGACTTAAGATTCCTTAATGGCTAGATGATAAAAACAATTTATTAAAACCATAAGAAAGAGTACTTGATTTTATTGAAGTTCACTGCGAGGAACTCCTCTATGCTGTTCAAATCCCGAAAGACAAAGCAGAAATTTAACCCTGATTACTGGCGAGATCATTCAGCCAACGAACGCACCTATCTGTCTTGGATGCGCGCCTCGATCGCTTTGATGGGTTTTGGTCTGGTCATTTTGCGTTTACGGACGGCATCTTCGTCATCTCTAGGACTAGGTTGGTTGTTGGGTTTTGTCTTCGCTATGGTGGGATTATTAACCGTTGTCATCGCCACGCGCCACTATTTTCTCATCCGTCGGGCGATCGATAGTAATAGCTACGAACCTGCTCAAGTCTGGATTATTTGCTTTAGTATAGCGATCGCTTGTCTAGGGTCGGGAATTCTCTATTTTGTCGCCACCAGTCCCGATAGCGGTGGAGTGGAAAGCATCGGTTTCGATTAAAACCCCATCCTCGGACGGAGCGGGATGGGGAGAAAATTGCTCGATACAGGTGGTAAAATCCAGATAACTACTTAGAATTACCCATTTTCCGACCTTTCCCAAGAAGGGGCAAAAGGTGGACAAATTAAAGGACAGGCGCGCCAATGACTGTGGACAGGGACTCCCAAGCGTTGACAATAGCCATTTCCTCTCCCCTGAAACTTATAAAACCGACAGTAACGACAGGTAGAGGAACAAGTAGCAACTTTCGGGAGAGGATTTCCTGTGGTTTCGATCGCTGTTAGTTTTGGGGATAGGGTGGAAATGGTGTCTAGCAAGGAAGTCTCCAAGGCTAACGGGGTTCACTAGCGACTCTTACCGTACCTAGTCCCAAATTATGTCACAGTCGCCCGTCGTCCCGGAGTATAACGATTTACACGCTCCTAAAAAATTGAGAAAATCCCTTGCTGCCAGAACTATTCCACCACAACACGCCTAGAAAAGCCCCAACTTAAGGAGGCCGCCACCATCATCAATACCATCCACTCTGGCGGCAAATAGGTTGGTTGACAAGCTTTTAATAACAATCTTCCCCCTACCGCTAAAACCGTCAGATAGGCCGCATCTTGTAGGTAAACAAACTCAGCTAACCACCTGACAAATAAACCGGTCAAAAATCGTAGGGCTAACATTCCCAAAATACCACCAGTCAGGAGAATCCAGAATTGATCGGCTAGGGCGATCGCTGTTGTCACACTATCGAGGGAAAAAGCCAGATCCGTAAAAGCAATCAAAACAATAACACGGCCAAAAGATTCTATGGCGAGATTAAGGGCAAAATTTTCGTCTTCTATTTCTATATTCAAAAATTTATGCCAAAAATGCTTACCCGCTAACCAGATCAGATAAATAGCACCCAGTACCTCCACCTGCCAGAATTTAACTGTCCAACTGGCACTGACTAACATGGCAACTCTTAACACAAATGCCCCGGCCAATCCCCAGTTTAAAGCCTGGCGTTGTTGTCTGGGGTCGGGAAGTTCTCGCACCAAAGCGGCCAGGGCGACGGCATTATCGGCCGATAGAATGGTTTCTAAGACTGCCAGGGTGAGAATAGTGCCGCAAGTGGTTAGAGAGAGATTTTCAGCTATATCGAGAATTTGAGGGGACATATAATTATATTTTTACTCCTATCACGTTGTAGATGCGTCTTGGTATTTCCTGCTAGGATTCTTGACTATTTTTTTGTCGGTATAAATCTAAGGTCAAGTTCTTGAGCTTGCGATCGATGGCGAGATTGCTGAAAACGCTCTCCTTGACTAGGATTTTGGCCGGACACTATCATCTTAGGTACGGGACAAGCATAAAAGCAAATATTCTTAATTGTCGTTTTAATAAATAAAAGTGATGGAACGGCGAGGGAGTTTCCCAGCTTTGCATAAAGGGAATTTATGGATTTGAAAACAAAGAATATTTGTTTTTATTAAAGCCATTGCCTAGAGTGAAAACAGAGACTCAAAAAGATCACTCAAGGAGATCAAAAACGATGAAACCGACGCTACTGACAGCCTTCTGTCTATTACTAATCACAGTTTTTTCTTGCTTCCACCCTGCCATCGCTAGGGCCGTTACCCCCACTGGCGGCGCACCGGCAAAAATTACTCTGGTCGAGCCGGCTGCCGCCGATAATCTGCAAAAACTACAGGAAACTAACGCCTGTGTCGGTTGTGACTTTAACGGAATTAGCCTCAAAGATTTAAACTTGTCCTCGGCCAATCTAGAAGGAGCAAACCTCAGCCAAACGGATCTAGAAAGAACCAACCTACAGGGTGCTAACCTCAAAGGGACTAATCTCCAGGGAGCCGACCTCGGCAAAACTCTCCTAGCGGGAGCCGATTTAAGCGGGGCCAATCTCTTAGGTGCAGATTTAGAAAAAGCCAACCTGCAAGGAGCAAACTTAACCAACGCCAATCTGCAAAAAGCTGACTTAGAGAAGGCCAATCTCACTAATGCTCGGTTAGACGGTGCTAACCTGCAAGATGCGGACGGTGAAGGGGCGATCGGTGTCGATCCCAATCTGTTCTAAAAAAAGTTTTTATGGCAGAATCAAGTTTTAGCGGTTTTCAAGGAGAGCGATATCTATGGAAATTACTCCTTTTTCTCAGCGATCGCTAGATGGGGAGGGATCGGAAATGCTGCTAGACTTTAAAAAAGCCCATCAGCAAGATTTAAAGGCAATTGCCGAGATTTTGGCAAGAATTAGCCACCAATCACCAGAAAAGGTAGAAATTCTCTTGGAGAAAATGCTAAAACAACTGATAGAGCCAAAAACACCTTTTTACGAGACGGCAACACCGACGGAACGGGCGCAAGCTTTTCGGGATTGGGCAAGTAGTCACGATCGAGGCAGCGCACTTTTATCCGACTATGCCGTAAGTCGCGATAGTATCTATGACGATGAGTGACTGTGACTTTTTTAGTTGATACTAATGTCTTATTGCGAAGTGCGGAACCCGATCACATCATGTATGGCGATGCTGTGGGTGCGACAAGTCTATTATTGGGACAAGGAGAAAAACTCTATATCGCACCACAGAATTTAATCGAGTTTTGGAACGTTTACACCCGTCCAATTAATAGAAATGGTTTAGGACGCACAGTGGCCGCAGCCAAGGCGGAAATCGATCGCCTAAAGTCACTTTTTCTCATTATTGACGATCTGCCCGCTATTTATCCCGAATGGGAACGCTTGGTCTTCACCTATTCAGTCAAGGGTGTGCAGGTACATGATGCGAAGCTAGTAGCAGCCATGTGCGTTCATGACCTTACACATATTCTGACCTTTAATGTTGACGATTTTAGCCGTTACCCGGAAATAATCGCTGTTCATCCTGCGACCGTCAGGTGCTAACAATAAGGGTGACTTTTAAGCAAAAACGCGAGCATCCCGAGGACGAACATAAACTTGCTCCCCGACTTGGAGGTGCAGTTGAGTCAGTTGTTCTCGATCCAGATGGGCAATCAGGAGAGAGCGATCCGGTAGAATTAATTCCACATCGATGGCCCAACCCAGATGGATAATGCGCTCGACTTTTGCCTCAATGCTAGACCCATTGGGAAAAGAGAGAATTTCCAGGCCGTGGGGACGAATGAAAATCTTGACTCCGTTAGTACCCCCTCCGAGCTGCTCGAACAGTGCAGCCGAGGTCGGTGGCAAAACATTCACCCGGCCAATAAAACTCATCACAAAAGCAGAGGCAGGATGATCGTACACCTGATCGGGAGTCCCCACCTGTTCGATTTTACCAAAATTTTGGGTTAAAGCCCCGTCCTTTTAGGACGGCTTTATGTGAAAATGAAATTGGTTTGAATCCCCTGAGTGGGCGGTAGTGAATGGCTCGATTGAGTTGAACCC